>Ga0210394_10004535_pt1 | contig 16161 bp, 15 predicted proteins | sample IncBWC12MmetaG_FD_160121 | JGI IMG/M metagenome (GOLD analysis project Ga0210394, IMG submission 160121) | Forest soil microbial communities from Barre Woods Harvard Forest LTER site, Petersham, Massachusetts, United States - Inc-BW-C-12-M | ecosystem: Environmental > Terrestrial > Soil >... | reverse complement strand
GTGTCTGTTGTACAGACACGCTGCCGAAACAAAATACGTCAAGCCGTCAATGCACAAAATTCCGCCGATGCCCACGTGGTCGTAAATAAATCCCACCAGCGTGCCCGCGGCCAGCATTCCGCTCTGCACGCCTACCAGCGTTGCGGCGTTCGCGCCGGTGAACTGACTCGGCGGCACCACCTCCTGCACCAAGGCATTCACGTTCGCCCAGTACATCGCCGAACCTGTGCCGGTAATCAGCGTCATGAAATACAAATGCCAAAGCTGCAATTGCCCGTGCCACGCGATAAACGAAATGGCCAGAACCGCCACACCGCGCGCCAGGTCCAGCAAGACGCCCAGATACCGCCGGTCAAACCGGTCAATCAATACGCCGCCAAGAAACGGCACCACCAATCCTGGCAGCGTCACCACGATCACCTGCCAGCTCACTGCCACCGTCGAATGCGTGGCCGACATGATGTACCAGCTCACGCCGATAAAATTCATTCCGCTGCCGAACAGCGACACAAACATCGCCATAAAGAAAAAGCGGAACCCACGCTGCTGCCAGAGCAGTCCCCAGTCCACACGGGATGTCGTCGCGGTCGCCATGAACCTTCTAGGATACTATTCGCCGCCAAAAACAATTTCGTCGAAGTGTCTGCTAAGTTCGCATCGGTAGAGTCGGCAAGTTTTCACGATTTGCGGGAAAGCTTTTCTTTGGGAGGCTGGGGCTTCAGCCCCAGCGTACGTTGCGCGTTCTCGATCCGGCTTTAGCCGCTGAAGAAAGTTCTTATCGCTTTTCTTCAACGCGCCAATACTCTCGCATAGACACTCTTGTCACTGCTCTTGGGTTCCACCAAGCCATTGCAAAATGAGTCCAAATTCCCATCAGTCCCGCGTCCCACCGCACTGAAGCCCGTATGATAGAAACCATGAGCCGTTTACTAGCGGTCCAATCGCTCACCGTCGAATTGCGCACCGCCGCCGGCACGCTCAAACCGGTCAACGAAGTTTCGTTGTGCATCGAGCCGGGCCAAGCTCTGGGGATCGTCGGCGAATCCGGCAGCGGCAAGACCATGCTCTCCATGGCCCTGATGGGCTTGCTTCCTCCGGGCGCGCGCGTCACGGGCGAAATGCTGTTTCATTCGTCCGACGCTACACAAAAAAATCTGCGCGAACTCAACGAAGCCTCCTGGCGCTCCGTACGCGGCCGCGAAATCGCCATGATTTTTCAGGAGCCGATGACCTCGCTCAATCCGGTCTTACGCATCGGCGCGCAAATCGAAGAAGCCATCCTCGCGCACGAACCGCAAATCGAAAAACATCTTCTGCATCGCCGCGTGATCGCCGCGCTGGAACAAGCCGCCGTCCCGGAGCCCGAATACCGTGCCCGCCAATATCCGCACCAGCTTTCCGGCGGCTTGCGTCAACGCGCCATGATCGCCATGGCCCTCGCGGCAAGACCGAAACTCCTAATCGCCGACGAGCCCACCACGGCCCTCGACGTCACCGTTCAAAAACAAATCCTCGAACTCCTCGATCGCCTGCGCCGCGAAATGGATCTCGGCCTGCTCTTCATCACCCACGACCTGGGAGTCGTCGCCGCTGTCGCCGATCGTGTCGCGGTGATGTACGCCGGACGCATCATCGAAGAAGGCGCCACCAGCGAAGTGCTGCTCCATCCGCAGCATCCCTACACGCAAGGTTTACTCGCCGCTTCGCCGCGGCTCGAGCGCGCCAAACTTCAGCCTATTCCCGGCACGGTCCCGCAACTCACGCAACTTCCACGCGGCTGCTCCTTCGGTCCGCGTTGCGCATTTCACCGCAACGATTGCGACGCAGCAGTCCCATCTTTCCGCCCGCCGCGAAGCGATCACGCCGCAAGGTGCGTCCTCCTTTGACCGCGACGCAACCGCTACTCGAAGTCCGAAACCTGCGCAAAAGTTACGCGCGCGCCACGGGCGTTTTCGCGGCCACCGGCGCCGGCGAACGCTTCTCCGCCGTCGATGACGTCAGCTTCCAGGTACAAACCGGCGAAACTTTCGCCATCGTCGGCGAAAGCGGCTGCGGCAAAACCACCCTCGCCCGCATGATCCTCCGCCTGATCGAACCCGACGAGGGCGAAATTATTTTCGATGGCCAAGATCTGCGCCAGCTTTCTCCCGGCGAACTCACCCGCCAGCGCCGCGCCATGCAAATGATTTTCCAGGATCCCTTCGCTTCGCTGAATCCCCGCATGCGCGTCGGCGAAATTGTGGCGGAGCCGCTGGCCATCCATCATCCGCAGCTGACCAAAAAACAGCGCCTCGATCGCGCCGTCGAAATTCTGAATCGCGTGGGCCTGAAAGAAGACGCCCTCCCACGCCACCCGCACGAATTCTCCGGCGGCCAGCGCCAACGCATCGGCATCGCCCGCGCATTAATTCTTCGCCCGAAATTAATCGTTGCCGACGAACCCGTCTCTGCTCTGGACGTCTCCGTCGGCGCACAGGTCCTCTTGCTTCTTCAAGAGCTTCAGCGCGAATTCTCTCTCACCTACCTCTTCATCTCCCACAGCTTGCCGGTGGTCGCGCAACTCGCCGACCATATCGCGGTCATGCGCGCAGGCCAATTTGTCGAGTTCGGCCCGGCGGAACTCATTCTTCGCAAGCCGACCGCCGATTACACTCGCACCCTCCTCGCCGCAGTTCCAGAAGTACCCCGCGCCGCCAACTTGTGATATTTTCGCAGCGTCTCGCACGTACCAGTTCCGGCACCCGCGAATAATCCAACGCCCTCAAAGGAGATTTCCATGGCGACCACACCTATGCCTACTCCCGAATCCCAGGCCTCCGCTAGCGGAGCGCAAGCCTCGATCTCGCCTTTCGGCCGAATCATTGGCGTGTTCTTTTCTCCAAAGCCCACCTTCGAAGACATCGTCCGCAAGCCGGGCTGGATTCTGCCGATCAGCATCATTCTTATCTTGAGTCTCGTTGGCGTCACCGCGCTGAATCAACATTTCAACTGGCGGCAGTACATGGTTCAGCAAATGGAAAAGAATCCCCGTACCGCGCAGCTTTCTCCCGAACAAAAACAGCAGCAGGTGGATGCTGGCGCGAAATATGCTCCCATTGCTGCGACAGTTTCGGCCGTGGTTATTCCGATTATCGGCATATTGGTGATCACGCTGGTCCTTTGGGGCGCCTATAACCTGATGGCCGGCGCGGGCGCCAATTTCACCACCTCCTTTGCCATCGTTTCCCACGCTTTGGTGCCGGTCTCCATCGTCAGTAGCTTTCTATTCTTGCTTATCCTGTTTCTCAAACCCGTTGGCACATTCGATCTGGATAACCCGATAGCCACGAATCTCGCCGCGTTTCTCCCGGAGGATTCCGCGAAATGGCTCGTGGCTCTGGGAAAAAACATCGACCTGCTTGAATTCTGGAAACTCATGCTCCTGGCCATCGGCTTTGCCGCGGTCAATCCGCGAAAGCTGAAAGGCGGAAAAGCCTTCACCATCGTCGTTTCTCTTTTCCTGGCCTACGTGGTCGTTCGCGTGGGACTGGCCTTCGTCTTTTCTTGAGACGCCAAGCGTCTTGATACACTGGACGCGTGAATTTTTCCTTTGAAGTTTTACAATCCGATCCAACCGGCGCGCGCCTCGGTCGCCTGTCCACGCCGCATGGTGTCATCGAAACGCCGGTGTTCATGCCGGTTGGCACCGCCGCCACCGTCAAAGCTCTCACGCAGGAAGCCCTCGAATCCCTTGGCGCGCGCATCATTCTCGCCAACACCTATCACTTGTTCTTACGCCCCGGTCATGAGCTCATCCGCAGGCTCCGCGGCCTTCACAAATTCATGTCGTGGAACGGCGCGCTGCTCACTGATTCCGGTGGCTACCAGGTCTTCAGCCTTGCCGATCTGCGAAAAATCACCGACGAGGGCGTTCGTTTTCGTTCGCATCTCGATGGCTCGGAGCATCTACTCACGCCGGAAAAAGCCGCGGAAATCCAGCTCGCGCTTGGTTCGGACATTGCCATGGTTCTCGATGAGTGCATCGAAGCTCCCGCGCCACGCGAAATCGCGCAAGCAGCCGTAAATCGCACCACCGCGTGGGCCAAACGCGCCCGCCAGTTTTTTCAGGAGTCCGCCGCCAAAAATGGCGATGTGCAGCAATGGCAATTCGGCATCGTGCAGGGCGCCACCTTCAAGGATCTTCGCCGCGAAAGCGCGCAGCAACTCCTCGAAATAAATTTCCCCGGCTACGCAGTCGGTGGCCTGGCCGTTGGCGAACCGCACGAAGTTACCTGCGAAATGACCGCGGAAGTCACCATGCTCCTCCCGAACGAGCGCCCGCGCTACCTGATGGGCGTGGGTCGCCCCGAACAACTCGCCGATTACGTTGCCCGCGGCATCGACATGATGGATTGCGTGCTGCCAACCCGCGCCGCTCGCCATGCATGCCTGTACACCAGCGAAGGCCGCGTGCTCATCAAGAACGCGCGCTACGCCGAAGACCAGCGCCCCATCGATCCAGCATGTACTTGCTCCGTCTGCCAGCGCTACACGCGCGCATATCTCCGGCATCTTTTCGCTGCTGGAGAAATCACCGCGGCCATCCTGGCGTCCCACCACAATGTCCACTTTTACCTTGACATCATGCGCCAAATTCGAGAGGCTATCGCTTTTGGACAACTCGAAAAATTCGCGTCTGAGCTGTCTGTGCGTTATGCTGTAGGGCCTGTCTGAAGCCAGTGACTTCAGTTGTGTGCAGTTCCTCTGCGGAAAGCGCAGCAACCCGTAGCAGGTTAAGCTTCAGGACGAGAATCCGGCAGGGTAGGGAAGCGGGAAAATTCCTGCTGCCGGGAAATAGTCTCGTTTGATTTTTTGTTGCGCAACCTTTTTTGGGCCAACCGTTTCGAAAATTTAAGAGGGCAGGTTGTGACGGGGAATATGGAAATTATGGCGGCATACATCTTCCAGGCAGGCGGCCTCGGCTCCATCGGCCAACTTCTTCTCCCGTTCCTTCTCGTTTTCGGAATTATGTATTTAATGGTTTTCCTGCCGCAGCAGCGGCAGCGTAAAAAGTTGCAGGAGATGCTGGCGGCGGTGAAGAACGGCGACAAAATCATCACCACTTCCGGCATTTACGGCACAATCAACGGCATCGATGGCGACACCATCATCCTCAAAATTGCCGACCAGGTGAAAATTCGCGTTGCGCGGGCAGCGATCGCTCAGGTGGAGGCATCCGAAGATGCCAAGACGTAATTCCATCGATCGCACAGCCGGGCGCCAAACTTTCTAACCATGAATCCTAATCTGAAGTGGAAAGCTCTGTTCATTCTTGCGGTCATTCTTTTCTGTCTATACGCCATTATTGGCCTGCCCACGTTTCCCACATCCGTCTCGCAACTCAAGAGCAATTTCGAGCACCAGATCAAGCTCGGCCTGGACTTGCAGGGCGGCACGCACCTGATCCTTCAGGTGCAGGTGCAGGAAGCCATCGCGCAGGAAACCGACCAGACCGTCGATCGCATCAGCACCGCGTTGCGCACCAAAAACATCCGCTACGACGAAGTGCGTCGCGTCGACGATACCCACGTCATCGTCCGCAACATTCCCTCCGACCAGGTCGCGCAATTCCGCGATATTATCCACGACACCTACGAAGGTATTTGGGAACTTGGTACCGCTCCGGGCGATCCCAACGGCTACCTGCTCAGCATGCGTCCCAGCGCGATTTCCCAGATTCAGGAAACCACCATGCAGCAATCGCTCGAAACCATCGAGCGCCGCATCAACGCACTCGGTCTTACCGAGCCGACCATTCAGCCGCACGGCAGAAAAGACAACGAAATCCTCGTTCAGCTTCCCGGTGAAGGCGATCCCGGCCGCGCCAAGCAAGTTATTCAAGCTGGCGGACAACTGGAGCTGAAGCTCGTCGAAGATCCCACCCCTTATCCTTCGCAAGCCGCCGCGATGTCCGCGCACGGAGGAGTCTTGCCTCCGGGAACCGAAATCGTGCAGGGCAAAAGCAGCGCTGCAACCCCCGGCAGTCCTTCCTCCGTTGAGAACTGGTACGTTCTCAGCCGCAGCCCAGTCGTCACCGGCCGCGATCTGCGCAGCGCAATCGAAAATCGCAATCCAGAGATGCCAGGTCAATGGCAGATCAATTTCAACCTCTCTGCCGAAGCAGCGCGCCGCTTCGGCCCCTTCACCGAACAAAATAAGGGCCGCCAGATGGCCATCGTTCTTGAGAAGAAAGTTTATTCGGCTCCCACGATTCAGGGCCGCATCGATGATTCGGGCCGTATCGACGGCAATTTCAGTCAGGACACCGCGCACGACCTCGCGTTGGTTTTGCGAGCTGGCGCCTTGCCCGCCTCCATCAAGTATCTTGAAGAACGTACCGTCGGTCCTTCGCTCGGCGCAGATTCCATCCGCCACGGCGTGCAGGCTTCCGTCCTTAGCTTGCTGGTAGTCATGATCTTCATGGTCTTTTATTACCGGCTTTCTGGAGTCAATGCGGTATTGGCCTTGATCCTTAACCTCATTATCTTGTTGGCCGCGCTGGCCCTCTTTGGAGCGGTCTTGACCCTACCGGGCATAGCGGGCGTCATCCTAACCATCGGCATGGGCGTCGATTCCAACGTCCTGGTCTTCGAGCGTATCCGCGAAGAAATCCGCAATGGCAAATCCTCTGCCGCAGCGGTTGAAGCCGGGTTCTCGAAGGCTTTCCTGACTATCATCGATACTCACGTCACCACCGTTGTTTCGGCCTTCTTCCTATTTATCTTCGGAACCGGCCCGATCCGCGGCTTTGCGATTACCCTGACGATCGGTCTGATCGCCAACGTGTTCACGGCCATCTATGTCTCGAAAACGATTTTCCAGTATCACTTGGCGAAGATGGACCGCCAGGCCGAACTCAGTATCTAGGCAAGATTCCTAGGCGTCCTGGTACGGAATACACCCCGTGCCCGGGAACAAAGCCAGACGCCGCGGAGTCTAAAGAAGGGAAGCACAAAACGGCATGATCGAGTTCTTCAAAGAGCCCAACATCGATTGGATGGGCAAGGCCAAGTATTTCTTTGCACTCAGCGGTATTTTGCTGCTCATCGGCTGGTCCGCCATTCTGATGAAGGGTGGGATTAAGTACGGAATCGATTTCAGGGGTGGCACAAACGTGGATGTCCGGTTCGCTCAGCCACCCAATATTGACCAGCTTCGCGGTAGCCTGCAGGCCCAGGGACTCGGAAGCAGCGAGATCCAGAGTATCAGCGATATTGCCAACCCCAACTCCAATGAAGTCATGATTTTCGTCGAGCAGGTAGGCCAAAGCGATCAGGCTCTGGACGAGAGCAAAACCAAAGTCCTCACCGCGCTCAACGCTACCTTCGGTGTGCAATCTTCCGGGAAGCCTGATTTCAACGGCGTCACTCCTTCCGTTCTTTCCACAACTCTTCAGCAAACCGATCCACTAAACCTTTCCGTGAACGGCGCTGAAAAATACAACCAACTCGCCAAAGATCTCCTGGCTTTCCGTGACAAAGATAAGAACGGCCTGATCACCAGCTTCGACGATTTTTCTCGCGTCGCTGGCGCTACTCCTGCCGTCACCACCACGCTAAAGAACACCTTCTCCCTCGCGCCCTTCACAATCCGCAACGTCGAGATTGTCGGGCCCAAGGTAGGTGGCGAACTTCGCAATCAGGCCATTCGAGTTACCCTCTATGCTTTGGCGGGCATGCTGGTATATATTGCCTTCCGATTCCAGTGGGTTTACGGGGCCGCCGCGGTGATCGCCGTTTTTCACGACGTTTTGATCACTCTCGGCTTGTTCAAAAGTTTCGGTTTTGAGATTTCGCTGACAGTCATCGCTGCGCTGCTTACCCTGGTCGGGTACTCGATGAACGACACAATCGTGATCTTCGACCGCATTCGGGAAAACAGCCGTTTATTGCGCAAGGAAGCTTTCGCGGACGTCGTCAACAAGTCGATTAATCAGACGCTCTCGCGAACTATCCTGACCAGCGGATTAACTTTTCTCACCGTGCTCGTCCTGTTCCTGATGGGCGGCCAGGTGCTTCGGGCATTTGCCTTTGCTCTGGTGGTGGGGATTGTGGTAGGAACGTACTCCAGTTTTGGTATAGCTGCACCTCTAGTCGTGGCCTGGAATAGGTGGCGCGGCCAGGGTTCTGTAGTAGGCACCGGAACCGCAGCCGGCAACAAACCTCGGGGAGGCGATAGCGGGCAACCGCGTCTCGCAACTGCCGGGAGGAGGTAGGAGTCACCATGTTTGAAGAAATGGTAGTTTCCACTTCGCAAGCGAAGAAGACCAACAAACCAACCACTGTCTTGGTGTCCATGGTTCTTCAGGTTAGTTTTCTCGCGCTGCTGATCCTGATTCCGCTCATTTATACGGAAGCGCTGCCAAGGGCCATGATGTCTTCGATTCTTTTGGCACCCCCACCGCCGCCTCCGCCTCCACCGCCGCCCGCGGCTGTGCAGGTGATCCGTAAACCGGTGCAGCATCTGATCGAATCCGGCAAATTAGTGGCTCCCAAGGCCATCCCGAAGGACATCAAGATTATTAAGGAAGAAGAAGCGCCGCCAGACATGGGTGGTATGGCCGGTGGTGTACCGGGCGGTGTTGCCGGTGGCTCCATGGGCGGCGTAATCGGCGGTGTGATTGGCGGCGCAGGTGGCGCTCCTCCTCCTCCCAAGGCCAACCTCAAGCGCGTCACCGTCGGTGGCAACGTGCAAGCCGCGCGCCTGGTCAACAAAGTTCAGCCTCTGTATCCTCCGCTGGCTCGTCAGACGCGCATCAGCGGCACGGTAAAATTGCACGCCATCATCGGTAAGGATGGCACCGTGCAGAGACTGGAAGTGCAGTCCGGTCACCCGCTCCTGGTACAAGCCGCACAGGACGCCGTTCGGCAGTGGCGCTATCAGCCAACGCTTCTGAACGGTGAACCCGTGGAAGTCGACACGGAAATCGACGTTATTTTCTCTCTGGCTCAGTAGTCAACGGAGCGGCGTGGGTGTCGTGGGACCCGCGCGCCGCTCTGAGTTCGCGGTCGAAGTAACACTCTTGTAGGTCTCGGGGTAAAGGGACCTCTAGGAAATAAGGAGCAAACGAATGTTCGCAACTCTGTTTGTCTACGCGGCTTGGCTACAGGAAGCCACAACCTCATGGGACCTCCGTTCCATGTGGACGTCCATGGGCCTCCTTGCCAAGATCGTCGTCGCAATTCTCTTCATCCTCTCGGTCTATTCGTTCGGCGTCATGATCGACCGCTTCCTGATGTACAACAACGCGCGCAAGCAGTCGCGTCTGTTCGTGCAGCAGGTTGCCGGCGCGCTCAAGGATGGCAAGCTCGATGAAGCCATCGCCATCGCCGAGCGCAACAAGAAGAGCCACATCGCGAAAGTTGTCGCGACTGGTCTCTCCGAATTCCAATCCGCTTCCCAACAGGTTTCCGACGCCGAAGTCATCGAAGCCGCCAAGCGCGGTCTCGAGCGCTCCGTCGCCATCGTTCACGCCGAAATGAAGCGCGGTCTCTCGGCCCTGGCCACCATCGGTTCGACGGCCCCGTTCGTCGGACTGTTCGGCACGGTCGTCGGCATTTTGAACGCCTTCAAAGGCATCGAATCTCAGAAGGCCACCGGGTTGTCGGCCGTCGCAGGCGGTATCGCTGAGGCGCTGGTTACCACCGCTTTCGGTCTTCTGGTTGCCGTGCCTGCTGTGTGGGCCTACAACTACTTCACCAACAAAGTGGAAGCCTTCGACGTCGAGATGGATAACTCCTCGATGGAGTTGATCAACTACTTCATCCTGCGCCGCGGCGCCGCCAAGAAGTAACACGGGAAAAAGGAAAACACCATGGCCTACAAGCCACAAGCCGGTGCACAGATGGCGGCCCCCAACGTTATTCCGATGGCCGACATCATGCTCGTTTTGCTGATCATCTTCATGGTGGTCACGCCCATGTTGCAGAAGACCCATCAGGTCGACATGGCCACCGTCAACAATGCGCGGGACATGAAGGACGCGGATAAGGACGATGCCGTCGTCGTCGCGGTCACTCGCGATGGCACTCTCTTCCTCGGCAACAACAAAATCACCAAGGAAGAGATCACCGCGCAGGTGAAAGACCGCATCGCCAATAAACTGGACAAAACCGTTTACGTGAAAAGCGATAGCCGCGCCAAATATGGCGATGTTGTCGCGGTGGTGGACGAAATTCGTTCCGCGGGCGTGGATCAACTCGGCCTGCTGACCGAAAAAGCCAAGGCTCTTGGCGCTTCCACGGAACCGGCTCCGAAACCGAAGACGTAGTGTTTTGGTTTAGTGGTAAGTTCGAAAACGCGCTGTTGCACGCATTCGTTTGCTGATTTAAGGCCCGCGCCGGTTCCCACCCGGCGCGCCCTCTTCTTCGGTCAAACCTGGCGGATGGCGCCACAGGAGGACTCGCAATGGGGATGGACGTTGGTAGTAGCAGTGGCGCGATGGCGACGCCCAATATCGTTCCGCTAATCGACATTTTGCTGGTGCTGATTATTATTTTCATGGTGATCACTCCGCTCACTCCGAAGGGCATGGACACCCTCGTTCCGCAGCCCTCGCCCAACCAGCAACAAAATCAGGAGCTGGAGAACAAAACCGTCGTCGTGCAGGTCGAAAAGAACGGCAAGCTCAAGATCAACAACGAAGACGCCACCTGGGATGGCCTGGGTCCGCGCATTGAGCAGATTTTCAAAGACCGCGCCGAGAAAGTTGCCTTTATCAAGGGCGACAACGACGTGCTGTTCATGGAAGTTGCCCGCGCCATCGACATCATGCGCGGTGCCGGTATCGATCGCGTCGGTCTGATCACCGCAAAGCTCGAAGCAGGCCAATAGACTTTCGCTCGTTCGCGGGATGTGAGAATCCTTCGCGCCGGGCCTGATTGTGCGTGGGGCCTCGCTCGGCTGTTTTCTTGACTTCCGAACTGGAAAAAAAACGCTGAACGTGGTGGAATGGCACCTACACAGCGGACGTGAATTCGAGTTGCCGACCCAAATCACAGGGAAAGCGCTCTTCAGGGATGGACGCCTCGATGACTTATGCATCGCTTTCACGGGAAACCTCAACTGGTTCAACCCGATTTGCCGGCCAGCTTTTTCTTCTGGCGGTGGTGTTAACTCTCGCTGGCGGCCTGTCTGGCTGCGCCAAGCTGCAGGCGCGTGACGACCTCAACAAAGGCGTCGCCGCTTTCAAGAACGGACAGTACGATCAGGCGGTGGAATTTTTTAAGCAGGCCAAGGAACTCGACCCCAATCTTCTAAACGCGCGTCTGTATCTCGCTACCGCTTACGCCAGCCAATATATTCCCGGCGCTCCCTCCGAGGAAAACGTTCGCCACGGTAACCAAGCGATCCAGGAGTACAAGAGCGCTCTGGAAAAAGATCCCAACAACATGAGCGCCATCGATGGCCTGGCCTCCATCTTGTACCAAATGGCCGGCCAGCCCTTCGATCCAAAAAAATTCGACGAGTCCAAGACCTACCACCTGAAGCACATTGATCTGAAGCCTAATGATCCGCAGCCCTACTACTCCATCGGCGTTATCGATTGGGCGCTCGCGTATCGCGGGAACACCGAACTCCGCGCCGAATACAACAAAGCGCACATCAACAAACAAGTGAAGGACACCGATCCTCTGCCTCCCGATGTGCGCACCGATTACGTTACGAAATTCGGCGCTCTGGTCGACGACGGAATTGAAAAACTCAAGAAATCCATCGATCTGAAACCTGACTACGACGATGCCATGACATATCTCAACCTGCTGTATCGCCGCAAAGCTGACATGGTCGAATCCGCCAGCGAACGCGATGCGCTCACTAAGCAGGCCGATGATTTGCTCGACAAGGTGAAGGAGATCAAGCAGAAGCGTGCCGCCGAACCAGAAAAGCCCGCCTGATCGCCGCACGACTCGGAACCAATTCCAAAGGGCCTCGGACATCCTGAGGCCCTTTTTCTTTTGTGGAGGTCGGCCTTCAGGCCTCGGTGGCTAACGCAGTTTCTTAACGTGCGTTGTCATCCTGAAGGCCACGTATTTTGTTGCCTGAAGGATCTCAACCGAAAGTGCGCCACGGCCCCTTACGATGAGATCCTTCAGCGCGGAAAACGCCCGCGCTTCAGGATGACAATCATCGGATCAGTTCAAGGTAGTCGCGAAACGTGGCCAGAGGCTCAAATCCACCGCCTCTTTTTCTTATCCGGCGCGATGACGTACACTAGAGTATGCCGTCGCCCGCAAACCTCCCCCTGAACTTCAATCGCGACCGCACTGAGCGCGCCCTAAACGCACGCCTCGAGGAACTCCTCCAAAAACTACGCACCAATCGTCCGGCCGAAGACCCCTGGAACGTTCGCCGCGCCTATGAAATCGCCGCTGAGCGCCATCGCGACCAGTTCCGCATCTCCGGCGATCCGTATATCTCCCACTTGCTCGAAGTCGCCCACATCCTTGCCGACATGCGCCTGGATGCCACCACGCTGTCCGCTGCGCTCCTTCACGATGTAATCGAAGACACCGAGTTTCCCGTGTCCCGCCTGGAAGAACGTTTTGGCGCCGAAGTCGCACGCCTCGTCGAAGGTGTCACCAAAATCGGCCGCCTGAATATGATGGCCCCGGAAGCGCGGCAGGCAGAGAACGTCCGAAAAATGCTGCTGGCTATGGTGCACGATGTTCGTGTGGTGCTGGTCAAACTCGCGGACCGTCTGCACAACATGCGCACCCTCGAATTTCTCGATCCCGATCGACAGCAGCGCATCGCCCGCGAAACGATGGATATTTACGCGCCCATCGCGCATCGCCTTGGCATGTCGGTCATCAAGGGTGAACTCGAAGATCTATCCTTTCGCCACCTGGAGCCGGACTCTTATTTTGCGCTTCAGAAACAGGTCAGCGACAAAGCCCCTGTCCATGCGAGATTCCTGGAAGAGATTCAGTCCACCATCCGTTCGAAGCTCGTGGAAAACGGCATTCCTGCTGTCCTCGAAGCGCGCGTGAAGGGATTATTTTCCCTGCACCGCAAAATCCAGCGCCAGGAACGCAGTCTCGATCAGATTTACGATCTGCTCGCCGTCCGAGTGGTTACCGACAACGAACGCAGTTGCTATGCGGCCCTCGGCGTCGTTCACCACGTGTGGCGTCCGGTGCCCGGGCGATTCAAGGATTACATCGCCATGCCGCAGCCGAACCTGTATCAATCGCTGCATACCACCGTCATTCACGACGGCCAGTCTTTTGAAATTCAGATTCGCACCCAGGAAATGCATCGCATCGCGGAGGAAGGCGTCGCCGCGCATTGGAAATATAAGGACGGCAAACCGGTCTCCGGTGCCGACGATCAGCGCATCACCTGGATGCGCCAGTTGATCGAATGGTCGCAGGAGCTCGAAGAGCCGGGAGAATTTCTCACCACTCTGAAAGTCGATCTAGCCGCCGCGGAAGTCTACGCATTCACTCCCAAAGGCCGCGTCCTGGAACTTCCCCGCGGAGCTACCCCTGTAGATTTCGCCTACTCGGTTCACACCGAAATCGGTCACCAGTGTGTCGGCGCAAAAGTGAACGGCCAGATGGTCTCCTTGCGCCACGAAATCGTCAGTGGCGACGTGGTCGAAATCCTAACCCAGAAGGGCCATAAGCCTAGCCGCGATTGGATCAGCTTCGTAAAGTCCTCCCACGCCAAAAGCAAGATTCGCCATTTCATAAATACCCAGGAGCGCGAAGAAGCCACCGAAATGGGTCGCCGCCTGCTGGAAAACGAGTCCCGTAATTTTCCAAAGGGTCTGAAAAAAATTCCCAACGAGGATCTTCAGAAGCTGGCTTCCGATTATGGTCTCTCGCGCACCGACGATCTCTATGCCGCGGTCGGCTTTGGAAAATATTCAGCGCGCCAGGTGCTCGCTCGTTATTTTGGAGAGCCGTCCAAGGAAACGGAAAAGTCTTCCGAAGACGCCGGCAAGCCCACGCTGGTAAAAACCGTCAAGCGCATGCTGGGCATGGGCGAAGCTCCGCTCATCGTCAAGGGCCAGGATGACCTGCTGGTCTTTCGCGCCAAGTGCTGCAATGCCATTCCCGGCGATGAAATCGTCGGCTACGTTACGCGTGGGCGTGGAGTCGCGGTCCACGCACGCGGCTGTCCCAACGTGCAAAATCTTCTGTATCAAACGGAGCGCCGTATCGCCGTCGAATGGGGAAGCGGCACCGCTACCTTCCCGGTGGAACTGGTTATCCGCGCCAAGGATCGCGCCGGTTTGCTTGCGGAAATCACCGCGGTCATCAGCGAAGCCGGCTCGAATATCCGCGCGTTGGAAAGCAGACCGGATCGCCAGAACGCCCGCATCGAAGCCAACCTGGAAATCCAGGACAAGCGCCAGCTCGAATCCATCATCTCCAACATTCGCCGCATCAACGGCATCTTCGGCGTAGATCGCGTCAACCAACCGTAGCTCCGTCTTTTGTAGTGGCCGATCTTGAGATCGGCCCTGTTGGGTTGGCATTTTCTTTCTCATGCAGGGGCGCAGCACCGCCCCATGTCCGCACGATCGCAAATCTCGCGTCCGTCTCTTCGTCTGTCGTCCCGACCGGAATGGCCAGTGTTCGCGCCGCGCGAACACTGGCCATGTAGCGGAGGGATCGAGGCTAGATTCCAGATATGTCCCGCGTTTCCTCTGTGCCTTCCATTTGATGAGGCACTCCAACCGCACTTGCCCTTTCGTCCGGTATCCACCAAGGCACACCAACTCCCTCCCATTGATATGCCGCCTAGAATTAAGTCATGCGCAAATGGATCCTTCTACTCGGCGTCGCTGTGCTGCTCGCTTGCGGGTGTGGTCGCAACCCCAAGCCGGAGCGCCCAACGCTGGAAGCCACCGGTATGTATGCCTCCAGCATCGATCTGCTCAAGAAAGACAACTTGAAGGACCCCGAAATTGACCAGCTCATCCGTCTCAAACAAGCTGGTGCAACCGATCAGCTCTGCGTCGACCTCGTCAAGGCCGCGCACGATCATCATCACGATTTCTCCAGCGCCGATTCCGCAGTCGAACTCTCCAAGGCCGGCTATGCGGACGCACAGATCCTGGAAATGGCCCAATCGGATCGCATCGACATCTTGAGCGGCGAAGCCGTAACCCTCAAGCTGATCGGCCTTACTCCGTCCACCGTGCAAGCCATCATCCATCGCCGGGTCGAAGGCCTTCCCACACTGACCAGCGAGCAAATCGGCCGCTTGAAAAATACCGCCATGTCCGAAAAACAGATTCTCGCCCTGGTGGAACAAGGCCTGACCGACGAACAGGCCGAAACGGAAATTACCAAGCGTGAAGTCATCCGCAACCACTCCAACACCGGCTTCGTCCGCGTACACGGCCGCAAACCCCGCTAAACAGTCTCGCTCTGGTAGCGCTGGCCTCCGGCATGTTCTGAGCCCCGGAGGGCCGTCCTCGACGCTTTAGTCTGGTCTAGCAAGAAATTTTTGTCACGGCACCGGGGGTCGGAGCTTCAGCTCCGACATTAACCATATGGCTCATGCTGGGCTTATCCCCTGAGGGACTGCCTTTCTTTTCCCTGCGTTTCCCTCTATTCCCGCCTCTCTTGTCCTTCTGCTATTCTTTGCATCGGTAACTCAGGAGCAACGCCATGAAAGACATCGTCCTCACCGACCGCGGTCCCAAGCCCATCGGCCCCTATTCGCAAGCCATTAAATCCAACGGCTTCGTTTTCGTCTCCGGTCAGATTGCGCTGGATCCCAAGACAGGCGAATTCTCCGCGCCAGACATAAAGCTCCAGACCGAAAAAGTTTTTGAAAATCTCAAAGGCATTCTGGAAGCCAGCGGCGCTTCGCTGAATCACGTAGTGAAAGCCACGGTCTATCTGAAGGACATGAACGATTTTGCGGCGATGAACGAGGTCTATGCCCGTTTTTTCACCGCCGCGCCGCCCGCTCGCTCCACCGTGCAAGTCGCCCGCCTACCTAAAGACGCCCTGGTCGAAATCGACGTCATCGCCTTCCTGCGCACCTAGCCCACTCTTCGATTTGCTTCGAGAAATGTGCCTGAGGGTGGCCTTCGATAAGAGCGAAGGCGTTGTCAAGTGACACTTCTGCGCAGCGCTGCTGAGAAGCACCGCGATA
>Ga0210394_10004534_pt1 | contig 16163 bp, 14 predicted proteins | sample IncBWC12MmetaG_FD_160121 | JGI IMG/M metagenome (GOLD analysis project Ga0210394, IMG submission 160121) | Forest soil microbial communities from Barre Woods Harvard Forest LTER site, Petersham, Massachusetts, United States - Inc-BW-C-12-M | ecosystem: Environmental > Terrestrial > Soil >... | reverse complement strand
TGTCAATTCCGGGATTGGCGGCCGACTCGCTGAACTTGATGACATCGCGGCGATCGGCGTTGTTGGCCCAGACGATGTGGATCTGGTTGCCATCGACCCGGTAGCGTCCGATGAACAGTTTGTTGCTGGGATCGTTGCGGTACGCGGTCATGTCGAAATTGTCCATATTGACCCGCGGAATATTGTTGATGACCCAGCCATCGGCAGTGAAGTAGTACTGACGGCTGCCCATGTGCGAATGGTCTAGGCCGAAACCCACGTAGACACCCGCTAACGCACCAGCGGACGGTTTGTGCCCGGATCCGTTTACCTGGGCTGCGCTGTGTGGTGTGCTCGAGGGCAGCGAGCTTAGGATGACCGCGACCAGGATTCCCAATAAGGCCGTTGCTTTTTGCATTTGCGTTGCTCCGTGGAATCGAAAGCGGATATTGGTCGGGATTATGCTCCAAGCACGTTGGAAGAGTCATCTGAAATTTGAATTTGAGTGTAATGGCGAGTTTGCAACAACTACGGCAGTTTGATTAAAGCTGAGGCTTTTCGCTTCGCATGAATGGCCAAGCGCAGCCTGAGGTCCCCGCAGAATTCAGAGGCTGTGCCACGGCTGCCTACTGAGCTGTTCTAATTCCGCGAGGGCATTGTCGATCTCTTTCAGGCGGCGCGCAATCGCTCGCCTCCGCCCGATCAGTTTCCGCATCTTGTTCCTGAGCCGCCTCTTAGCAACCTTCATGTCGTACCTCCAAGCAAGCACCGCCAGGCAAGAAGTGTGAATTCCACCCGGGAACGGCTCGTACAGAGCCGCATCGTGATCGCCGCCATCGTTGAAGACTCGACGGCCTCGGCGAGGGCTAGACCCGAACCTGCCCCAGCCGCCAGCGTCCACAATCTACGGCTCCGCTGGGTTGTCGTGCAATGGTCTGAAGGTGATGGCGTCCGCCTAAAGGTGCCATTTGCCTGCTCACCGCCTTGCATTCAAGCCGCACCGAATTGAGCCTAATGAGAGTAAAGCGAGCAATGAAAACGCCCAGCTCATCTCGTGAGTCTGGGCATCTCTAAGTCAGCTTCTTCTCCCGTCAAGCGGTCTTCTTTGCGGCTCTCACTTTCGCCCACCGAGCCCGTTGCGCCGTAGCAATCCTCCTGCGGGCGCTGGCGGGCATTGTTCGTTTCTGGAGCATTGTGACGGGGTTTGCAGTTTCGCCCTTGGCCTTCACTTTCGCCCATCGTGCTCTTTGGGCAGCCGCGATTCTGGCCCTTCCAGCGGCAGACATCCGTCCCCGAGGTGCTGCCCCTTTCCCGTATGCCGTTCCGAAAGCTGAGAGCGCGGCACCAATCGCCTTCATTTCCTTGGTCAACCGATCATGCTCCTTCTTCAACATGTGCACCACTCCACTTAGGTTCGTCATTTGAATCCCCCTCGCGCGGATTCTACAGGAGGCGCTGGCAATGAGTGTAATCGAGAGTGGGTGTTGAAAAAGTCACTTTGATTAGCGGGATGAGATCAGCAGAAGCATGTTAGAAGAAAGCATTTCCCATGCTTTGTTTGATTCTCATCGTCGGAGGCCTGCTGATCATGATGGGGCAACACGACCGCTCCGAAGCTCTGTTCTACTACTTCCGCCTGGAAGATCAGGTTCCTGAGACTCATCTGCTGCGGCTGATCGAAAAGCACATCAGCTTTGCCTTTGTGCGGGAAAAGCTGAAGGCGAGTTACAGCGAGACCGGCCGTCCGTCGATTGATCCCGAACTTCTGCTGCGCATCCTGTTGATCGGTTACTTATATGGCATCACCAGTGAACGGAAGCTGGTGGAGGAGCTGCGCATGCATCTGGCATGGCGCTGGTTCACGGGACTGGGTTTCGATCAGGAGATTCCGCATCACTCCACGTTCTCGAAAAACCGGCATGGACGGTTTCAGGAATCGAAACTGTTCGAAGAGCTGTTTGAGCAGATCGTGCGGCAGTGTGTGGAAGTGGGATCAGTGCAGGGCAAGCACCTGTCCGTGGATGGCAGCTTCGTGGAGACGAATGCGGCCAAGGAAAGCCGCATTCCGCGCGAGCAGTTAGCGGAAGCGGCTCAGGTCCATCACACCGTGCGCCAGTATCTCAAGGAAGTAGAAGAGCAGAATCCGGTCGAGGAACCAGTGCATGAACAAGAACAAGTATCGACCACCGATCCCGATTCGACCTACGCCACCAAGGGCGGTACACCGGCACGACTGGGATACTACGACAACTATCTGGTGGACAATGACAGTTGCGTGATCGTGGGGGTGCAAGCGACGGCAGCACGCATGAGCCAGGAAACGGTGGCCGCGCAGGACATGCTCACTCGCTTCAAGCAATGGCAAGGACGAGAGCCGGAATCGGTAGCGGCCGACACGACCTACGGGAACGGGGAGTTCTTGCACTGGTTGGCGGATCGGAGCATCACTCCTTATATGCGAACCCGCGACAGCATCCACAGAAAGAACAGTCCGTTCTACGGTCCCGAGCGGTTCACCTATCAACCTGAAAGCAACAGCTATCGCTGTCCTGCGGGGCAGCCACTGAACTATGGTGGCCGCAACCAGCGGAACCGCACCTATGCCTACATCGGGACCCGCAAACGTTGCGGTGCGTGTGCGCTAAAAACTCAATGCACTAGCGGAGCGTTTCGCTTTCTTGCCATCCACATGGACGAACCCGCACGGCAACGCGCACGGGACTTGGTGAACACGCCAGAGTTTGCCAAGGCACAGCGGCAAAGAAAGAAAGTGGAAGCCTTGTTCGCGGAACTCAAGAATCAGATCGGATTGCGTCGCGTGCGCCTGCGCCGACTGAAGTTCGTGCGGGAGCAGTTCTTCCTGGCAGCGGTGGCCCAGAACATCAAGCGACTCGTGCGGTTCCTCAGCCAACCGACAACGCCTACTATGGACGCTGCCACTTAGCTGAGGTGAGAGCAAAACCTCGATGGCAGCCATAATCGCGGCCCAGAGTACATTCCGATCACGGACTTTTTCAACACCCACGAGATTTAACGCCAATTGACCGGGGAGATTAGTGGATGGATCGGCACTGCTGAGGAAGTTTCTTCCCGAAGCTTCGCTCGTAAGCAAAGTCGTCAGTCAGATAAAAGTGGCTCCAGAATGCTCATGCATAGCACCACGTTCGGGATAAACAACTCGAAAGGGAAGGCGGGTGCCACATCCGAGGCACTGGCAAGTGCTGGCGAGGCTGGTGGGCATCAATGGTGGGAGGTGAATTGGAGGTTACGCTCCCGTCAGTGGTCGTATGTCCAGAGTTATGAGTGTTCCTGTCCGAGTAACCGGCGCGGATGGAATCAATCGCGGGAAGTCTCAGCGCTCTACAGATTGCTGCATCTATACGCGTTCGCGTCGCGTCAGTTTCCATATCAGGGAGAGGTAGCAGCACCGCTCCTTCCTGATCCTGTCGGCTTCAGCATGCCATGCATCCCGAGCCAGCGTACAAAGGCATCGAACCAACCGGTGCTCGTAGTTTCCTTCGGGTACATCCCGAAGCCATGGCCACCCTGTTCATAAAGATGGAATTCGACGGGGCGCTTCGCGGCCTTCCAGCTATCGATGAGCCCGTAGCCGCTGTTCCCGAAAAAAGGGTCGTCGGCAGCCAGGGCAATGAACAGTGGCGGCGCCTCGGCTGGCACCGTGACCGACGCGAGAGGACCGTAGATGTTGCCGATGAAGGCGGGCTTCGCATCCTCGCCGGCAAGTGTAGTTGCCATTGTCAGCATCGCGCCGGCGGAAAAGCCAATCATCCCGATCCGGTTGGGATCGACATGCCACTCGGCAGACCGCTTCCGGATAAGGGCAAATGCGGCGCGGGCGTCGGCGATCTGAGGGGCAAGACCAGCGATCGCCTTTCCAGGTTCGGGGCGCGGCGGCCGCGCTGTACCCGAAAACATTTCCCGCATGGATTTTTCGAACGCTGGCATGTCGGCCGGTGTCTGGTTCAAGCGATACTTGAGGACAAACGCGGCGACACCCTTTTCCGCCAGTGCGCGGGCGACGTTCCAGCCTTCATTTTCCATGGACAAGGTGAAGAAACCGCCGCCGGGCGCGACGACAACGGCGGCGCCGCTTGCCTTGGCGGGATCCGGAAGAAAGGGTGTCAGCGTCGCAATCGTCACGTTGCGGGCGAACTGACTGCCGTACTGGCTATGCCAGACCTCCGGGTTCGTCGCACCGGGCAGCGGACCGTTGCAGAGTTCGATCGCGTTGGGCTGCGAAGGCGTGGCGATGGGTGTCATCCGGTCGTTTTGCGCATGTGCTGGCAAGGCAAGCCCAGCAACCAACACAAGCCCAGCGACTGCCAGACGAAAATGGGTTGACCCCGCGAAAGCTCGCTTCGTCCAGAGATTCGACATCTTTCTCACGTCAGTTTTCCTCCAGTTGTGTAGTGAGTCAGAATCAAGCCATTTTGCCCTACAGATCGAGAAGTGTCACGTATCAACTAAATCCGAAATGGATAAGGGCACTCCATACTCGGTTTCGGTTCAGCGTGTACCGCGTCCCGAAAGGGTAACGGTTCATTGCTCCGCTCGGCAGTCTCCAGCAAATCCTCGATGATCTCAAAACTTCTTGAGCGGCGAAGCCATCGGGTACGTCGGCGAAAGCACAAGCTTGTGCTCGTCGTTCGCCTTTTCATCCATTTTGAGTGCAATGGGGATTTTTTCGCCATTTCAGGCCAGTCTGGTGGGCTATAATCTTGCCGAGGTGTTTGCTGCTGCCTCAAGAGGGAGCGCAAGCAGGGAGGTAGGGCATGTTTCAGGACGTGCTAAAAGTGTTTCGGGGCGTGCTGAAAGGACTGCTGGTTTTTGGTCTCGGCCTCACAGCAACCACCTACATGGGATTTGTTCTTTTCCGCCTGTGGGACTGGTTCGTCGCACCAGCTTTCCACCTACCGAGAATTTCCGCCTAGCTTATTTCCACGCCGAACGAGTTCGGCCCCCAATTCCAGGAAAGCCGATGAACGGACCGTTACACTCAGAATCCCTGTTCCGGGCATTTTGAGTGCTATGGGGATTTATCGCCAATCATCACACTAACCGTCGTTCGACCGATCGCGATTTACCGTCAAGGCTCGCTCATGAAGAATCCCGATTTTCTCAGCCAGCCTTACCAAATCGGCGAACGAATCGGCACCCATCTTTCGCATCAGCTGACTGCGATGGACTTTAACGGTACTCTCACTCGTTCCGATTTCGCCGGCGATCTGTTTGTTGAGCAAGCCGGAAACCACCAGGGGCAGCACTTCTCGCTCCCGCGGCGTCAGCGATTCCAGGCGCTTTCGGAGGATTGCAATTTCCGATTCTTCCTGGCGTTTGGTGCGGTCCCGCTCCAAAGCGACGTGAATTGCATCCAGCAAGTCCTGATCGCGAAACGGTTTGGTGAGGAACTCGACCGCTCCTGCTTTCATGGCGCGCACGGTCATAGGGATGTCGCCGTGAGCAGTGATAAAGATAATCGGAATGTGAATGTTGGCTTCGGCCAATTGTCGCTGGAAATCCAGCCCACTAATCTTCGGCAACCTGATGTCGAGCACGAGACAACTGGGCGCATCCGAACGCCAGCCCTGAAGGAACTCTTGCGCCGACCCGAACGCCTCGACTTGCAACCCAACCGATCCAATCAGGCGTGTGATCGCGCGACGAACCGAAGGATCGTCATCAACCACAAAAACGATGGGTACCGCTTCTGTCATGAAACTCTGTCAATCCTGGGCCGGCAGGGTGAATTCGAAAAGCGCACCATTGGACCCTGCTTCGACCCGCAAACGTCCACCGTGGGATTCAACAATGGAACGGGCAATCGCCAACCCCATTCCGATTCCCTCGGGCTTGGTGGTAAAGAATGGTTCGAAAATGCGGTCTGCCTGCGCCGGATCAATTCCTGGTCCGGAGTCTTGCACTTGGATTAATACGCCGTCGGAGTGGCTTTCCGATTTGATGAGAATTTGCCGTGGCCGATCCGTGGGTTTACGGATGGCCTCGATGGCGTTCATGATCAAGTTGATCAAGACCTGCTGCAGTTGCACGCGGTCGCCCAGCACCCGCCGATCAGCGGCCAAGTCGGTCAACAGGGAAATACGGCTTCGGCCTGCTTCACTCCGCACAAGAGTGCCAGCTTGTTGGATAACTTCATTGATATCCAGCTCAACTCTGTCAGCGGCCCGCCTCGTGAACAGTGCCCGGATGCGAGAGATAACTTCGCTGGCCCGGGTTCCGTCGTTCACGATTTCTGCGATCGCCTCCCGCAACTCTCGGAAACTTGGCGCAGCCCCATCGAGCTGTCGCAAGCAAAAATTGCCGTTGGTGACGACCGCGGTAAGGGGCTGATTGATCTCGTGAGCAATTGATGCAGCCAACTCTCCCATTGCTTGGACGCGAGTGACCCGGGCAAGCTTGTCCTGCGCCTCCTGCAAAGCCTCCTCAGCACGCCGTTGAACTTCGGTACTCGCCCGCCGGTCCACGGACGATGTGGTGACGGCGGCCACAATCACGATCAAGGTCACGATGGCAATTCCACTGTTGGCAAGCGGGGAGATGTTCAGGGCGAAGGAAAGGTCTGGCGGTGCGGACGGGATGAAACTTGCGGCCGCCATGCCGGTGTAATGCATCGCGGAGACGGCAGCTCCCATCACGCTAGCGCTGCCGAGCCTCCGCGGAACCGTCCATCTAGTTTCCTCCCGCAGACCGAATGCCATAAGCAGCGCAATTAAAGAAAACAAGACTGCCAGCAATATGGAAAAAACCACGAGAAAGGGGGAATACTGGGTGATGGCAGGCAATCTCATTGCGGCCATGTGGACGTAGTGCAGTCCGGCGATGCCCGCACCCATGAATATGCTGCCGGTGAAGGCTTCAGCCGGCCCCATTTTCTGGCGGCTGGCCACATATAGCGCGACCGCGGACGCGAGGATCGCCAGCAAAAGTGAGGCCAGAACCGTCGGCCAGTGATACGCGACGGGTACGGGCAAGTGGAAGGCCAGCATCCCTTTGAGATGCATTGCCCAGATGCCGATGCCCATCGCCATGACGCCACCGCTCAACCAAGCCAGACGAACCCGGCCGCTTGTGGCGGTTACGCGTCCGGTAAGGTCGAGTGCGGCATACGACGCGGCGATGGCTATCAAAACTGAGCGAGCCACCTCGCCGTAATCGTAGAAACCGGGGAGCGCCGCGTTTCCAGAGATCGTCACGAGAGATCTCCTTCGCAGGTTCGGGGAGACTCCAAACCTCTCTCTAGCTGGAATCAATTGAAGGGCCGGAGATGCAAGATCTGAACTTACACTTCTGCAAATGAAAGACTGCACTTTAGCAACACTCATACATCTGACGCGCCCGAACGACATCGGTTCGTAAGTGCTTCAACTCCCTCTAAGCCAATCGCAGAACGAGCGGTGCATGGCCGCGTATAGTTCGACGTGTCCGCACTCTTCACAAACACCGACTGAGACTGCCCCTGAGTAAACGGGGTGCTCTGGAGCCCTCCGGTCGGGAAAAGTCCAACGCCATCACACCTCTCACCCGATTGGGATGCTGACAGCTTTCCGGAACCATTCCCCTCATCACAACTCGGCCATCCCGAACTTGAAGTCAGTTTTTGTACCACCCAGTTGAGCAGGGAATCCAAATCAACCGGATGAGAAAACGAACCATTATAGACAGCGCTGCCAATGTACACCCAAACTGAATGGCTGGAAGCAAAATTTGCGGGGGTTCGCGTCGCAAGAATGCCTAAACCTTCGTAAAGCCCATCGCTACCAACGCACAATAGACTCGAAACGGGCCTGATGTTACTTTCGCGACTGAAGCCAGCGGGAGGCGAGACGCCCAAGACGCTCGGCAAGAGGTCGCCCTGCTGGAAGGCGCAAGGAAAAAGATCCCTGGAAGACGAAATCCGCTCCGGAACCGATTTTCGACGAGATCATGGGCGAGAGCGCAAAGCTTGAGCGGGCGCTGAGACAGACCATGATCGTGGCTTCGACAACACATGCCTGGGAGCATTCTTGAAGATTTGACTCGAAATGACTGGACTCTGATTGAGTCTAGGGCCAAGCGGATAAGCGTTGAGCTAGGTCAGGAAATCATCCAGGAAGGCGCTCGGATCGACCAGCTTTATGTTCTCCGTCGCGGGTCGGCTTCGGTGGAGATCGAAGGAACGACCTCTCGTGCCGTGATTGCAACGCTTAGCGTGGGCGATGTCTGTGGCGAAATGGCGTTTCTCGGAGACAGTAGGGCGACCGCAGCAGTTGTTGCCAAGGACGAAGTTGAAGTGGACGCGATCTGGGCAGACGACCTACGTCAACTCGTAGCCGCGTTTCCCGGGTTTGGCGCGAGGTTCTACCGCTCACTCGCAGTCATACTTGCCGAACGGTTGCGTCAGACATCGAAGGAGCTGCTGAGAGAGATGACCAACAAGAGATAGCGACCTACGGTATGTTCTGTCTCGATGATAGGGAGACCCGAACTCGCTCGTTTCGTAGCGAGCGCAGAAGATGGGAGGAGAGGTCTTAGTTGGCAGACTCTTTGAAAGATGATCCCACACCAGAGCGCAAAGACGCGCATGACGCGCTTCGCGCTTCTGAGGCTAGATACCGTCGACTGTTTGAGACAGCCCAGGATGGAATACTGATTCTCGATGCGCACTCGGGATTGATAATCGATGTAAACCCTTTCTTGATTCGTTTATTAGACTATCCCCGAGAAGACTTCCTTGGCAAAACACTTTGGGACATCGGCCCATTCAAGCAAATTCAGGAATCGCAGGCAGCGTTTCGAGAACTGCAGGACAAGGAGTATATCCGATATGAGAATCTGCCACTTGAGACCCGAAGTGGGGGGCGCGTCAACGTCGAGTTCGTCAGCAACGTCTACGGAGTAAATGGCAAGCGCGTAATTCAGTGCAATATTCGTGACATTACTGCGCGTAAGCTGGCGGAAGAAAGCGTCGCCGCCCAATCCAGGGAATTGGCCAGACAGGCCGAGGAACTCGGTCGCTCGCGGCAGTCCCTGGAAGACAAGACACGGATGCTCCAACGCGTGCTGGACAGTATGTCCGAGGGGTTGGTCGTCGCAGATGAGCAAGGGAAAGTCGTTATCTGGAACCCGGCAGCGGACAAGCTGCTCGGCCTGGGTGCAGCGAACATAGATATTCAGGAATGGAGCCACCACTACAGGTTGTACTTGCCTGACACGGTGACACCTTTTCCGTCTGATCAACTCCCATTGACCCGTGCCATTTACGGAGAGGCCAGCACAGCAGTGATGTTTGTGCGCAATCCCGCGTTTGCCGAGGGTATTTTCGTAGAAGCCTATGCCAGCCCTTTGAAGGACAAGCGCGGCATAGTGAATGGCGGAGTGGTCGCTTTCCGGGACGTCACCGAGAGCAAGCGGGCTGAGGCAACGCTGCGGGAATACGAGAGAGTGGTGGAAGGCTTGGAGGAGATGATCCTGGTGGTAGACCGACAATACCGCTACGTGATCGCCAATCGCGCGTTTCTGAACTTTCGCGGCATGTCTGTCGAGCAAGTTATCGGACAGTTCGCGGCTGAGGTGGTCGGTCAAGACGTTTTTGCAGCTCAGGTCAAAGAGAAGATGGACGACTGCTTCGGTGGCAATGTGGTGCAATACGAAATGACTTACAACTTTCCGAACTTGGGTAAAAGAGACTTGTCAGTGTCGTACTTCCCCATCGAGGGTCCTGCGGGTGTCGATCGAATCGCCTGCGTGTTGCGGGACATCACGGAGCGGAGAGTGTCGGAGGAGGCCTTACGCAAATCGGAAGAAAGGTTCAGCAAGGCCTTTTGCAACAATCCGCTGGCAATCACGATCTCAACGGAAGCGGACGGGCGCTATCTGGATGTAAACGACGCTTTCCTCAAGCTGCTCGGGTACAAGCGCCGGGATGTAATTGGTCACACTGCCGCAGAGCTGCGCTTTTGGGACGAGCCTTCGGACCGCATGGAGATGCTGCGGCAGCTAAGGGATGACACGCAGGTGGCAAAACACCAAACCCGATACAGGACCTCGAAGGGAGAAATTCGAGAAGCAGAGGTGTGGGCAGAGTCGATCGAACTGGACGGGCAACCCTGCGTACTGGCGATCACTCGCGATGTCACTGAGACCCGGCGACTGGAAGCGCAGTTCCGCCAGGCCCAGAAGATGGAAGCGGTAGGGCGTTTGGCGGCGGGCGTTGCGCATGATTTTAACAACGTAATGAGCATTGTTATGGGCTACAGCGACCTCTTGCTAGGTCTGATTGCGCCAGAGAATCCGATGAGCCGTTACGTGTCGGAAACCAAGAAAGCCGCAAAGCGGGCGGCATTGCTCACACAGCAACTCCTGGCCTTCAGCCGCAAGCAGGTTGTCTTTCCCAAACTCCTGGACCTAAACGACGTTGTTCATAACGCAACTAGTACGTTGCTGCGACTGGTCGGGGAGGACATTGAAATTGAGTTCCGACCGACCACCCCGCTCGGCAGCATCCAGGCCGACCCGGGCCAGATGGAACAAGTCCTAATGAATCTGGTGGTCAATGCGCGAGACGCGATGCCCAACGGAGGGAAGATCATCATTGAGACAGGGGAAGCTGAACTGGACGAGGACTACGTTTCCCGGCACCCGGGTGCCCATACCGGACAGCACATTGTCCTGATGGTAAGCGACACGGGATGCGGCATGGATGAAAACATCAAATCGCAAATCTTCGAGCCTTTCTTTACCACCAAGGCGATTGGGCAAGGAACGGGTCTCGGACTCTCGACCGTGTACGGAATTGTGAAACAGAGCGAAGGCTATATCCTCGTGTACAGTGAAACCGGCAAGGGCACAACCTTCAAGATTTATTTTCCGAAATTGCGCGAGAAGGCTGAAGCACTTGTGTTGTCCCATGAAGTAGCCGAGCCTCCGCGAGGAGCAGAAACGATATTGGTGGTTGAGGATGATAAGACCCTGCGCGAAATTACGGTCAAGCTCCTGCAAGATGGCGGCTACCGAGTGGTCGAAGCAAAAGATGCGGGAGACGCGCTAAGAATCATAGCGGCTTCTCAACCAGAAATCGATTTGCTCTTGACGGACGTTATTATGCCCGATAAAAGCGGAGCCGAGCTGGCGAGACAGGCCAAGGAAAGCCATCCCAAGCTTCGTTCGCTGTTCATGTCGGGATACACTGGCGATCTCGTTGGGCGACAAGGAGTGTTGATAGAAGAGGCTTTTTTCCTGGAGAAGCCTTTCACCAGGAGATCGTTGCTCGTGAAGGTTTACGCGGCCCTTCACAGCGAGTCCGCAAGGCAGCAATAACATCTGCCACCCTTTCACGGTTTAGCGTCTCCCGAGCAAGATTAACAGGCGTTCTCCGCACACCGTCAGCGCACGGTGCCCCTCCCGCCCGGCCTGGCCCCGCCCGCCCGCGCCCCGCCCGGCCCCCCTGTTTACCAGTGTGTTACTACGGAGGACGGATGAGTTAACAGGGGGCGGGTACAGGGGGCCGGTCGTGCGCTGTGGGGCGGAGGGCGAGGCGGGTGCGTAGGAGTGGGAAGTAACAGCTGATACGATGTGAAAAAAGTGGGGGTTTCGGCGCGTCGTTGGCGAAACATCCCCGTTACACTCATTGGTCCTTGACCCAAGTTTCATGTGTTGCCCTGAATTCTGCTATACTCCGCCGACTTAAGCTGCCTTTTCCGGAGGAATGGAGTGGTGGGGGCTCTGCCCAGTGCTGCTGTGCCCACTTCGGTTCAGCTGGGCGATCACACACGCCGTCACATTGCGGCGCGCTTGCTTCCTTTTCTCTTCGTCCTCTATGTGGCGAACTATATCGATCGCACGAACCTAGCCTACGCCGCGCTGGGCATGAGTCGCGATCTGGGGTTCACCGATCGGATCATCGGTCTGGGTATCGGAATTTTCTTTGTGACTTACGTCGCGGGCCAGACACCTGGCGCACTGCTGGTCGAACGCTGGAGCGCCCACCGCGTGATCGGTACCAGCATGGTTGCGTGGGGACTGTTGACGATGCTGACAGCAGAAGTACGGACACCCGGCCAGCTCTACCTGGTCCGTTTCGCGCTAGGCGCAGCGGAAGCCGCCTTCTTCCCGGGCGTGATCGTCTATCTGAGCCATTGGTTCATTCGCGAGGACCGCGCCAAGGCCACCAGTAACTTCATGGCGGCCATTCCTCTGTCGTTTGTGGTCGGCTCTCCCCTCGCCGGCTGGATTCTCGGCCATATCTGGTTTGGCCGTGCCGGTTGGCGTTGGCTTTTCGTGTTGGAAGGAATACCGGCGATTCTGCTGGGCGCAGTTTCGTTTTTCTTCCTGACGGATTGGCCACACCAGGCAACCTGGCTGGCTCCGGCGCAGCGCGATTGGATTCAGCACAGCCTGCGCGAAGAAGCCCCCTCTTCCTCGCCAAACACTTCTGTCTGGCACGCTCTGACGTCGTGCACGATTCTGGTGCTCGCCACCGCCACCTTCATCAACTATCTGGCGATGTACAGTTTTGCTTTCTGGATCCCGACCATGCTGAAAAGTTTCTCGGGACTGTCCGACGTCCGCGTCGGTGTTCTGGGCGCGATCCCTTACCTTGTGACCTTCGTCGCGATGCAGGTCAACGGCTGGCATTCGGACCGCAGCGGCGAAAGACATTGGCACTCCGCGATACCCATATTCCTCGCAGTCATCGGAGCGCTCGGCCTGATCAGCCAACCCCGTTCCCTTTTCGTTCTGGTTGCATTTTTCACGTTGGGTGCGAACATTTATTCCTATCTCCCAACCTTCTTTGCGATCCCAACCGAAACCTTGAGCCAGTCGGGCGCAGCGGCCGCGGTGGGGATGATCAACTCCTTCGGCAGTGTCGCAGGATTTGCCGGGCCTTATGCGTTCGGCTATCTGCACGCCCAAACCGGATCTTTTTCGTATGGACTTGCGGGAATGGCCGTGGCTGCTCTGGCCGGAGGGATGATGATTCTTTTCGCACCCAGAAGTACGAATGTCCCGTAGCCTCGACGGGGAGAGCTGCTTGCAGGGGGATTTGAGTGTAACGGCCTTCCATGAGAAGGCCATTACACTCAGAACCGCTCGTCGGAATTGCCAAGTCCCTCGGGTGTCTGTTCACTGGATACGCTCGTGTGTAAAGCGGTCCCGTCCCGCCCAATAGGGACATCGCGGACAAGAAGTCCCTTCCGGGTAATCGGTGCCTTCTTCATGTGGGCAGCCGATAATCGCGTCGGTCACTACGGTGGAGCGCGGTGCGTGAGTCTTGAAGAAGGTCAAAATTTCTTCACCGATGGCAGAGTCATCGCGTACGTCCGTTTGACCATCGGTGAACCAGCGCTTGAGAAAATCAGGTTCGTCACTCTCGGTCAGGAAGACGCTGACGACGATTTTGGTGGCCGGTTCGTCGTTCGGCCCGTAGAAGGCCACAGTGGCAACGGGGTAGCCTCGAAATCCAGGGCGGGATTTTTTATCCAGCCACGATCGGGTAGGCCGTGTCTTGTTGCCGAATCCCTTCCCCTTCTTCACCAGTGCAATATACGCCGCGTTCCCGCACATTGGCGAAAAACCGCAATGTCGCTTCAAAAACGTCAAAGCGCGCATACCAGTGGCGCTAGCCCAGCGCGGACTTCTTTTCGATTGCGATTGGATTGAATAGACAGATTGATCTTGACAAGGTGTTTTGATCGAGAGCAAAATCCGCCTGCTTGTCCGTTTTGTGTTCGACGAGATCCCAGGTCCCTCGGCCCCACGAACTCTCTCAAACAGTTGGTCGATCATCAGACCATTTTGTAAGCCTTCCGCTAACCCCAACTAAGGAGGAAACTATGCTCTGCAAACTTTACAAGCTCTCGGCCGCAGTCGGCTTCCTGATCTTGGGGATCACTCCCGGCGTGGTAGCTCAGGAGGTTTCCCACAGAGTCAGTATTGAATCTTCCCAACTCAATGCGCGTAAGATCGGCGAGGCGTCACTCGCGACCTCAAGTCATTCCTTCGTCGAGGCCCGGGCGCCAAGAGCGCTCACTGCGGCTGGAACAAAGTCACCGTTCGCAAAGATGCATTCTCAGGCGCACCACTGGGGCAGAATCATGGCCCAAAAAAAACCCGGTTTCGGAGCCTTGGAGCAGGCGAGTGTGCCTTCAGTCAAGGCTCTGCCGATCATCGGGCCGGATAATGGGTTCGGCGGCTTCGCGGGACTCACCGGCGCGGAGCAGGCCTCAGTCTCGGGATTCGACTTAGAGCCGCCCGACCAAGGAATGTGTACGGACGGAAATGTGTTGCTGGAGGCGATCAATACTGCAGCCTCGGTCTACGACGCGACCACGCACAAGGAGCTAGCCGGGCCCGTCTATTTGAACGACTTTTTTGGGGTGGCCGCGACCGACTTCACCAGCGACCCGAGGTGCTACTACGATCCCTCCACGCAACGCTGGTTTGTGACGATGACGGACTTGGGCCCCCCTTCCGGCATACCCACCGACATTCTGCTCGCGGTGAGCCAAAGCAGCGACCCGACGGGCTCGTATAGCCTGTATGAAATCGACACCACAAGCGACGGGTTTATAGGTGCGTGCCCGTGTTTTGGTGACCAACCAACAATTGGGTCAGATAATAACGGCTTCTACATCTCCACCAATGCGTTTGGGGCGACGAGCTTTGGCGGAGCGCAGATTTACGCGCTCTCGAAATTCGCACTGGTGCTCGGGATCACGCCATTCGGCGTGCACATAACGCCGCTGCCTTCGCCAGGCGGAGTCCCCTTCCCCTTCAGCTTGCAACCCTCGATCTCGCCGGGCGGCAACGGGGCTTCCGACAATGGCGGTACGGAGTACTTCGTTAGTACGTATGACGACTTCTCCCTTGCGAACAACAAGGTCTCCGTCTGGGCCATGACGGATACTGACACTCTCAACGCCGAGGTGGGTATACCCGGCTTCACGACTCTGGCAGTCAACACGGAAAGTTTTACGTTACCGGTGTTTGCATCGCAGAAACCTGGGCCCATTCCGTTGGGCAAAAGCATGGGACAGCCCGAGGGGACGCTCGACCCCGATGATGAGCGCATGCAACAGGTGGTGTTTGCGGATGGCCACCTGTGGTCGTCGGTAGGCACCGCCCTGCAGGTGGGCGCAAATACCCTGGATGGAGCTGCCTATTTCGTAATCAAGCCTTCGTGGCCGAACGGGGTATTGAAGGCGTCGGTGACGCGACAAGGATATGTGGCCACCCCGAACAACAACCTGCTCTATCCGGCGATCGGCGTCTCGGAAAATGGGAACGGAGCGATGGTGTTCACGCTGACTGGTCCCGACTACTTCCCCAGCGCAGCGTACATTCCGATCACGCTGAGCGGCGGAGTTGCGGCGGACATCCGGCTGGCGGCCGCAGGCAGCAATCCGGACGATGGGTTCACCTGCTATCCCTCGGGCGGCGGCCCGCCGGGACGATGGGGGGACTATTCGGCTGCGGTGGCGGTTGGGACCGACAAGGTCTGGATCGCAACGGAATATATCTCGAAGAAGAAACGCGACAAGTTCACCAATTGGGGCACATTCATTGGGGAGCTGCCGCTTCCATAAGGACGGCAGGTGTTCGAGTGGGGGCGGCGATGGCACCGCTCCGCTCCCTGTCGCCTTTCATGTTGGGCTTAGGGCTGGGGTGGGTTCGACGAAGAAGTTCATCACGGTGCCGTCGGATTGGCGAGGCGCTCTGAAAGATGCACGTAGGCAGGGCTACATTGCGCCGAGAAAGCCTTAGCACTCACTCGCCGTCTCAATCGACACGGACTCTATAGGCGGCGGTGCCTGGGGTTCTTGTGGAGTGAAGCAGGGACAACCTTCGAGAACCTTGGTCTGACGGAGAAATCTGAGCCGAGCACGTGAAACATGCAAGCAAGGAGCAGATCAGCAAATTGCGAGTCGGTTTCATACTCGACAGGATAACTGTTGCCATCAGATGGGATGAGAAGGCCGGTCTCCGGACGGGATGCGGTGTACGCTCCCAAGTTATCGACGTGCTCGAAGCACAGATAAAAAGGAGACCGGCAATGAAGAAGGTTAGCACCGTAGCGGCAAAGCCGAGCAAGAAAATCTCGCAGCAGAAGTTAACCGTTGGATTGGACTTGGGAGATCGCAACAGCTGGTACTGTGTGCTGGATGAAT
>Ga0210394_10004533_pt1 | contig 16167 bp, 12 predicted proteins | sample IncBWC12MmetaG_FD_160121 | JGI IMG/M metagenome (GOLD analysis project Ga0210394, IMG submission 160121) | Forest soil microbial communities from Barre Woods Harvard Forest LTER site, Petersham, Massachusetts, United States - Inc-BW-C-12-M | ecosystem: Environmental > Terrestrial > Soil >... | reverse complement strand
CCCCACATGGTTGGACGATAACCACCGTGAGCTGCTTCTCTCTTGAAGAAATGAAAGTGAGTTTGCAGATTCATGTGAGCGACGAGGAAGAGCGCGCCGGCGGCATCCAAGCTGTCAAAGTCAGATATTGGCGATCAGGTTCGGTCTCCAGTCCTTCGGCATAGGCTTTCACAAGGCGCTCTCGCTCCGCATCATACGAAATGCTGCCGATCAAACATGCTCGGGCAACCTTCGGATTCGCGTGATATATGCGCAAGTAGCTCCGTTGTGTCCAGGCGATAATTACACGATGCAGCGCGCCGTATTCCCGCACAAATGCACCCTTCCCTTGTAGCGTGACGCCCATTACGTTCAGACAATAGCCAAGAATTCGTGCAGACTTGAAATTGACGTATTTGTCCATCTGCAGGACCGTCGTATAGGAGGCGCCTCAGCTTGAATTGAATAATAGTCCACGCCCTGCTCGGTTCGCGCATCCTGAAAAATTCAGACCAAACCGAGCCGTACTGAATCTGCCAACTAGTGAAGAAGGCTATTGACTGCGCTGGCGTCGAAAATAACTTCGAACATCATCTCGGCAAGTTTGTCGTAAAGGATTGTGGCCGGACGATTCTTTTCAGTTTTCAAATTCACCGAAGGGAAGGGAGTCGTCTTATCCCTTGATTACCGCGAAATAGAGCGAATTTGCGTAGCGATTGTAGTTCTTTTTCCCGAATATTGGCGGGCGGATAAACGCATACCACATCCACGTCATAGCGAGGGAGAGAAACATTGCCGCGAACATTCCTCGCCAGATCGATGCAGTGATTAGCGACTCGGGCACCAACCAACGTTCAGCCACCCACACGTCAGTTAACAGCGTTCCAAAACCAATGACGCCGATAAGGAAAAAGTCTCGACGTAGAGATGAAACAGCGTTGGCGCAATAGCGAGCCTAAATCGGTAACGAACGTCTGAAACGATGTACACGATTACCAATAACGCCAAGGCTGCGATGAAGTCGGCTAACTTAAAAATAGATTGTTCACCGCCAGCGGGAACTACAAAACAGAGCCCCCACAATTGTTCTTCGCAATGCATCCTTGCTCCGCCTTACCCTGTCAGTAACAGGGAGACATCATGCCCAGCACGCGAGAGCAGCGCTAGCAGTCCGTTAGGGCTGCCCAAATGCCCGGCGCCGATAAATATCACGGTGCGTCTTTTGGTACCAAGCATATTGATGATCCTCGGGAGCCAAAGGTTGTTGCGCGCATCGAATATGGCACTTCTAAGTGTCGGGAATTGAGTCAAGGGCGAGGCTTGCATTGCGGCGGTCAGGGCGTCCATATGACCGCTCACCCATGCCTTGTATGCGTCTGTGACGTATCGCGCGCGCACCTCGGCGGACTTGCCTAGTATCAGAGGGAATGCTTGGGCATAGTCCGCTTCGGGGACAACATCCATCAGCTGCGCAAACTCGCCAACGCCTTCCAAATACTTCAGCGTCCGTGAGTCAGCCTTGGCGCGCTCCCGAATCAAGTTCTCTACCCCATACGACAGGCGCACCCCGGACAGCGCGAGAACGACTGCGATGAACCAGAGTTTCAGCGGCCCCGGTGCTCCGTAGGGATGATCCGCCGGCCATCGAGATTTTATAGATGCCCAGAGGTCGAGCGTTACTTTCGGCTCGCTCGACTGCCCTTGCGGCAGAAAGGCATGGCGCGGGAGATCATCTTGATTGGCTTCGAGGTAAACATCCTCACTCCGGCCGTACGCATCAACGACCCACTGCGGCACCGTGCCCCCTACGGGGAGAAAATGCATTGAGCCTGCCAGCCGAACATTAGTGCCGAGAATTTCGTAGTACATAAAATTGCAGCCGCCGAGGCGCATGCGCGCTGCTCATCCACACATGCGCATCAATGATGTGAACCGGCGACCTGATTGGACGCCGGTCGGCGTCGCAACCATTTGATTTATGATGTCATGCACCCCAAAAAGCCGGTCAATATCCGATGCGTGTCTACACTACTCGCGAACCTTCGCGAGAGGTGAGAGATTAGATGTCATTCTAGGCTAGCGCTCTCGGGCCTCTACGAGGAACGCGTGGAAGCGCTCACTGCTCGAATTGGGTACCCACCATTCTTAACGGTTCCAATCGACACTGGTCGCGGCCATCGGCGTGGTGTTTGTCAGCATTATGGCGACCGCGTAGGCAAGTGACTGGGCCAATTCACACGCCCACCATGTCGCTCATCTGCCCAGAATTCCCCCGAGAGGAATTCGTTTGGACTTAATCGGGGCGCTTATAGATCTCCCCCGATGCGTACGACATAGCGTCCCTTGGCGAGACCAGCCACGAGCTCGTTGCAGGCTCTCGGGACGTCTTCGAGCGAAATGACCTCTCGAATGAGGGAACGGGAGATATTATTCGGTTTCCAATCGCCGCTGAGTTTCTGCCAGATCAGTTGTCGCCAGGAACTTGGAACTTCCACCGAGTTGATACCCAGGAGACTCACCGCCCGTAAGATCAATGGCATGACGGTGGTATTCAGTACCGGCGATTCCGCCAGGCCGATGCAGGCAATGTTCCCCCAGGGCCGAACCGTTCGAGTCAGGTACGTGAGCATGGTTCCGCCGAGATTGTCGATCGCGCCACCCCAAATGGCTTTTTCCAGGGGTTTGCTGCCCATGTCGAGCGTGGTCCGATCAATGACCTCGTCTGCGCCCAGTTCTTGCAAGTACGTAGCCGAATCTGACTTGCCGGTGATAGCGACCGTCGAGAAGCCGGTACGCTTCAAGAGGCCGAGTGCTATTCCTCCCACTCCACCCGTCGGGCCTGTTACCGCGATGGGGCCGTGGCCCGGAGTCTGGTGATTGTCCAGCAGGCGCCGCAAGGCAATGGCAGCCGTGAAGCCTGCCGTACCTAGGGCCATGGACTCAACCAAAGTCAATCCCTGGGGTAGCGGCACGACCACCTCGCCTGGTACGCGGGCGAACTCCGCCAGGCCGCCATCGACCGACTCGCCAATATTTGATCCAGTGACCAGCACTTTGTCGCCTGCCTTGAACAATGGGTGGGTGCTGGTCTCGACGATTCCCGAGAGGTCGATTCCGGCGGTTCTGGGAGATCCGCGCGTGATGGCACCTTTCCCTGTCACCGCAAGAGCGTCCTTATAATTCACGCACGAATAGGCAACGCGGATCACCACGTCTCCCGGTGTGAGATCGGCGAGTCCGATCACGTCGAACCGCGACTGGATGCAAGTACCAGATTTGTGGATGCGCAGTGCCTTGAAGTTGGTCACGATCTGTTTCCTCGTATGTTGGAACGTACGCCGATCCGCCCCGATTTGTTGTCTGTGATTGTCTCGCACGCCAGATCCCCCAGTGACTCCACGGGTTCCGGCTAGCCATTGCATCATAGCCAAAGTCTAAAACAGGCTTATCCTGTAGTTCGATGCTACATCGGGAGTGCCGCTTGCGTTTGACCGCCCTTGAGATGCTCGGACGCAGCGCCGGGCCGCAAACCTTTCAGTGGACCGACCGCGATTATCTGCTCTATGCACTTGCGCTCGGTCTCGGCAGCGATCTGCAGTACGGCCCTGTGCTGTCGTTCGTTTACGAACAGAACCTCAGAGTCGTACCTACGTTCCCGACGGTGCTTGCGTGGGTTGCCGAGCCCACGTTCGCAAGTCTCGGTGCCCATCCGAATTTCGCCCTGCACGCGGGTCAATCCATCGAGCTGCATCGGGTTCTCGACCGGCCTGTAGCGGTGACGGTGACGGGCCGGGTGGAGGCGGTCCACGACAAGGGTCGCGAGCGCGGTGCGCTGATCGTCGTGCGTCAGGAAATCGTCCGCGCGTCCGATGGTGCGCCAATCGCGACGCTCTTGACCAGTTGCTTCGCGCGCGATGCCGGCGGATGCGGCAGCGCCGGGGAGCCGCAGGCTGCACCCCGCACAGTGCCCGATCGACCTCCGGACCACAGGATCATCTACGATGTGCACAACGATGCGGCGCTTCTGTATCGCCTGACGGGAGATCGCAATCCGTTGCATGCCGACCCAAAGGCGGCCCAAGCCGCCGGATTCGAGCGCCCGATCCTGCATGGTCTTTGCAGTTTCGGCCTGATAAGCAGAGCCATGCTCGAATGCATCGCGGAGTGGCGCCCGGAACGCATTATCAGTCAGTCGGCGCGGTTTTCGGCGCCGGTTTATCCTGGCGACCGGCTTGAGGTATCGCTATGGCGCGAGGGGCGCGAGGTGTGTTTCGAGGCCCGTGTCGTCGAGCGCCGCGTCGCGGTCATCACGGGCGGCCGAGCACTGCTGAGGTAGCGCGCTGCTCTAAGGCTCGATGCTTTCAAGGATGGTGGCATACTCAGCGAGCGGCGCCCGCTCGCGAACGGATTCACCGGCGCCTCGGGATCCCGGAAGCCGAGTGCCATGCCGCACACTCCCCTCATTTTTGCTTCCAAAAGCGACCGTCGAGGGAGAGGGAATCCACCCATCGACGAATGCTACCTTACTCTCGATAGCGTTGACTTTGCAATGTGTTCAGGCTCGGAGTCGAGGATGATCGTCTTTGACTCCAGGAAGGGCATCAGCCCCGCGAGACCGCCCTCGCGCCCGATACCCGATTGCTTGAATCCGCCGAACCCAATCCCGAAATCGTTGTAAGTCGAATTGTGGCCTACGGTCCCAGATCTCAATCTGCGAGCGGCGGCGTAAGCTCGCTCCACATCGTGAGTAAACACCGAGGCGTTGAGCCCGTAAATTGAGTCGTTCGCTATTTCGACCGCATTTTCTTCGTCAGACGCGGGAATGACGCTGACCACAGGTCCAAAGATTTCTTCGCGGCCGATCGTCGAATCGTTGCTGACGTTTCCAAAGACAGTGGGCTCGATGAAGAATCCGCGTTCTAATTGCGCCGGCCGCCGCCCTCCCGTCGCAAGAGTGGCGCCTTCCTCAAGGCCTTTACCGATGTAGTGTTCTACTCGGTCTCTCTGCCGTCGCATCGCCAGCGGACCCATCTGCGTATCCGACTTCATTGGATCGCCGAGACGCACCTTAGCGAACTCCGCGCTCAACGCTTCGAGGAAGGCGTCGTGTCGATGTCGGCTGACAATCAGTCGAGTGAGCGAGGAGCAGACCTGGCCGCTGATCATGCAAGCTGATTCGGTAATCGATTTCGCTGCCGTTGCAAGATCGTAGTCATCGAGTATCACGGCTGCAGACTTGCCGCCGAGTTCGAGCGTGCAACGCGCGACGCGGTCTCCACAGATCGAGGCGATCCGCCGCCCCGCAATGCTTGAGCCGGTGAAAGTGATCTTATCGACGCCAGTGTGACGAACTAACAACTCGGAAACCGCTCGGTCCGCAGTCACAACGTTGAACACGCCAGGCGGTAATCCTACCTCCTTTGCTATCTCCGCCATGATGTAGGCAGCGCCTGGAGCCTCCGGCGATGCCTTTACAACCACTGTGCAACCCGCAATCAACGCGGGCGCCACCTTGTTGGCCACGTTGATGATAGGACCATTCCAAGGAATGATGGCACCGACCACGCCGACTGGTTCGCGGGCTAACAACCCGACATTGCCCATCGTAGGCTTGTGCCGCTCCTCGAATTCAAACGACTCGCCGAGTTCCGCGTAAACCATGTAGGCGCCTGTACCACCACGCGTAAACGCCTGCGAAAGCGAGTAGACGATGCCAACCTCATTTGACCATGTACGGGCTATATGGTCGGCCTTGGTCTGTACCAGGGTATAAATAGCACGCAGATAACTGGCCCGTTCGCGGTGCGACATCTTGGGCCAAGGGCCGCTGTCAAACGCACTGCGTGCCGCAGTTACCGCTCGATTGATGTCCTGCTCCTGAGCTTCCGCCACCCTGAAAAATGGCTCTTCTGTCGTGGGATTGATCACTTGGAACATAGAATCGCTCGAGGGTCCGACCCACTCGCCGCCGATAAAGAATTGGTCGGGGCGCTCCACTGGAGAATCGGGGCAAGATGCCAAAGACTCACTGCGGTGCGAAGCGTCAGCTGCAATAGAGGTTGGATTCATGAGATTTCTCCGGCAGACGGCCGACGATGCTAACAACACCAAATTGGCCAGTGAGTGCGATTGATACCTATGGTCAGAATCGACGTGAGAGACCTCGACAATCAGCGTTCTTGTTCAAGACGTGAAACAGCTGATTGGCTCGTTTCGATTTTGATAAAACGTAAGCTTCAACCGGAATGAGGCTTGCCATCAATTCCGTGCGTAGCGATTGCAGCGTCGTGGCCTATCAGTCGGCCAATGGACTTGGTCGAATCTGAAACTTAACTACGGAGGAGTTCGATGTACCCGTGAGCTCTTGGTGCCACAATGGAACCGTCGCGAACGTGGACCACACCCCTTTACCCTTCCATCCGCCATTGGGGTCATCGATCCGGCCATCTACCCAGCGGGCAAAAAACCCCATGGGATACGGGACAACCATTTTTACCCATTCTTCCCGCTGAGGAATAAAGGCAAGTAGTGAGTCAGAATTGGACCCCGGATAGATGGACACATCTTTGCCCAAGCCGAGCGTATCGAATCGGTCGACAAAGGTCTGGTAGACGTGATCGGCGCTTTCCGCCGGAACACCGGTGCCTTTGAAAGTTGGCCCGGGCGCGTTGTATATTTTCCAACCCTCCGGGCAATGTGGACCGATTGCCGTTGGCCCCCGCAGCACCTTGCATTGACTACGATCGAATCGGCCGATTTGACCGCTCGTGAAGCTCACCCAGACAATGCCTTTTGCATCAACGTTCGTGTCGTGGGGTGCGAACGCGGCATACCTTTTGTCTGAGACCTTCGGCGGTTCGTAATATTCCGTGTGGCATGTCTCCGGCGGATTGCTGCCGCGATCCATGCGGACGATACCTCCCGGGTAATCCGGCACTCCACCCCAGACCGAGCCGTCAACGGGACTCACGCCTATCCCATATACAAACTGCTTTATCAGGGTGTCTTTCTTGGGGTCCTGAACCGCGTTCAACTGATTCCAGTTTTTGGAATCAGGATCGACGGAACGCTCATCCCGTGACGCAGCCCGGTCGACAGGTCCTTGATCCTTGGTGTCGAGTACGAGAGGGCACCATCCCTGCGCCTTAGCGGGATCCTTGGTTTCATCCCACACCTTCGTATCAAGCCAACCGATGCCCCACAATGCGACATACAAAGTATTGTCCTTGTCCTGATCGAACCAAAGATGTGCCCCGCCTAAACACGATGGGATGTTGGTCAGCGTTTTGGTCGCAGGATCGTACATATGCACAAACGCGTAATTTCCACGGATCGGCCAATACTTGGCGAATTTGCTCTTCGCGCCATTGCTGCAAAAATCCGCCCGGGGTGCGGGCTTAGCATCGGGCTGTTGCAACGGCCCACCGTTTGGCATCCAGACACGGCCCCGTTGGTCCATCATCACGGTATGCACATAACCATGGACTCCGTCCGGAACGTCGATTTGCGAATATTGGGACTTGTTCAGATCCAAGATACCGAGCTTGCCGAGGTTCGTCAGCGCCCCGTAAATCGGACCGTTCGCATTGACAGTGGGATTACGTCTGTCACTGGAGACTTCATCATGAAAATAGCTCCCGTCCTTGCCCCATTCCCAAAGTGTAAGGACGACGTTGCGCTCAAGGCCAACCGGACGCCGCGGTACTTCCGGAAGAGCCCCATCATTAATCTTTTGCGCCCAATCAGCGAACATCTTCGCCCCGCGCTCCCGCCCAAAATGCGTGAGCGTGTTGCTCATTGTCTGAGTGTATCCTTTGGCCTGATCCCCCATGGAAGGATCTCCGGGTGGTCGCATTTTTGTGACGCGCTGCATCCAGCTGTCAGGCGTGTTAAGACCCCACGTTCGAGTGATCAAATCGCCGATCTGGTGGCATTGCAAACACTCGTGCATGTTGCTGAGCCAGTGTTGCTGTGACTTCAGTGAAGGGGAAATGCCATTGCCACTCGGGCCGGTGCCGGGAAAGTCGCTCTCCGGCGGAAGATCCATCATGGCCCACCAGTAGGCAGAGGGATAGTATTTGGCCGCTGTTTGGGCATCCGGCGCGCGAGTTGCCTTGAGATCGAGTTGTGTCCCTGGTAAGGCATGTACCCTGGTTGAGTCAACCAGTTGATAGCCTCTAACAAACACGTTGTAGCCGGCAGGTGGCAGATCCGGGAGAACGTAACGGCCCTGATCATCAGTAACGACGATCTTGGTGAAGCGCTGCCCGAGATCCGTTGTTTCGGCGATCACCCAGACGCCGGCTTCCGCCCCCTCGGTACTCGTCACTACGCCCGAGATACTGGCGGGTTTCACGGAGCGCGCTTCCGTCACGCGAGCTAATGAGATGAAGCACAGACTAGCAGCGAGCAATGCAGCTAGCGTCGACGATACGGCATGTTTCATAGCGAATCTCACCTTATGAGCCAATCCCGGTGGTCAATGTCTTCCGTTTTCCGAGCCCAGTTTAAATCTCACGCCCATGTGAAAATTGCGTCCAAGGCGGTCATAAAACCTGCTGTTTGCTTGCCCAGCAAAAAAACCGTCATTGGTGGAACCGGCGATCTGGGGCGGGGATTGGTTCAGAGCGTTTTCAGCCACAAAAAACGCTTCGCCCGCTCCATCCAAGAATTTGTAAGTAAATGAAAGATCAAGATAGGCCACCGCGGGGATGTAGTTATTGTTGATGGTGGTTTCACCCGGGCCGGGCGTGGGGCAAGCGCTAGTACATTGAATAAACGAATTGTTGTACACCCCGGAGCCTATACCGCGACCCGTAACGGTTGCGGACACAAAACGGTTGTCGTACGTTTCAGAAACCGTCCAGCGCAGGCTGGGTCCGTACGGCAGGCTATTTCCCAATATGGCCTGACCGTCAGCATTTACCCCGACGCCGTTGGTGACTAGGTTCTGATCTTGGCTTTGAAGTTTAAGTACGCGGGTCGCTAGACCCCGGAATGTCAGGTTTCCTGTCCACTGAGCAACCACACTTGATAGTTGTAGGACATAGGACGCCTCAAAATCGATTCCCCGCGTCTCCTGCGAAAGGATGTTCGCCGGTTCGATGTCAACATGCGAAATGAGACCGGTGGTGGGGTCACGCTGAATGAAGGCACACAACTGCGTTTCGCCCGCATAGCATCGGTCAACATACTCCTGGGTGCCGAGCGCTGTGATGGCGTTAGTTATGTTGATGTTGTAGAAATCGACCGATGCCGCGAGACCGGGAACCTTCGACGACGTGTACACGACGCCGAAGCCTGTGGTATCGGCGTCTTCTGGTTTGAGATGCGGATTGCCGCCTGTCAACGTGAGGGTATTGTAAGTCGCGCCAGTCAGCGGATCTACGACTGTGCCCGTCGCCGGTCGACCGGCTTCATAAAGATCTCCGAGGTTCGGCGCACGAATGTCACGTGAGCGCGTAGCGCGAAATCTAAGGTCATCAATCGGTTGGTAACTAAGCCCTACCTTCCACGTGGTTACATACCCCGAAGCACTGTACTCAGTTGCCCGAAAGGCGCCGTTAACGTCGAAGGTTTTTGCCCACGGAACGTCCTTCGCGAGTGGAATCACCGTCTCCAGCGCGCCCTCGGTCACGCGGTAGGCGCCTGATTCCGCCTTGAAGTTTCCGGCGAAGAAGCCGTTATCCTGACTAATGGGCGATGCGGTACCTTCAACTGCCTCACGTCTGTGTTCCAGGTCGAACGCCAGTGAAATGGGGCCCGCCCAAGAACGAAATGGTTCTCCGGTCATATTAAACCCGAACACGTCTTGCGACAAATCTTGAATGGTATGGCCGTCACCGACCACGTAATTGATTGCTTGTGGAGAATTGACGTTGGTTCCCATTACATTGTATGGAACGCAGCCGTTGGTTGGATTGGTAAGCGTAGATCGGCATACGATCCTGCCGTTGGGATCAAGCACTGCATCGACCGCCTGGAAATAATTGGCGGTTATATTGTCGCCAGTGGTGTATGCGTTAATGTGGTCAGTACTTCTGGCGTAATATGCCTCCCACTTCCACTTTGACGTAAAGGCATTGAAGCTCCCCTCGAGCCCTTCGACGTAACGATTAAAGATTCGCGTGTTTTCCGCTCCCAATCCCGGCAGATCGCCATTCGTCGTACCGAGAGCGAAGCTCGGTAACCCTAGGGCCGTCATCCTCGCCTGAATTGAAGCGGGGATGAAGGGATTGCCAGATAAGACCGTCACGTTGCCGAGGTCGAAGATGCGTGTATCTTGCGGAACAGTAGCTTGGGAACGGCCCCAGCCGAATTCGGAATACGCGTTGATGTTGTCGGTCAAATCATAGCTAACGCGCGAATAAAAGTTGTCTCGCTTCAGTTGCGGATCGAGTGTCGTCTGGTTGTCAATGCGGGAGGTCGCCCAGTCGCCACCAGACATCTGAATTCCACTGACCGATCCGAAGTTGAACGGTATAGGTGTGCCTCCATTCACAAACTGGGTGCCTCTCAACGGGCCTGATACGACTAGTCCGCCAAGTGTTGCCACCGAGAGCCCGGCGTTCGCTGCGGTTATCAGCTGCGGCACTGTGGTGGATTGTCCCGGGCCCGTTCCGTAAGCTGGATTTGCCATTAGCTGATAACTGTTATTCCAAGGTCGTGTGTTTGAGGCAATGCCCGCATTGAAAGCGTCCTCTCCGAAGATGAGAAAGTGCCCACGTCCGTCTGCGAAAGGCGTACCACCTGTAAGCGACAACTTATAGTTTCCGTCGTCGCCATAGGTTGTAACCCCACCCTCAACGCTCGTTTTGAGTCCAGTGAAGTTTTTGTCCAGGACAAAGTTAACAACCCCGGCCAGTGCATCAGAACCATAAACCGCGGATGCCCCGCCGGTGACCACTTCGACTCGAGAGACGAGTCCGCTGGGAAAGGTGTTGATGTCCGGTGCACCGCCGTTCATCTCAAATCCGCTGAGCACCGCCGGCACGACACGCTTGCCATCCAGAAGCACCAGAGTCCGATTGGCACCTAGGCCCCTGAGATCGAGCTGATTGATACCGGAATAGCCGGAACTTGCCGAGATGGAGGTATCCGCTGCCGTGGAGCTATCCAAGAAAACAGGCAGTCTATTGACGGCATCGGAGATGTTGTTCACTGCCATGGCGTTGATTTGATCGGCGCCCAAGACGGTAACCGGCGTCGGAGCTTGGTATCCATCACGCACGATTCGGCTACCCGTCACGACGAGTGCTTCAAGCTCATCTTTCTTTTCTTGGGATGCCGGCGCAACTGGACCTCCCGCTGTTTCAGTCAGAGGGGAATCGCTTGTAGCCGACTCGGAGCGCGCTGTCGACGCCACCCCAGCGATGGCAGTCGAAAGGCTTCCTGATGTGGCGCTGCCTGTCTCGCCGGCCAATGATGAAGTGATAACCATAAGAAACAGTAGCGGACAAGCGTTAAGCAACAAGAAATACCGCACAGACTCCCCCTTCTCGAATGTGTCTCAGGGCTTTGGTACGCCCTTTGGTTCTGGTAGAATTGGCGAACTTTATCCCCTCGCGATCTCGTGTGTTCGTTTCACGTTTGGCCTTACTCACACGCCTCGAAGGACATTTGCGCGAGGCTGTTGAGCCTCATCCAGTGCAAAAGCTACACAAAAATATCGGGATCCGCTTTGCGCACCACGCACTGCGCGTTTGCGTGAACGCACTCACGTGCTTTTCTTGTAGAAAATTCAGCGGTTCAGTAGTAGGCAGTTAAAATCATCTGAGAAAACTCGTCCCGGAATTGATGTGGAACGCCCAGGGATTGCTGGATAGCAGCATGGCCCGACCTTCCGGGCGTTTCTTCTTGTCTACCCGCCGCAAAATACAATCAATCTGTACGGTCGGCTTCACTCGCGGGCTCAGCCGTTTCGTGACTCGGAGAAGTTGAAAGACTGCCTTCCAACATTTTGCAACAACCTTGTCGGCACCCGAATCAACTGGCAAATCACCTCGAAACCGGCCCTTGCTCAGCAGCTAAGAAGATGAACTCGACTGATCGCTCGCGAGAGCATTGTAGCTCCCTGTGCGAGAGAACCGTTACTGTCGTTCGCGGACCAACGCGTGCCGATTGTGAAATCGAGACATGGCTTCGAGTGGTAGGCGCTTTTTCACCCATCCGAACCTCCGGAGCCAAATTGTGAAGCTCGACGGTAACTCCGTCGGCCGGAGGTTCAGCGGCTTCGGGCCCACTTGCTTTCGTCTCTCTACCTCGAAGAACCGCTCTGCCGTAGAACACTCGGTCTACAGCGTAACCGACGGCTAGTGGCCGCGCAGAACATCGCGTGGAGAAAGTCCAAAGGCACGGCGAAAGGCCGTGCTGAAGTGAGACGAGTTGACGAATCCGCAAGCCAGGGAGATGTCCGTTACAGTAGCAGCGCTGTTGGCGGTCTCCAACAGGTGGCGCGCCCGTTGCAGGCGTATGTCCGTAAGATACTCACGCGCGGTACGTCCGTCATCTTGAAACAGGACATGAAGATAACGGACCGAAAAATTACATCCTCGGGCAATGTCGTTCAAAGTGAGCTCAGAGTCGCCCAGTTCCTTCCGGATAAAGGCCTTCACACGGGCCAGGCTGCTGGTTCGAACGGAGCTGAGCTCGGACGTCGCTTCCAACGTGCCGCCAATCGCAAGCAACGCCAGTTCACCTACGATACGAGTGGCGCCGGCAAACTCATCGTCTGTCATTGAGTCAGCATCTCTGGCGAACGCGAGGATCGCATCTGTAAATAGTCGTCGCGCACCGCCCTGGCACACGATTGGCCGCACACATAGATCCTCCCCTCGTACAACTCGCTGCTCGACAAATTCGCGTGGAAGCATGAAACAGACCGTATCGTTATCCCCGAGTTTCGTGTGAATCAGTCGATCTCCGACTGAGACCATGACTGGTGCGTGCGTTTCATACAAGTGGGTGCGACCGAACTGAGTCAGCTCCAATCTGCCACTCATGGAAACATAAACGACGTAACCATCCTTGTCATCCAGGCCGATCTCATGCGACTCCCTGATTAAGCGAGATTTCCCGCTCACCGTCGTGAATCGCGCCAGAGTAAATCCGCCCGCCTGCCTGCTTCGAGCATTGATTCGAAAACATGGATCCCTGGGTGTCCCGTTGGTTAATGAATAGGTAAAGAGGCATTCACCGAGGAATGCCAACCACCTTTCATACATGTCACGGTGAGCCGCCGCAGACGCCGTCATCTCGCCCGCGACACTTCTGCTCGGAGACCGGTCAATAGTCTGCATCGTCTTCCCCCTCGATCCCGCCTAAATCCTCACACGTCACGCGTCCCACTTTTCGTATGGCTTTTCGTTCCCGATCCGCTGAACGCAATGGCGCCCGAGTTCACGTCAATGTCAATGACATGGAGCATGACGACCCGTGGCCGTGAAAGTGCTTTCACTAACACCGGCATAGCGATTGATCAAAGTGCCTTTCCGGACGGAACGTGCCGCCGTGAGATGGCTTCTGCGCCGTGGGCCCTGAAACCGAGTTCCTCCGACATTGTTGCCGCGGCCGCGAGCAGACCACGCGCGACCGGGCCGTCATAGCTACCATCAAATTCACTGCTGTGACCCATGGCGCTCAACGCAAGCACGATATGGCCGTAACGATCCACGATCGGCGCGGACAAAGCATCAATGCCCGACTGAAAATCCCCACGCACCCTCGCAAGGCCGTATTTCGTCACGGCCGCGAGTTTTTGCTCCAGTGCACGAAGACTACCCGCTGACCCGTTTTTTTTACCCGCATTCTGCCGCAGTTCGAGTTCGATCAGCGGCTGTGTTTGCTCACGTGGAACATAAGCGGCGAACAACAAACCGGCAGCGGAATGTGTCAGCGGCATGAATGTGCCAACTCGAATGTTGAAAATTAAGCGAATCGGAAGCGGCGGGTCGCGCGATTCGATGTAGATCGGCCCGCGGTCTCCCCACACGGCGACGGCAATCGTGTGATGCAACTCCGACGCCAAGCGATCCAGATGCGCTCTCGCCATCGATACTGGATTCAAGTCATTCAACGCGGCCAGTCCGATGCGTAAGGCAAGAGGCCCGAATGCGTATAACCCATTTTCGTCCTGGCGAACCAGCCCCGAGCGACCGAGACTGACCAAATAGCGATGGGCCTTGCTTCGGTGCATGCCCGCGCGTGCGGCCAACTCGCCTAAACGCAGTTTTGTACTAGCGTCCGCAAGACTCGTCACCAGACGCAGTCCGATCTCAACGGATTGGATTCCGGCTCGCGCATCGCCATCGGCAGGCGCAACCCTGAGCTTTGCTCGTTTAGTTGGCTCAATCATGGGCGGATTCTTATCGCTTGACCACATTATACTCGACTTAATACACTATTGTAAACGTGTTACGGAAAGCATAACAGGAAATTATGGGGACCGGACCAATGGTGTGTTGCGCACCTTTCGGCACGTGGTGATCACAATCTTCCTACCGTGACTATCGGATGGCCTCGGCACGTGGGATTGAGGGACTGGTCAATGGCGGGCGTGCTGTAACCCATGAGTTTGGAAGTAGCCTCCAAATGTATACGGGAGAGGAGATGAAGGTCGCGAGCTTGAAAACTGGCGGTCGGGACGGAACGCTGGTTGTCGTAAGCCGCGATCTTAGTCTCGTTGTTACCGTGCCTCACATAGCGCCGACCCTGCAACGGGCGCTCGAGAACTGGAGCGAATGTGAATGTTCGCTCGCGAACGCCTACGAGCAGCTCAACGCAGGCGTTACCTCAGATGCGTTCGCATTCGACGCCGCTCTGGTCGCATCACCTCTGCCGAGGGCTTACCAATGGTTGGACGGGTCCGCGTACCTCCACCATGCAGAGCTGTTGAGGCGCATGCGCAATGCAGAAATGCCACAGAGCCTGTATCAAGACCCGCTAATGTACCAAGGCGGCTCAGACAGCTTTGCGGCGCCAAATGATCCGATCATCGCGGCAGATGAAGCGTGGGGCATCGACTTCGAAGCCGAAGTTGCGGTGATTGTTGACGATGTTCCCATGGGCACTGCGCGCGATGCTGCCCGGCAGCATATCAAGCTGGTGATGATTGCGAATGACGTTTCGCTGCGCAATCTCCTCGCTGAAGAAATAAAAAAGGGCTTGGGCTTCGTGCAAAGCAAGCCTGCAACTTCGTTTTCGCCCGTGGCCGTCACTCCAGACGAGCTCGGTTCCGCTTGGGACGGCGACAAGGTCTCACTGCAACTCATCAGTCGCGTCAATGAACGAACTATCGGAAGCCCCAACGCGGGTCGGGATATGTACTTCGACTTCCCAAGCCTCATTGTCCATGCAGCGGCAACGCGCGATCTCGAAGCGGGCACCATCATTGGCGCAGGCACGGTGTCCAACCGCGATAGGACGGCGGGGTCATCTTGCCTCGCCGAGGTGCGTATGCTCGAAACCCTGTCGTCTGGCGCAGTTACTACGGCGTACTTGCGCCATGGCGACCGTGTGCGTATTGAAATGCTCGATCAGCGTGGAGATTCTGTATTCGGCGTGATCGATCAATTCGTGCGAGCGCACAACTGATCTGGAATGCAACGTGCTTTGTTCGGGACACCCTTGTCCCTCACGCAGGCCCCGTCATGGTCAACCCCGTTTCAGCCGCTTAGGCTTTTCGTCTACAGCCGCTCGTCCCGCGGCATTGTCGGGTGCGGATCGCAGCAGTGGCCGGAATACTCCATAGGGGAACAGCTTAACTAGCCGGTCGCTGGCCATCGTCGAATATTTGGATGGCATTTCCGGATCGACGAGTGTTCCCAAGCGCTGGCGGCATGCGGGCGAAAGTCAGGGCGTTCGCGCCGTTTGCCCGCGAGATTCACCCGACCGATAATCTTCGTGTGCTGCAGCATTTGACCGGTCCAATGGGTCTTTCGGAATTCCTCCAAAGTCGCCTGGTATCACGCAGGATACGCGAGGAGCCTCGCTCCACTGGCCGTGGACGGGTCGAAGGGCCCTTCTGCTTAGGAATTTCTCCGACTATTGCCGATTTATGTCTCGTCCCACAGTTGGCCAATGCGCGTCGAGCGCACTGTGACGTCACGCGAAATCCAATGCTCCTCGGCATCGAGGCGCATAGTCTGAGTCCGGAAGCGTTTCGGAAAGTCGCCGCCGAGAATCAACTAC
>Ga0210394_10004532_pt1 | contig 16168 bp, 15 predicted proteins | sample IncBWC12MmetaG_FD_160121 | JGI IMG/M metagenome (GOLD analysis project Ga0210394, IMG submission 160121) | Forest soil microbial communities from Barre Woods Harvard Forest LTER site, Petersham, Massachusetts, United States - Inc-BW-C-12-M | ecosystem: Environmental > Terrestrial > Soil >... | reverse complement strand
AAACACCATGCCGCGGTCGGCGCCAGGGCCTTCCACCGGCTTGCCCATCACCTTCACCGTTCCCGTCGTGGCAGGAAACTGCGGACGCAGGCCGGCGATCAGCCTCAGAATAGTGGATTTGCCACAGCCCGATGGCCCGAGCAAGGAGATGAATTCACCACGCTCCGGCTTGTTTTCTACCTGAAAGGAGATGTCGCGGATGGCTGTGTTGGAACCATAGGTCTTGCTGACTCCTTGAAATTCGACTATGAGTTCGTCCGCCATGCTTAGCTTCCGATGTGGGGCAGGATGGCATCCTGCGCGCCGGTTGCCAACCGGCACCGGCCAGTTGTTTCCATCCGGGCTAGCGGGTTACCAACCCGCTGCAGGTTGGCAACCTGCCCCACAAAGGAGTCTTGATCAGCCATCAGTCCGAATCCTCCCTGTAAGGAAACAGACCGTGCTGGATCCATCCCAGAAAGCGGTCGATGGAATACGCCAGGCCGCCGATAACAATCAGAATGAGAATAATATGTTCCGACAGGCCTCGTCTCTGGCTGGTGGAGAGCAGATAACCCAGCCCGTGCTCCGCGTTAATCAATTCGGCGAGCATGATATAGCCGAAGGCCAGGCCGAACAGCGATCGCAGACTTTTATAAATGTCCGGCAGTGCCAGCGGCACCAGCACTTTCCATATCACCTGCCAGCGCGAAGCGCCTAGCGTGGTGGCGGTTTCCACATAGCGGTCCGGAACCGATGTAACGGCGTGAACGGAGTCGGAATAGACGAAGGGAACGCAGGCGATGAAGATGAACATCACCTTTTGCGTCTCCTCAATTCCAAACCAGAGGATCGTTAAAGGGATGAGCGCGGCCACCGGAATATTCCGCGCGAAAAGCGCCACCGGCATGACGGCCGCTTCCAACACCCGCCAGGACCCAGCGACAATGCCGAGCGGAACACCAACGGCAATCGCCAAACCGAACCCGGAAAGCACGCGGCGCAGCGTCGCGATGATGCTGTCGAGAAGCCCGCGCTCAAACCATAGCGGGCCGAAACTTCGAGCCACTTCGATGGGTGAAGGCAATATGACCGGCGAAACCAGCCGCTGCTCCGGTGTTTTTCCGATCGTCGCGAGGAACCACAAAGCAAGGATCGTTCCGACCGCGCCTGCCCCGATCATCCATCGTATGGGTGAAGAGGGAGCTATCCGGAGATCGAAAAGACCCGGCCTTTTCGCATCGGAAGTCGCCATCTACTTCGTAGCTTCCAGCGGATAAACCTTCACTTCCACGCGACGGTTCTTGGCCTGATTCAACGGATCGCCCGGATCGGCGGGCCGGGACCAGCCCATTCCGGCGACGCTGAACTGGTTCGGTTGAAGCGTGGGAAATTTCTTGAGAATCGACTCCTTCACCGCGTTGGCGCGGTTTTGAGACAGCTCCTGCACCGCGGCATCGGGCACGCGATCCTTCATAGAAGAATCGGAATGACCCTCAATCACGATGCGCGCCGCGCCAAACTGTCCGGCCATCTTGCCGATCTCCTCCACCACAAACGACGCATTCGGATCGTAAAGTTTTTCCTGAGACTTGCCGTCCACCGTGTCCGTGATCTTCTTTGAAAGATCCCACGAGTTGGGGAAAAAGTGAATTACCACCGTCTTCGTCAGGATTTCATCGGACTCGCCCTGAATCGCCGCCGCGGTCGCCGGCGCGAACTGAACGTCGTATTCGTTCTTCTGGCTCGAATACTTCGCTTCCTTGCCGAGTCTCTGCAAAACGCTGAAGTCCATCACCTGATCGAACTCCGTTTTGTCGGAAACCGCGCCGATGCGCTTGTACAGGTAATATGCCGTGTTCCACGTGCGCTCGAAATTGGTGGGATTATTTTGATTCAGGAAAAACTCCTGATTCTCGGCCCAATTCGTGGAATGCGCGTCGCCCTGCATGCTCAGCGCATCAGCCTCGGGAATCGAATAGCCAGCGGCCATCAGCTTCGCCGCGGCAGCCTTGTTGCCCTGATCTTTTAACGACTCCATCCCGTCGAAAATGCCGCGTACCAGTCCTTCGATGATGTCGGGATTGTCCTTGGCGAAATCCGCGCGCGCGAACCACACGTCCGCGATCAACTTGTTGGCAGTCGTCGTGTTTACCAGCATTCGATTACCCTTGACCTTCGCCAGGTTGTAAATATCGGGCGACCAGCTCACCGCGCCCGCGATTTTCTTATCGGCGTTAAATGCCGCCGCGGCCTGAAAGGCGTCCTGGGTGAACTTGAAGTTGACCTCCGACGGCTGCACGCCGCCGTTGATCAGCGCGTTCAGTGCGAAAAAATGCGAAGGCGAGTTCTGTGCCAGCACAATCGTCTTGCCGCGCAGATCGGCGATGCTCTTCACGCTATCGCGCACCACGATTCCGTCGCCGCCGTTGGACCAATCCACTTGCTGATAAATACGCGGCATCACCCGCGAGTCCTTGTGCAAAGCCTCCATGAACAACGGAACCATGTCCAGAGTTCCCCAGCCGATGTGGACGTTGCCGGCCGCGTAGGCGTCGCGCATCGCCACCGGATCGTCAATCAACGTCAGTTCCACTTTGAAGTCTTTACCGCCCGGCGTCTTCCAGATCTTGCCCGCTTTGAATCCATTATTGGCAAGAATAATTGGCGCCCAACCGGCCCACACGTTGATGGCGAAGTGCACGGTGCGGTCGTTGAGAGGCTTGTAACTGGAAATGCCTTGCACCGGCGGAAGTTTCGCCGCGGGAACGTATTTGTACTCTTTCGCGGTAGTGATCCCGGAGGTGTCGGGCGCTTCGGTCTGGCTGGTCATTTCATCCTTGCCGACCTTTGCGTTTTTCGTGCCCGGCAGCGCTCCCAGGCGCCACAACGCGAACCCCGCCAGACCTAACACGACTGCGAGCACCGCCAAATAAAAGGCGGGCTTCGGATTTCCGCTAGCCATATGAATCTTCCTTTAATTCCCCGTTGTTTGTGTGGCTTTGTCGCCTGTCACCGCGGGCCCAAGCTCTTTGGTCGAGTCGGCGAGCTTGGTCGTCTCCGGAGAGCGCAAACCCAATTCCGCCTCGAACTGCACGAGCGCGTCCTCGGCCATGGCCTTCTCCATGCGTTCCTCGGCCTTGATGGACTCGATCCCTTCCTGCGATAGATCGGCCGCAACCCGCACCTTCGCGCGGTTCTTGTCGATCTTGCCCTGGATCACCTGTTCGATCTGGCCGAAATCGGTGGTGATGTCCATGTTGAAGGACTGCGCCAGCGCCGCCACTTCCGCTTCGGCCGAGCTCATCTTCAACTCCGCGTCGTATTTCTGAATCTTCTCGCGAACGTCGCCCAGCTTCTGGGTCGCGTGCTGGATTTTCTTGAGGCTGTTGCCGTATGCCTCCTCATGCATCGCCAGTTGTTGCTCGTTCGCTGCCAGATCTTTTTTGGCCTTCTGCAACTCCAGCGCGAACTTCGCGGCGGCGTCGCGCTCACCGGCCTTCAGATAGGCTTTGGTCTGCGCTTCCAGCTTCTGCACGTGGTCCCTGCCGCCGGCCACCTGACGCGTGACGCGCTCCACTAGCGCGCGATAGGTTTCCAAACCCTGCCGGCCGTCCTTCATCTGCTCGACGGCCGCGTCGTATTCATACTGCATCTGCGCAATCGGATCGGCTTCCCAGAATACATTGGCGATCTTGTTCAATTGCGCCCGAAATGCGTTCCAGAACTTTCCCAGAATCAAGCTGTGCCTTCTTTCTAGACCCTCATCATACTACTACGATGGCCGCCCGCACACAGTTCCCTGATTACGGCAAACGGTTAAAATATAAGCGGTTATATGATCCCTTTCGCCGATTATTGCGCGAGAATCGAGCAGCACATCGAGCGCGCATATGGCGTTCGTGTGATTACCCGGGAAATTCCGGACCCTTTGACCGGCGATCTGAACGGCGCGGAGATTCACATCGATTGTGCAGCCACTCCCGAACAGCGTCTCTTCCTGCTGGCGCATCTGTTCGGCCATACCGTCCAGTGGAACGCAATCCCCGGCGCTTTTGAATTGGGTCAGCCGCGCCAGCCTCCCGTGAGCCTGGATTGCTTACCTGCGTTGATGGAGTACGAGCGCGAAGCCGCCCGCTACGCTCTGGGGTTGCTGCACGAAACCGGCATTACATCAACCGACCAATGGTTCGCAGACTATGCCGCCTGTGATGCGGCGTACCTGAGGCATTACTACCTCACCGGCGAAAAACGGGATTTCCTGAGTTTCTGGCAGGAGGGCACGGCGGGGATTCAGGCGCTCCCAGTGCCGCCGTTTTCCACCACCAGGCGATCCCTCCGTGGCGATGGCATCGTGATTTGACCGCGCCGCTCCACCACGCACGATTTGCTTCTCGATTCGTGTATACAATGTGCACCAGGGATTCTCATGTCCGACGGAGGCGCTAAAGACGTCACGACGTTATTGCTCGATTGGGGCAAGGGCGACGCGGGTGCGCTTGATCAACTCGCGCCCCTGGTCTACGACGAACTGCGCCGCATCGCCGGACATCATCTGCGGCGGGAGAGGCCCGATCACACCCTGCAATCCACCGCGCTGGTTCACGAGGTTTATCTCAAGCTGATCGATCAGCAACGTGTTCAGTGGCACGACCGCGATCACTTCTTTGCCGTCGCTTCGCAGATGATCCGGCGCATCCTGGTCAGCCACGCCCGCGCGCACAAGGCGGCCAAGCGCGGCGCGGGAGTCACAAAAGTATTGTTCGATGAAGCAATCGGCCTTCCGGGCGGTGACAGCGCGGATCTCGTGGCGCTGGACGACGCTTTAAAATCTCTCTCGCAGGTGGATCAGCGACAGGGGCGAATCGTGGAGCTGCGATTCTTCGGCGGGCTTTCCATTGAGGCGACCGCCAAGATTTTAGAAATCTCCCCCGCCACGGTGAAACGCGACTGGAATGTGGCGAAAGCCTGGTTGTACCGCGAGCTGGCACGGAGCACCGGGCATGAGTCCTGAGCATTGGGAAAACGTCAAATCGATTCTGAACGATTGTCTCGAGCTGACACCTGACCAGCGGCAGGCCCACCTGGACGCGGCCTGCGCCGGCAACTCCGAAATCAGGGCGGAGGTGGAAAGCCTGCTGGAAAGCCACTCGGCAGCGGGGCGGACATTCCTCGAAACCTCGGTCCTGGAGCAGCCCGCCGAAACGTTGATCGGCCGCCAGATAGGGCTGTATCGAGTGGTCGAACGGATCGGCGAAGGCGGCATGGGCTCGGTGTATCGCGCCGTCCGCGAAAGCGATTTTCACAAACAGGCCGCCATCAAAGTGGTGAAGCGCGGGATGGATTCGGATTTTATCCTCGCTCGCTTCCGGCAGGAGCGCCAGATTCTGGCCGGGCTCGACCATCCCAATATCGCGCGTCTGCTGGACGGCGGCATGGTGGAGGATGGGCGGCCTTACCTGGTAATGGAATACGTGGAGGGAACGCCGATTGTCGCGTATTGCGACGAATACCGGCTCTCTCTGGACGCGCGTCTGGAGCTGTTCCGCACGGTCTGCGCGGCGGTTCAATATGCGCATCAGAACCTGGTAGTGCATCGCGATCTTAAGCCGGGCAACATTCTGGTGAACGACGCCGGCTCGCCGAAACTGCTCGACTTCGGAATCGCCAAGCTGCTGGAGTCCGACGCCGAAAAGACCATGACGCTGGTGCGCATGATGAGCCCGGAGTGCGCCAGTCCGGAGCAGGTGCGCGGCGAGGCAATCACCACCTCGACCGACATTTACTCGCTGGGAGTCCTGCTCTATCAGTTGCTATGCGGCGCGCTGCCTTACAAATTCGAAACGCTGACATCGGCGGAAATCACGCGCGTGGTTTGCGAAGTGGAGCCTCGAAAACCCAGCGCCATCCGTTCCCTGGACGCGGATCTGGACAACATCGTGCTGAAGGCGCTGCATAAAGAACCGGCTCGCCGCTACGCTTCCGCCGAGCAATTTTCGGAAGACATCCGCCGCCATCTCGCGCGATTGCCGGTCATCGCGCGCCCGGATACGTTCGCATACCGTTTTTCGAAATTCGTGAGGCGTCATCGAGCAGCGTCGGCCGCTACCGTGCTGGCCGTAGTTTCGCTGATCGCCGGAATGGCGGCCACACTGTGGCAGGCCCATCGCTCCTCCGTGCAGCAACAGATCGCAAGTGCGGTGAACGAGTTTTTGCGCAACGACGTGCTGGCTCAGGCCAGCGCTTTAAAACAAGCGGGACTGGACTCAAAGCCTGATCCGGAGTTGAAGGTGCGCACGGCGCTCGATCGTGCAGCCGCGCGCATTGCGGGAAAATTCCAGGCACAGCCGGAAGTGGAAGCGGCGATCCGCCAAACCATCGGCGAGGCATACCAGGATCTGGGATTGTATCCCGACGCGCAACGCCAGGTGGAGAGAGCGGTCGAGCTTCGCCGTCGCGTGTTCGGGGAAAAAAATCGCGACACTCTTCAAAGCATGGACACTCTGGCGGAACTCTACGATATCCAAGGCAAAAACGCCGAGGCCGAGAGTCTACAATCGCATGTCCTGGATTTGCGGCGGCATGCCCTGGGCGAACAGCATCCGGACACGTTGGCGAGCATGGAGGAGTTGGGCGACGAATATATGCACCTGGGCAAATTCGCCGACGCAGAGACCTTCCTATCGAAAGCTCTCGAGCTGCGGCGCCGGGTGCTGGGCGAGGAGCATCCGGATACTCTCATCAGCATGAACGACCTCGCCATGCTCTATGACCTTCAAGGCAAGTACGCCGCCGCGGAGCAGCTTTACGTAAAAGCGAACAACATCCGGATGCGGGTCCTCGGTCCGGATCACCCATTCACGCTCACGGGCATGAACAATGTGGCGGTGCTTTATTCTCATCAGGGTAAATATGCGCAGGCTGAATCGCTGACCGCGCAGATCCTCGAGACGCGGCGCCGTATACTGGGTCCGGACCATCCCCTGGTTCTGGAGACGATGAACAATCTTGCGGTTCAGCGTATCTATCAAGAGAAGTATGACCAGGCTGAACCGCTTCTGGCCGAGGCACTCGAGTTCAACCGCCGTACATTTGGCGGCGAAAACCCGAAAACGATTGCAAGCATGAATAACCTGGCCGGGCTTTATCGCCGGAAAGGCGACTACAAAAAAGCAGAACCGCTTTATCGCGAGGCTCTCGAAATCCAGAGCCGAAAGGCGGGCGAAAAGCATCCCTTAACGCTGTCCGTTATGAACAACCTAGCGTCGGTCTTACAGGGCGAAGGCCAGTATCCGCAAGCCGAACAGCTCTACACGAAGGTCCTCGATTTGCGCAGTCGCGTCCTGGGGGCCGACCACCCCGACACATTGCGGACACAGATCGGCCTCGCGTCCGTTTATGTCGATCAGTCGAAATTCGAGCGGGCGCACGCTCTGGCGCGGCAAACTCTCGATAGATATGAGACGAAGAAGTCCGCGGGCTGGGAGAGATTCTACGCGCAGGCTCTGTTGGGCGAAAGCCTCGCGGGGCAAAAACAGTTTGCGCAAGCGGAGCCTCTGCTGCTGACAGGCTACGAAGGGATGACGAAGCAAGGCGGCGCGTCCGGCACGATCCGCGCGCAGACCGCCGGATGGATTGCGCAGATGTATCAAAACCTGAAAAAGCCGGAAAAGGCCGCCGAATGGCGGATTAAGCTGCCAGCGAAGTAACCCGGCTTTAGCATCGGATCCGCCCGGGGAGACCCAATCGTTCAGCTACACTTTCCTCGCGCCCAATGCGGCCCCCCGAGATTCGGTCACCGCGATCTGACGATCCAATTAGGCGCAAAATCGTTCCTATTCTTCAGGGGCATTCGCCCCCATGGCCAATGCTCCTTTATTTTTGGAAAATTTTCGATCGTCGTGACCCAATTTGCCATCGCATTGGCGCGTAGGGATAAACGAGAGGGCAAAGAAAAGCCCCTCGATAAAAGAAGGAGACCAAAACCATGAAAAACGTAAATGACAACAAGAAAACCGGGCAGGCGCGCAAAGTCGTTGGCTTGCTCTTCGTCGCCGGAGGGTTGTTCGGAGGGGAGGCTAAGGCCGCGATCCCCGCTGCATCTGCTTCGATTCCGCAGCGCGTCGCCACTGTTCGCGTGGAACTGCAAAAGCGCATGGACGTGGCCGCCGCGCTCGACAGCGCAGAGGCCGCGTCGAAGCTCCCTTATGCGCAGCGCGAAGTCGCTTCTTGGCTGAACTGGGTGAACTGGCCCAACTGGAATAACTGGCGCAACTGGAACAACTGGGCGAACTGGCAGAACTGGTTGAATTTCTAGTGGAGAAAGTTCCTAAAGGAGGACGTCTTATGCTTCTCGAATCCCGTTCGCTTCAAGGTTTGCTAGTGCTTGCGTTCTTGGCTCTGCATGCAGCGGGTGGACCAAATCCTCCAAGGCCGGCGCCCCAGGTTCGTACTCCGCCGCCGTCAACCCAGCGCGTAAACTCCGGCGCGGCCGCAAAGCAGCGTACTCCCCCGGCGAACTCTGCGGGAAAGCGGAGCGGCGGCGCAGCTCCCAAGACGCCCGCGAGCAGTACCGCGTCGAAAAAGGCCGCCTCCAGCTCCGAAGCCAGGTCGTATGCGCCACCATCGCGCGGCGGCGCAACGACTCCTCCCGCGAGTTCCGGCGGCAAGAACGGCGTCACCACCTACACGCCGGGTTCCTCTGCTTCCGCCGCTGCCCACGCACCCGGCCATTCGATCAATACCGCAAGCGGTAACGGGACCGGGAAATCGTTTTCCAACGCCTCGCAGAACGTCGATTTCCGATCGAACGGGAGCGTCGCGGCTATCCATAGCCCCGGCCTCGACGTTCGCCGCAGTGCGGCCGGCACGCGAACGGTCACATCCGCAGCCGCCGGAGGCAAGCTCGTAAGCACTGGTCCTGGCAGCGGATATCTCCAAAAAAACACGGTATCCGGCGGACGAAGCGTGGTCCAGCGAACCTATGTTGCGGGGGGACGCACGTTTACTCGTACCTACCTCGGCTACAACTACGCGGGGCTCGAGCTCCCTTATTACGTGTCCGGATTTTACTACCCTCCCGATTTCTACGGTTGGGCGTATTACGGTTGGCCGGTGCCCGCTGTCTACGCCTGGGACTGGAACGGCGATGCCTGGGTCGGGGTCAACGCTGGTTACTTTACTCCCGACCCCTCCTATCGGAGTGGAGCCGCATGGCTGACCGATTACGCTCTCGCGCAGACGCTCTCCGCCGGTTACGCCAGTCAGCAGCAGGATTCCGCTGGCAAAGCCGGCGATGACCAGGTCGCAGCCGAAAAGGATACGCCAGTCACGCCGGAGCTCAAAAGCGAGATTACCGCCGAAGTTCAGCACCAGATCGCTTATGCGAACGGTATCGCGACGGGCCAGGCGCCGGCCACAGTTGGTGAATTTCCCGCGTCGCTGAAGCCCGGCCGCGTGTTTGTGGTGGCCGACGCACTGGACGTTTCTACTTCCGACGATCGTGTCTGCTCCCTGGTTGCGGGCGACGTTTTGCGCCTGGAGTCGGCCCCGGAAGGCTCGGCTACAGCTACCCTTCGCGTGGCCAGCTCGCATCGGCAGGATTGTCCGGCGGGAATCGCGGTGACGGTTTCGCTCACCGATCTTGAAGAGACAGTCAACTCGTTGCGCGGGCAGGTGGATGCGGGCCTCGCCGAGCTTCATGGCCAGCAGGGCCAGCGCGGATTGCCCGCCGCTCCAGCGTCCTCCATGGGAGCCACAAAGCCGTCCGAAATCGCCCCGGCGCACGCGGACGCAAACGTGGCCGCCCTGATCGATCAGCAGCGCCAGCAAGCTCTTGCCGCCGAAACCGCCGCGAAGCAGTAGCCAAGGAGGATGTGATGAGAGCCTTACTTCTGTTGTTCGCGATTTGCGCGCCCGGTCAGGATGTTCCGCCACCGCCGAAGCCCGGCGGCTCGGCACCAACGCTGGCAGACACGCTCGCGTCGCTGAAGCAGATGCTTCTTTCGTCCGGAGATATACAGTACGGCTTCAAAAATGGCAAAGCCAAAGCCGCCTTACGAAGATACAAGATCACCGATGTGGTCGCGGATCCCGAGGGATGCTCGATTCGTATTCGTCGCGAATACTCGACTAATGGCGATCCGGTGCGCATTCACACCGTCTCTTATTTCTTCGAGACCATGAACATTGTCGAAGCGCTGAACATCAAGGACATTTACGAGCGGAACGCCCACGCGAGCGGCACTCCTCTGACCATGACCTACACGGACTCCCCTTACGCGGTGGTCATGGACGGCTACACCAGCGCCTTCATGTTTCGCTCCGCCGAGGAGGCTATCAACGCGGCGGATGCCGTGCTCGCCGCCGCGAAAACGTGCCGCGAGCTGATTACGCCGAACGCCGCCGCCGGAACGCCCGGCCTCGACGACACCTCGCGATTCATCGTCGACAAGCTCACCGGCCTGGGCTTGATAAATTTTCGACAAACTCTTCTGAACGCCGATGGTTCCACCCAGGGAAACGCCACGACCCTCTCCGTCGGGGCTACCGGCATCTCCATGGACACGGCAACATGCCAGCTGCGCTACCAGCAGGCGATGTCTGTGGAAGGCGCGCCGATCTTGCCCGTTTTGGCCATCGTTTCCTTCCGACGGGTAGAAACGCTCGAGGTGTCCACCGAAGAGAACGCGCTCAATGTCACGCTCTCGCCGAACGGCGGCAAGTTCAGCGTCACCCCTACCATCTACCGGCTTACGCTTAGGGTTCAAGACGGCAATTTGGTCCACATCCGTTTGCGCGATGAGGATACGGCGAACCGCTTGGCAAAGGCGATGACTCACGCTACGGAATTGTGCGGAGGAGGCAAGAAGGAACCGTTCTGAAGGGCTATTTCGCCGCTTTCCGCACCCGCGACCAATACCACCAATTCGTCTGCTCACCGGGCAAATCCGGATTCCTCGCCTGTTCGATCGCGCAGCGGTACGTGTCGAGCACGCATGGGTCCTGGCGGGCGCCGGTCAGTTTACACATGCGGTCATACAACCTTTGTGCGTCGCGCGATTTCAAGTCCGCTACCGACCGGATCCCCAGTTTCTGGAAATCCGTCAGCATCTTCCCGCCGATTCCGCGGAACCTATCGCTACCCTATCCCCTCCTTCACAGTCGGGGTTCCGTGTCGGGACCCGGAACGCGCTCAGTATTTCCAACAGAACCCCGACAGTCATGGAGGGGATATCGCAGTAACGATTTTTCTGGCGTTAGTTGGCGATGCCCAGGCGCTTCCGAGGGTCCACCAGCATCCACAGGATCGCCGACACCACGTAGAGGCCGCCCATGATGAGCAACGGCGTCTGCCAGTTGGAAAAGTGTGCGACCACCCATCCGGTCACAACCGGGCTGAGAATCGATCCAATCTGTCCAGTGGTGTTCATGGCGGCGCTGAGGACGCCAGTGTGCTCGCCGCCGATATCGATGCACGCTGCCCAACTGGCGCTCAACGGGAACATGGAGGCGGCGACGGAGATCGCGATCAGGGATGCAGCCATCACAGGGGTGGTGGCTAGGACCGAGGCGAACATCGCCGCACCGGCCAACGCATAGCCGGCAACCGCGACGCCCGAACGACCCACGCGGAGGCCGAATCGGCGGCTCATGAAATCGGTGACCGCGCCCCCGCTAATGTCGCCAAAGACGCTGAGCAGCAGCGGCAAGCCGGAGAAGAAGCTGAGCGATTCCGTTCGAAATCCGCGTTGCTCCGCCAGATATGTCGGCAGCCACGTCATGACGAAGTACGTGCCGTAGCTGTTCGAGAAATAGGCGAGGCAGAGAAACCAGACGTTGGAAGATTCGAGAAGAGCGCGCCAGGCGCTCTTTCCGGCATGCTCATGCGCGGAGACGCGGCGGCCAGCTTCGATCAGCTCCGCTTCGTCGGCGTTCACCCCCGGGTGGCCGCGTGGTTCGTCATGAAACCAGCGGGACCAGGAAGCCGCCCAAACAAATCCAACCGAGCCACAGGTCACGAAGATGGCCCGCCAGGACATATGAAGGGCGAGTGCGGCGACCAACAATGGAGTAAGTCCTCCGGAAAGGTGCGCCGCGGCGAAAAACAGGCCCTGCGTCCGGCCGCGCTCGCGGACCGGTGTCCAGCGGGAAAATGCCAGGGCCGCGTTCGGCCATGCGCCGGCTTCTCCGGCTCCGAACAGAAACCGGATGACCAGCAGACTGGTGTAATTCCAGGCAAATGACGTCGCGATGGTGAAGCAGGACCACCAGGCCACGATGCGGGTGAGAACGCGGCGTGGTCCGACGCGCTCGCCGTACCAGGCGGTCGCGACCTCGAACGCGGCATACGCGACGGCGAAGGCGCTGAACACGAAACTCATCTGAATCCTGGTCAGGCTGAGATCGCGCGCGATCTGCGGCGCCAGGACCGAAATGCAGACCCGGTCCAGGTAGGTGACGGCGGCCAACGCGAGGAGAAAACCGGCGGCGGTGTAGCGGGTCCGAGTTGGTTGCATTTTCGAGGTGCGAATCGAAACCAGCATCTCATTTTGGACTGTTTGTGGCGAGTCAGTAACAGCGCACGCTGGCGACGGCACGGGCGATTTATACTGAATCCATGTTTTGGGCACGACTGCTGATTCTCATCGCGCCGTTGGCTATGGCGCAATCGCTTGATTTCGAGGCTTACAAAACCCGCGTTGAGCCGGTCTTCCTCAAGAGGCGTCCGACCCACGCGCGTTGTGTCGCATGCCATGTCGACGCGACGACTGCGTTCAAGCTTCAGGCGCTCCCAACCGGCGCCAAGGCCTGGACCGAGGAGCAATCGCGCAAGAATTTCGAAATGGTCCTGAACCTGGTCACCCTGGGCGATCCGAAGTCCAGCCGTCTGCTGATGCATCCTCTGGCGCCCGACGCCGGAGGAGACCAGTTTCACGGCGGAGGGCGCCAGTTTGCGTCGAAAGACGATCCAGATTGGAAAATAATCGCCGACTGGGTGGGCAGCGCGAAATCAAACTAAGGCATCACCACCACGCCGTTGCGTTTTGGCACTTCGCCAACCGGAATGCGCGCCACCTCTTTTCGCGTCGCCGTATCGATCGCCGACACCGAGTTCGAACCGGAATTCGCGATATAAACCGTCTTGCCGTCCGGCGTCATTGTGATCCAGTCCGGAACTTCACCCGTCTTCACATACGCGAGCACCTTCAGATCCGGAAGCGAATAAATGAACACGGCATTCGCCGGCGAGCTGTCCACCCACAATGTTTTGTTGTCGGGCGAAACCATGATGCCGTGCGAAGGTGCGCCGCCCTCGGTATGCCCTCCTGACGGCTCATCGGGAATTTTGATTCGCGTGATCTCTTCGTGCGTCTTGAAGTTCACCACCGCGAAGCCGTTGTAGCCGGAAAGCTGCACGAAGATCCGGCTGGTGGACCCGTCTGGCCCGCGTTCGAACGCGATGGGACGCACACCCAGATTGAATGGCATCTCCCACTCGATCTGGAGCGTTTCCGGATCGATCACAGTAAGAATCTTTCCGACAATGGACCCCGCCAGGACGTGTTTCCCATCGGGCGTGACGTAGGTGTTGTGGACGCCGCCTTTGACCTTGATGCTCTTGATGTTCTTCATGGAAGCGGTGTCGACCACGTCCACGGCGCCAGGCTGCTCCCGAATCGAGACGAACACCCGCTTGCCGTCCTTCGAGATGGATATGTTGTTCGGAAGCCCGCTCAGCGCAGCGCTGCCGAGATGCTTCCCCGTCTTCGTATCGACGGCGATCAGCGTCCTCTCGGGCTCGCAACTGATGTAGGCGCGCTTGCCGTCGGGCGAAAACGTGACGCCATGCGGCACCTCGATGTCATTCACCTTTAAAACAACTTTGTTCGTCGCCGGATCGATAACGTCGACATTGTCGCCGGCGCTGTTGGTTTGCCAGATTCGAACCGAGCCGGCCGCCAGCGGCAGCGCGGCGAGAAGCGTCAAGAGTATACGAGGCATCACGAACCTCCTGTTTCATTATCGATCTTACTTCGTCGCGCCCCTCGGCACATGAAGAGACATCAGAATCAGCGCGTCGGCAGCGTCGGTGAACTGGTGAGGTGTGTTTTCCGGGACCAGAAAAAAATCCCCCTTCGCAATGCGTCTCGAAGTACCTCCGTCGATACCCACGCCCGACAGATTCGTCAGGTTGGACCGCTTCTCGTTGCGAAGGTTGCCACCGGTGGTGAGTGTCGCCGCTCCTTCGACGACGTAAAACACCTCCGCTTCCGTCTCATGGACAGCCGCGGTGCCGTCGACGGCCTTAACGCGGTATTCCAGGTTCACGGTATAGGGAGCGGCCTGCAAAAGAGGTTGAATAAAGTTTGCCTGATCGGGCTTTCGTTCATTCCTGGCCTTCTGAATCATCGCAGTGACGTCCGCCGCGCTGGTAAATGTTTTTGCGGCCGGCCGCTGAGCCAACGCCACGGTCGCTAATCCCAGAAGAGTCGTCAGTATTCGCATTTGTCCTCACCGCTTCCCAGTGTAGTGCGACGCCCCGAAAAATGCTTCCGCCAAGACTGTCGAGCGCTGGATGAAGGCGGGGTACTCATCAGGAAGCAGCGGCCCGACCCCGCACGGAATTCTGGGACACACCCACTCTCCATCACCCCACACGAACCAGTCGTGTCGGGCATCGAGGCTCACAACGCTCCTTTGGAGCTCAGGAGTGAGGAGTTCCCGAACGGCCTCCGGATTATGATCATGGCTACGAGCAACAAAGTTTCTGGAAAACTCCAGATTGGGATCCAACCTGACGACACCTGCTCCGAAGAGCAGAGCTCGCGTCGGCAGCCAGTTTTGGGTTGTGTCCGGCGTTACAGAGAACCAGGGAAGTTTTTTTCCGCGCATTCGAAAACAAGCAAGTGTGGTTTTTGGGTCGGATATGATGCGATTGTTGCGGTGATGCTGAATGCAATCGAAGCTGAGCACTTCGACGTCGCCCCGGAATCCCCGTAGGACATTGCGGACCGACCGGATCTGGCAATTAGGAGGGGAAAGGCGCTGCATGTTGGGAAAATCCAGCGGTTTGTAAAGCTCGAACGTGAAACCCAACGATGCGGCAAGTCTGGTTAGTTCCTCTGCCCGACGGCGCTGCCGCTGGCGCTCGACCCGCAGTACCCAAATCACGAGCGCACCCACCGCGAGAATCAAGAGACCTGTCGGGGGAATCGAAAGCATAAATTGTGACCTTTCCGTTTACCAGAGCAGATCGCTTCCTGCGGTCGCGGCTCAGAATCGGCGCGACGTAAAACCAATTACTTACCGAGCCGCGACCGCAGGAAGCGATCATCGCCCTGTCCCCCGCAGACGCTATCTGAAGATTTGTCCCTGGAACGTCACCACCCAGGGAATGCCAAGATCCGGCGACACGGAGATCTGCGCCGCCACGCCTGGTATCTGTACCCAGCTCCCATTCTGTAGTTGATAAATGCTGGAGCCTGCGCTCGTCGCACGGTCGCAGCCGATGACCCAGGCGTCTCCGTTCGGCCCCGCAAAATTGGCCGTATTCGGACCTACCGCGATACTGGTGGCACAACCCGGGACCTGCGTGAACCCGCTCCCATTCCAGTACCAGATCGAGCCGTCCGAGGCGACGACCCAAGGCACTCCCTGGGGAGACACCGCGATGCTGACCGCCGCGCCAGGCTGCTGCACCCACGTCGAGCCCTGTAGCTGGTAGATGCCGCCATTCTGTCCGACGGCACCGTCGCATCCGATGACCCATGGGATGCCGTATTGTGATCCGTTAGCATTTGGACCTACGCCGATCGAAGTCGCGCATCCCTGGCCTGGTGCTTCTTGAAAAGCCCGGCCGTTCCAGTAGAAGATCTGGCCCAGATGGTTGATGACCCATACCGTGCTCTGATCGGGCGAAATCGCGATCTGCGTTCCGGCGCCGGGTTCCTGTACCCATTGCCCATAGACCCATTGGTAAATGGGATAGTCGCCGTTGTTTCCGGCAGTTCCCAGGACCCAGGCATCGCCGGCGGTCGACCCGTTTAAGTTCCGGCCGACAGCGATGGACTGAGGATAGCAGTCGGCCGCAACCCAGGGGCACGCAATGAGGCCACCGAGCGCCGTTCCGGGAACCTGCACCCATTGCGAGATGCCGAAGTAAGTCTGGTCCACGTTCCCGAGCCAG
>Ga0210394_10004531_pt1 | contig 16169 bp, 19 predicted proteins | sample IncBWC12MmetaG_FD_160121 | JGI IMG/M metagenome (GOLD analysis project Ga0210394, IMG submission 160121) | Forest soil microbial communities from Barre Woods Harvard Forest LTER site, Petersham, Massachusetts, United States - Inc-BW-C-12-M | ecosystem: Environmental > Terrestrial > Soil >... | reverse complement strand
CGAGACGGCCGCTTCGCGGCCTCCTCAGGATGAGGTTGAGTTTTTGATATCAAGTACAAATATTCCTCATCCTGAGGAGCGCCCCAAAGGGGCGCGTCTCGAAGGACGCAGGGTGCTTCCACAGGCGGCCCCAGAACCCCTCGCCGTCTATATCCACTGGCCGTTCTGCCGGTCGAAATGCCCGTATTGCGACTTCAACAGCCATGTTCGCGAGGGGGTCGACTGGGCGCGCTGGACCCGAGCGCTCGTCGCCGATCTCGAACATCAGGCCGCGCTCGCGCCGGACCGCGCCGTCGCCTCCATTTTCTTCGGCGGCGGCACGCCCTCCTTGATGAGCCCCGAGACGGTCGCGGCGCTGGTCGGGCGCGTCAAATCGCTGTGGCCGGTCGCCCCCGATCTCGAAGTAACGCTGGAGGCCAACCCCAATTCGGCGGAAGCGGAGCGCTTCGCCGGCTTCGCCGCCGCCGGAGTGAACCGGCTGTCGCTCGGGATCCAGGCGCTCGATCCGGCAGCGCTGCGCTTTCTCGGTCGTGGGCACGACCGTGATGAGGCAATTGCGGCGATCCGCCTCGCCCGCGCCAGCTTCGCGCGCTATTCGTTCGACCTCATCTATGCCCGGCCCGGCCAGAGTACCGCCGCCTGGGCCGCGGAGCTCGACGAGGCGCTGAGCCTTGCAGGCGAGCATCTCTCGCTCTATCAGCTGACGATCGAGCCCGGCACCGGCTTTGGCAACCGCGCCGCCCGCGGCGAGGTTCTCGCCGCTGACGAAGACACCGGGGCGGCGCTGTTCGAGGCGACGCAGCTGCGCCTCGCGGCCGCCGGATTGCCGGCCTATGAGATCTCCAACCATGCCCGGCCCGGCGCCGAGTGCCGCCACAACCTCGCCTATTGGCGCTACGAGGATTATCTCGGCATCGGCCCCGGCGCGCATGGCCGGGTGACGCGCGGCGGCGGCAAGATCGCGACCCGCCAGCGTCGCACCCCGGAAGCCTGGCTTGCCGCGATCGAGAGCCGGGGCACGGCGCTCGACGAATCAACCCCGATCGCGCCCGAGGAGGCGATCGGCGAGATGCTGATGATGGGCCTGCGCCTCACTGAAGGCGTCGCCTGCCAGCGCCTCGAAACCTTGGCCGGGCGCACGGTCGACGAATTGTTCGCCGGCGTTTTGCCGCGGCTTGTCGACGGCGGGTTCCTCACCCTCGACGCTGACCGTCTCGCCGCCACCGCAGCCGGACGCCAGCGGCTCAACGCGGTCTTGGGTGCGCTCTTGAACTGAAACCCATCATCAATACGAAAAATCCTGGAAGTTCTGCGGCGCCGGGCTGACCACGGCCTTGCCCCCCGGCGTGATCTCGAGCACCGCGAGGCCGCGCTGTACCAGCCCTTCATGGGTGAAGCGGAACAGCCCGTCGACGCCGGTGAACCCGCTCGGGTTGAGGATAGCCTCCCGCGAAAACGGTTCGGCGCCGCTCTTGCGCAGCACCGCGGCGAGCGCGGCGGCATCGAAGGCGAGCGAGGCGAGCCGCGGCGCCGGATGACCGTAGGTCGCCTGAAAGCGGCCCTCGAATTCGCTGCGCGGCTCGGGCGGCGATGCGGCAAACCAGCCGCCGTCGAGCGCCGTCTCGCCGGCGATCGAGGGATCGTCCCATAGCCCGCTGCCGAGCAGCCGCACCTGCGCCGGGTCGAGCCCGGCCTCCCTCAGCTGGCGCGCGATCCCTTTCAACTGGGCTCCGCCCTCGGGCAGCAGCAGGGCATCGAAAGTCGCGTTCGCCGCCGTCGGCGGAGCGGAAGATATGCCCGGGGTGGGCGGCGCGGCAGCACCCGACGACAAGAGCCGCTTGACCGCCGCCGAGGGATCCGTCGCCCGGGGATCGAGGTACTCGACCTTGACGACCGAGCCGCCGGTCGCGGTCGCCGCGTCGCGCAAGGAGTCGGCCATCAGGTGCCCGTATTGCGAGTTCGGCGCCAGGACGGCGAACTTGCTCAGCCCTTTGTCGCGGGCGAACGAGACTTCGCGCACGACCTCCTGACGCGGCTGGAAGCCGATCAGGAAGACATTGTCGCCGGCAAGCTGGGTGGCGGTCGAAAACGCAATGACGTTGATCTTGGCGTCGCGCGCGATCGGCTTCACCGCTTCGACTTCGGCGGCGAGCAGCGGCCCGAGGATGAGCTGCGCGCCCTCGGCGATGGCCGATTTCGCCGCGCCGGCGGCGCCCTCCGCGGTACCGGCGGTGTCGCGGGGAACCAGGGTCAGCCGCTCGCTTTCGGTATTGAAGAGGGCGAGCTGCGCGGCCTCCAGCATCGCCTTGCCGAGATCGGCATTGGCGCCCGACAGCGGCACGAGCAGCGCCACCTTGATCGGCCCGGCGGCCGCCGGGCTGATCGGCCCCGACGGTGGGAGTTTTGCCCCCGCAGAGGGCGATTGCGGCGAGCCGACCGGTGCCGCTACCATCCGCCCGCCCCCGCAGGCGGTCAGCGCGAGCAGCAGCGCGAAAGCGATAAGAGTTGAGGCGAACCGTAGAACACGCCAGCGACGCAAGGGTGGCCTCCGGCAAGGATGCATCTGCCGGCGCCGACCCTAACCATCGCTCCGCGGCAAGTAAACCCGGCCGGACGCAATCGGCAGGCTCGCCGGGCAACGAGAGCTTTTTGCCCAGGGCCGTCGACGGTCTAGTCGACCCGGGCGATTGGACGCCGCGGCATGCGCTGGCCCCGGGCCTGCATCTCGTCGCCACCCCGATCGGCAATCTCGGGGACATCACGTTGCGGGCAGTCTGGGTGCTGCGCGGCGTCGACCGCATCCTATGCGAGGATACGAGAGTGACCGCGCGCCTCCTCGCCCGCTTCGGCATCGACAAGCCCCTCCTCCCCTATCACGATCACAACGCCGATCGCGTTCGCCCCGCCATCCTTGAGGCGCTGCGCGGCGGCGCGAGGATGGCGCTGGTCGCCGATGCCGGGACCCCCTTGGTCTCGGACCCCGGCTTCAAGCTGGTGCGCGCCGCGCTCGCCGAGGATCTGCCGGTGACCGCGGCGCCGGGCCCGTCGGCGGCGCTGACCGCCCTCATCCTCTCGGGCCTGCCGCCCGACATCTTTCTGTTTGCCGGGTTCCTCCCGCCGCGCTCGGCGGCGCGCCGGCGCGCCTTGGCGAATTGGCCTCAACTCGCCGCCACGCTGATTTTTTTCGAGGGGCGATCGCGTCTCGCCGCCGCGCTCGCCGACATGGCGCTCATCCTCGGCGAGCGCAGCGCCGCCGTCGCGCGCGAGTTGACCAAGCGTCACGAGGAAATCCGCCGCGGCCGCCTCGGAGTGCTCGCCGCGCATTACCGCAACGCCGGCGCTCCACGCGGCGAGGCAGTCATCGTTGTCGGGCCGCCGGAAATGGCGGCGCCGGCAGCGGCGATCGATATCGACAGCCGGCTGCGCGCGCTTTTGGCCGGGCAGAGCCTGCGCGACGCGGTGGCGCACCTCGCGGCCGAAACCGGGATCGCCCGGAAGACGCTTTACGAGCGCGCGCTCGCGGTGCGAGAAGGCAATCGGTCGCGATGAGAGCCACCGGGCGATCGCGATGAGAGCCACCGGGCGATCGCGATGAGAGCCACCGGGTGATCGCGATGAGAGCCGCCGGTCGCGAGCGGTCTGCGCGACATCGCGCGCAGCGTCGCGGAACCTTCGCCGAAGCGCTGTGCCGCTGGCATTTGCGACTGCGCGGCTGGCGTATCGTCGCCTCCGGCTGGCGTTGCCCCTCGGGCGAAATCGACATCCTCGCCCGCCGCGGCGGTGTCCTTGCCATCATCGAGGTCAAGTCCCGTCGCGACCTCGCCAGCGCCGCCCTTTCCGTGCTCCCGCGCCAGCGCCGCCGCATCGCCCGCGCCGCGTCGGCCTTTCTGTCGACGCGACCGGATCTCGCCGAGCTAGCGCTGCGATTCGACGTCATGCTGGTCGCGCCGTATCGCCCGCCCCGGCATCTAAGGGATGCCTGGCGCATCGACATCTGAGCCCAGCTCCCGCCGCGCCCGACCTCGTGCCGCCGCTGCTTCATGCCAAGCCCTTGATGCTGCGGAGGCTTCGCCGGTTCGGGAAAGGGCGCGGCCAAACCGGGGTTGCGGATCCGCCGAGCGTGGCGCAACGGCCGCGCCCGCGCGCTCTTGGCGCGGTTCCCCGAAGATCTCACAATGCGGCGACACTGTTCCCTGGGGGAATCATGGCACGGCTTCACTCCTTTCTGGCGGTGGCCTCGGTGACGACGCTTGCGATCCTTCTGCCCTTGGCCCTTGGCGGTTGCGTCGGCGCGCTCGTCGTCGGCGGTCTCGGGGCAGCCGCCGGCGGCGGCTACGCCGCGGCGCAGGAACGCGGCGTCAACGGCGCGGTCGATGATTACCAAGTCAAGGCCGATATCGAAGAGGGGCTGATGAAGGCGGAGTTGCAACTCCAAGGCCGCATTACCGCGACGGTCTATGGCGGCCGCGTGTTGTTGACCGGTCACGTCCCGAGCCAACAGATCAAGGCCGCCGCCGAGCAGGTTGCCGGCAAAACCCATGATGTGCGCGCGGTCTACGACGAGATCGAGGTGGTGCAGACCGAAGGGATGTGGAACGCCGCCAATGACGCCTGGATCACCGCCCAGCTGCGCTCGCAGCTGGTCCTCGACGCCGATGTCCGGTCGGTCAACTATACGATCGATACGATGAACGGGTCGGTATACCTGATCGGCTCGGCGCGCTCCCAGGCCGAGCTTGACCGCGCCACCCAGATCGCGCGCTATGTGCCGGGGGTGAGCCGGGTCGTCTCCTATGTCGAGATCCGCGGCGGCTCGCCGGTTGCGGCGATGCCGGCATCACCGCCGGCGGCCAATCCCGGGCCGGACCGTCCGAGCGCGGCGCCGCGGGCTCCCATCGAGGTGCAGAAGCTGTAATGTCCCGCCGCTGAAATGAGCGAACTGCCCGACGCCTTCGATCCGGAAGCATGCGCGCGCTATCTGCGCGAGCTTAGCCTTCTTGCCTCACCCATCCTGCCGATCGGCGAAGCTGCGCTTGCGCTCGCCTCGTACGAGCGGCCGCGCGTCGGCCTCCTGCGCTATCGCCAGCACCTCGCGACAATCGCGCGCGATGTCGGCCGCCACAGCGGCGCCGGCGGTGATCTCGCCGGGCGAGTCCAGGCACTGAACGAGATCATCCTCTTGAAATACGGCTATAGCGGCGACGAACTGACCTATGACGATCTGCAGAACGCCAATCTGATGCGGGTCGTCGATCGCCGCAAAGGCCTGCCGGTGGCGCTCGGCATCCTCTATCTGCATGCCGCGCGGGCCCAGGGGTGGGACAGCGTCGGCCTCGGCTTTCCCGGGCATTTCCTGGTCCGGCTGACCGAAGGCGCCGAGCGGCTGATCGTCGATCCGTTTCACGGCGGGCGGGTGTGCGACGCGGTGACCCTGCGCGAACTCTTGAAGGCGATGGCCGGCCAGGAGGTCGAACTGGCACCCGAGCATTACGCGCCGGTCGCCGACCGCGATGTGCTTTTACGCCTGCAGAACAATCTGAAATCGCGCTTGCTGCAGGCCGGCCGGCACGAGCGCGCGCTGCGCACCGTCGAGACGATGCTTCTGCTCGCGCCCGATGTCGCCGAGTTGTGGCAGGAGGCGGGCCTCTTACACGCGCGGCTCGGCAACATGCGCGCCGGGGTCAACGCGCTCGAAGAGTTCATCATCCGCGCGCCCGAGGGGACCGCGCGCCATCAGGCGGCCGCGTTCCTCCAGCAGCTCAAGTCGAAGCTGAACTGAAATCGCGCCGCGGCGCTGTGGGATCTCGGATCGAGGGGATCGGGCTAGGCTTAATGGAGCCTTATCAACGCACCGATCAGCGCAGTGACGAGGCTGAGACCCGCCGCAAGGAGCACGCCAACGCGCACGGTTATCCGCAGAGCCTGCACTTCTAACGCGGTGTTCAAGTCGTCCTTGGTCGCTATATCCGCCATGATAAACTGCCTCGCGGCTTCGGCGTGGGTCTCAGCCTGTTCCCTGCGGGATCCCGCCTTCGCGGAGAAAGCGCGCGTAGCCGAGCGTGTCGAAGATCGCCATTGCCGGCTCCCAATATGGGATTTGCAGGCTAGGATACCAGATCCCGCAGCTGCCCGCCCGCTCTGACGAGGATGCTTCTATGGAGCGGAATTCCGCTCAGAAGAGGCTCGCGAGGAAGCGCGCCGCGGCGATGAGCAGAAAGAGGCCGAAGCCGATTTCGAGCCAGCGCTGGGGCAGAAGATGGGCGAGGCGGGCGCCGAACGGCGCGACATAGCTTGAAACCGGCGCGATCATGATGACCCCGATCACCGACACGAAGCCCACTGACAACGGCGGCAGCTGGGCTTGATGCGGCAGGCCCGCGAGGCAATAGCCGAGCGTTCCGGCAAGTGTGATCGGCACGCCGATGCCGGAGGAGGTCGCCACCGCATTGTGGATGGGCTTCCCGTAGAGCGTCAGGATCATCGTGACGAGCGATCCGCCGCTGATCCCCATCAAGGATGAGGCGAGCCCGACGACAAAGCCGTAAACGCTCATCAGGGTTGGGCCCGGCAGGTCGCTGCCCACCACCCAACTCTCGCGCCCGATCAAGAGCTTGGCGGCGATGATGCCGGCGATCAGCGCGAACGCGGCCTTGAAAAGACCGGCGGGCGCGAACGCCGCGGCGAGCGAGCCAACCGCGACCCCGGCAACCGCCGGCGCGGCCCAGGATTTGAGGACATAGGGGATCACCAACCCCTGCGCGCGATGCGCCCGATAGGAGCGCAGCGTGGTCGGCACGATGATCGCAAGCGAGGTGCCGATGCATAGCTGCATGCGCACTTCTTCCGGGACGCCGAGCACCCGGAACACCTCGAAAAGCACCGGAACAATGATCGCGCCGCCACCGATCCCGAACAACCCGGCGAGAATGCCCGTGACGATCCCGGCGGCCATCACCGCCGCCGCGAGCCAGACCAGTTCGCCGGCAGGAACTCCCATGGTCCCTCGGATTCCCGTCCATCGTTTGGGCTGAGCCCCGATCTCGGCCCCGGCGCTGTTTGACCGGCAGGGCGGGGATGGTAGCCTCCGGCGGCCTGCGGAGCAAAGAAGTGGGGAGAACAACACATGGCCGTCGTCGAAACCGAGGAGTACGGGCAGATCCTCGTGGTGCGGATGAACCGGCCCGAGCGGTTGAATGCGCTCAGCCGTGAGATGCGCACGCAGCTCGCCGAGACCTGGAGCGAATTCCGCCACAGCGACCGGTTCGAGGTCGCGATTTTCACCGGCTCGGGCCGCGGGTTCTGCGCCGGCGAAGACATGAAGGAGTCGCTGGCCGCCGGCATGCCGGGCGGGCAGCGCCCGGCGACCCCGGACCCGTTCATGTCGGGCGCGCTCGAAAAACCGGTGATCGCGGCGGTCAACGGCTTTGCGATGGGCGGCGGCTTCATGCTGGTCGAGCGCTGCGATCTGCGCGTCGCCGCGCGGGGCGCCATCTTCGAGGTCTCGGAAGCCAAGCGCTGGCTCTTGGGCGGCTACAATCACGGACATGTCGCCAATTTGCCCTATCCGATCGCGATGGAGATGGCGCTCGGCTTTCGCTTCACCGCCGAGCGCTTCTACGAGGTCGGCTTCCTAAACCGCCTCGCCGAGCCTGATCAGCTGATGCCGAGCGCATTGGCCATGGCCGAGCATCTCTTGACCCTGCCGCCGGCCTCGCGCGTCAACACGGTGCACATGATGCGCCAGATGCGCCCGACGACAGCGCCGGGAATGCAGCGCCTGGCCGACGCGCTGCGCGAGCACGGCGCCAAGAGCGACCTGATGGAATCGCGCGCCGCCTTCGCCGAAAAACGGGCGCCCCGGTGGAAGGGCTGGGACGAGCCGGCGGACCGCTATCGGCTACCGACCCTCGACCCGGCGAAGGGCTGAGCGATCATTTTCCGTCATCTCCGGCACCGAGAGCAGGCGCAGATCGCGGCGCAATTCGTCGGGGTCGGACGGCGCGAGGCCGCGCTCGATCGCGGCATGGGCCTGAAGCCAGACCGGTACGGCCGCCGCCAGCAGCGCCCCACCGGCCGGCGTCAGCCGCAGTTGGCGGCTTCGCTTGTCTGCGGCGTCGACCCTGACATCCACCAGCCCGCGCCGCTCCAGCGGCTTCAGATTGGCGGTCAAAGTCGTGCGATCCATCGCGAGTAAGGCCGAGACCGCCCCCATGCTCGGCGGCTCCGGACGATTGAGCGACATCATTAGGGAGAACTGGCCGCTGGTCAGCCCGAGCGGCCGCAGCGCCGCGTCAAAGCGCCGCCCCACCGCCCGCGCCGCGCGCTGCAGGTGGAGGCACAGGCAGGTCTCGCGGACCCCGGAGGTAGTGGCGAAAGGTACGGGATCGTCGTTTGACATCGGGCTATCATGTTGATATCAACGTAAGGAAGTCAAGGAAGAGAGAGGGCCGTGCCGACAATCATCTTCACGCGCCAGTTGGAACGCTTTCTCGTGGCGCCGTGCGCCACGGTCGAGGGCGCGACGCTTTGCGAGGCGCTGGTGGCGGTGTTCGCCTCGCACCCGACGCTGCGCGGCTATGTGCTCGACGATCAGGGCGCGCTGCGCCGGCACGTCGCGGTCTACATCAACGGCCGCCCGGCACGGGATCGCGCGCGGCTGGGTGATCCAGTCGGCCCCGACGACGAGATCCACGTGTTCCAGGCGCTGTCTGGCGGCTGAGGGAGAAGCGGATGTCAGAGCGGCTCCATATCGGGACTCGCAAGGGACTGTTCGAGATCGCGCGGCGAGAGGGTGCGTGGGAAATCGTCGATGCGCACTTCCTGGGCGATCCGGTGTCGGCCGTGCTGGCGGAGGCCGATGGCTCGGTTACCGCCGCGCTCGATCTCGGACATTTCGGTTCGAAGCTGTGGCGGCGCGATAGCGAAGGGGTGTGGCGTGAGATTGCCGTCCCGGCGTTTCCGCCGAAGCCCGAGGATGATGCGGATGACCCCCATCCCTGGTCCCTCGTCAAGATCTGGGCGCTCGAACCGGGGGGGATTGCTGGGCGCCTGTGGGCCGGGACGATGCCAGGCGGGCTGTTCCGCTCCGATGATGGCGGCGCCTCCTGGGCGCTCAACGAGCCGCTGTGGCTTATGCCCGAGCGCCGCCAGTGGATGGGAGTGGCCGGCGGCGAAGAGCCTGGTATCAACTCGATCCTCGTCGACCCGCGCAATCCGGCCGATATCCGGATCGGCGTGTCGATCGCGGGATTGTGGGCCAGCACCGATGCCGGCGCCTCATGGCGCATCATCAACCACGGGATGTACAACGAATACATGCCCCCGGAACAGAGCGGCGATCCGATCGCGCAGGACATTCACCGGCTGGCGCACTGCCCGGCGCACCCGGATATCGTGTGGTGTCAACACCATAACGGTGTCTTTCGGTCGGCGGATGGTGGCGCCAGTTGGCATGAGTTGACCGCGATCCGTCCGGCAAAATTCGGCTTTGCGGTTGCCGCCCATCCGCGCGACCCGGACACCGCCTGGTTCGTCCCCGCGACGAAGGATGAGCGGCGGATTCCGGTCGACGCCAAGATCGTGGTCGCGCGCACCCGCGACGGCGGCCGCAGCTTCACCGCGCTGACCCGGGGCCTGCCCCAGCGCCACGCCTACGATCTGGTATGGCGCCACGCGCTTGCGGTCGACGAGAGCGGCGAGCGGCTGGCTTTCGGCTCGACCAGCGGCGGGCTGTGGATCTCCGAGGATGGCGGCGATTCCTGGACGATGCTCGACGCAAGACTGCCGCCGATCGCCGTGGTCCGCTTTGCTCCCGTGCCGCGCTGAACCAACCGCAGCTTAACCCGAGAAGGAGTGGATATGCTGGTCCAACCCTACCTGTTTTTTGATGGAAGATGCGAGGAGGCGGTCGAATTCTATCGCCGCGCGCTCGGCGCCGAGGTGGTGATGCTGATGCGTTTCCGGGACGGCCCCGACGCCGAGCGCGCCACTATCCCGCCCGGTGCCGCGGACAAAATCATGCATGCCGCCTTGCGCATCGGTGAGACGATGGTGCTGGCTTCCGACGGGCGCTGCTTAGGGCAGCCCGAGTTCCGCGGTTTTGCGCTGTCGCTGACGGCTGCCAACGAGGCCGAGGCCGACCGGCTCTTCGTCGCTCTGGGCGAGGGCGGGCAGGTGCAGATGGCGTTGAGCAAGACCTTCTTTTCACCGCGCTTCGGCATGGTGACCGACCGCCTTGGCGTATCGTGGATGGTCTATGTGGCGCTGTGATCGGGTCGGGAAGCGCAGCTTCCTTCCTTGAGCAAACGCGCAACCACCGAGAGCAACTCCGCGGTACCCAACGGCTTTGCAAGCGTAGCCGTTGCACCCAGCCCAGTTGCCAGCCGCAGGTAAAGCAGCGAAGCGCCGCGCCCGGAGATCGCAAGTATCGGGATCGTCGGGGCGTCCTGGTGCAACTCGCGGATCACTTCGATCCCCTCCATGTCGGGCATGACGATGTCGGTGATGACGAGCGCCGGGTGCACCTGGTGAAACAGTTCGATTCCATCCCTGCCGCTATCTGCCTCATGCACGATATGGCCGGCGCCGCTCAGGATGCGGGCGATTAGGCGGCGTATGTGCGGCTCATCGTCGATGACTAGGATTTCCGCCATGGTTCCTACTCCAGCGGCAGCCGCGCGCCGGGCGGTCGAATTCCGCGGGGTCGATCATGGGTTGAGAGCGTTCTGCAGTGCGGCGGCCAGTTCCGTCCTGCGCTAAGGCTTCCTCAGCAATTGCAGATTGCCGAGAAGCTCGCCGTTGCCCTCGACCCTGGCTTGTGGAAAGCCGGAGGTCAGCATCATTCCTCAACGAAGCGGTTTCCAATTATTACTCTCAATGCGGGTTATTTCAACGTCTTAAATCCTTAAGAGTTGTATTTTGGACAAATTGCTGGGAATCAGCTCGCCGCGCGAGGGCGGGAATGGCGTGAGGCTCGGATCGGGCAGATCGCCGGCAGCAACCCGTTGATGCCGGCGATCGCTCGGACCCGGTTTGACTGGCCGCGGGCTTGCATGGGGCGCTATTCTAGGTCGACCACCCGCTGCCGACCGAAGCCAGGGGAGACCGGATTCATGCCAGCCGATATTGCCGACGAGGCGCTCGACTTTCTGCTCGCCCGCGCCGGCCTTATTTTGAGCGACGCGGAAAGGACCGAGCTCAAAACCGTCTATGCCGGCATCGCCCAAATGGCCGAGCGGGTGCGCCAGCCGCGCGGCCGGATGGCCGAGCTCGCGCATGTCTACAATTTCACCGCGGCCGATGTCGGGGAGGATCTGGCATGACCGCCGCGATCCCGACCATCGCCGAGGCGGCGAGGCTGATCGCGGCCCGGCGCTTGTCCCCGGTCGAGCTGACCCGCGCCTGTCTCGACCGCGTGCATGCGCTCGACGATCGGCTGCACGCCTTCGTCCACCTGACCGAGGAGCGCGCGCTCGCTGAGGCGCGCGCGGCCGAGGCGGCGATCATGGCGGGCGGCCCGAGGGGCCCGCTGCACGGCATCCCGATCGGCCTCAAGGACATCGTCGATACGAAGGGGATCCCGACGACCTGCGGCTCGAGAATCCTCGAGGACAACATCCCCGCTGCCGACGCGACCTGCGCCGAACTCCTCGCCACCGCCGGCACCGTCTTGATTGGCAAGACACAGACGCATGAATTTGCCGATGGCGGCCCGAGCTTCGATTTGCCCCGGCCGCCGGCGCGCAATCCGTGGGACACCGGGCATTTCACCGCCGGCAGCAGCAGCGGCACCGGCGCCGGCGTTGCCGCGGGGCTCATTCTCGGCGGCATCGGCACCGACACCGGCGGCTCGATCCGGGGGCCCGCTGCGCTCTGCGGGATCGCCGGCATCAAGCCGACCTACGGCCTCGTAAGCCGCGCCGGGGTCGCGCCGGCCGCGTTCAGCCTCGACCATATCGGCCCGATGGCCTGGACGGCCGAGGATTGCGCGCTGATGCTGCAGGCTCTGGCCGGTCACGACCCGCGCGATCCGGCGAGCGCCGACCGGCCGGTGCCCGACTACACCGCAGGACTCGGCGCCGGGATCAAAGGCCTCAAAATCGGCGTGATCCATCATTTCCACGAGGTCGACTACAAGGTCAGCGACGGCGTCCGCCGCGGCATCGACGCGGCGATCGCCACATTCCGCGGGCTTGGCGCCGAGATCCGCGAAGTCCAGGTGTCGCCGCTGCAGGATTGGGGCGCTTGCGGGTCGTTGATCTCGATCACCGAGCGCGCCGCGGCCTATGAGGAATGGGCGCGGACGCGGCTGCGCGATTTCAGCGAGCGGGTGCAGCGCCGCTTGATGCTGGGCGCCTTGGTCTCGGGCGTCGACTATGTCCAGGCGGTGCGCCGCCGGCGCGAATTGCGCGCCGAGCTGCAAGCCGCCATGGCCGGGCTCGATGTCGTCTTGACCGCGTCGCAGACCGCCGAAGCGCCGAAGATCGACGAAGTGCCGGCATGGGACACCTTTGCCGCCCCGAGCTTCACGATGCCGTTCAACGTCGCCGGTTATCCGGCGATAACGGTCTGTGCCGGGTTCGGCGCCGGCGGGCTGCCGGTCGCGATCCAGCTTGTCGGGAGGCCCTTCGCGGAGGCGACCGTGTTGCGGGTGGCGGATGCGTTCGAAAAGGCGACGCCGTTTCGCAATGCACGGCCCGCCCTCGCCTAAGGGCAGAGACGCCGGGCGGCCTCACAAGGTCGGGAGGTCGATGAGCATGACCTCCGATCCGGCGGCGCGCGCCGGCGCCATCCTCGAAGTTGACCTCGCCGGCATCGCCGCCAATTGGCGACTCGTCGCGCGGCAGGCTGCGCCCGCGCGGTGCGCTGCGGTGTTGAAGGCGAATGCCTATGGTCTCGGCGCCGCGCCGGTGGCGCACGCACTCCTGGCCGCCGGCTGCCGGATGTTCTTCGTCGCCACCCTCGACGAGGGGATCCTTCTGCGGCACGCCCTCGGCGAGACGCCCGAGATCGCCGTCTTCAACGGCCCCTTCCCCGGTGCCGTGGCCGAATTTGCAGCGCGCAGCCTGATCCCGGTATTGAACGAGCCCGGCCAGATCGCGCAGTGGGCGGGCTTGGACCGCGGCCGTCCCGCCCGCATGCGGCCGGGACGCCCGCGGTCCGCAAGGGAATGCCCGAGGGCACTTCCCGCCATCCTGCACGTCGATACCGGGATGGCTCGGCTCGGTCTCGGCGCGGGCGAATTCGCCGCCGTCGTCGACAATCCGCCGCCTTTTGCCTGGCGCGCGGTGATGAGCCACCTCGCCTGCGCCGACCGCCCCGATCACCCACTCAACGAGCGCCAGCTTGCCGGCTTCGCCGCCGCGGCCGCGCGCTTACCCGGGGTGACAGCCAGCCTCGCCGCCTCCTCGGGGATCTTTCTCGGGCCCTCATATCAATTCGATCTGGTGCGCCCGGGCGCGTCTCTCTTCGGTGTCAACCCGCAGCCGGGTCGCCGCAATCCGTTGCGCCAAATCGTGCGGCTCTTTGGAAAAATCGTGCAGCTCCGCCAAATTGACAGGGGTGAGTCGGTTGGCTACGGTGCCGCGCATATCATGGAGGCGCCGGGCCGCGCGGCAATCGTGGCGGTCGGCTACGCCGATGGTTGGTTGCGCTCCTTGAGCCATCGCGGCTGCGGCTATCTCGCCGGCACACGCGTTCCTCTTCTCGGCCGGGTCTCGATGGATCTTGTCACATTCGATGTCTCGGCGGTTCCCGAGGGCCTGGCGCACCCCGGCGCGATGATCGAGTTGCTCGGCGCCGATTACGGGGTCGACGACGCGGCAGCCGATGCCGGCACGATCGGCTATGAGATCCTCTGCGCGCTCGGCTCGCGCTACCACCGCGTCTATCGCGATTCCCCCGCGCCGGATCCACCCGCAGGTGATCCGAGCCGGATAAATATGCCGGAATGATCGCCTTTCTCGCGTCGGTCGGCGCGGCCTTCCTCGCCTTTCTCGCAGCGGCCGGTCGGCTGGCGATGTTCGCCGGGGAGGCGCTCGGCGCCGGGCTGACCCCGCCCTACTATCCCCGCCTCATTCTGCGGCAGATCGTCTATGTCGGCTATTTCTCGCTGCCGGTCGTGGGGCTGACCGCGCTGTTCACCGGCATGGTGCTGGCGCTGCAATCCTATACCGGGTTCGCCCGGTTCAACGCAGAGAGCGCGGTCGCCACGGTAGTCGTCTTGTCGGTGACGCGGGAGCTTGGGCCGGTCATTGCCGGGCTGATGGTGGCCGGGCGGGTCGGGGCGGCGATGGCGGCCGAGATCGGGACGATGCGCGTCACCGACCAGATCGACGCGCTCACGACGCTGTCGACCGATCCCTTGCGCTATCTGGTGCTGCCGCGCCTCCTCGCCGGCCTCGTGACGATGCCCGCTCTCGTCCTCGTCGCCGACATCATCGGCGTCTTCGGCGGGTTTCTCGTCGGCACCTACAAGCTGAACTTCAATCCCGTCACTTATCTCACCCAGACCGAGCAGTATCTCGAAACGATGGATGTCGTCTCCGGCCTCGTCAAAGCGGCGGTGTTCGGCTTCATCGTCGCGCTGATGGGGTGCTATCACGGCTATCATTCGCGCGGCGGCGCCGAGGGGGTCGGACAGGCGACAACCCATGCGGTGGTCTCGGCCTCGATCCTGATCCTCTTGACCAACTATTTTCTGACCCAGGCGTTCTTCGCGCAATGAGCACAGGCTTCGCGTAATGAGCACAGGCTCCGTCCCCAAGATCTCCGTCCGCGGGCTCGAAAAATCGTTCGGCAGGAAGCGCGTCCTCGACGGGGTAGAATTCGATGTCGCCGCCGGCGAGAGCCTCGTCATCATCGGCGGTTCGGGCACTGGGAAATCGGTCACCATCAAATGCATCCTCGGGTTGATGCGCCCTGACGCCGGGTCGATTCGCATCGACGGCGAGGAAACCGTTGGGCTCGGCCGGGCCGCGCGGGCGCGGCTGATGCGGAAATTCGGCATGCTGTTCCAGGACAGCGCCCTGTTCGATTCGCTGAGCGTGTGGGAGAATGTCGCGTTCGGGCTGATCCAGGGGCGCGGCATGCCGCGGCAACAGGCTCGCGAGATCGCGCTGCAGAAGCTCGCGGCCGTGGGGCTCGGGCCCGAGGTCGCGCTATTGAGCCCGGCCGAGTTGTCGGGCGGCATGCAGAAGCGGGTGGCGCTCGCCCGCGCGATCGCGGCAGAGCCCGAGATTCTGTTTTTCGACGAGCCGACGACCGGGCTCGACCCGATCATGGCCGATGTGATCAACCGGCTCATTGTCGATCTGGTGCAGGGGCTCGGCGCGACCGCTGTCTCGATCACCCACGACATGGTCAGCACGCGCAAGATTGCCGATAAGATCGCGATGCTGCACAAGGGGCGGATCGTCTGGCAGGGGCCGACGGCCGAGATCGACCGTACCGACAACGCGTTTGTCGATCAGTTCGTCAATGGCCGCGCCGAGGGGCCGATCGAGATGGAGGTTCGCGCCGCATGAAATCCCGGGCTACATGAAGACCCAGGCGCGCTACGTCTGCCAGCAATGCGGCGCGGCGACACCCAAATGGGCTGGCCGGTGCGAGGCCTGCGGCGCCTGGAACAGCCTAGCTGAGGAGGTGGCGCGCGCCGCGCCGCCGAAGGGTCTGGGACAGGGCGGCGGACGGCGCGGCGGGCATCTCGACTTTGTCGCGTTGCGCGGCGAGACCGCCGGGCCGCCGCGCCTTTTGACCGGGATCGCCGAACTCGACCGGGTTTGCGGCGGCGGTCTCGTGGCGGGGTCGACGATCCTGGTTGGCGGCGACCCGGGAATCGGCAAATCGACACTGCTGCTGCAGGCCGCCGCGTTGCTCGCCGCAGGCGGCAGCGAGGCTGCCTACATCACCGGTGAGGAAGCGATCGACCAGGTGCGGCTGCGGGCCGAGCGGCTCGGGGTCGCCGATACGCCGGTGCGTCTCGCCTCGGCCGCCAGCGTGCGCGACATCATGGCCGCGCTCGACGACAGGAACGCACCGGACCTCGTCGTCATCGATTCGATCCAGACGATGTATCTCGACACGCTCGACAGCGCGCCGGGCACCGTCAGCCAGGTGCGCGGCGCGGCCCAGGAGCTGATCGGGTTGGCAAAGCGCCGCGGCCTCATCGT
>Ga0210394_10004527_pt1 | contig 16170 bp, 12 predicted proteins | sample IncBWC12MmetaG_FD_160121 | JGI IMG/M metagenome (GOLD analysis project Ga0210394, IMG submission 160121) | Forest soil microbial communities from Barre Woods Harvard Forest LTER site, Petersham, Massachusetts, United States - Inc-BW-C-12-M | ecosystem: Environmental > Terrestrial > Soil >... | reverse complement strand
CGAAGGCGTCTTCGTCGATTTCTTCGGCATCTCTGCATGCACGACGGCGGGACTCGCGCGATTCGCACTCCGTACGGACGCAGCGGTCGTGCCGGGATTCATCCACTGGGACAACGCCATTCGCAAGTACCGCCTCTGCTTTGAGCCGCAGGTTGAACTCTCCCGAACCGGGGATGACGATGCGGACATACGCGAGAGCACGCAGCGCTTCACGCGCGTGATCGAAAATTACGTGCGGCGCTATCCCGATCAATGGCTCTGGGTCCACCGCCGATGGAAAACTCGGCCTCCGGGCGAGCCGCCGATCTACAAATAGCAAGCGGGATAGGGCGAGAAGACCAAGACACAGGGAACCCAGGCCACGAGAACGGAAGCGACGAAGGAGGAGACCGCTCATGACGCGCACGACGAAGGAACTGGCAGACTTCCTAGGATGCACACTCGAGGGCGATAGCGCCGCTCTTGTATCCGCAGTGGCTTCGCCTGCTTCCGCCACCCCCGAGGACCTGATCTACGTCGATTCGCCGCGCCACCTGGACCGTGCCACCGCTTCCGCCGCTAAATGCGTCCTGATCGCTCCCAGCCTGTCCCTGTCCGGCAAGATTCTGCTCCGTCACGCCGACCCCAAACTGGCATTCGCGCGCGCCGCTGCGTGGCTCATCCCCGCGCCGACCATTGCTCGAGGTATTCATCCGACTGCGGTCATTGCACCTTCCGCTCGCCTCGCTCCCGGTGTCGCCGTGGGGCCCTACGCTGTGATCGAAGAGGAAGTACACATCGCCGCAGGCGCCCAGATCGGCGCATTCTGCTTTCTTGGCCGGGGTAGTCGGCTTGGCGAGGACTGCCGCCTATTCCCTCGTGTCACGATATATCCAGGCGCCTCCCTCGGAAGCCGCGTGATCGTGCATTCCGGCGCGGTGATCGGCTCCGACGGCTTCGGGTACGTCGCCGAAAACGGCAAGCGTCTCAAGTTTCCGCAGGTTGGCGGCGTCGAGATTCAGGATGACGTCGAAATCGGCGCCAACGCCACGATTGACCGCGGATCCCTCGACTGCACGCAGATCCGGCATGGCGCAAAGCTGGACAACCTGGTTCATGTGGCCCACAACGTGACCATTGGAGAGAACACCGTCATCGCCGCCCAAACCGGTGTATCCGGTTCGTCCTCGATCGGCGCAAATGTGTTAGTTGGCGGGCAGGTCGGAATCGCCGATCATTGCGAAATCGAGGACGGCGCCATCCTGGGAGCGCAAGCGGGCATCCCGACCGGCAAAACGATTCGGCGCGGCCAGCTCGTCTGGGGCACACCCGCCCGGCCCCTCGTGAAATTCAAGGAGCAGTTCGCCTGGATCGCCCGCCTGCCGGACCTAGCCAAACGGGTCAAAAAGCTCGAAGCCAGGGTCCTCGCAGAGGGCAAATAGCGGGATCCCCCGCTTCGAACCAGTCTGACTATCTCCTCGATTGCCGAGACTTGCAATCTCTGTTGACCCGCGTCTTTAGACCTAGGATAATACGGACGGGGAAATCCAGGGATTCGAGCTCGGCGCCGGGCTAGAATATCCATTCGGATCGGTCCGGGGAATCCCGAGCCATATCAACGATAGTACTGAGGGCTTCTGGTTTGGTGTATCTAAATAGAACCCTGTCCATTGGAAGTGCATCAAAGAACCAGTACGTTTAGGGCATAGACTGATGGCACTCGGAACACGAATTCAATTCGAGAATTCTGTCGCCGCGCGGCCCACCGGGCTTCTGGCAGTGCTCTCGGAGCGCCTTTCGGATACGATCGATCGGGGCGTGAACTATCTCCTTTCCCTGCAGGCCTCTGAAGGGTATTGGATCGGTGAGCTCGAAGCCGATACGACCCTCGAGTCTGACTATATTTTCTACCTTCACGTCATCAACAAAGCGCATTCCGACCGGATTGCGAAGCTTGCGAATTACGTTCGCCGCCGCCAGCTTGAAGATGGCGGCTGGAATATCTACTTCGGCGGACCTTCCGAGCTGAACGCCACAATCAAAGCGTACGTTGCGTTGCGCCTTGCCGGGGACGCGCCGGAGTACGGGCACTTGCAGCTGGCTGTAAGGCGCATTCATGATCTCGGCGGCCTGGAACTGGCGAATTCTTACACCCGGCTATATCTGGCGCTGGTCGGAGCCGTCGGATGGGATATGGTCCCGGCGATCCCCCCGGAACTGATGCTGCTGCCGAACTGGTTCGCGATCAATATCTACGAAATGTCGTCGTGGACGCGCGGAATCGTGATCCCGCTCACGATTCTTTACGCCAACAAGCCACTGTTTAGCGTTCCCGGCGGCCTGAACGTCGATGAGCTGTATGGCGATCCTTCGCGGAAGGCGCTTGCCCTCCGTTGGGACAAAGAGCTTTTCAGTTGGCGGAATTTCTTCCTGGCACTCGATCGCGGCCTGAAACTTTACGAGCGCGTTCCGTGGAAGCCCCTGCGCCAGCGGGCGCTGCGCCAAGCACGGGAATGGATGCTCGAGCACCTCGAGCGCAGCGAAGGCTTGGCGGCGATTTATCCCGCAATGATGAACGCGATCTTCGCCCTCGTCGCGCTGGGCCATTCGCCCGACGATCCGCTCACGGCGCGTGAAATCGACGAATTCTCGCGGTTTGAAATTGAGGAAGGCGACACGATCCGCGTTGCCCCGTGCGTTTCGCCGGTGTGGGATACGGCGATCGCGATGGTGGCGCTCGAAGAGGCTGGACTTCCGCCAGACCATCCCGCGCTCGTCGAAGCAGCCTCTTGGCTGCTCAAGAGCCAGATCAGCGGTCCAGGCGACTGGATGCTGAAAACTCCCGGAGTAATGCCGGGAGGCTGGGCCTTCGAGTTCCGCAACGATTTCTACCCGGACGTGGACGACACCGCCTTCGTGCTGATGGCCCTGCAGCGCGTCGATTATCCCGACAAGGCGCGCATCGAAGCTGCCGTGCGCCGCGGTCTGGCTTGGCTGCTTGCGATGCAAAACCGTGACGGCGGATGGGGCGCGTTCGACCACAACAACGACCGCCGATTTTTGTGCCACATTCCTTTCGCCGACCACAACGCCATGATCGATCCCTCCACGGCGGACGTAACCGCGCGCGTCGTCGAGTGCCTCGGCCGCTACGGCTGGCCCGCGGCGCATCCGGTGATCGAGCGGGCGGTGCGATTCTTGCTCAAGGATCAGACGGACGAAGGTCCGTGGTTCGGCCGCTGGGGCGTGAATTATGTATATGGAACGAGCGGCGTGCTGCGCGCCCTCGAAACCGTCGCGCTGACCGCACGGGACTACTGCCAGCGCGCGGTCGGATGGCTCCGCTCGGTGCAGAATTCCGACGGCGGCTTCGGCGAATCGATCGCGTCGTATTACGATCCGGCGCTCAAGGGCAAGGGCGTAAGCACGGCTTCGCAGACCGCCTGGGGCCTGATCGGCTTGCTCGCGGCGAGCGACGTTGCCGATCCCGCGATTTCGCGCGCCGTGAATCACCTGGTCGAGCAACAGCAGTCCGATGGTTCCTGGGCCGAGAAAGAGTTTACGGGCACCGGTTTTCCGTGCGTCTTTTATTTGAAATATCATTTGTACCGGAACTATTTCCCGCTCTACGCGTTGGCTCGATATCGGAATATCGCGACTCGATCCGCTTCGTACTCCGGGTTGCTCGTGCGGCCGCAGGAATTTGACCGACAGACGGTTTAGGAGAGTGAATTGAGATATCCCCTGAGTATGACGACGAAGATCGCGCGCTATGTGGCCGGCCAGAGGTTTCGCGGCGCCGAGAAATTTCCGATGGTGATGATGCTTGAGCCGCTGCACGCCTGTAACCTGACCTGCACGGGCTGCGGCCGCATTCGTGAGTACAAATCGACGATCAATGAAATCATGACGGTTGAGCAGTGCCTCGCGGCGTCGGACGAGTGCGGCGCGCCGATTGTCTCTATTTGCGGCGGCGAGCCGATGATCTATCCGGAGATCGGCAGACTTTCCAAGGAAATTTTGGATCGCGGCCGACACATCATTCTCTGCACGAACGGCATGTTCATTCGCAAGCGCCTTCACGAATTCAAACCCACATCGAGCTTCTTTTTCAACGTTCACCTCGACGGCCTGGAACGAACGCACGATCTCTGCGTCGAGCGCGACGGCGTGTTCCGCGAAGCCATCGAGGGCATCAAGGCCGCGAAGGCCGCCGGTTTCATGGTCTGCTCGAACACGACGATCTACAAAGAAACCGACCTGAACGAGATCGCCGACCTCTACTCCTTCCTCGACAAACTGGGAGTCGACGGCTACATGCTCTCGCCGGCCTATGGCTACACGGCCGTTCAGACCACGGACATTTTCATGACGCGCCAGGATATTCGCGAGAAGTTCCGCGCAGCCGTGTCTCTCCTCGACAAGTACAACTTGATGGTTTCGCCCATTTATCTCGATTTTCTGCGCGGCGAGCGCGAACTCGAGTGCACGGCCTGGGGCACGCCCACGTTCAATCCGCGAGGATGGAAAGGCCCCTGCTACGTCATTACCGACAATCACTATCCTTCGTACCGCGAAATGATCGATCAGACTCCCTGGGAGAAATACGGCCCCGGGAACGATCCGCGCTGCGCCAACTGCATGATGCACGTGGGGTTTGAAACGACGCCAGTGCTCGGCGCGAAGCGGCAGCTCGGCGACACCTGGAAGATGCTGAAGTGGCAATTCGGCGGCCACATGGGCGGAAATCCGGACCGAACCGATGGCGCGAACAAGCCCGGAAACGGACATTCCGGCGGAAGCTCCACGCTGATGCCTCCGCCGCCCGCCAGCACCGATTTGATCTCCCCGGACGGAAGACTGCGGGTGCTATGAAGACGCTGGTCACCGGCGCAACTGGTTTTCTCGGAAGCCACGTGGCCCGTGCACTTGCGGCGCGCGGCGAGGACGTTCGTGTGCTCGTGCGCGCGTCGAGCGATCTGCGCGCGCTGGAGGGACTGAACGCCGAGCGCTTCGAGGGAGACTTGAGGAATCCGGCGTCTCTGACGGGCGCGCTCGAAGGCGTCGCTCGCGTGTTCCACGTCGCCGCGGATTACCGGCTCTGGGCGCGCGATCCGCGGGAGATTTACGAATCGAATGTGACCGGCACGCAAAATCTGCTGGACGCCGCACGTCACGCGGGCGTCGAGAAATTTGTCTATACCAGCACGGTCGCGACGGTCGCGGTTCCGCGCGAGGACGGCTTGCCGAACGAGACGACGAATGCCTCAATGGACGAAATGATCGGCCACTACAAGCGGTCGAAATTCGCGGCCGAGCAATGCGCCTTGCGCGCCACGGAGGCGGGCTTTCCGGTCGTGATCGTGAATCCCACGACGCCCGTTGGTCCCGGCGATTGGAAACCGACGCCGACGGGAAAAATCATTGTCGATTTCCTGAATGGCCGCATGCCCGGCTACGTCGACACCGGATTGAATTTCGTTCCGGTCGAGGATTGCGCGCGCGGGCATTTGCTGGCCGCGGAACGTGGGCGCGTTGGTGAGCGCTATATTCTGGGCGGCCGCAATTTGACTCTGAAGAAAATGCTCGACATTCTCTCCGCCGCGAGTGGTCGCCCCACGCCGCGATGGAGAATTCCCTACGCCGTGGCGTACGCGGCGGGATTCGTGGATTCAGGGATCTCACGCGTTCTGGGCCGCGAGCCGCAGATTCCGCTCGAGGGCGTGCGCATGGCACGGCACAAGATGTTCGTCGACGCCTCGAAGGCGGAGCGCGAGCTGGGCTTTGCGCCGGGGCCCATTGAAGGCGCGCTCGCGCGCGCCGTAGAATGGTATGAATCGCACGGTTATGCCGCCGCAGGACGCGCGCCGGCAGTTGCGGGCGTGCGTGCGGCCTGAATGAGTGTCGGAGTTCATGAAAATACTCGTGACATTCGCGGTGCGGGCAGAATTTGCGCCGTGGCAGCGCCGCAGAAATTTTCTGCGCATGCGCGGGGATCTGCCCGTGTTTGAGGCGGCAATCGGCGGAGCGAAAGTTCGCGCCGTTCTGACCGGCATGGGGCAGGAGTTCGCGCTGGGCGCGGCGAAGCGGGCGCTCGGTTACAGGCCCGATCTCTGCATCTCGACGGGCCTCGCGGGCGCTCTGCGCGATGAGTATCGTCCGGGAGACATTCTGGCGGCGCGCCTGGTCAGCGAAGTGGGAGAGCCCGTTGCCGTGGCCAGCCATCGCGAGTTGCTCGCGGCCGCCGTCGATTGCGGCGCGCGCCAAATCGAGCGCCTCGCGACGTCGAAGACGCTCGTCGCCAGCGCCGAACGAAAGCGGGAAATGGGAGTGCAAGCCGAAGCGGTGGACATGGAGAGCTACGTGATCCTGGCGGAAGCGGCGCGATGCGGTGTTCCCGCGCTCGCGGTTCGAGCGGTCGGCGATACTGCCGATTTTGACATGCCGTACGATTTCGCCAAGGCCCGCGACGCGCGGGGACAGATTCGGACTGCCGCGATTCTTTCACAGGTCCTGCGGAAGCCGTCCGGCCTGCCTGCGCTGATGAAACTCTCTTGCGATTCGCGCGCGGCATCGCGGCGATTGGCCGGTTTTCTCGACGCCTTTGTGGGAACGATGGCCGATCGCTTGATTCCCATCGAGCAGGATACGGTGGCGGCGCTATGAGCCAGTCGGGAATTATTCTCGAGACTTCGGCCGCGCCGCAACGCATTCCAGCCACGATGCGCGCGGCAGTGTATCGCGGAAAGGGAAGCGTCGTTGTGGAAACCGTTCCCGTTCCCGCGATCGGCGCGGGCGAAGTGCTGATCCGCGTCGCATCCTGCGGCATCTGCGGCACGGACCTGAAAAAGATCGAGTACGGCTTTGTCGCCGCGCCGCAGATTTTCGGCCACGAAGTTTCCGGGACGGTGGTCGCCGTCGGCGCCGGCGTTACGAAGTGGAAGCTCGGCGACCGCGTCATGAGCTTTCATCACGTCCCGTGCGGCGAATGCTTCTACTGCGACCGGCGATTGTATTCGCAATGCGCGGCGTACAAAAAAGTCGGCCTGACGGCGGGCTTTGACCCGAACGGCGGCGGATTCGCGCAGTACGCGCGCGCCATGCCCTGGGTCACCGAGCGTGGCATGGTTGCCATTCCAGACGATATCAGCTTTGATGAAGCTTCGTTCATCGAGCCGGTGAACACGTGTATCAAAGCGGTCGAGAAAGCGCGCGTGGCCGCGGGCGAAACCGCGGTGGTCATGGGACTCGGGCCGATCGGGCTGCTCCTCGGGATGCTCTCGAAGCTGGAGGGCGCGATTGTGGTAGGCAGTGATCCAATGCCCGAGCGGCGCGCGAAGAGTCTGTCCCTTGGCTTCGATTCAGCCGTCGATCCTCGCGAAGGCCGCCTGGCAGAGGAAATCCGTTCACGAGCCCAGGGACGGGGCGCGGACGTTGTGCTCGTGGCGGTGCCGCTGCCCTCGGCCCTCAGGGACGCTCTCGATCTCGTCAGGCCCGGTGGGCGCGTGCTCCTCTTCGCGCAGAACGATCCGCAGATGAAGATCGAATTTCCGGCGGCGGCGGTCGGCGTCGAGGAAAAGGAGATTCTGGGCAGCTATAGCGCCGCGATTGACAGAGCGGGCGAGGCCGCGCGCCTCATTTTCACTCGCAAGCTGCCCGTGGCGAAATTAATCTCTCATCGTTTCTCACTCGAAGAGATGGACAGGGCTCTGCAGCTCGCGGCCCGTCCGGTAGGTGATTCATTAAAAGTGGTGATTCATCCTTGAGCATAAGCGCGCACAACGGCCGCAGAAACGGCCACATGACTGCCGCCGTTCTCTACGGCAGCGAGAATCTGAAGATCGAAAGCGTCGACATCCCCCGTCTCGCTTCGGACGAGGCGCTGATCCGCGTCAAGGTCGCGTTGACCTGCGGCACTGATTTGAAAGTCTGGAAGCGCGGCTATCACGCGCGCATGATCACACCTCCCGCCGTGTTTGGCCACGAGCTGGCTGGCGTGGTCGAAACGCTCGGTTCAGACGTGAACGGCGGCTTGAAAGTCGGCGCGCGCGTCGTGCCCTCGAATTCCGCGCCGTGCAACGTGTGCCTCTTCTGCCGCAAGGGTCAGAGCAATCTTTGCGAGGACTTGCTCTTCAACAACGGCGCCTACGCGCAATACATTCGCATCCCGGGAAGAATCGTCCGTCAAAACATGCTGGTAATTCCGGAGCACGTTTCGTTTCAGGATGCGGCCATGGTTGAGCCGCTCGCCTGCGTGCTGCGCGGAATTCACGAAACCGACATTCAACCCGGCGATACGACGGTCGTCATCGGCTGCGGGCCGATCGGCCTGAAATTCATCCGGGTGCTCTCGGCGCGCGGCGTGAAGGTGATTGCGCTCGCCAAGCGGCCGAACCAGATCCGCGCGGCGGAGCAATTCGGCGCGCGGGCAGCGTTCATTGCGCCCGATTTGAGCGACCCGGCGAAAGCCGTCCGCGAATTGACCGAAGGCCAGCGTGGCGCCGACTCGGTGATCGAAGCCGTGGGAACGTCGCAGACGTGGGAGTGGGCGCTGCAAATGGTGCGGCGCGGCGGCATCGTCAACCTTTTCGGCGGCTGCCCGCGCGGGACGCAAGTGCCGATCGACCCGAACGCGCTGCACTATTCGGAGATCACCATCAAGTCCACGTTCCACCATACGCCGCGTTTTATCCGGGAAGCGCTTGAGAGCGTGTCGCGCGGCGAAATTCGCTCGAGCGATTTCGTGAACGCGGAAATCCCGCTCACCGAACTTCCGAAAATGTTCGAGCACATGAAGTACCGCAACGGCGAAATGAAAGTCGCGGTGATCCCGTAGGTGGGACAGGCTTCAGCCTGTTCGTTTTGGTTTTGAACAAGACCAAAATGTGTGCGCTGAAGCCCGCACCGTCGGCTCTCCGCCGCCCGGCCCGACCTCATGCAAATACCCGCTGAACTCGAAATCAGCCGAGGGCTGCCAACGCCCGGTTGCGCGGCCGCGGAGGCTGAGCGGTACACGCGCCGGCTCGCCACGCAGCACTACGAAAATTTCAACGTCGTCTCCTGGCTCCTGCCGCGCCGCCTGCATCAGCATTTTTACAATCTCTACGCTTACTGCCGCTGGGCGGACGATCTCGGCGATGAAATTCCCGATCGTGCGCGGGCACTCGCTCTGCTCGAGGAGTGGGAACAGGAACTGCGCGATTGCTACGCCGGGAAACCTTCGCATCCTGTCTTCGTCGCGCTGCGCGAAACCGTTTCCGCGCTCGATATTCCCATCGAGCCGTTTGCCGATCTCCTCGTTGCATTTCGTCGCGACCAAACCACCGAGCGGTACGCAACGTGGAACGATGTGTTCGAGTACTGCCGCTATTCGGCGAATCCGGTGGGCCGCCTCGTGCTCTACCTGTGCGGCTATCGCGACGCCGAACGCCAGCGGCTTTCCGACGCGACGTGCACCGCGCTTCAGCTGGCGAATTTCTGGCAGGACGTGTCGCGCGATCTCGAGAAGGGACGCATTTACATTCCCCTCGACGCGCTCACCGCACACGGCCTCGCGGAAGAAGACATCGTCGAGCGCCGGTTTGACGCGCGCTACGTTTCGCTGATGAAGGAATTGATCACCAGGACCCGGCAACTGTTCGCGGAAGGAATGCCGCTCGCCCGCAGCGTTGATCCCGAGTTGCGCGTCGATATCGAGATGTTCAGCCGCGGCGGCCTCGCGGTGCTTGATGCGATCGAAGCGATCGGATACAACACGCTCGAGCGCCGGCCTTCAATCTCGAAATCGAAGCAACTCCGATTGCTGGCGCGCGCTCTGTTTCTTCGGGCGTTTTCGTCGGCGCAGCCCTCAGCGCCAGCCGCTCCTGCTGCCCCTTACGGGCGGCTCGCCATCGTCGAAGGCGGCTGCCTCGATCCGGGAGTGAGGAATTTGCGGGCCTTGGGTGGAAATAACGTCGCTCGCTCCTATTCGGAATGCCGCCGCGTAGCCCGCTCTTCGGCCAGCAATTTCTACTACGCGTTTTTCATGCTTCCGCAGCCGAAGCGCGACGCCCTCTGCGCGCTATACGCCTTCATGCGGCTCGTCGACGACGTTTCCGACACGCCGGGCAGCGCGGCAGACAAACAAAAAGGCCTCGCCCGCTGGCGCGCCGCGCTGGACGCAGCCGCATCCGCCGAGTGTTCCAGCCATCCGATCCTGCCCGCGTTCGCGGACACGATCGAGCGTTTCCATATCCCTCCGCGCTATTTTCACGATTTAATTTCCGGCGCGGAAATGGATCTGACGGTGGCGGAATATCCCACGTTTGACCGCCTGCGCGAGTATTGCTACCGGGTCGCCGGCACGGTGGGCCTCACCTGTCTGCATGTTTTCGGCTTCGACGATCCACACGCGCCCGATCTCGCCGAAAAGCTGGGCATCGCGTTTCAGCTCACCAACATCCTGCGCGACGTTCCGAAAGACTACGAAATGGGCCGCGTCTATCTGCCGCTCGAGGATCTTGCGCAATTCGGCGTGCCGCCCGAGTCGCTTGCGCGGGGCCCGCTCACGCACGAGCTGCGCGCCCTGCTTGAACACGAAGCCGCCCGCGCCTGGAATTTCTACCGCGAAGGGGTCGAACTCATCCCGCTCGTGCACGAAGACGCCCGCGCCGCGCTCTGGGCGCTCGCGCGAATTTACAGCAGCCTGCTTCGCCGCATCGAGGCGCGCGGGTATGATGTCTTCTCCGAACGCGTGCGCCTCGGCGCTCCCGAAAAAACCGGCATCCTGGTTCGCGCGCGCTTCGGCTGGTATTCCCAAACCAATGTCCTCGAAGAGCGTGATCGTGATCGGCGGCGGCCTGGCGGGACTTTCCTCGGCCGTCGCGCTGGCTGAAGCCGGTTTTCGGGTGCGTTTGCTCGAAAAGCGGCCCCACCTCGGCGGCCGCGCCGCATCTTACATTCTGCCCGGCGGCGAACACATCGACAACTGCCAGCATGTGACCCTTGGTTGTTGCACGAATCTCGAGGATTTCTATCGCCGGGTCGGCGCCGAAAATCAAATTCGGTTTTTCAACCGGCTCGTATTTGCCGCGCCAGACGGGCGCCGCGGGACAATCGCGGCTTCGGCTTTGCCGCCGCCGCTGCACATGGCTCTGTCGTTTGCGTTTTTTCCTTTGCTTGGCTTCGCTGACAAGCGCGCCATCGCCCGGGCGCTTCTTGCGATTACGCGCAGTGGCGGGAGTCCCGCCGATCTCGCCGGCAACGGCGCGGGCATGACGATGCTCGCGTGGCTTGAAAAACATCGCCAGACTCCGCGCGCGATTCACCGCTTCTGGGAAGTCATCCTCGTCAGCGCGCTCGATGAACAACTCGACCGCATCGACGCGCGCTACGGCATTGACGTTTTCTGGAAAGCGTTCCTTTCGACGCGCGGCGGCTATCGCCTCGGCATTCCCCGCGTTCCGCTCGGCGACCTGTACGAAGGCTGCCGCAAATCGCTGGCCCAGCGGGGCGGCGAAGTCCACCTGCGGGCCGGCGCGCGCGGATTCCTGATCGTGGACGCCCGCGTAGAGGGTGTGGAGCGCGAAGACGGCTCGGTGGAGACGGCGGACTACTATCTTGCCGCGGTTCCGCAAGATATTTTGCCGGAGCTTTTGCCTCCGGAAGTGGTGGAGAAGGAGCCGGTGTTTTTGAATTTGCGTAACCTGTGCGCCTCGCCGATCACCGGCGTGCACCTCTGGTTTGACCGCACCGTCATGACGGAGCCGTTTCTGACGCTGCTGGACAGCACCACGCAGTGGGTCTTCAACAAAACGCAGCTCTGCGGCGTCGGCGCGGAACAAGCAGAGAACGGCGAACAGTATTTGCAGCTCGTCATCAGCGCGTCTTACGGCCTGTCTACTCGTTCGCGCCAGGACATCATCGCGCTGTGCCTCAACGAACTCCGCGATGTGCTCCCAGCAACTCGCGACGCAAAGCTCGTGAAGGGAACCGTGGTCAAGGAAATGTCCGCGACGTTTTCCCCCGCGCCCGGCTCGGACCGCTGGCGCCCCGCGCAGAAAAGCCCTATCGCCGCACTATTTCTCGCCGGGGACTGGACTTCTACCGGCTGGCCGTCCACAATGGAGGGAGCCGTTCGCAGCGGTTACTTGGCCGCCGAAGCAATTCTCTCCGATGCAGGAATGCCGCGGAAATTTTTGCAACCGGATTTGCTCCCCGAAGGTTTGGCGCGCCTGTGGACCCGCAAAACGAAGCTAACGTCCGCGAACGGTTCTGAACGCAAATAGGCGATGATTCGCATTTGCTTATTTTCGTGTCGATTTTTCTAAGTCAGGTTAAGATAAGTATCCCCCCGGAGGTTTCCCTTGGATCGGAAGTATAAGCAAAGGGGCTACCAGGATTCTGGTCAGCCCCAAAAGAGAGAAAAGCGTGCGCCCGAAGGGCATCCGCGCCAGGAACAGATCGGCCCGCGGACGCCGCGCATGGTCGGCACCATTACGCGCGCGCGCTGCTCGAATTGCGGCGCGGTGCTGCAGCCGGGGTTCGATCCGAAAGGGAAGTGCCCGCGCTGCGGCTTCGACTTGCATTGCTGCAAGCAGTGCGCCTACTTTGACACCGCCGCGCGCTTTGAATGCATGAAGCCCATCCCCGAACGGGTCGCGCGGAAGGATCAGCGCAACGACTGCACGTTTTACGAATTTCGCACGACGATCGAGAAGGACACCGCCCCCTCGGCGCCGCCTGCCGGCCCCGCGGCTTCTCCAGAGCGTGTTTCTTCTTCGCGACCAATGGATGCCCGCCAGGCGTTCGACAATCTTTTTAAGAAGTAGCCTGCCACTCTGGTATGGCCACGATGTCCTGATGTAGCTCCCGGATTTATTTGCGCGAGTGCTTGCCGCCCCACGCAGAAATTTCCGCGTTTCAAGACCCGCCCGACGGCAACTCCACAAAACCGCAGTTTGCAACCGCGCTGCCGGATTGCTATTCTGAATTTGCCCGTGCGTCCGCGAATTGAACCGCGCATCGCAGTCTCCTTCTCGAACCCAACCGGAAAGGTCTTGCCATGAAGGTCACTATTCGGCACGCCCAGGAAGATTGGCGCGAGCCCGTCGAAAAAGAAACGCTTCGGCAGCGCGCCAAACTGGACAAGCTCCTCAAGCGGTATTCTCCCGACCTCGTGCAGCTCCACGCCGACATTGAAAAGCACGCGCGAAAAGAAAGCTACGTTTTCACCGTCCATCTCTCGCTGCCTACGGGCGCATTGCACGCCACGGGAGATGGATCCGACGTCCTCGCCTGCGTTAAAGCAGCCTTCGCGGAACTTTGCGCCCAGGTAAAAAAGCACCAGGCCCTGCTGCGCAAGGATTACGAGTGGAAACGCAAGCGGCCCCGCACGCGCATTCCGGTGTGACTGCGGATTTCAGTCCGGGGTGCGCCGTGTTGCCCACTCCCTGGGATGACTCGGATCTCGGCGCCACCAGCCTCTCGTAAGGCATTTCATTCCAGCGACGTAGCCGGGCGTGTCCAAACGATAACTTGCTCCGGCGCAAAGACGTTTCCCTCGTCGAGACCCATCATAGGAATGCGAATATCCCCAGTCAGGCTCAGGCCTTGGCGGAGCGAGGCTTGTCGGTTTGGTTCGCGGTCTTCGCGAAAGTGCAAGAAATTGCGCTTATTTTGGGGAATGAGAAGCTGGAATTTGAGAGGTGGATAGCCCCATGCGACGCATCAGGCTCGCAGTTTTCATAGCGGCAGGACTTATCGTCGCGTCCCTCGTGTTCGGCAGATTCTTTGCCTACTCGCAAACCCAGACCAAAGCGAAGCGCCACGTGCTGTATTACGTGGACCCGATGCATCCCTCGTACAAATCAGACAAGCCGGGCATCGCCCCGGACTGCGGCATGCAACTTGTGCCGGTATACGAAGGCGAAGCCGGCAGCGCCGCTGCCAAGCCCGAGCAGGCGCCCACGCAGCCCGTCGCCATTGACGGCCGCGCCCAGCAATTGGCTGGAATTCGCGTTGCCGAAGTGCAAAAAGGCGGCACCGCCCGCATGGCGCACGTCGTGGGCCGCGTGACTCCCGAAGACATTCGCACGTACATCATCAATCCCGGAATCGACGGATTTGTCCGCGAGACCTTCAATGATTCCGTCGGAAATTTCGTCAAAAAAGAACAGAAAATTGCGTCCTACTATTCGCCTGATTTTCTTTCGGCCGCCTCCGGATTTCTTGCCGCTACTGAACGCGTGCCCGGAACGATAGGCAAGGACGGCGCGAAATTCACTCCCAATTGGGGAGGCACGATCGCCAAGGAAGGCGTGCGTAGCATTCAGGGATACACCGACCACCTGCGCAATTTGGGCATGAGCGATGAGCAAATCAAGCGCATCGCAGAATCCCGCGAATTGCCGGACAGCATCGAAGTGGTGTCGCCCTCGGACGGTATCATTCTCGCCCGGTACATCACGCCCGGCATGCACTTCGATCACAATATGGAGTTTTACAAGATTGCCGATCTGAGCCAGATTTGGGTCGTTGCCGAAGTGAATGAGGCCGACGCGCTCTCTCTGCGGCCGGGAAGCATGGCCCAGGTTACGCTGCAAAGCGGAGGGCGCAAATTTAACGCGCGTGTGACGGACAGCCTGCCTCAATCCGAACCGGGCGGCGACACGGTTAAGGTTCGCCTCGAACTCGAGAATCATTCTTACGCGCTGCGGCCGGACATGATCGTGGATGTCGATCTTCCACTCGGCGCAATGACGGCGGTCACGTTGCCGATGGATGCGCTTGTCTATTCCGGCGACCGCACGCGCGTGTATGTCGAGCGCGGCCCGGGCAAGTTTGAATCTCGCGAAGTCCAAACCGGAAGCCGAGTGGGCGACCAGGTTGAGATCTTGCACGGCGTCGCGCCGGGTGATCGCGTCGTGGTAGCGGGCACTTTCCTCGTTGACTCGGCGAACCGACTGAAGAATCCGTCATCCTTGCCCGGTCCAGCCTCCGCGTCGATGTCCGTTCCGCCGGTTACCCCGGCGCCTTCCATGTCCGCTCCGGGAGCGATGCCGGCGCCAGCAACGGCGCCCGAAAAATCCGCTGAGATGCACGACCACACAGATTCCATGAAGCCGTCTCACGATCAGCACCCGATGTGAACAATGGAAAGCATTTTTGTCATTCTGAGCGTAGCGAAGAATCCCTCCGCTCTCGGGTACAAAGCACAGAGAGATTCCTCGCTACACTCGGAATGACAAGTTGATGTTTTGTGCGTCTAGCAGCCAGCAACTAGGAAGCACACGATGATCAATAAGATTATCGATTACTCCATCAAGCACAAAGTCGCGGTCCTCATTTTGACCGTGCTGGCCTGCATCGGCGGCTGGTGGGCCATGGTCACTCTGCCCGTGGACGCCATCCCCGACCTTGGCGAAACTCAAGTCATTATTCTTTCTCACTGGGACCAGACGCCCAATCTGATCGAAGATCAGGTGACCTATCCGATCGTCACCGCGATGCTCGGCGCGCCCAAGGTAAAGGCCGTTCGCGGCTTCTCCGATTTCGGCTATTCCTACGTGTACGTCGTGTTTGAGGACGGCACGGACATGTACTGGGCCCGCTCCCGCATTACCGAATATCTTTCCGGCGTGGCGCCTCGCTTGCCGGACGGCGTGAAGACCGAGCTTGGCCCTGACGCAACTTCGCTCGGCTGGATCTTTCAATACGCGCTGGTGGACACTTCCGGCAAGCACAGCCTCGCCGAGATGCGCGCGTACCAGGATTGGTACCTGCGCTATTACCTGCGCTCCGTTCCCGGCGTTGCGGAAGTCGCCCCGATCGGAGGCTACTCGCAGCAATATCAGGTCAATCTCGATCCAAATCGCCTGCGCGCCTACGGCATTCCGATGCGCCGCGTGGTGGAAGCGGTGCGCGGCGGCAACAACGAAACCGGCGGCGGCCTGCTGGACTTTGGCGGGACCGAATACATGGTTCGCGGCCGCGGCTACGCGAAGACCCTCGAAGATTTCGGAAATATTTCACTCGGTGTCAGCGAATCCGGCTCGCAGATTCGCATCAAGGACGTCGGCCACGTTGCGATGGGCCCCGCGGATTTCCGCCGCGGCGTCGCCGATCTTGACGGCGCCGGCGAAGTCGTCTCCGGCATCGTCATCATGCGCAGCGGTGAAAATGCGCTGGACGTGATCGGCCACGTGAAAGACA
>Ga0210394_10004526_pt1 | contig 16171 bp, 14 predicted proteins | sample IncBWC12MmetaG_FD_160121 | JGI IMG/M metagenome (GOLD analysis project Ga0210394, IMG submission 160121) | Forest soil microbial communities from Barre Woods Harvard Forest LTER site, Petersham, Massachusetts, United States - Inc-BW-C-12-M | ecosystem: Environmental > Terrestrial > Soil >... | reverse complement strand
AAGCCATTGGCGCGGAAGACGCGGCGGAGCTGAGGCGCCTGACGCTGGCAATCTATCAAAAAGCATCCAAGCATGCTGAATCGCGAGGGTTGATTCTGGCCGACACCAAGTTCGAATTCGGCAGAGCGCCGGAGGGGATTCTGCTGGCCGACGAGGTCCTGACGCCGGATTCATCGCGCTTCTGGGATGCTTCAGCGTGGAAGCCGGGCGGACCGCAGCCCTCCTTCGACAAGCAATTTGTGCGCGACTACCTCGAGTCCATACGCTGGAACAAGCAGGCGCCGGCTCCCAGCCTGCCCGACGATGTGGCGGCGCGCACGCAGGCCAAGTATCTTGAGGCCTTTCGTCTGCTGACCGGACGGCATCTTAGTATCTGAATCGCAGTATTACGAGTACGGAGCGAAGTATGACGCTGGTGGATTGGGCCGTTGTATTCATCCTGGCATGTGCGGTCCTGGGCGGGCTGACGCAGGGGTTTTTTCGATCGGTCTGCTCGCTGGGAGGGCTGATTTTGGGCCTGGTAATCGCGGCGTGGAACTATGGTCATCTGGCTTCTTTGCTGATTCCACTTGTCCGAATACCCGCCATTGCGAATACAATAGCTTTTCTGCTGATTGCAATTCTCGTCTCGGCCCTCATCGGGTTGATCGGGAGTTTACTGGCAAAAGCCTTCCGGTTACTGGGACTCGGATGGCTTGATGCACTTGTGGGCGGGGTCTTCGGTTTTTTTCAAGGTGTGGTGCTGGTGGTCATCGGACTTCTGGTGATCGTTGCGTTTTTTCCGCAAGTACATTGGGTTGCGGAGGCGCGACTACCGCGCATGTTCTTCGGTGCCTGTCACGTAAGCAGCAATGTGACCCCATCGGAGTTGGGTGAACGGGTGCGGAGCGGCCTCAGGGCTTGGGAAGCCGAGTCGCCGGCCTGGATGCATCCGGAGCACAGCAACTGAAGTGTTTTGAAGCAGCCATACAGCGGGGAGTGTGGCAATCTAGAGAGAGCCAAAGGCAAGGGGTGGCGCGTTGAAACGAGAACTGGAAAGCCTGGTGACGCAGATGCATTCGAGCGGAGTCCGCTATGAAGATGCAGTGCGGGAATTCAAACGGCAGTACCTACGCGAGGTGCTGATCGCGAACCGTGGCAACCAGTGCAAGGCGGCCGAGGAGCTGGGCATGCACCGCAACACCCTGAGCCGCGCCATGGCGGAGCTTGGATTGAGCCTTGCTGAAGTTCGCGCCGGCCTCAAGCGTCCACCACGCAGCGAACGTCAAGTATTCAGCGCGGCACGCCAGGGCATTCGCCAGGGCTAACCGCCCACGGTCATGCAGAATTCGATTCAGGTAGAGACCGGGCAGGAACCGGCCGGGCAGTCCCGGGTGTACGTTGCGCCCAAATTTATTTGGGATGCGCAGGATGCGTACCTGTTCGACATTGACGGCACGCTGTTGCGCTGCCGGGATCGCATCCACGTAAACTCATTCATCCAGAGCGTGCGCCGGGTCACGGGATTTGAAGTGACCCTGGCCGGCATCGTGCTGCACGGCTCGACGGATACCGCAATCCTGCGCGAAGCTTGCCACCAGGCCGGTATTCCGTCTGAGGTGCTCGAGACGCAGGCAGCGGCTATCCTAGAAGCCATGTGCAAGAGCGTCACCGAGCAGCGCCAAGATATGGACCTGGTTCGCATGCCGGGGGTGGAGGATGCGCTGCGGCACCTGGCCGGGCGGGGCGCGCTGCTAGGCGTGGCCACCGGAAACCTGGAGATGATTGGCTGGGTGAAGATTGAGCAGGCCGGTTTGCGCGAGTGGTTTCGCTTCGGCGGATTCAGCGACAACTTCCCCATCCGTTCAGAGCTTGTGGCGCACGCGGCGAAGAAGGCACGCGAGCTTGCCGGGCCTGAAGCCCGGGTGTGCATCGTGGGAGATACGCCGCGCGACATTGAAGCCGCTGATGCCAATTCCCTGCCCGTGATAGCGGTGGCTACGGGCCGCTACTCGTTTGATGAGCTGCTGGCGCTTGGCCCGGAGGTGTGCGCCACGTCTCTGGCCGACTTGCTGGCGAACACCGGGGTCGCGCCGTGAGCAAGCCCAGCTGCAACGCGATGAAGCGCTGTGCGTGCCTGCTGATGGCCGCGATGACTGCCTCTGCGCAGACTCCGCAAGCGCCGCCTTCGTTAGAAATGAGCCGAGCGGCCACTCAGGCGGCGGGGGATCAGCAACCAGTCGCAAAACGGCGAGCGGACAAGCCGCCCACTGACGGCGAACGCCGCCGCGCAGTCAAGCTCTACCTTGCGGGCGCGAAGCTCTACGAGAACCAGCAGTTCGAGCAGGCACTGGCCGATTACCAGCAGGCCGCGAAGCTGGACCCAACCAACACCGACTACACACTGGCAGCGCAGGTGGCCGAGAGCCATGCCGTGACGGCGCTGCTGCAATTGGCAGCGCAAAGCCGCACTCGAGGAGACCGTGCCGCTGCGCGCGCGGCGCTGGAACGCGCGCTGGCACTCGATCCCGAGAATGCGTCGGTGGCAGAACGCCTGCGCCAATTGGCAGACGATGCAGCGGGGCGCGATCGTGATCGAGCTGCGCCGAATCTGGGGCCTGAGAATCGGGGGCCTGATCTGGCCGGCCTCGAGCACCTTGAGCCCACGCCGGGCGTGCACAGTTTCCATCTTCGCGCCAGCCAGCGTCAGGTCATCCAGCAGGTGTTTCACGCCTGGGGAATTGACGCCGCCGTTGATGACAGCATTCGCGGCAACGTAGTGCGCCTGGATCTTGACGAGGCAAACTTCGCAGACGCGGTCCACGTGCTGTCGATGTTGACGGATTCGTTTTACGTTGCCGTGGACCCGCACCGGGCACTGGTGGCTCGCGACACCCGCGAGATGCGCCAGCAGTACACACGCAACGGCCTGGAGACGGTTTCTCTCTCGGGATTGACTACGACCGAGATGACCGAGATGGGCAACATGGCCAGAAACGTGTTCGAAATTCAGCAGACATCGGTCGACACGGCCGCGGCAACCATCACGCTGCGCGCCCCCGAGGAGGCGCTGAACGCATTCAACGCAACGTACCGCGATTTGACCGAAGGGCGCAGCGAGGTGCTTATCGACGTGCGCCTCATTCAACTGGCGCACAACAACGCGCGCAATACCGGCATCCAGCCACCGCAAACCATCACGGCGTTCAACGTGTACGCCGAAGAGCAGTCGATTCTGCAGCAGAACGCGGCGCTGGTGCAGCAAATCATTTCCTCGGGCCTTGCGGCGCCGGGTGATACGCTGGCAATTCTCGGCATCCTGCTGGCCTCGGGCCAGGTGTCGGGTGGCATTTTTTCGAACGGCATTGCCCTGTTCGGCGGCGGCATCGCGCTGTCGGGCGTTTCACCGGGACCGGTGAACTTCAATCTGAGCGTCAATTCGTCCGACTCCCGCGAGCTTGACGACTACCAGCTTCGCCTTGAGGATGGCGAGGAGGGCACGCTGAAGAGCGGCACCCGATATCCGATTCAGACGTCCCAGTTCTCCAGCCTCTCCGCGAACAGCCTCAACATTCCGGGGCTCACGGGCGCGGGAACCTCTGGCGCGCTGTCAGGAATTCTGGCGTCGCTGCAAGGCGCGTCCACTAACATCCCGCAAGTGCAATTCCAGGACCTGGGGCTGGTGCTGAAGGCGACTCCGCGAGTGCTTCGCTCAGGGGACGTGGCGCTCAACGTAGACTTGAAGATCTCCGCACTGGCGGGGTCTGCGGTGAACGGCGTTCCCATTCTCGCCAACCGCGCCTACTCGGGCGTGACTACGCTGCGCGCCAATGAAGCCATTGTGATTGCGAGTGAGATGGATCGCAACGAGAGCCGCGCTGTCAGCGGATACCCGGGGCTGAGCGAGGTTCCAGGCCTGAATGACGTCACCGACAAGACCACGCAAAAGAGCGACTCGACGTTGCTGATCATCATGACGCCGCGGGTGGTTCGCAGCCCTCACGGACTGGGCCATTCGCCGATGATGCCGGTGGAACGCAGCTTGACGCGCTAGCCGATTAAGGGGCAAAGCAAAATCGCCCCGGCATCGAAGGGTGCAGGGGCGATTCTGATTCGCTGCGCTTACTTTGAAAGGCCGTCAAGCTTCTCTTGCCACTCCACAACCTTCTTCAAGGCGTCGTAGGAAACTCCGCCCACCGGCATCTGGCGGCCGTTGATCAGCAGCATCGGCGTGGAGGTCACGTTGAGGTCCTCGGCCAGCTTGACTGACTTTTCGACTGCCTCGCTGGTGGCCGGAAGTGCGGCGCAGGAGGACACCTTGGCGGGATCGAGCCCGGCTTTGGTCGCCGCGCTGTTCAAGGTAAGGGTGGCGCCATCGGCGGTGGAAAGGCCGTCCTGGCCCTCAAAGGCGGCATCGGCGAACTGGAAGAACGCGAGGCTGCCACCGAGCTTCGTCACGCAGACGGCGTACTCGGCAGCCAGCTTAGCCTGGGGGTGAATCCTCTCCAGCGGATAGTTCTGGAACACGATCCGCGCTTTGGGAAAGTCTGCCACCAGCTTATCCATATTCGCCTGGGCTTCTTTGCAATGCGGGCACTGGAAGTCGGCGAACTCGACCAGCTCAAGGTCCTTCGAGGCCGAGCCGCGATACGGCCCGTCCGCCTGCTCCTGCACCATCGCCCGGTTGGCCGCGTACGGATTCGCCCCGAACGGGTAAATGTCGTTCTGGGCGATGATGTGCTTGCCGTCAGGCAGCACGAAGAACTGGAATGCGGAGGACTTCTCCTTGCCAGTCTTGTCACCCATCAAGATGGTGATTTTGCTGAAACCCTCGACCGGCGTCTTCTGAATTGCCTGCACCTGCCATACGCGATCGGGCTCGTATCCCCAACTCGCCGTGAAAAAGGCATTGATTTCATCCTTTGTCGGGCTGGGAGCAGTGAAGTCTTTCGGATCTGGCTTGGGAAATGACGGGGCCGCGGGCACCGGAGCAGAGGGTTCCTGCGCGGGTGCAGCCTGGTTCTCTGCGGGCGCCGCGGGCACCTGCTGCTGTGCCGCTGCCTGGAATGCAGTTGCGGATACGGCCAGCAGGGCGAAGCTGGCAAGACGGCCAAAATGTGGGATCAAACGAATTCTCCTTGGAGCTGTTGACTTCATTATCATGGTCGCGCCCGCTCTATGCCATACCCTGGCACAAACAGGGACCCAAATTGACTATCCCGCTCGCGCGGACGATGGGTGGTTGGGCAACTTTCCCTACACCTGAACCTTGACGGCGATGGGGAACCTGCGCCCCATCCCGAACGACTTGGAGGTGACCTTCAAGACCGGCGCCGCCTGCTGACGCTTGTACTCGGAACGCTCAACGAGGCGTACAACTTGCTTGACCAAGTCAAGAGAAAAACCGTTTGCGAGCGCAATTTCCTCGGGACTTTCGTAACGTTCCACGTACGCTTCGATGATCGGATCCAGCACCTCATAAGGTGGCAACGAGTCGGTATCCTTTTGATCCGGGCGCAGTTCAGCCGATGGCGGCTTGTCCAGAATTGCGTGTGGAATGACCTCGCGATCCCGATTGAGCCAGCGGCAGATACTGTACACACGGGTCTTCACGAGGTCGCCAATCACGGCGAGGGCGCCCACCATGTCACCGTAGAGCGTGCAATAGCCGACCGCCATCTCCGACTTGTTTCCGGTGGTCAGCACCAGCGCTTCAAACTTGTTTGAAAGCGCCATCAGCAGGTTGCCGCGTATTCGCGATTGGATGTTCTCCTCGGTAATGTCGGCCGGCATTGCTGCAAACAGAGGCTCGAGCGCATGCCTGAACTCGCAGAAGAGCCCGCTGATTCCGATGAGCTCAAAGCGAATCCCCAGGTTGGAGGCAAGCTGCCGGCTGTCGTCAATCGAGCCTGGCGAGGAGTAGGGGCTGGGCATTCCTACGGCCATCACGTTTTCAGCGCCCAGCGCTTCAGCCGCCACCTCAGCCACCAGCGCGGAATCGATGCCGCCGCTCAAGGCCACCAGAGCCTTGCGAAAGCCGCATTTGCGCACGTAGTCGCGTGTTCCCAGCACCAGCGCTCGCCAGGCGGCCTCAGTGTCATCAGGCTCTGGGGCCGCGATCGGCTGTGCCGCAAAGGGATCAACGATCACCAGGTCTTCTCGAAAAGAGGCGGCCTGCGCAATCAGCTCTCCGCGCGCGTTCAGGGCCAGGGACGATCCGTCGAAGATCAGGCTGTCGTTGCCGCCTACCTGGTTGCACAACAGCACCGCAATGCCATCGCGACGCGCGATCGCCGCCAGCATCTGCCGCCGCAACTCGGCCTTGCCGTGCCAAAAGGGGGACGATGACAGGTTTACGTGCAGGCCGGGACGCTGCGCCATCAGCTCTTCCATGGGGTCAAGGGAGTACAGCCGCCGGGGCCAAAAATTCTTGTCATTCCACGCATCTTCACAAATGGAAATCGCCAGCCGCAGGCCATCGAGCTCGACCACATGCTGCGAACGCGCCGGCGAGAAGTAGCGCTGTTCGTCGAACACGTCGTAGAACGGCAAGAGCCGCTTGTGCTGTTCCAGAAGAAGGGTTCCTTTGTCGAGCAGGACTGCGGCATTTACGGCGGGCTTTCCGCTGGGACCATTTGCCGCCAGCGCTACTCCCGCGACCACCGCAGTCGGCAGGTCGCGCGTGGCACCGGCAAGTTCATCCACGGCGCTGCGGCAACGCGCAAGAAAACTGGGTTTTTCCAGGAAATCGGCGGGGGGATAGCCACAGATGGCCAGCTCCGAAAACACCGTAAGCCGCGCACCCATTTCCGCGGCGCGGCGGCTGGCGTTGATGATCTTGCATAGGTTTCCGGTAAAATCCCCAATTGTTGGGTCGATCTGGGCGAGCGCGATCTTCACACTACCAGTTTAATCCGCAGCGCCACCGGCCTGGGAGTCAGGAACCCGTTCCTGCAAATACGACCGCAACGGTGCGCAGAATAATTTTGAGGTCCAGCCACACGCTCCAGTTTTCGATATACGTCACATCGAGGGAGATGTAGCTGTCGAAGGAGGGATCCTGGCGGCCCTGCACTTGCCAAAGCCCTGTGATTCCCGGCATCACATCCAGGCGGCGCAGATGGCTGAGCTTGTACTCACGCACCTCGCTGGCCAACGGCGGCCGCGGTCCAACCACGCTCATGTCGCCCCTTAACACGTTGAAAAACTGCGGCAGCTCATCGAACGAGTACTTGCGTAGAAAACGCCCCAGCGGGGTGATCCGCGGATCGTTTGAAATCTTGAAGAGCACGCCCTGGCGCTCGTTCATGTGCATGATTTCCGCTTGACGCTTCTCAGCATCCCGCACCATGGTCCGGAACTTGAAGCACCGGAACACGCACCCCTTTTTGCCGATCCGCTCCGAGGCGTAAAAAATCGGACCGTGGGAATCAAGCTTGATGGCGATGGCGATGGCCAATAAGACCGGAGAGAGCAGAGCCAGCGCCAGGAACGAGAAAACAACATCCACAACCCGCTTCATCATCAGCGCGAGCTCTGGAACGTAACCGCAATGGAGCGGAATCGTCGGGAACTGGCCTATGTACTCGATCGGTGAGTTCCAAGCGAGACCGTCGTACATTTCCGGAACCACCCGGAGGTTGATACCGTAGGAGCGAGCTTTCACAAGCACGTCCTGCACAATGCCGCGTTCGTGTGGGGTGGTGAAAAAGATTTCGTCCACAAAGTGCTTGCGGGCGTGCTGGAACATGGTGTCGAGGTCTCCCACCACGTCGCCGGATTCAGCAACAAATCGCGAACTGGACCCCGGAAACTCGATAAACCCCTTGAAGGTGTAGCCCAGGTGGCGAATGTTGTCCACGTGGTGACGGAGCGCATGCGCTTCCGGTCCGGTGCCCACAATCAAGACGTTACGTGTGCCTACACCGCGTTCAAATCTCTTGTACAGAAAGATGCGATAGACAAACCGCCGCACGCTGAGGGAAATCAGCACCAGGCCGAGGGTTATCAACACCAGGCCTCGCGGGATTTCGGCAGCGTGCAAGATGTAAATGGCTCCGGTCAGAAGGAGCCCGGAAGCGAAGCAGGCCTGCAAGGTGCGGCGCTGTTCATTCAGGAATCCACCCAGGCGGGCCGGAGAATACAGGTTGAGACGTCCACTTATGTAGATCAACGCGAAGATGAATCCCGCCAAGAGCGCGATGAGCAGGCCGGTAGAGCGCCTCTCAATAATGCTTTGACGCCAATATTCCTTTACCCCGGGGAATAACTTCAGATACGCCTCAAGGCAAGTAGCGACGATCACTGCCGCAAGCACCGTGACTGCGTCCATTACCATCCACAGTTTCGATGTTCGAGCAGAATTTCGAGCCGCGGCACCGGTCGTTTCCCCCGTCCATTCGGACGTCGCCACGGTGGCGGAAACCCTTTGCCAGAAATCCGATGTAGCCATCTAAGACCTCACCCACAAACAACAAGCAATTCTAAGGTTTCCGCTCTGTCTGACTATCTGAGGAGTAGCACGGTCGAACCGAACTGCCAATACTGGCCCGGTACCTTGTGTTAACGGATTAGGTAACCCTGGACGACTCTTGACTCCCACCGATTCCGAAGATTCAGGTGGACTATGTCGTCCTAAGAGCAGAGGAGCTGAGGTTATGCTATTTCCTAATCCAACAGACTAGCTAAGGGCTCAAATCCGGGGTCGCCTACAGGTAAATTATGTTCAAGAAAAACTGGCTAGACTTCTTTCGAGAGCAGATAAAAATACCTGAATGGCGGAAAAATGAGGGAAGCAAGCGCAGTATAACAAACTTCCGCCGCGAACCCGTATTGCGGATACACGAAACCAACTATTTTCTGCGGGTGTCTCTTGCACCGTTCGACAGATTTAGCATGACGCGAGGGGCGTGATGTTTGCAAGCCAAATTTTCGAGAATGTTGATTAGGCGCTGTTAGTCCTTTGGTAACTCTAGCGCTTCGGTAACTCGTACTCGTCCAGAACCAGAAACTGCCGGATGTCAGGATCCGGTGAAGCCAGAAAGTCCTTGAGCATGCCAAAGAAATGGGCACGGCCCTGGTGAAGGAACAGGACAATGTCCGCCAGCCGCTCGGCAAATCGCATATCGTGAGTTACAACAATGCTGGTAAATCCGAGCTGATGTTTCAGTCTCTGAATAATCCCGCCCAGGCGGCGCGCGATGATGGGATCGACCATGGTGGTGGGTTCGTCGTAAAGCACCACCTCCGGCTGGGCGGCGAGCGCACGGGCAATGGCCACGGCACGCCTGCGTCCCGTTGAAAGGCTGGCCGGCAGCAGGTTCTCCACATCGTCGGCCCCCACCAGGCCGAGCAGCCGCTCCACCACCTGCTGCACCTGGCTTTCGTCGAGCCCGCCGCGTTCCCGCAGCGGAAACGCAACATTCTCGCGCACGGTAAGCGAGTCAAATAGCGCGCCGTTCTGGAAGACCATGGTGATGTGCTTGCGAACAGCCTGCATGCCATCTTCGTTGAGGCTTGTGATCTCCTGGCCATCCACCCGGACTGAGCCCGAATCCGGCTTTAGAAACCCCATCAAGATGCGCAGCGCAACCGACTTCCCTACCCCGCTGCGTCCCAGAATGCAGAGCGTCTGCCCCTTCTCGACTGAGAAGCTGACTTCCTCCAGGATCGGCCGGCCAGAGAATGAAATCGAGACATCCTTGAATACAATCGCAGGAGCGGGCGCATCGGTCGCCGCGGGCAGCTCGACCGGCTCTTCAGGCATTTCTGGGCCGAGCGGCAGTCCGTCAAGTGGCTCCGGATTGGAGGGTTCGTCCAGCATTCCTGGGTTCAGCTTACGCGATGGACAACCGGGCGCGCTCCAAATCAGCCGGCGCGTTTACATTAAGGAACCATTGAAATGGCGGCAGGCCCCGCTCACCGGCCACCTGGCCCGACTGAACCAGAACTTCGACAGGGATTGCGCGTACTGATTGTCCGAGTGCCTGGGAGGCAGATTGGAACGATGAAAAGCACCCGCCCGGCCTTGCCCGCAACTCCGCTTGCAGGGTTGAAAGGGTCTCCCGGCAGAGCACCACGGGAAAGGTCTGGGCAAATCCGCTAACCGAGGGCAGAGTGACGGCGCTGCCGGTGACCAGCGCGTCTCTGAGCAGGTATTTGAGCAGCGATGCTGGCAGGAGCGGCAGGTCGACTGGGATAAAAACAGCGAACTCCGCCTCCGTCGAGGCCATCGCCGCACATATTCCACCCAACGGTCCCCGGTCCGGCGCTTCGTCGAGGATTACGGGGGCAAGATCCTGAAGGTCTGATCGGGCTCCAGCGATGGTCGCGGTCAATCCCGAACTTCCCAGCAGGTCCACTGCCCGGGCGGCCAGAGTTCGGCCCCCCAGTTCCACCAGGGCTTTTTCCCGCCCCATGCGGCTGGAACGGCCCCCAGCCAGCACAAATCCAGCCGCCACCGGCTCGACGGGGGATCGCGATGTCAACGCCCCGCCTCCTCTAGGAAACGGATGATCGACTCGATACCCAACTCGAAGTTCTTCAGATTGAACTTCTCATTCGGTGCATGCAGATTGTCGTCCGGCAGCCCAAAACCCATCATTACGCTGGGCAGCCCCAGGTGCTTGGCAAAGTCGCCCACTATCGGAATTGATCCGCCAGAGCGAATGAACACCGTGTCCTTGCCCCAGACCTCATGCAGGGCGGAGGTGGCCGCCTTGATATAAGGGTTGTCCACCGGAATCAGGCAGGGGTCGCCGGAGTGAATCATCCGGATCTGAACGTCCACGCCTGGCGGCGCAATCTTCTCCACGTAACTCTTGTATTGCGCGAACGCCTTGGCAGGAGTCATCCCCGGCACCAGCCGCATCGACACTTTGGCCAATGCCTTGGCCGGAATCACCGTCTTTGCGCCGGCACCCGTGAAGCCGCCCGGAATGCCGTGGACGTCGAGCGTCGGCCGCGCCCAGGTGCGCTCCAGCACAGAATAGCCCGACTCGCCCACCAGTTTGCGCGCGCCGACTTCGCTCTCGCGATAGTGCTCCTCGTCGAAAGGAAGGTTCTCCCAAACCGCCAGTTCCTCCGGGCTCGGTGGAATGATGTCGTCGTAGAACCCGGGAATTTGAATGTGCCCGTTCTCATCCTTCAGCTTCGCAATGATCTGTGCGAGAGAAACAAAGGGGTTGGGCGCGGCACCCCCGTACATGCCCGAGTGCAGATCAGTCTTCGCCCCTCGCACCTCAAGCTCGGTGTAGATCATGCCGCGCAATCCCACGCACAAGGTCGGCAGCCCCGGCGCGAACAGCTCGGTGTCTGACACCAGCGCGAAGTCGGCCCTCAAGTCCGTCGGCTTTGACGCGACGTACGCCGCGATTCCCTCCCCGCCAACCTCCTCTTCGCCTTCCAACAGCACGCGCACATTCAGCGGCAGCGCACTACGCGTCTTGAGCAGCGACTCGAGCGCCTTGACGTGCATGTACATCTGGCCTTTGTCGTCTACCGCGCCGCGCGCGTAAAGATTGCCGTTGCGCTCCGTGGGCTCGAAGGGGGGCGTATGCCACTCCTCCAGCGGATCGGCCGGTTGCACATCGTAGTGGCCGTAGGCCAGCACTGTCGGCTTGCCGTCGGCGTGCAGCCAGTCGGCATACACCAGCGGGTGGCCTGTCGTCTCGATCAGCCGCACATGCTCCATGCCGATGCGCTTCAACTCGGCGGCGAGCTTCTCGGCAATCTTGCGGCAATCGCCGGCATGCTCAGGCAGAGTGGAGATGGAGGGAATCCGCAACAGGTCCTTCAGTTCATTGAGAAATCGCGCGTGGTTCTCGCGAGCGTATCCAACTGCAGGTGACGGCATCGAAGCACTCCAGTCCAAGAGGTAGAATGGCAACCAAAGCCAAAGTATAGGCGCTCAACCCCGCCCCGAGTTTCTACACCCTCGAACGAAAGGGGCTGTGCTTTGCCGCGAAGTGGATTGTTCCACCTTCCTGCATTATTGCGCGCAATCTGTCTTGCGTGGTGCGCGCTGATCCTCTCTGCGGTCGCTCCGGGACAGTCCGGTGATAGATCGTATGCGCGCAAGAACTCCTTTGGCATTCTGACCGCTTATTCCCATGACTCAAGCCACATTATTCTGGGCGTTGCGGAGAACCGCGAGCTGCTTGACATCGGCCTGAGCTACAGCCGCCGCCTGTACCTGAACAACGTCGTGAACTGGCAGTACGACGGAGAGATTCTGCCGGCGGCGCTGAACAGCGATCCGGTGCAGGTGACAACCACCACCGTCACATTCACCAACCCGCCCAACACCTTCACTTCAACCTTGGAATTGCCAACCGAGGCGGCGTGCCGCCCCTTATCCAGCAGCGGTTCAGCCGGGCCCAACGGCCCCACTTACAGCTTCGTGAGCACCTGCACCCGGCGCTGGGTGATGGGTGAGGGCATATCACCCATCGGACTACAGTGGAATTTTCTACCGCGGAGGAAACTTCAGCCCGTGATTGAAGGGCACCTCGGCTATATGTACTCAACCGAGGACATCCCAGTTAACGATGCGGGCTCATTCAATTTCACATTCGATGTGGGGGCCGGATTTGAGCTTTATCGATCTCAGGGGCGATCGTTCCGGGTGGAATACCGCTACCATCACATCTCGAACGATGAGACAGCAACTGCCAACCCGGGCATCGATAACGGCGTTTTGCAGGTGGCGTGGGTGTTTGGGCGCTAGTATCGGCCTACGGAGGGATCTACTTCCGCCGACCAGGCATCGATGCCGCCGCGCAACGACTGCACCTGCTCGAATCCCTGGTTGCGCAGCCACACCGCCACGTTTAATGAGCGCATGCCGTGATGGCAAAGGACCACCACTCGCTCGTCGGGATCAAGCTCCTGGTTCGCGCGCGCCGGAACGTCGCCCATGGGCATCAATTCGCTGCCACCAATGCATGCCGTGGCGTACTCCCACGGCTCACGTACGTCAATCAGACGCACCTGGTTTTTGCGAAGTAGATCGGCCGCTTCCCTTGGAGAGATTTCAAACTCCAACATGTATCCAGTGTAAGGCCGGGCATAGCGGGCGCGGTGGGTGCGGCGTCTCCGGCAGCGGTCAAACCTGCGAACCGGGATCGCCCCGGCGGTGCGGAGTCGCATGGATCAATGAACCTTGGCGTTCGCCATCGGCGGGCTGCAAATCCACTCTTCGAAACCTTCCTCCAACTGCTCTCTCCAAAACGACGTCAGCGGATCGGCCAGAGTGTCTTCCACGGTCTTCACATCCTCACCCATCAGGCTCAACGCCATGTGAACCTGGTCAGAGATTGCCATGATCCGCGACAAGGCGTTGAACAGATTCCGGCTCACGTCGTCGTGGATGGGGAGAGTGGAGTGGTACATCGCCGCGTCGATGCTGAGATCGTTCAGCGTCTTTTGTAGATTGCGATATCTCTGGGCGAGAGACTCGACGATTTGAGCGGCTTCGCTATTCATAGATTTAAATCCCGTCCTTGGGGATGCGAACAGTCTATGTAGGATCGGATGCGAATGTTGTGATTCAAATCACTCATCTTGGCCGAAAAATGGCAAGAGTCGGTGACGCGCATCACAGCTGTTTACGGCGCAGCGCATTCGAAGCTCCCTGCATCGTTGGTGTCTCCCGCTCCCTTGTATCTGGCCACCTTGGGATACGCGCACAGCGGCCGTGTCATTACTGTCTTCATCTTCCCGTCCGCGCCCTGTGCATGCTTCGTGGCAAACACTTCTTCGGTCGGCGCGCCTTTCTCTACCCAGTTCTGCAAGGAATCAAATAGGCCGTACTGCGCGCCTTTCGCGGTTGGGTCTCCGAACTGTCCGAAGGCGCTGGGCCCGGGACCGCCATCACAATGTTCAACACCTGGCGCCATATATAGTCGCGTGAACGCGGCCGCCTTCTCCGCACCCATGGTCTGCTGCACCTGTTTGTAATAGGCAATTGTGTTCCACGGTGAAATCGCCGGATCGTTCCAGCCGTGATAGAGGATCAGCTTGCCACCGCGCGCCGCGAAACGCCCCAGGTCGGGATTGGTGGCATCCAGGTCAGCCGCCATCTTCGCCTGCGACGCCTTCACCATCGCATCCACTTCCGCGGTCTGCGCATTCCACTTGGGATCGTCTGTAACCATGTAGCGGAAGTAATTCCGTATAAACCGCGAGGACAGCGATGCCTCGGGATCCTCGCCAATCACCCACTGTCGCCAGGAGGTTTCATCACCGGGCGTGAAGCCGGGAAACAGGGTCTTCCCTTTGCCATCTTTGAAGCCGGAATAAAACATCTTCAGCGTTTCGATCTGCGCCTCGGTCAGGCAATCCAGCCCGTCTTCCCCTTTGCACTTCAATACCCCCGGGTCAAAGCTGCATTTTGCAGGATCATTCACAATCCCGTCCTTCACGCCGTCCTGCGCGTCGCATGCCTCGAGCGCCGCCCTCTGAATCGCCCCCAGCTTCCAATCCGGAATGTAGCCGCGCGGATCGCCCAGCTTCTGCATCCCCGCCACGCCGGCCGCCAGCATCGTCGACCACGCATTTGCCGGCGCTCCAGCCAGAATGCCGTCGTAGTCCTCGGGAAACCGCTGCGCCTCGATCAGCGCCTCTCGCCCGCCGTCGGAGCACGCGTCGAAGTACGCCCTGTTCTGCGCCTTGCCGTAGTACGCCTGGATGATCTGCTTGGCCCGCTCCGTCATCAGGTGGATTGCGCGCCATCCGAAATCCTTCACCTTCTCGGGATGCCCGTACGCCCAGGTCGCATCCGTTCCTTCCGCCTGGTGCCCGGCGTCGGACCCGGCAACCGCAAACCCGCGCCTCAGATAGCCCTCAAGCTGCTGGTAGTAGATCGCCCCCGCGAACCCCCCATTGCCCGAACCCAGCAGCCGCCCGTTCCACTCCTTCTCCGGCAGCCACACCTCGAAGTGAATTTTGGAATCACTGGTGGGCCGCAGCACTCCCGCTACGCGGCAGAACCCGGGCAGCTCCTCGATCGGCGCCATCCCGGGGATCTCAACCTGGCCCGAAGTGACTGCGTCGGCCAGCGTGATGGTGGTGGCTTCCAGCTTCAGGTCCTTCATCGCCGCGCAGTCGGTGGCAAATAGCGCAGTGGAACTGGCTATCATCAAACACAGACCCGCGGCCCAGTTCGGCACCTGCGCCATAGCTTTCCTCCTCAATCAATGTCTTCAAACCCGCACAACAAATTCACTGCGCCTGGTCAATGAGCTCGACCCGTTCTTACTGCGCTCCCGCCCGCGCATTGATCACCTCATCGAGCAAATCCGGCTTCCCCTCATCGCGCACCAAATGCGGATAGCGCGGCCCGCCGTGATAGTCGATCGTGAACGTCTTATAGTAGTCATCGATCACCACCATCAGCGAGATCGACCCTCCATCCTTGCTCGCCATGATCGCATCCTCGAGCACGTCGTGCGTGTACACGTGGCCATTGACGCCCACCAGCTTCATCCCCGGGCCGATCCCCGCATTGAACGCCGGCCCGCCCGCAATCGACTCGCTCACCGCGCCGTCGTCGCCCACTTGCAGTCCAATCGAGTACGCGTCTCCTACGTTCCCGCGCCGCCCTGACAGCTTCAGCGACTCGCCATTGAACACCAGCTTCCATCCGCCATTCTCGATGCCGCCCACCGGCCCCTCGGCCGACGTCGAATCCAACCTCCCGCGTAGAAACGCAGCCCAGTCGTAAGCCACTACGCTGTTCAGCGACTGCACCACCTCGTCGAACGTGTACGTCTTCACCTGCGGCCCATCGTTCGGTCCGCCATGAAACAGGTGGCAGAAATCGTCAATCTCCCTTTGCCCCTTGCTCTCGCGATGCATGATGGTCGCCACTTCAAGCCACAGCAGGTCGCCCTCATCGTAGTAGTCGGTCCCGCGCACCAGGTTCATCCACCCGCGCGGCGGCCGCACACCCGGTACCCCCACCGCCGTATCGAGCAGCGGACGCCATGTGCGCCCCGGCCGCCCCGGCCCCAGAGACGCCGCGATGCTCGCCAAATAGTTGTGATACTGCTCCTGCGTCCACAGCCCGCTGCGTGCCGCCAGCATCGGCCCCAGGAAATCCGTCAGGCCTTCGTACACCCACAGCAGGTCCGTCTCCATGGGCTTTTCGAAATCCGGCGTCGTCAGGTCCGCGGGCCGCCGGAACTTCCCG
>Ga0210394_10004525_pt1 | contig 16174 bp, 13 predicted proteins | sample IncBWC12MmetaG_FD_160121 | JGI IMG/M metagenome (GOLD analysis project Ga0210394, IMG submission 160121) | Forest soil microbial communities from Barre Woods Harvard Forest LTER site, Petersham, Massachusetts, United States - Inc-BW-C-12-M | ecosystem: Environmental > Terrestrial > Soil >... | reverse complement strand
TCTGTCGGGAGCCAAGTACACGCTCGCGGTCCCGACCTTCGTAGCCGATGCGGGGCTGAAGAGCTTTGCCGATATTGCGCACTTTCGGGCGGAGCTGGACGGCAAGATCTACGGCATCGAGCCGGGCAACGACGGCAACGCGTTGATCCAGAAGATGATTGCAGCCAACCAGTTCGGCCTGGGCGGATTCCGGCTGGTCGAGTCCAGCGAGGCCGGGATGCTGATCGAGGTGCAGCGGGCGATCGACCGGCACAAGTTCATCGTGTTCCTCGGATGGGAACCGCACCCGATGAACGAGCGCTTCAAGATGACTTATTTGTCGGGCGGTGATTCCGTATTCGGCCCGAACTACGGGGGCGCCGCGGTGTACACGGCGGTGGCCAACGGTTACCTGGAACGCTGTCCCAACGTCGGCACGCTGATTCGGAATCTGAAGTTCGGGCTGTCGATGGAGAGCCAGGTAATGGCGCCCATCCTGCAGAAGCGCGAGCCAGTCGCTTCGGCCCAGGAGTGGCTGCGCGCCAATCCGGCCGTGCTGAGCGACTGGCTCAAGGGCGTGCAGACCTTCGACGGCAAAGACGGCGTCGGCGCGGTGCGGACTTACCTCGGCATTCACTGAGGGTCCGCGTCTTGGCCATCAGTGTCTTGGAGTTGTTCAGGGTCGGCATAGGCCCGTCGAGCTCGCACACGGTCGGCCCGATGCGCGCCGCACGCCAGTTCGCGGGCTCGCTGCGCGACACCGGTTTGCTGGATCGCACGCGCGCGGTACGCGCACAGCTCTACGGCTCGCTCGGCGCGACCGGTCGAGGCCACGGATCGGACAAAGCCGTGATGCTGGGCTTGGAAGGCGAGGAGCCCGAGCGGATCGATCCAGACACGATCGAGGCCCGGCTCGCTCAGATCCGTGAGCGCGGCACGCTGAATTTGCTGGGTCAGCACCCGATCGCATTTTCGGAGCGCGAGCACCTGGTGTTTCACCGGCGCGAAAGCCTGCCGTTTCATCCGAATGGAATGCGTTTCGGCGCGCTCGGGCCCGCTGGCGAGGAGCTCGTTACGAAACAGTACTACTCGGTCGGCGGCGGATTCGTGGTCGACGAGCAGGCAGCCGGCGCCGATCGGATCCGCGAAGACGACCGGGCACTGCCGCACCCCGTCGCCACCGGGGCCGAGCTGCTCGAGCTCTGCCAGAGCCGCAACATCGCGATCAGCCAGCTGATGATCGAGAACGAGTGCACTTGGCGTCCCGAAGCCGAGACACGCGCGCAACTGGCGCGCATCTGGCAGGCCATGCAGGATTGTGTACGGCGCGGCTGCAGCCGTGAAGGCGTGCTGCCCGGTGCGATCAAGTTGCGCCGGCGCGCCGCCGAGCTGTATCGCCAGCTGTCGGCCGCGCCGGAGGCGGCTTTGCGCGATCCGTTGACGATCCTGGACTGGGTCAACCTGTACGCGTTGGCAGTCAACGAGGAAAACGCTGCCGGCGGCCGCGTGGTGACCGCCCCCACCAACGGGGCGGCCGGAATCATCCCGGCCGTGCTGCACTACTACGACCGCTTCATTACAGGCGCCAGTCTGGAAGGGGCGGTCCGCTTTCTGCTGACGGCCGGCGCGATCGGCATCCTGTACAAGCAGAACGCCTCGATCTCCGGCGCCGAGGTCGGATGCCAGGGAGAGGTCGGCGTGGCCTGCTCGATGGCGGCGGGTGCTCTGGCCGAGGTGCTGGGGGGCACGCCCGAGCAGGTCGAGAACGCCGCCGAGATCGGGATGGAGCACAACCTGGGGCTGACCTGCGATCCGGTCGGAGGCCTGGTCCAGGTGCCCTGCATCGAGCGCAACGCGATGGGCTCGGTGAAGGCCATCAACGCCGCGCGCATGGCGCTGCGCGGAGACGGCAAGCATTTCGTGTCGCTCGACAAGGTGATCAAGACGATGCGCGACACGGGCGCGGACATGAAGGACAAGTACAAAGAGACCTCGCGCGGCGGCCTGGCGGTCAACGTGATCGAGTGCTGACCAACGAACGATGAGCTTCCGGCGCTTTCACCTTACTTTGGCTGGGGGAGCACGAGGGGGCCAGCCGAGCCCCCTCGTTGTCTTTCTCTTGCCTCTTCCGGTCGAAGGCCGGAAGAGGGGGCCAGCCGAGCCCCCTCGTTCTCTTCCTCTTGCCTTTTCCGGCCGCAGGCCGGAAAAGGGGCCAGCCTAGCCCTCTCGTTATAAATGAACCGCTATTCGATCTTCTCGCTGGCCCGCAACGCGCTGACTGGTCACCGGAACTGGGCGCAGGCCTGGCGCAGTCCGCCACCGAAGCGCGATTACGACGTGCTGATCGTGGGTGGCGGCGGTCACGGCCTGGCGACCGCCTACTACCTGGCCAAGCTGCACGGCATGCGCAATGTCGCGGTGCTCGAGAAAGGCTGGCTCGGTGGTGGCAACACGGCCCGCAACACGACGATCGTGCGCTCCAACTACCTCTGGGACGAAGCGACCCACCTGTACGAGCATTCGATGAAGCTGTGGGAAGGGTTGTCGCAGGACCTGAACTTCAATGTGATGTTCAGCCAGCGCGGCGTGCTGAACCTGGGGCACACGCTGCAGGACATGCGCGACATCACGCGGCGCGTTCAGGCGAACCGCCTGAACGGGGTCGACGGCGAGGTGCTCGACACGGCGCAGGTCAAACGGCTGGTTCCGGTCATCAACGATTCGCCCAGCGCGCGCTATCCGATCCTGGGCGCTTCCTTTCAGGCACGCGCCGGCATCGCGCGGCACGACGCGGTCGCATGGGGCTTTGCGCGCGCGGCCGATGCGCTGGGGGTGGACATCATTCAACAGTGCGAGGTCACCGGATTTCGACGAGACGGGGCGCGCGTGACCGGCGTGGACACCACACAGGGGTTCATCGCCGCGCGCAAGATCGGCGTCGTCGCCGCCGGCCACTCCAGCGTGATCGCCGCGATGGCGGACCTGCGTCTGCCGATCGAAAGCCACCCGCTGCAGGCCTTTGTGTCGGAGCCGATCAAGCCGGTGCTGCATACGGTGGTGATGTCCAACGCGGTGCACGCCTACATCAGCCAGAGCGACAAGGGCGACCTCGTGATCGGCGCCGGCATCGACGCCTACACCGGCTATGGCCAGCGCGGCAGCTTCCACACGATCGAGCATGCGGTGGAGGCGATCGTGGAAATGTTTCCGACGTTTTCGCGGGTGCGAATGAACCGCCAATGGGGCGGCATCGTCGACATCTGCCCCGACGCCTGCCCGATCATCGGGACCACCTCGGTGCGCGGCCTGTACCTGAACTGCGGCTGGGGCACGGGGGGCTTCAAGGCAACGCCCGGGTCGGGATGGGTGTTCGCCCACACGATCGCTCAGGATCGGCCGCACGAGTTGAACGCCGCATTCTCGCTCGAGCGTTTCTCGACCGGCCACCTGATCGACGAGCACGGCGCGGCTGCCGTGGCGCACTGATCGAACAGCAACGGGCGACCGACATGAGCCGTTCACATTGGCTGGGGGAGCACGAGGGGGCCGCCCAGCCCCCTTGTTCCCCATCCTTCTTTTTTTCGGTTTCGAAGCTGTGATCGTGAGGAGCCGAGGTTGTTATTAATCCCTTGCCCCTGGTGCGGCCCGCGCGACGACAGCGAATTCAGCTACGGCGGGCAGGCGCATATCGCGCGCCCCAGCCCGTCGGAGTCGGCCACCGACGCTCAATGGGGCGAGTATCTGTTCATGCGCACCAATCCGCGTGGGCTGCATCGCGAGCAATGGCAGCACTCTGCGGGTTGCCGGCAGTGGTTCAACGTCGAGCGCGACACCGTCAGCTATCGGATCGTGCGCGTGTACCGGTGCGGGGAAGCCGCGCCGGGTGATCCGCAATGAGCCAGCTTTTTCGCACCGCCACCCAGCCGTTTCGTACCGCAGGCGGCGCGCTGATCGACCGGGCCGAGCCGCTCGAGTTTCGCTTCAACGGGCGCCGGCTGACCGGTTTGCGTGGCGATACGCTGGCATCGGCGCTGCTGGCTAACGGGATTCATCTGATCGGTCGCAGCTGGAAGTACCACCGGCCGCGAGGGACGGTGGCGGCGGGCGTCGAAGAGCCGAACGCGCTGGTACAACTGGAGCGGGGCGCGCGCTCGGTCCCGAACGCACGAGCGACTGAGATCGAGCTGTATTCCGGCCTGGACGCCAGCAGCGTGAACTGCTACCCCTCGCCCGAGCGTGATTGGATGGCGCTCGCCGGGCTGGTGGCGGGCTTGCTGCCGGCCGGCTTCTACTACAAGACGTTCATGTGGCCCGGGCGCTGGTGGCCCGCGTACGAGCGCTGGATCCGGCGCGCCGCCGGGCTGGGCAGCGCGCCGCAGGCGACCGACCCGGACGTGTATGAAAGGCTGACCGCGCACTGCGATGTGCTGGTCGTTGGTGGCGGCCCGGCGGGGTTATCGGCTGCGCTGGCCGCGGCGCGCCGCGGCGCGCGCGTGATGCTGGCTGACGAGCGCGCCCGGTTGGGTGGCAGCCTGCACGCGAGCACGCAGTCGATCGCCGGGGTGGCAGCGCGCCACTGGCTGGAACGAACCGTAACCGAACTAGCCCGCTCGCCCGATGTCACGCTGCTCGAGCGGAGCACCGTGTTCGGCTATCAGGACTGCAACGAGCTGACGGTCGCGCAGCGCTGCACCGATCATCTGCCGGTGAAGACGCGCTACGGCCCGCGCGAGCGCTTGTGGAAGGTGCGAGCGCGCCAGGTCGTGCTGGCGACCGGCGTGCACGAGCGCCCGCTGGTATTCCGCAACAACGACCGGCCCGGCGTGATGCTGTCCCAGGCCGTCTCGATGTATTTGCATGCTTACGGCGTGCGCTGCGGAAGCAGGGCGGTGGTATTTACCAACAACGACTCCGCCTACCGGACCGCGCTCGATCTGCACGCGGCGGCAGTCGCGGTCGCCGCCGTGGTCGACTCCCGTGCGAGCGCCGGCGCGGTGCGTGACGAGGTGCGTGCGCAGGGCATCGAAGTCATTGCGGGCGCGGTCGTGGTCGACACGATCGGCACGCTGCGCCTGAGCGGCGCGCACGTGATGCGATTCGACGGGCAATCGGTTCAGGGCGCTGGGCGCACGCTCGATTGCGACCTGCTGGCGGTGTCCGGCGGGTTTTCGCCGGTCGTGCACTTGCATGCACAGTCCGGCGGGCGTCCCAGGTGGGATGAAACCGCCTGCTGCTTTTTGCCCGGGACGTCGGTTCAGGCCGAGCGTTCGGCCGGTGGGTGCAACGGCGCCATGGGGCTCGCCGATGCGCTCGAGCAGGGATGGCGAGCGGGGCACGACGCCGCGACGGCAGCCGGGTTGCCGGCCGATATCGAGCCCGCATTTCTGACGGTGCAGCCCGGCGACGGCCGGGTCGAGCCCATCAGCGCTTTGTGGCGCGTCCCGGGACCGCCGACCAAGGCCTCGCTGTCCAAGGCTTTTGTCGACCTGCAGAACGACGTAACCGCAGCCGACATCGGGCTGGCCACGCGCGAAGGCTACCGCTCGATCGAGCTCGTCAAGCGTTACACCGCGGTCGGCTTTGGCACCGACCAGGGCAAGCTGGGCAACGTGAACGCAATGGCGATCGCCGCTGAAGCGGGCGGCCGCAGCATTGCGCAGACCGGCACCACCACCTACCGGCCGAACTACACGCCGGTGACTTTCGGAGCGATCGCAGGCCGCGAGACCGGAGCGCTGTTCGATGCCGAGCGCAAGACGGCGATCCACCCCTGGCATGTCGAGCGCGGCGCGCACTTCGAGAACGTTGGCCAGTGGAAGCGTCCGTGGTACTACCCGCAGCACGGCGAATCGATGCAGCAGGCGGTGCGCCGCGAATGCCTGGCCGTGCGCCAGGCGGTCGGCATCATGGACGTGTCGACGCTTGGCAAGATCGATGCCCGGGGACCGGACGTCGCGTCGTTCCTCGATTGGTTCTACACCAGCTCGTGGCCGGACTTGAAGATAGGGCGGTGTCGTCTGGGACTGATGTGCGACGAGAATGGCATGGTGATGGACGACGGCGTCGGCGTTCGGCTGGACGATCGTCATTTCATGCTGACCACCACCACCGGAGGCGCCGCGCGCGTACTGGGGTGGCTGGAACGCTGGCGGCAGACCGAGTGGCCTTCGACGCGCGTGCATCTGACCTCGGTCACGGACCAGTGGGCCGCGATCGCGCTGGCGGGGCCGCTCAGCCGCCAGGTGCTGCAGGCGGTTGGAACCGACTTTGATTGTTCGCGCGAGGCCTTTCCGTTCCTGCACGTGCGCATCGCCACGGTGGCCGGAGTTGCAGCGCGCGTGTTGCGCGTGAGCTTCTCGGGAGAGCTGGCCTACGAGATCTACGTGCCGGCCGATCATGGTCGCGCCGTCTGGGAGGCGCTGATGCGGGCCGGGGCGCCGCACGGCATCACGCCCTATGGCACCGAGACGATGCACGTGCTGCGCGCCGAAAAGGGATACATCATCGTCGGGCAGGACACCGACGGTTCCGTGACGCCCATCGACCTGGGGATGGAGCGCTTCGTCTCCCGCAGCAAGGATTTCCTCGGCAAACGTTCGCTGGCGCGCCCCGATACCGGCCGCGCGGACCGCAAGCAGCTGGTTGGTTTGATGAGCGAACGCCCGGAACAGGTTTTTCCCGAAGGCGGTCAGGTCGTCGACGCGCCGGCCGGCCGGGTGCCGGTGCCCATGGTCGGGCACGTGACCTCCAGCTACGCGAGCGCGGCACTGCAGCGCTCGATTGCGCTGGCGCTGATCAAGGCCGGACGCTCCCGGCTGGGGCAGAAGGTTTTCGTGATGCTGGGCGATGGCTCGTTCGCACCGGCGCAGATCACGGACCCGGTCTTCTACGACCCGCAAGGAGCGCGCCAGCATGTCTGAGACGATGCGCCGCGACAGCCCGCTGGCGGCCCGGATCGAGGCTGGCCTGCCGGTGCGGATCAGCGGCCAGGGGATCCGGATGCAGGAGCGGGCGTTCCTGGGTCATATCATCCTGCGCTGCGACCCGGCCGATCCCCTGTTGAGCGGCCGGATCGAGCAGGCGCTCCAATGCGAGCTGCCGCGCGTGCCCAACACGTTTCGGACGGGGCCTTCCGGGCTGAAAGTGCTGTGGCTCGGCCCGGACGAATGGCTCATCGTGACATCCGAAGGATCCGAGGGCAGGGTGGTCAACGAAGTGCAGCAGGCCTCGGGCGATGGCTTCGCGACCGCGATCGAGCTCGGTTCGGGTCAAACGGTGATCGAGCTGTCGGGACCGCGCGCGCGCGAGGTGATCGCGAAGGGGTGCCCGTTGGATCTTCATCCACGCGTCTTCGGGCCCGGACGCTGCGCGCAGTCGCGGTTGGCCAGGGCGCTGGTGACCCTGGCGCAGGTGGACGACACTCCGACCTTCGAGCTGATCGTCCGACGCAGCTACGCCGACTACGTGTGGCAATGGTTGGTGGATGCCTGCCAGCATCCGGTTCAGCCGCCTTTTGTATGAACTCCCACTCAGAGTACCGGCAGCATAAATTCTCCCTCTGTTGCGAGCGGGAGAGCGTGAATTCTCCCCTGTCCCGCCTCGTTACATCGGCTAGGGGAGCACGAGGGGGCCGGCCCAGCCCCCTCGTTTAATCTCCTGATGCCTTTTCCGGCCAAGGGCCGGAAAAGGGGCGGGGGTGAGGGTAGTGAATGAAAGATGATCGATGAAGAAGCGATCGCTCGCATGGATCTGTGTGACAGCGCTGGCGTGCAACGGGGCGCTTGCCGCCGTCACGCCGGAGCAGGCTGACCGCCTCGGCAAGGACCTGACTGCGATCGGGGCCGAGCAGGCCGGCAACGCCGACCGGACGATCCCGGCCTATGAAGGCGGCGAAGCGCCCCTGCCAGGTTGGAGTTGGGGCAAGGTGCGCTCGCACTACTCGAAGTTCAAGGACGAGCAGCCGCTCTTCTCGATCGACGCATCGAACGTCGACCGCTATACCGAACATCTGACCGATGCGCAGATCAGCGCGCTGAAGACGGTGGCGGGCTACCGGATGGATGTCTATCCGTCGCACCGCACCTGCAACATCGATCCGACCTACGCCGAGCGCACGCGCCAGAACGCCACCGAAGCGCGTATCGGCAGCGACGGCTGGAGCCTGGCGCATGCGAAGACCGGGGGTGTGGCGTTTCCCATTCCGCAGTCGGGCGTCGAGGCGATGTACAACACCCGGATGAGGCCGCAGGGCATCGGCTTTCGGGTTGGCAAAGGCACGACGATGATCAGCCCGCGCCCCGGCAGTCAGGAATTCACCTCGTTCACGTGGAGCCTCGAGGTGTTCCTGCCGTCGCAGAGTCTGGACAAGGCGTCGGTCGAATCCGGCGCCGCGGTCGACTTCTATCTGCATTACGCCTATCAGGACCCCGCGGCGATGCGGGGTCAGGCGTTCATCGGAATCAGCTTCGAAAACAAGGATCCCGAGCAGTACTTCTACTTTCCGGGTCAGCGCCGGGTCCGGCGCCTGCCGAACTTCGTATTCGATGCTCCCGTGGCCGGTTACGAGAATCAGTACTTGAGTGACGAGCAGCTGATGCAGTGGTCGACGCTGGACCGGTTCGAATACAAGCTGATCGGCAAGAAGGAAATCTATGTGCAGAACAACTCGCTCAGGATGCAGGACTTCGACGGCAAGCCGAGCGAGGTGTTCGGAAAATCGTTCGTGAACCCGGCGTATCACCGCTTCGAGTTGCACCGCGTGTGGGTGGTCGATGCCCGGCTCAAGCCGGGATACCAGCATCTGGTGCCCCATCGCGTCTACTACCTGGACGAGGACAGCTGGAGCATCGCCGCCGTGACCGAATACGACAGCAGCGGCAAGGTCTGGAAACTGATGGAGTCCTCACAGATTCCGATCTGGGAGCTGGGTGGTAGCTGCGGCTTTCTCGCCTACACGATCTGGGACGTGAAGGGCGGGCGTTACGTGGCCGACTTCAGCATGATCGGAACCGGCGGCGATGCCAAGTGGATCCGCGCCGACGACCCGGACGCCAAGCAACCGGAATTCAAGGCCGACTTCTACACGCCCGAGACGCTCCGCGCGATCTCCGAGCGCTGAGGCCCGCTCAAAAGGAACTGGCTCGGTCAGCTGCGACGCGCCCCGAGAGGACCGCCTGCACTTTCTTCAGCAGGGTCTCGGGATCGACCGGGCGCACCAACAGGAGGTCTGCACCCAGGTCTGCTGCCTGCTTGCCGGCCGAGTCGAGCCAAAGGGTCGCCGACACCAGCACAAAGGGAACGGATCCGAGCACCGGATCGCCCCTGACCTCGACCAGGAAGTCGAAGCCGCTTTGAACCGGCATGTGAACGTCCGAAATGATCAGATCCGGCGGGCGAGCCCGGGCGCTCGCCAGCGCCGAGGCGACGTCGGGGAACGTCGTGACCTCGTAACCCAGCGGGGCGAACAAGCTCACCAGGAACTTCAGGTTGGCCGGCGTATCGTCGACCGCGACGATCCGAACGCCCCGGGCGAAATTCGGCTGCCCTTGAACGCCTGCGGCGGCCAGCTCGCTTCCGGCCCGCAGCGCGCCGGCGCCTGGAGCCAGGCGCTCCAGCTCGCGCACGAACTCTTCCAGCTCGATCGGCTTGCCGATGTAGCCGTCGAACCCGGCAGTCAGGGCGCGTTGCTTGTCGCCCTCCATCGCGAAGGCCGTCACGGCAATCACCGGGATTGACCGCGTATCTGCTCCGGATTTCAGCCGTCTGGCCACTTCGTAGCCATTCAGTTTCGGCAGCTGGATGTCGCAGATGATCATGTCGGGCTTCTGCACCTGAGCCAGGGCAAGCCCCGCTTCGCCATCAACCGCCGACAGCACATCGAAGCCGCAGGCGCGCAGCAAATACGCCATCAGCTCCAGGTTCGCCGGGTTGTCTTCAATGACCAAAACGCGCGCGCCCATCAGCCTAGGTCCGCTTGCCTTATGTCCGGCTGAGTATTTGTCGGCGGCTACGTTAACACTCGTCGACCGGACAAACCGCATTCGCAACGACACGTATGCGCGGAACCACCCAGTTCTGAACTTTCAGGAGGTTGTTTCCGTTTTGTTTGGGTGCCACCCAAGCGGAACTCCCCTCGCCACGCAAGTGGGTGAGGGGCCGGGGGTGAGGACGCGCGCAGCCGGATCATCTGCCGCTGGCTGCCCTCACTGGAGATAACTATTGGGAGTTCACACTCGGTGACCTGTAAAACTCGATCCGGGCGCGCCTTTCCCTCCCAATCGGGTATTACAGGCCACTCGGGGTCGGCCTTACTGGCCGTTGCTGGTGACGATCTGGGCGGGCGCCCAGCTCATCCCGATGCCGGCGCGCGCGAGCGCGGCATAGTGCTCGGTGCATTCGCGCTTGCTCGCGATGTCCGCTTGCGTCAGCGGCCGCACCACCTTGCCGGGGGAGCCGACGAACAGCATGCCGGTCGGGACGCGAGTCTTTGCGGGCACCAGGGTCGCGGCGCCGACGATCACATCGTGCTCGACGATGGCGTCGTCCAGCAGGATGGCGCCCATGCCGATCAGGACGTTGCGACCGATGGTGCAGCCGTGCAGCATCGCGCCGTGGCCGATCTGACCCTCTTCGTCGATCGACAGCACGCCATCGGGGCCGGTGTGCAGCACGCAGTTGTCCTGGATGCTGGTGCGCGCACCGATTTCGATCCGGCCTTGGTCGGCGCGAATCGTGGCGTTGGGTCCGATCCAGCATTCGGGACCGATCCGAACGTCACCGATCAACACGGCGGTCGGATGTACGGACGCCGACGCGTCGATGATTGGAACGCATCCATTGGCCGCATAGGTGCGCAGGTACAGCGCCCTCGAGCGGGCTTCCTCCAGCAGCGACGGCGTCCTGGCGCGCGTCGCGCCGCAGTCCGACATCTGCGGCAGCTGGAGGCAGGCTGCGGTGCTCATCCGACTGCCCGCAGCAGCAGGTGGGCGCCGTTGGCGACCAGGAAGAACCCGAAGCAGGTCGATAGTGCGCGAGCCGGTAGCCGATGCGCGAGCGCGACGCCGGCGCGAACGGTCAGAAAGGCTCCCGCGACCAGGGCCAGCAGCGCGGGAACGTACACGTACCCGACTGCCCAGTCGCTGATGTGGACGTTGCGGCCGGCCCAGGCGTACCCGATCGCGCCGGCCAGGCTGACCGGCAGCCCGAGTGCCGCCGACGTGCCGACCGCCTGTTTCGTTTCCATGCCGGTCGCTTTGAAGTACGGTGTGAACAGTGTGCTGCCGCCGATGCCGGCCATCGCGGCGATTCCACCGAACGCGACGCTGAGCAGGTTCAGCGCGGCGCCCTGCCGCGCGATCAGCCGCACCACGCCGAGTTTCGAAACATCGGCGATCATCAGGACCGCGGCCACCAGCTGGAACGCGCCTACGAACAGCAACAGCGAGCGGCCGGACGTGCCCGACGCGATCACGCTGCCCAGCAGGACGCCGACCATCACCCAGGGCGCGGCCCGCTTGAATTCGATCGCCGAGGCGCTGCCCCGGCGGTAATGCCCGTAGGCGCTTTGCATCGCCGACACCACGATGGCCGCCATCGACGTGCCAAGTGCCAGGGCAACGGTGTATTGGGCTGGCACCCCTGCGGCGCTGAACGCATACAGGAGCACGGGCACCATCACCAGGCCCCCGCCGACTCCGAAAAGCCCGGCCAGAAACCCGGAGGCGATTCCACTCACCCCCAGCAACGCGAACAGCGCTTGTTCGGTCATCTCAAAACCTGATGCGCGCGCAGGCAGCGAGCCGCTTCGATCGAGCGCGAGCCCCCGCCTGCGGCGTCGTTGGCGAACTGACCCACGGACTCAAGGCCGATTCCGGTGGCGGCCGCTTCGGCTTCGGCCGCCCGCGCCAGCTGCCGCTGCGCGCGCTCGGTGAGCGCGACGATCCAGTTCAGCAGGCGCGATGAGCCTTGCGAGCCAAAATCGGAGGTGAGCCTTGGACACGCTATCGCTTGGCCGTTTGTGATCAGCTCTGCGGTAGATACGGCGTGATCGCTGGGCATTTTTTACCTCTGATTCGCGTAAAGACGCTATGCATTGTGCTGAAAGCGTCTCACTGCGATGGCCCAAATACCCCGGGAAAACGGCAATGCGGGCTGGCACCAACATCCACTCGGATTAGCCGAGAATCCTCGACCCGCCGCATCCAAAATCAGGAGCAGATGACGAAAAGCCAGGGCGGACTCGCACCCCAATACTCAAACGAACTCGCGCCCCAATTTATGTTTTGAGACTCGTGGCCGATTCAGTGCTCCGCTCGAGACACTCGTGGGCGCGTGTCAGGAAATCCGCCGCATCGACCGACCTTGAACTGACCGCCGCGGCATCGGCTGCGGCTTGCCAGTGCCCGGCAGCGCGACTCCACTCTGCGCAGGCTTGCCAGTGCGCTGCAATCACGCCCGAGGCGCCGGCGACCGACTCCAGATACTCGGCCACGGTTCGGTGCAGCACCTGCCGGATCGCCTCGGGAACGCTGCGCAGCGTCGCTTCCTGCACGATGTCGTGCACGAAAGCGCTGCCTTTCAATATCTGGAGTCGCTCCAGCTCGGCGAACGCGGTGGTCAGCGTCAGCGGCGGTTTGCCGAGCACCGCCGCCGCCAGCGCAACGGAAAACGCGTGTGCAGCGACGGCGGCCAGTTGAGCCAGTGTGCGGGCGTCCGGCTCCAGTTGCTCCAGGCGGCGCTGGACGGCGGCTTCCACGGTTGCCGGCACGGGTAGGCGTGCCGGGACGTACGGCACCGGCCCCTCGGCCAGAATGGTCTTGACCGACTCGAGGAGGAAGGCCGGGTTTCCCCCGGCGTGCTGCGCCAGAGCGCGGGTCCAGCAATCGGTGCGCAACTCGCAGATTTGCAGGCTTTCCAGCAATCGCTTGATGGCGGCCAGGTCGAGCGGCGCCAGTTCGATGTGAGCGACCTGCCAGCTTGCCCTCAAGTCTCCCAGCAGGTTTCGCGCGTCCGCGTTGATGGCCTCGCCGCGTGTGGCGAATCCCGCCCGCCAGGGAGCTTGCGGGGCTCGCGCCGGATCGAACAGCGAGCGGAACAATGCTGCGCTCGCGTTGTCGGCGAAGTGCAGGTCGTCGATCAGCACACCGTAGCCTCCAGCGCAACGACAAGCGGTTGCGAACGATTCGACCGACCCGACGAACCTGAGGCGATCGGCGTCGGTCGACAGAGCCAGAGGCAGCTGGCCGGGTGCCAGCAACTGCGGCACGAGTCGCCCAAGGTCTGCGGCAATGTCGGGCTCGATCAGTGGCCTGAAGCGCTCATGGGCAGCGCTCAGCAGCCGTGCCAACGTCGACAGCGGCACGGCTGCGTCACCCGGCCGAGCCGCGGAAATCAGCACCGACGCGTCGTTGCCGGCAAACTCTGCGAGCAGTCGACTCTTGCCGATCCCGCCTTCGCCGGACAGGACGAACATCTGCCCGGAAGACCAAGCGGTGCGCAGCCTGCGCATCGCAGGGCCCCGCCCAACCATTCGAGGAGGTCTTAGCACCGTGATCGGGATGGCGCGCGGCGGCCAGTTGATCGTGGTGGGCCGCTGCGCCTCCAGGATGGCGCGGCCCAGTTGAGCGGTCTGGTCGGAGGGTGTCAGACCGTATTCGCGCCGGAGCACCTCCTTGCATCGGTCCCACACGGTGATGGCGGCGCTACGATCGCCACGCAGGTAGTACCAGCGCATCAGGCGTCGATACCCCTCCTCGGCGACCGGGTCGGCCGCGATGGCTTGCTCCGCCAGCTGAATCGCTTCGGCGAAGCGGTCCGCGTCGATCAGGCGCTGCGCTTGGCCCAGCAGTCGCTCACGGTCCTGCGCCTGAACGGCGCATCGGCGGCGGGTCAACCACTCGTCGAATTGCGTGCAATCGTCGTAGTGCAGCGTCGACAGCAGTTCGCCGGTGCCCCGTTCTTCGAGCGTGACACCGCTCGCCAGGCGCAGCGCATGGCCATCGTCGACCACGGCCTGGCCGATCGATTTTCGCAGCCGTGCCAGGCGCTGACGCAGGTTGCCTCGGGCTCCTTCTTCGTGGCCATCCGGCCACAGCAGGCCGGCCAGCCGGGAGCGCGAACTGGGACCCTCCAGCGCCAGGTAGGCCAACAGGCCCGCCTCCTTGCGTTCGAGCGCGACGCGCCGCCCATCGGCCAGCAGCGCGAACGCCTCGCCCCTTAGGAAAAGACGAATCCGATCCGGCGCCAATGGCCGATCGCGCACCACTCCCATACCCGTACAGACGGAAACGACGTGACGGTGTCCCCCGCACAGTCACGCTCATCGGCAAGCCGGTGACGGGCCCGTCACGCGCTCCCTCCTAGATTGGCGGTGCTGAAACGCAAGGAGGCTTCGATGAACTTCAGGCGCACCCGCCACCGCGAAGACGTGCTGTTCGTCATCGCGCTGGTCATACCCACCGTGCTTTCTGCAGTCCGCTACTTCCAGACCGAACGGCAAATGATGCAGATCGTGCGAGCTCAAGCCGGTATCACGCAGGTTGCGCAGGCTGCGCATCCGACGGCCGCCCAGACCCGAGTGGGATCGATCCTGGCTTCGAACGCGAGCGCGAAACGATCCGAGCCGTGGCAGGAATTGACGCCGCCGGCAGCCTACGGCGCTCTGTAGCCGCCGTCAGCTGGCGTCGCGCAGCGACAGCGACGCGATGATTTCGGTGCCCGAGCCGGGTATCGAGACGATGGATACCTCGCCGCCGGCGTCGTGCGCACGCTGTCGGATTCCGACCAGCCCCAGGCCGATGCGCGGCTCGTGCTGAGTAGCGACCGCAGCCACGTCGAAGCCCACGCCATCGTCGCGTATCCGCACCTCGATCTGGCCCGGCCGGGAAAGGGCCTGGATCTCGATGCGACGCGGGTTGGCGTGACGCACCGCGTTGCTGACGGCCTCTTGCACGATCCGATACGCGGCGGTGAGGATGTCGGACGGGACGCCCGCCGGGAAGGTTTCAGCCTCCACCGCAATCTCGCAATGGGCGAACTTGGCCTGCTGCCGTGCATACCATTGCAGCGTCGGCAGCAGCCCGAGGCGATCGAGCATCGCCGGCCGCAGTTCGAGCGCGAGATTGTGGACATCGCCGTAGGCGGCGCGCGCGATTTCGATGCCGGCTTGTAGCGCCGCTCTTTTTTCCGGCGGTGCGAACGGCGCCAGCTCCTGGTCGCAACGAGTCAAGGCGAACACCAGGGCGGCCAATTCCTGCCCGATCTGGTCGTGCAGTTCGAGCGCCAGATTGCGGCGCTCATGCTCTTGAATCTGAAGGGCGCGCCTGGAAAACCAGGTGAGCTCGTGCTTCGTCTGCGCCAGCGTATCGGATCCCTCTCGCACGGCGATTTCCAGGCGTGCGTTTTCCGAAGTCAGGCGCTCTCGAGTGTCTGCTTGCCGCCTGCGGTCGTATTGAATCAGCAAGATCGCGGCGGCCAGCGCGAAGATAACCATCGCCGCGGTCGCAGCCAGGCCCCAGGAAATCTCGCCCACGTTGCGTTGTAGCGACCATTCCCGCGCTCGCAGCTGTTGCTGCTGCCCCGCGATCAGGGTTTCGAGCTTGCGATTGGCGTTGTTGGTCGCCCGGCCTTCCTCGGCGAGACGCCGCAGCGCCTCTGCACGGTTCGCATTGCTGGCATCGATCACGGCCCGGGTTGCAACCAATACCTCGGCCACCCGTCGATTGACCTCCGCCAGGTCGCTTGCCGATATCGCGGGGCTGCCCAGCGATACCAGCTCGGCGGTTCTGGCCTGAAGCGACCGGGCGCCGTCCTCGTATTGAAACAGAAGGCGCCTGCCCTCGGCCCCCTCGATGATGTAATCCTGCACCGCGTCGTCAACGACATCGATGGCAGCTCCGATGTGCTCGAGCGCGGTCTGCACCTCGTGCGGATACGCCAACATCGTCGCATCCGCGGTTGCGCTGCGAATCCGCTGACCGACGAAGACGCCGACGCCCGCGAACAACAGCGTGACGACCGCGACAATGCTCCACGGAGCGAAGCGGGCGGCGACTGCCTTCATGGCTCAGCATGCCTTGGCATCGCGAACGGCCTTCCGAATCCGATCCCGAGCGTGGTGTTTTCGGGTCAGTGTAGTCCGAACACACTCCGGACGGACCTTAATGGTGCTGATCGCCGGTGGCGTTCTCCTCGCGGT
>Ga0210394_10004524_pt1 | contig 16180 bp, 14 predicted proteins | sample IncBWC12MmetaG_FD_160121 | JGI IMG/M metagenome (GOLD analysis project Ga0210394, IMG submission 160121) | Forest soil microbial communities from Barre Woods Harvard Forest LTER site, Petersham, Massachusetts, United States - Inc-BW-C-12-M | ecosystem: Environmental > Terrestrial > Soil >... | reverse complement strand
GGGACTGCATCGGCGCCATTGGTTGGGATGGAGGCCCGGGCCGCAGCCACCTGCCGCCTGGACGATGTTGGATTCCTGATGACTGACTGGGCCCGGGACGGAAGGAGCGGCGTTCGCCGCGATGGCCGAAACAGCTAGGCAGACGGCGCCAACCAGACTTAAAGCTGCGATGTGCATGTGAGTTCCCTCGTTCGAACCGGTACGTTCAGAGGGTGAACGCCCCTCACCGCGACAAAGTCCCGCTCGCCGCAAATCGGGGCCGTGCCTCTGAAGCCGCTTGGCGAGCCCTATCGTGAATTGGCTCCGACCGGCTTGGTCATGAAGACGCGGTCATAGCCGGCCTCTGTGCCGCGCCCGGTCTCCTCAAAACCAAGCCGCGTATAGAGCGCGATGTTCTCGGTCATCGTTTGGTGCGTGTAGAGCCGAAGCTCGGCATAGCCGAGGCGCCGCGCCTCCTTTTCGGAGAAGGCGACGAGCCGGCGACCGAGCCCCCGGCCTTGATGGTCCGGATGGACCGCGATGTTGTCGAGCAGCAGATGGTCGGGCTGGGGCAAGAGAACGATCAAGGCGGCGATCACCCCGTCCGGCGCTTCGAGCACGCTGACCGCACCTAGTTCGATCAGCCGGGCATAATCGTCGAGCATCGGGCCGGGCATTTTGCCGATGCGCTCGACATAGATCGAATAAGCGGCGTGGACGATTGCCTCGACCGCCGCGCGGTCCCGAGCGTTGGCCGAGCGGATCATGGTCGGCGGATCGTCATCGAGATCACGGGTCGGGCAGTTCGATCGCGAGCCCGTCATAGCCGGGCTCGACCCCGGCGGGCAATTCGCTACCGAGCGCGCGATAATCGAGGGACTGGTCCATATGGGTCAGCACCGCCCGGCGCGGCCGGACGCGCTCGATCCAGCCGAGGGTCTTGGCCAGATGGCTGTGCGTCGGATGCGGCTCGCGGCGCAGGCAATCGACGATCCACAGTTCGATCCCGGCGAGCGCCTGGAAGGCCGCGTCGTCGAGTTCAACGACATCGGTCGAATAGGCGAGCGGCCCGATGCGGACTCCTGTGGTTTGGCTGTAACCGTGGCTCTGCGCAAACGGCTCGACCGGCATCCCCGCCGCGCTGAACGGCCCGGTGATCGGATGCGGCGTCAGCGCTGGCCGGTAGATCGGCTGGCCGGGCATCACCGGCTTCAGCGTATAGCCGAAACGGCGCTCGACCTCGGCCAGCGTATCGGCGCTGGCATAAAGCGGTATTGAGCACCCCATCAAACGGTTGACAATACGAATATCATCTATTCCATGAAGATGATCGGCGTGCGCATGGGTCAACAACACAGCGTCAAGTCGGGTGGCGCCGGTAAGGAGCAGCTGCTGGCGCAGATCGGGCGAGGTATCGATCAACAGCGCGGCACCGCGGCATTCGACGAGGAGCGAGCAGCGGAGCCGATAGTTGCGCGGCTCGGCGGGGTCGCACGACCCCCAATTCGGGCCGATCGCCGGGACGCCCCAGGACGGACCGCAACCAAGGAGGGTCGCCTTCATAGCGTCCTCATGCCGCGGGCGCGGGCCGGCTCGCCTTCTCAAACAGCCGGAAGAAATTATCGGTCGTCACCGCGGCGAGGTGCTCCGGGTCGACCCCTTTCAGCGCGGCGACAGCCATGGCGGTCGCCGCGACATAGGCCGGCTCGTTGCGCCGCCCGCGATAGGGCACCGGCGCGAGATAGGGCGCATCGGTCTCGACGAGCAGCCGCTCCAGCGGCACGTCGCGCACGATCGCGCGCAATTCCTCGGCGTTCTTGAAGGTGACGATGCCGGAAATCGAGATGTAGAAGCCGAGATCGAGCGCCGCCTCGGCGAGCGCGCGGCTACTGCTGAAGCAATGCATGATTCCGGGCGGCGCCCGCTCCTCCCGGAGCATCCGCGCGACGGCGTCATCGGCCGCGCGGGCATGAATGATCAGCGGCAACCCACATTCTTGCGCGGCGGCGATATGGGCGCGAAACACCCGTTCCTGGACCTCGCGCGGACTGTGGTCGTAATGGAAATCGAGCCCGGTCTCGCCGATACCGACGACGCGCGGGTGGGCTGCGAGCCTGGCCAGATCGGCCGAGCTCAGCGCCGCGTGATCGGCCGCCTCGTGCGGGTGGACGCCGACCGAGCACCAGATGTCGGGGTACGCCTCGGCGATCGACCGCACTCCCTGGAACTGGTCGAGCCGGGTCGCGATCGTCAGCATCGTCCCGACCCCGGCCGCGCGGGCCCGCGCGACGACCGCATCGCGCTCCGCGGCGAAATCGGCGAAATCGAGATGACAATGGCTGTCGACCAGCATCTGCCCTGCCCCGCGCTCTAACGATGCCCGCGCTCTAACGATGCCCGCGCTCTAACGATGAGTGAGTTTCAACAATCGTGCCGGGCATGCTCAGGCGCCGGCGGGTTCCGCCTCGACAAAGCGCGGGAAGATGCCCTGTGGCGCCGGCAATGGGCGGCCCGGCGGCAGCGGGTGCGCCAGATCGGCAAAGCGCCGGGCCTCGGGCGGCACCGCCAACTGGTCGAGCAGCATCGCGGCCGCGCCGGGCACGAAAGGCTGCACGACGATGGCCAGATGGCGCAACACCTCGGCCAGCGTATAGAGCACGGCGCCCATCCGCGCCGGGTCGGTGCGGCGCAAGGCCCACGGCGCCTCACTGTCGACATAGCGGTTGGCCTCGGCGACGACGCGCCAGATCGCCTCGAGCGCCAGATGGAAGGCCTGCTGCTCGGCGATCAGCGGGCGCACCCGCTCAAGTAGCCCTTGCGCCTCGGCGAGGAGCCTCAGGTCGGCCTCGACAACCGGGCCGGGATCGGGCACCACCGCCGCGCAATTCCTGTTGATCATCGCCAACACGCGCTGCGCCAGGTTACCGAAATCATTGGCGAGGTCGCCGTTGAGCCGACCGATCACCGCGCGGTGCGAGAAATCGCCGTCACTGCCGAACGGTAGCTCGCGCAGCAGGAAATAGCGCAGCGGATCGAGCCCATAGCGCTCGACGAGCTCCTTCGGCGCGATGAAATTGCCGAGCGACTTCGACATTTTCTGGTCTTCGACGGTCCACCAGCCATGGGCGAACACGCGACGCGGCGGCTCAAGCCCGGCCGCCATCAGAAAGGCGTGCCAATAGACCGTGTGAAAGCGCAGGATATCTTTACCTACCATGTGAAGATCGGCAGGCCAAAATATTGAATAATCTCCGCTTTCGGTTTCGGGGTACCCAAGCGCCGTGATGTAGTTGATCAGCGCGTCGAGCCAGACATAGACGACATGCCCGGGGTGGCCGGGGACCGGGATGCCCCAGCTGAAGCTGGTACGCGAGATCGACAGATCGTTGAGCCCGGATTTGACAAAGCTGATGACCTCGTTCCGGCGGCTGCGTGGGGCGATCGCCTCTGGATTGGCCTCATAAAAGCCCAAAAGCCGGTCCTGCCAAGCAGATAGACGAAAGAAGTAATTTTCTTCTTCAAACCATTCGACCTCGGCCCCGGTGGGCGCCTTACCGTCGACCAGTTCACTCTCGGTATAAAAAGCCTCGTCGCGCACCGAATACCACCCGGCAAACCGGCCGAGATAAATCTCCCCGCGGCGCTCCAGCTCCTGCCACAGCGCCTGGACGCCGCGGATATGACGCTCCTCGGTGGTGCGGATGAAATCATCGTTGCTGATGTTGAGGAGTTGCGTCATGTCGCGCCAGGCTGGCGAGATGCGATCGCAGAACTCCTGCGGCGTCAGCCCGAGGGCGTGGGCTGATCGCTCGACCTTCTGGCCGTGCTCGTCGCTGCCGGTGAGGAATTTGACGCGCCGCCCGTCGAGCCGCATGAAACGCGCCAAGACGTCGCACACCACCGTCGTGTACGCGTGGCCGAGATGCGGCACGTCGTTCACGTAATAGATCGGGGTGGTCACAAAATAGGGCCGCTCGGCGCTCATCATCCTCTCCACGGCGCAGATATGGGACCGCACACGCCGCCGGTCCAGCGCAGGCGCCGAACCCGTCGCCCGGCGGCGTCCCGAGCTTCTACCGCGCCACGCCCTCGATCGCAAAGAATGCGCCGAGGATCGTCTGCTTCTTGTCGAGATTGAGGGCGTCGGTGCGGGCAAAGAGGCGGCCGATCTCGTCGCGCAACTCGGCCCAGCGCGCCGCCGGCGCCCGCTCGCCGAGCCGTCGCAGCACCGCGCTTTCGCGCGGCTCCGCCCCCACCCTTCCCTCCCCCACAAGTGGGGGAGGGTCAGGGAAGGCGCGCGGCTCCGCGGCAGCGTTGCCGCGCGCGGCCGCACCGGCAACCCGGGCCAAGAATTGCGCCATCAGCTCCTCGACCGCGCGGTAGGCCTCCTCGGCGTCGCCCCGGGCCAGCCGATCGGCGAAGGCATGGAGCGCGACCGGGTCGATTCCGCGCTCGGGCGAGAGCAGCGCCAAGACCGCCTCATAGAGCTCGACCCCGCCGGCGGCCGCGAGGTCGAGGGCGCGGCCGATGCTCCCGCCGGAGAGCGCAATCAGCGCCTCGGCTTGCGGCTCGGGCAGATCGGGCCGATAGCGCAGCAGCAGCTGGCGGACGATCGCCGGCGGCAACGGCGCCAGCGGAAACCGCCGGCAGCGCGAGCGGATCGTCGGTAGGAGCCGCCCCGGGCTGTGCGCCACCAGTAAGAGGAGCGCGCGCCGCGGCGGCTCTTCGAGCATCTTCAGAAGCGCGTTGGCGGCGTTGCGGTTCATCTCGTCGGCGCCGTCGACGATGACGACGCGCCAGCCGCCCTCGGCCGGCGTCAGCCGCAGAAAGGCGCCGATCTCGCGGGTGTTGTCGACGATGATCTCGCCGCGCAGCCGGCGGCGGCGCGGGTCGTAGGCGCGCTCGACCGTCAGGAGATCGGCATGCCCGCCAGAGGCCACCCGGCGAAAGGTGCCGCTGTCCGGCGCGATTCCCAGCCCCTCTGCACCGGTTTCGCCGAAGAGGCCGCCGAGCGAACCCTCCCCTCCTCCGGTCGCCAGCACGAACCGGGCAAGGCTAAACGCCAGCGTCGCCTTGCCGATGCCGCGCGGCCCGCTCACGATGAGCGCATGCGGCAGCCGGCCCGTAGCGACGAGGCGCCGCAGTGCGCTCTCGGCGGCCTCGTGACCGAGGAGTTCGGGGTTGGCGCGCGGCGCCGGGGCGGTGGCGGCGTCAGGTGTAGCCGCGCCGTCACGGCCGCTTCTCATCGCGGCACGGCGAGGCCAAGGCGCGCGGCGACGGCAGCGAGCACGGCGCGGTGAACGCTGTCCTGATCGCCGTCGGCATCGATCAGGAGGCACCGCTCGGGGTGGTCGGCGGCGATCTGGCGGAACCCCTGGCGCAGCCGCTCGTGGAACGCAACGTCGAGCCGCTCGAACCGGTCGGCATTGCCGGAACGCCGCGATGCCCGGGCAAGCCCATCGGCGACCGGCAGGTCGAGGATCAGCGTCAGGTCCGGGGCGAAATCGTCGAGCACCAAGCGGTGCAACGCCAAGAGGTCGGCGAGCGGCAATCCCCTTCCATAGCCCTGATAGGCCAGCGTCGAATCGGCGAACCGGTCGCAGACCACCCAGATTCCGCGGTCGAGCGCCGGCGCGATCAGCCGGACGACATGGTCGCGCCGTGCCGCGTAGAGCAGCAGGGCCTCGCCGACCGCATCCCAGCGCTCGGTCGCGCCGTCGAGAAGCAATCGGCGGATCGCCTCGGCGCCCTCCGAGCCGCCCGGCTCGCGGGTCCGCGTTGCAGCAATCCCGGCATGGCCCAAGGCCGCCAGCAAGAGATCGACCTGGGTCGACTTGCCGGCCCCCTCGCCGCCCTCGATCGTGATCAAGCGGCCGCGTGCGGTCATCGAAGCTCAACCCAAGCAGCCCCCACCCTCCCGGCCCTGCAGGCCGGGCCCCTCCCCTGGCGCATCTTGGATGCGCCATCCGTCAGGCGCACGCACGCGTGCGCCGAGAGGGCGCGGGCAGGGGAGGGTTGTGGGGTCGACGCCAATCTCTCCCTCCCCCTCCCCCGCCCTTCCCTCCCCCGCAAGCGGGGGAGGGTTAGGGTGGGGGCAAAGCGGGGTAGAGAGCGGGTGAAGAAGGGTTGTCGAGGCCGTAGAAACCGCTCCCTCCCTCGCTCGCGGGGGAGGGTTGGGGTGGGCGCTGCTGCCGCTGTTTTCAGTGCCGGTTGCCCCAGATCAGATGGGCGGCAACCATCGCCATGCGCCCGAGTGGGCCCATCCGGTCGACTGGGGCCGCGGCGATCAGCGGCGTCTCGACCGGGGCCATATCCGGCGCGGTGACGACGAGCTTGCCGATCTCCTGGCCTTGTCTGATCGGCGCTGGAACCGGCTTGTCGTAGTCGACCACCACCTTCATGTCCTTGCGCGATTTTCGCGGCATCGTGACGACGAGGTCCTTGGCGACCGTGAGCGGCACTTTCGCCTCGGTGCCGAGCCACAGTTCGGCATCATCGACCTTGTCGCCGGCGCTGAACAGCTGATAGTCGTTGAATTCGCGGAAGGCCCATTCGATCAACCGCTCGCTTTCCTGCGCCCGCGCCTTCATCGTCGGCAGGCCGCCCAATACCATGACAATGCGCCGCTTGTCCCTATGCACCGAGGCCAAGAGGCTATACCCCGCCTCCTCGGTATGGCCGGTCTTCAGCCCGTCGGCGCCGATGTCACGGTAGATCAACGGGTTGCGGTTTCCCTGATTGATGTTGTCGAAGGCAAAATCCTTCTCCCCGTAGTAGTGGTAATATTCCGGGAAATCCGCAATCGTCCGCAGCGCCAGGATCGCCAGATCGTGGGCGGTCATGTAATGGTCGGGGTCGGGCAGGCCATCGACATCGGCAAAATGGCTGTGGGTGAGCCCGATCTCCTTGGCCTTTTGGTTCATCAGATCGACGAAGGCGGCTTCGCTCCCGGCCAGCCCTTCGGCCAAAACGATGCAGGCATCATTCCCGGACTGCACGATCATGCCGCGGATCAGATCCTCGATCTTGATACGCCCGCCGAGCGGCACGAACATCTTCGACCCTTGGGTGCGCCAGGCGTGCTCGCTGACCGGCAGCTCGTCTTCGAGTTTGGCGCGGCCCTGCTTCAGCATGCCGAACACGACATAGGCGGTCATCACCTTGGACATCGAGGCCGGTGGCATGCGCTCGTCGGCGCCCTTGTCGAGCAGCACCGCGCCCGTATCCGCTTCGATGATCATCGCGTGGGTTGCCTGCGTGTCGATCGGGCCAATGATCGGCAGAGGCTCGATCGGCGCCGGCGCGGTCTTGGCGTGCGGCGCGGGAGGCTTCTGTTTTGCCGCCACCGCGGGGGACAACCCGGGCAGGGCGACGAGCGCCGCCAGGGCAAGCACCACGGCGCCGGCAATCGAGTGAAACCAGCGCAATCGCATCGTCTTGGACCTCCGGCCGGGTTCGCCAACCGCCCCGGGTCACTCGCCGACGACGCGCGCTCCCGGATAGCCGCTATCCACGACCTTGCCGAGCAACCGCGCCGCCGCCGCCTCGCTTGCCACCGGCCCGAGCCTCACCCGATAAAGCTCGGTGCCCCTGGCTGCGCTCCGCACGATCTCGACGCTGCCCAGAGCGGCGATCCGTGCGCGCACCCGTTGCGCATTCTCTGGCACAGCAAACGTGCCGGCCTGAACAAAGATCCGGCCGGAAGTCCTCGCGGCTATGGGGGCCGCTGCGACCGGCGGGTGCAGCGTCTCGGCATGCGCCGGCGAGATCAGCGTCGGCCAGTAGGGGGAAGCGGCAGCGGCGTCGGCGGGACGCGCGGCCGAACGTGGTTCAGGGGATGCCGCGGCGGAGGGTGGCGTCCCGATCACCTCGGCCGCCCGCAGCGATGGCGGCCCGGCCGCCGCGACCTGCATCAGCGGCCGGGTCTCCCTGCGCGGCATGGGAATGGGTTCGCTCGGGGCGGCCTCTTGGGCCTGCGCGACGAGCACATGCCCGGTCTCGCCGTGCATCGCCGCCTCGGCGACCTCGATGCTCTCGTCCTTCAGGATCCGGACTCGCACCGAGGCGGTGCCTGTCGTCTCAAAGCCGAGCAGTTGGGCGGCACGGCGCGACAGGTCGATGATCCGTCCGTCGACAAAAGGCCCGCGGTCGTTGACGCGCAAGCGCACGGATCGGCCGTTCTGCAGGTTGGTGACCTGGACGACGCTGGGCAACGGCAACGTCTTGTGCGCCGCCGACAGCTGGTTCATGTCGTAGATCTCGCCATCCGCGGTGGCTTGCTGGTCGAAGCCCGGGCCATACCACGAGGCGATGCCGGTTTCGTCATAGTTGTAATCGGCCCGCGGCGTGTACCACACCCCCTTCACCTGGTAGGGCTCGATCCGGTAGGTCGGCTGTCCGGGCATGTGATGGGCATGGTGATTGCCGGCGAATTGCGGCCCCGAAGAGGCACAGCCCGTCAAGATGACGCCGAGCGCCACGATGACAGGCAGATTCCAGACGCGTGCGCCTCCCCCCATCGAGCGGCCCCGCCCGGCCTAGCCGCGCTCGATGCTGTCGGCGATGTAGCCGACAGCCGCGGCGAAATAATTGGAGTTGTTCCACCGCTTGATGACCCGGAAATTGTCGTAGACCAAGAGTGCCGTGCCGCCGGCTCCGTCGGGCAGGACCAGGGAGGCGGCGGGCTCGCGGCCGGTGAACGCGGCCCCACTCGCGGGGCGCACGCCAAGCCGGCTCCATTCCACCGTCGAGCGGCGGCTGTCGAGCCCGGCGAGCCGGCCGTCGAAATCGCCCGGCACGGCGACCTCGCGCCCCCAGCTCTCCTCGGCGCGCCAGCCGAGCCGGGAGATGTAGTTAGCGATCGAGCCCAAGACATCGGCGCGGTCGTTCCAGATGTCGCGGCGGCCGTCGCCGTCGAAATCGACGGCGTAGCTGAGGAACGTCGTCGGCATGAACTGGCACTGGCCCATCGCCCCGGCCCACGACCCCATCATGCTGTCGACGCGGATATTGCCCTGGTCGAGGATTTTCAAGGCCGCGATCAGCTCGGCGCGAAACATCGCGCCGCGGCGCCCGTCATAGGCGAGCGTGGCGAGCGCCGCCGGTACCGAATACGTGCCCATGGTCCGGCCGAAATCGCTCTCGACCCCCCAGAGCGCGACGACGAAGCGCGGTTGCACACGAAAGCGCTGCCAGACCTGCTGCAAGAGCCCCCAATTGTCGACCAAGTGACGGCGCCCGTCCTCAAGCCGCTGTTGCGTCACGACCTTGTCGAGATATTCGGCAAAGGTCATCTTTTGCTCGGGCTGCTTCCTGTCGAGCTCGACGACATGCGGCAGGTATTGGATTGATCGGAAAGCGATGTCGATCGTCGCCGGCCGGATGCCTTGAAGAGCGGCATCACGCCGTACCCCGGCGAGAAAACCCGAGAAATCGCTTTCCGCCGCCGTCGCGATCCCACCCCCCAGCGGGACCGCCAACAACGGAGCCGCGGCGATCAATGCCCGGCGGCTCACGCGGAAAGGCATCATCACTATGCCCCCGCTAGTACTTCACCCCTGATGCCTTCTGCCATAGATCCGTGAATAATTCAATAATCATGCTGCCCGTTCGCTTTGGGTCGGAAGGCGATGAGAGTTTCAGGACATAATAGCATTGTCATCCCGGCGAAGGCCGGAACCCACCATTCAACCGCTCACAGCAACAGCGCGCGCGGCAGCCAGAGCGAAATCGCCGGGATATAGGTCACCAGCATCAGGACAAGAAACATGACGCCATAGAACGGCCAGATCTCTTTCATCACGTCTTCCATCCGCACGCGGCCCACGGCGCAGCCGACGAAGAGGGTCGCGCCGACCGGCGGATGACAGAGGCCAATCCCGAGGTTCAACAGCATGATCATGCCGAAGTGAACCGGATCGACGCCGAATTTCATCACCACCGGCAAGAGGATCGGGGTCGTGATCAGGATCGACGGCGCCATGTCGATGAGGCATCCGAGCACCAGCAACATGACGTTGATCATCCCCAGGATCACATATTTGTCGCTCGACAATGTGAGGAAGAACGCGGTGATCTTCGCCGGCATCTGCATCAGCGCCATCATGTAGCCGACGCTTGCGGCGCAGGCGATCAGCATCATCACCATCGCCACGGTGCGCAGCGTGCGGTAGACGAGCATCGGGAGATCCCGCCAGCGATAGTCGCGGTAGACGAACATCGTCACGCAAAAGGCATAGACGCAGGCAACCGCGCCCGCCTCGACCGCGGTGAAGACGCCGCCCAGGATGCCGCCGAGGATGATCACCAGCGTGACGAGGCCCCAGAGCGCATCGAGCGTGATCCAGAGCGCGTCTCGGAGCGGCACCGCTTCGCCGGCGGGGTGGCCGCGGCGATAGGCCAAGAGGAGGCACAACAGCATCAATGACGCGCCGAGCAGGAGGCCCGGCATCACCCCGGCCATGAAGAGGCTCGCAATCGAGATCGTGCCGCCGGTGGCGAGCGAATAGATGACGGCGTTGTGGCTCGGCGGCACCAAAAGCCCCTGCACCGAGGCGGCGATCGTCACATTGGTCGAGAAGACCCGCGGATAGCCGGATTTTTCCATCTGCGGGATCATCACCGAGCCGATCGCGGACGCATCGGCCACCGAGGATCCCGAGATCCCGCTCATAAAGGTCGTCGCCATGATGTTGACCAGCGACAAGCCGCCGCGCACGCGCGTGACGCCGACAATCATGTTGGCAAAGGCGACCAGGCGGCGCGCCATCCCGCCCTCGGCCATGATCGCGCCGGCGAGCACGAAAAACGGGATCGTCAGCATGGCGAATTTGCTGACGCCGCTGGAAATCTGCAGCATCACCGCTTCGATCGGCAGGCCGATCCACAACGCGCCGGCCAAGGCGGCCAACGCCAGCGCATAGGCGATCGGCACGCCGAGCGCGATCCCGAGCAACAATCCGCCGATGACAATGAGGACATCCATGGCTGCGTTCAGTCGGGCGCCGCCTGCCGCCAGTCGGTCTGCGGCGGCGGGCCGATCAGCAGGCGCTCGATGACGAAGAGCAAGGTCACCGCGCCGCCCAGCGGGATCGGCAGGTAGGTGATGCCGACCGACAGGAACGGAAATTCGGCGATCACCTGATGCCAGGTGGTCAACACGAGCCGGCCGCCCCAGACGGTCATGAAGAGGCTAACCCCGGCCATCAGCCCTTCGCCAACCAGATCCATCGCGCGCTGCGGCCCCTTCGGCAGCATGTCGCGCAATACGGTTACCCGCATGTGGGTGCCCGAGCGGTAGCCCGCCGCCGCGCCGAAAAAGGTCAACACGATGGAGAGCAGGATCGCCATCGGCTCCGGCCAGGATGCCGCGCTGTCGAGCACATATCGGGTGTAGACCCCCCAGGGAACCACCAGCGAGATGATGACGAGGGCCGACCCGGCTATGACTGCGCACGCCCAGTAGAGTGCGTCCATGGCCCGGCGGAGGGGATGCACCCACGCACCTGGATTCTCATCCTGCGTCCTTCGAGACGCGCCCTCCGGGCGCTCCTCAGGATGAGGTAAATTTGTGTATTGAATCAATGACTACCTCATCCTGAGGAGGCCGCGCGAGCGGCCGTCTCGAAGGACGCACCGAGGCGATCCACTTCGGGAACTCGGCTCAGTTCACCGCCTGGATCTGTTTGATCAGATCGGCGTATTTGGCGCCGTATTTGTCCCACACGGGCTTCACCGCGTCTTGAAACGGCTTCTTGTCGGCGATCGGGATGATTTCGACGCCGGCGGCCTTCATCCGCGTTATCGCCTCCGCCTCGGTCTTTTGCCACAGCTGACGCTCGTCGAGCTGCGCTTCGCGGGCGAATTTCTTTATGAGGCCCTGATCCTCCGGCGACAGCTTGTCCCAGCTCGTACGTGAGAACACCAGCATCTCGGGCACGATCAGGTGCTCGGTCAGGCTGTAGTATTTCGCGGCCTGATAGTGGTTGTCGAAGACGAAACTCGGCGGGTTGTTCTCGGCGCCGTCGACGACGCCGGTCTGCAACGCGCTGAATACCTGGTCATAGCCCATCGCGACGCCGTTGCCGCCGAGGGCGTTCATCATGTCGACAAACATCGGGTTGCCCATCACGCGGACCTTCTGCCCCTTCAAATCGGCGATCGTGCGGATCGGCTTTTTGCTGTCGTAGATGTTGCGCGCGCCGGCATCCATCCAGCACAGGCCAATGAGCTTTACCTGCGGGTTGTTGGTCACCTTGTCGAGCATCGCCTGGCCGATCGGCCCGTCGATGATTTTTTCCATATGCTCGGTGTTGCGGAAGAGGAACGGCAGGTTGAACACGTTGAGGTCGTCGACGACCGGCCCCAACGCCCCGACGCTGACCCGGGCGAGCTGCAGGGCGCCGATTTGGGCCTGCTCGATCGCCTCCTTCTCGCCGCCCAATTGCATCGAGGCATACATCTGGATGGCCATGCGGCCGCCGGTGGCCTGTTCGAGCTTCTTGCCCATGTTCTCGACCGCCTGCACGGTCGGGTAGCCCTCGGGGTGCACGTCCGAGGCCTTCAGCACCGTTGTCGGCTCCGCCCGGGCATGGCGCAGCGGGGCCGCGGCGGCGAGCGCGGCGGCTCCGGCCAGCGTCAGCAGATCCCGTCTTTTCATGCGGTCTTCCCTCCCCTCTTGATGGCATTGTCGGCGCTCCGGTCGACCGACGGCGCCGCGACATGCTAGCAGATCTCGGCTAATCGTCGGCTGCCGCGGTGGCGGCGGTTGCGGCGGGCGACGGTTGGCGGCGCGCATCGCGCAGCAGCAGCAGCAGCGGCAGGGTGGCGAGCGCGATCAACATGATCAGCTTGAAATCATCGATATAGGCGACCATCGCGGCCTGTCGCGTCACCTCGGCATTGAGTGCCGCCATCCCGCCCGGGTTCGTGAGGCTGAACGGAGCCGGCAGATAGGGCGCCTGGGCGAGCGGGTTGTCCGGCCGCAGCCCTTCGACCAAGCGCGCGTGCACCACTTGGGTATTCTCGGCCAAGGTCGCGATCAGAACGCTGATGCCGACGCTGCCGCCTAGGTTGCGCATCAGGCTGCGGATCGCTGTTCCCTGAGTCAGGATATGGCGCGGCAGGGTCGACAACGCCATGATGTTCAAGGGTACCTGTGTGCAGCCGAGGCCGAAACCCTGCAAGAACCCGGAAATGATGACCGGCATCATGCCCATCTGCAGCGAAAACTGGCTCATCTGCCACATCGAGGCCGCAGTCAGCAGAAAGCCGAACATGATGAGCAACCGGTTATCGATCCTGGTGATCAGCGGGGCGACGATGAACATCGCCATCATGCTGCCGACGCCGCGCGGCACGCACACCAGCCCCGTCGTCATCACCGGATAGTTCATCAGGTTCTGCAGCATCGTCGGCAGCAGCGCCAGGGTGCCGGTCATGATCAGGCCGCCGGCGAACATCAGCACCGTGCCGGTCATGAAATTGGCGCTCTTCAACAGATCGCGGTTGAGAAACGAGCGTTCGTCGGTGGTTGCCGTGTGCACGATGAACAGATAGAGGCCGAGCCCGGCGACCGTCGCCTCGATCCAGATCTCGCCCGAATGGAACCAGTCCTTTAGTTCGCCGCGATCGAGCAACAACTGCAAGGCGCCGATCCCGACGCTCAGCGCAAGGAACCCGACGAAATCGAACGGCTCGCGGTGCAAATTGCGGGTCGGGCGGATGAAGATGAGAACGCCCAGCGTGCACAGCACACCGACCGGCAGGTTGATGTAGAAGATCCAGCGCCAGCTGTAATCCTCGGTCACCCACCCGCCGAGCGCCGGCCCCATGATCGGCCCGAGGATCGTGCCGATGCCGAAGATGGCCATGGCATAGCCGTGGCGTTCCGGCGGATTGATCTGCAAGAGCGTCGCCTGCGACAGCGGGATGAGCCCGGCTCCGGCCACGCCCTGCAGCGCGCGAAAGAACACGAGCTCGCCAAGGCTGGTGGCGGCGCCGCATAGGGCCGAGGCAATCGTGAAGCCGATGATCGAGGCGAGAAAGATATATTTGATGCCGAAGCGGCCGGCGAGCCAGCCGGTCAGCGGCATCATGATCGCAGCGCAGACGATATAGGAGGTGAGCGCCCAGGCGATCTGATCGAGCGACGCTGAGAGGCTCCCCTGGATGTGCGGCAGGGCGACGTTGAGGATCGTGTTGTCGACGCCCTGCATGATGTTCGCCAGCATAATCGAGAGCGTGATCATGCCGCGGTTGGCAACCGGGGCGAACGCCTCCCCCCTCACCGCCTTGTGTCCGTCATCGGCGCGCCCCAGGCAGCCCCTCGCCCCGCCCCTCTTCTCGTGCTCTGCGGGTCAGGCCCGGGGAGGGAGAGGGAGCGACCCGCGACGCGGGCGGATGAGGGGCGGTTCGCCGGCTTGGCGTTGTTTCCTCCCAGTTGGCTTCTAGGCCGCCTCAATCTGCACGGCAGTCGGCGCGCTTCTCAAGCCTCTCTGAATAGCTTGTGTGCGAGTGCACAAAGAAACGCCAATGTCGCAATTCTGTCATGTGCGCCGACGCGAGGCTTGAGACGCCCGGAGTGAACGGGCTTCGCGATATTACCGATTATTTCACCGATCTTTGCGTCGATGCCGGCGGGACGCCTCGCCAAGATAGGAGCGGAGCACCCCGGCGGGATCGCGGCCGATCTTTTCGCCGAGAGTTGTGATTGCGGGTCTTGACCTGATAACTCATGCCGGTGACGCTGGGCGAGTGTTCCCGATTACCGCAAGGGAGAACCCATGGCACGGATCCTCGTCATTCACGGCGCCGGTATGAACATGCGGGGGAAGGTGCAGACCGAGATCTTCGGTCCCATGACCTTGCCGCAATACGATGAGCGCATCATCGGCTACGCACGCGAACTCGGCCTCGACGTCGAGATCTTTCATTCCAACATCGAAGGCGACATCGTCAACCGGCTGTACGATGCGAACGACCAGGGCTTCGATGCCGCGATCTTCAACCCGGCGGCCTTCGGCTCGGGCTATCCGGCGTTGGTCGCTGCGATTTCGCAGATAAAGTTTCCGACGATCGAGGTACATATCTCGAACCCGATCCGGCGCGGTCCGGCCTCCCAGACGGCCGCGGTGAGCCTCGGCATCGTCGCCGGATTCGGTATCGCCGGCTACTTCCTCGCGCTGCGCGGCATCCGCGACATGCTGGCGGCTAAAAAATAGGTCTGCGGCATTGCTCCCGCGACGGACTTGCCGCCGGGCGGCCCGCGTGGAACTCTGCGGCCCGGGTCTGGTCGCACAGGCGTCATCGCAAGCGAAAGGGGGCGACATGCGCATCGTCATCGTCGGTCAGCAGGCTTTCGGCAAGGCCGTGCTCGATGCTTTTGTGGCGCGCGGCGACACGGTCGCCGGCGTGTTCGCGGCGCCGGAGAAGCCGGGCGCGCGCCCGGACCCGCTCGTCGTTGCGGCCGAGGAGAAAAAGTTCCCGGTGCACCGCTTCCCGAAATATTCCGATCCGGAAGCGCTCGGCGCCTTGAAGGCGCTCGACGCCGATATCGGGATCATGGCCTATGTCCTCCTATTCGCGCCGCCCGAATTCTGCGCGATCCCCAAGCACGGCATGATCCAGTTCCACCCGTCATTGTTGCCGTTGCATCGCGGGCCGGCCTCGATACCGTGGGCGATCATCCGCGGCCGCAGTGAGACCGGGCTCACCATCTTCCGCCCGACCCCGGGCCTCGACGAAGGACCGATCATCCTGCAGAAGCGCTGCGCGATCGGACCTAACGACACCGCCGCCTCGCTTTATTTCGACAAGATCTTCCCGCTCGGGGTCGAGGCCTTGGTGCAGGCCGCCGACCTCGTCACCGCCGGGCGCGCCACCGAATGGACCCAGGACGAGAAAGAGGCGACCTATGAGGGCTGGGTGCGCGACGCAGAGGCGCGCATCAACTGGGCCAGCCACGTCGATTTCGTCTACGACCTGATCCGCGGCTGCAACCCGGCGCCGGGCGCCTGGACGATTTTCAAGAAGGGCGAGGAGGAGCAGAAGCTCTACCTGTTCGACGCGAAAAAAATCATGGCGCCGACCTTCGGCGCGGTGCGCGGCAAGAAGCTCGGCGAGGTTGTCTCGGCCGGGCCGGAGGGCCTGCGCATTCACGCCCAGGGCGGGTTCGTCGAAGTCTCACGCCTCCGCCTCGGCG
>Ga0210394_10004523_pt1 | contig 16185 bp, 18 predicted proteins | sample IncBWC12MmetaG_FD_160121 | JGI IMG/M metagenome (GOLD analysis project Ga0210394, IMG submission 160121) | Forest soil microbial communities from Barre Woods Harvard Forest LTER site, Petersham, Massachusetts, United States - Inc-BW-C-12-M | ecosystem: Environmental > Terrestrial > Soil >... | reverse complement strand
GGTTGTTGCGGCACACGCTTCGATGAAATTGCAGGAGGCGTTTGGGATTGGGACGGCGGCGATCATTGCGCCGATTGCTTGCATTGGTTATCGCGGCAAGGATATGGAGATTGCGACCGGGGCGCCGGGTGGCGTTGCCAGCAGGTTGCACGCGAAGCTGGTAGGAATTCAGACGGGGAAGGAAGCGGATCCGCGCGGGTGGTTGTTGTTTGTTTGAGTCGCGCGTCGGAAAAACCAAGAATTAACGCAGAGTCCGCAGAGGAAGAGCGCAGAGGTCGTGGAGAGGTCAGCCCAAGACCCATCGATTGCACCGACTGCAACAAGATAAGCTCACAAAGCGAATTTAAGCGGTGGCGCCTGCTAGTTGGGCTACTAGAAATTCCATTACTATGCGTTGGTCTTGGCCGCGTTTCAGTTGATCGTCGGCTTTTTGGAGGATGCGGAGGCCGTCGAGCAGGCGAGCCTTGGAAATTTTTTGGGCGCTGCGGATGGCCAGTTCGGCTTGTTCGGGGCGCATGCCGAGGGCTTTGGCGGCTTGCCAGCCATTGGTGACTCCGCGAATTTCGGAAGCTTCCACGAGCTTGCGATACATCCAGGCCATGGCGCCGAGCATCTGGAGAGGTTCTTCGCCCTCGCGCAGCAAGCGATCGAAGAATTCGAGGGCTTTTTTTGGTTGGCGTGAGGCCAGCAGATCCGCGACTTCCCAGATGGTGGAAGTTTTTTCGGAAATTACCAGCGCGGTGACATCCTGCCGACGAATGCGTTTTCTTTCCGCTGCAAAAGTCGAGAGTTTATCGATTTCCGTTTTCAGGCGCATCAGGTCGCCGCTGACGAACTCGGCGAGGTCCTCAGCGGCTCCGGTTTCGAACTCAATTCCCTGCTCTTTCGCGAGAGACTTGGCGAGACTGATGGCGGCTCCAATGCGCTCGTCGGCTCGTTCGCTGAGACTCACGTCTACGACAATGGATTTATCCGCGAGGAGTTTGGCGAGGCGCATGCGCTGATCCAGGCCGGTGGCTTCGAGCACCAGAATAGTGAACGGTGCAGGGTTGTCGAGGTAGCCTTCAAGAGTCTTGACCGCTTCGTCGCGAGATTTTTCGTTTAGCTTTTCGATGGCCTCGGCTTCCTCCAGAAAAACAATCTGCACAGGGGAAAGCATAGGAAGAGTTTGCGCTTGATCCATCGCGGCTTGCGTCTCATCGCGATCAGCGGAGAAGCGGGAAATGGCCCAGGTGCGGGCGGCTTCGGGAACGAAGCGCTCGATCAACAGAGCACGGCAGGCGTCGCGGAGATATGGCTCATCCCCGAGGAGCAAGATGGCAGGCACGGGCTTGCCCTTTTCCAGTTTGGCTGCAAACTGCTCGGTGGTGACGCGCGGCATCAGTAGTTCTCCGTGACGGCGGCGACGAGACGTCCTGCAAAATCCTGCGCCATGCGGTCGAAGGCCGGGTCGCTCTCCTGAAAGAAGCTACGCACATTATCCTCGGTCACCGCGGCATTCTGCGTAGCGGCTCCGAGTTCATACTCATTGCGGAAAACGAAATTCTCGTTGTGATAGAGAACCTTCTCGGTGTCGCGCTCCGTGAAGGTGACTTCGCATTTCATAATGACGAGCATGGTGGTTGCTTGGGCGATGGAACTGGTGGGTGTCGGGCTAGTGGTTTGGAAGGTCAACGGAATGATCTCAACGCTTAGAACTTTTCCGCGAAGGACGGCATCGCCACCGTTGGGATCGGAGACGACCCGGTACCGCGTTTTGGCGAGGAATTCGTGGATGGTGGCGGCGGTGAGTTTTTGCTCGATGCGGTAGGTGGTGGTTTTGTTTTCGAGCGCGGGAACAGCGATGACGTGGATGGTTTTCGGAAGTGTGGAGTAGTGCCCGGCGACGTGATAGCCGCAGGCGGCGAGGGAAAGAGAAATGCACAAAACAAGTAGAGTGCGGGCGGAGAGTCTCATGAGTCGAGCCACTCGGCGAGTTTGATGGCGCTGTGGGCTGGAACGCGAAGATTATCAGCGGCGCCCCAGAACCACCAGCTTTTGGGATGGTTGGAATCGGGCGACGGTTCACGGAGAAAGAGCGAGGTTTCACCGGCGACTGTGACGTTGCTGGGGCCTGGCTCTGCCGCGGGAATCACGGAAAAGCCGGCTTCTTTGCACGCTTCGGACAGCGTTTCCACGGAGATGTCTGCGTTCAGGTCGACGCATACGCTGAACGTGGTGCCGTAAAAAACGGGGACGTGGAGAATGTTTAGAGAGAGCTTGGCGTCTTCGCCGGGATCGCCGACGGCGGCGGTGATTTCCGCCCGGGTGGTCAGCAAACGATCGCGCAAGAGTTGGCGGCTTTCTTCACCGTAGCTGGGTAGAAGATTGAAGGCGGTTTGCGTTCCGAAGATGCGGTGGCCTATGGGTTGAAAGGACAAGAGTTGCGAGGTTTGTGTCTCGAGTTCTTCGATGCCTTCGCGACCTGCTTCGGAGACGGGCCAGTAAACCGCGGCGACCAGGCGCTGCATGCCGAATTTTTTCAGCGCGAGCGCGAGACTTGCCATAGCCATGCCGCCTGCGGAATATACGGCGAAGACGCCAGAGTTTTTCGCGATGGTTTTACCCGTTAGTGCTTGGATTTTCGGAAACCAGGGAATGGCATCCGGGTCGGACAAGGTTCCACCGGAGAGGTCGGCGACGACCGCTCCTGCTTCTTTTGCCGGCGCGAGGCAACGATTGCTGAAGGCCTTGGAACCGGTGAGGAAGGCGAAGCGTGCGCCACGGAAGGTGTCTTCGTCGACTTTTTGGATTACGGCAGGTTCTCCGCCTGCTTCGGTGAGAGTGCCGGCGGCGACATCTTCATCCACGAGTTGCAGATCCCACGAGGCAAACCGGCTTTCTTCCAGCAGGGATTTCAATTCGCTGCCGAGCAAGGAAGAAGCGCCCGCGATGACGATTGTTTCTTGATTTCGGTCCGCAACCATGAATCACACGGTCCTGGCGACGAGACGATGACGTAGAACGCGGACAATGTGAAGGATTATGCCCGCCAGGGCGTAGGTACCGGCGATGACGACCAAGACGAACTCCGAGTATTTCCAGATGATGGCGACCAAGAGAATCAGTAGCACGATGCCGATCGAAGGTTGCTTTCGCGTCCAGGGGATGTCTTTGAAGCTGTAGTAGCGCACGGTGCTAGCCATCAGCCCGCCCAACACGGGAAGCAACGCAAACCAGACGATTGCCCAGGACCTATCGGAAATCGGTTCCAACCAGTGGCAAGCGTGGACAATGGCCGCAACGACGCCAGCAGCCGCAGGCGTGGGCATACCCACAAAATTCTTGTTGCCGCCCGGTTCCATGCCCTTCACGTTGAATCGAGCGAGACGCCACGCGGAGAAGATCAAAAAGGTGAGGCAGCAGATCCACGCGAATTCACCGAGTTGGTGAGACTGTCCCGTGGTGCCGAATCCATAGCGAAAGCCCCAAGCGTAGGCAAGGATTGCGGGAGCGACACCGAAGCTGACGACATCGGCGAGGGAATCGAATTGCACACCAAAGTCGGTGTTGGCACCGACCAGGCGGGCGATGCGACCGTCCAGCGAATCAAAAAGTATCGCGAGGCCGATGGCTTTGGCGGCGTGATCGAAGTCTTCCTTGCCGCCAACGAGAGCAGCGATAGAGGCGTAATAGCCGCAGAGTAGATTGCCAACGGTGAAAAGGCTGGGAATCAGAAAAATACCGCGGCGCAGCTTGGGATTCTTGAACCGGCGCTCGCGAAACGGGATGTCTTGCTGTGCGTAGTCAGCCATGGTGTTGTTGAGTGTGCCGCAACAGAGTACTACGCTCCATGGTCGGAGCCGTCTACTTTTTCCTTGGCAATTTTTGGCGAAGTCGAGGGGCGGAGATGGCTGCCGACGCCCTCGGTGATACGTGCGAGTATGCTGGAACCGCCGTACACGGTGTCGCCAACTTTTACGAGCAGCTCGGCGTTTTCCGGTAGCCAAATGTCCACGCGGGAGCCGAAGCGGACCAGCCCGACGCGCTCGCCACGAGCGACGGTGTCACCAGCTTTTTTCCAGGAAACCACACGGCGGGCGATATAACCGGCAATTTGCTTGAATTCAAGCTCGCCTACTTCACTTTGCATGCGGAAGATGTTCTGTTCGTTATCGAGCGAAGCGCGTTCGGCCCAGGCGGCCATGAACTTACCGGGTTTGTAGTCGAGCTGTTGGATGACGCCGGCAGCGGGCGAACGGTTCACGTGCACGTTCCAGACTGCCAGGAAAATACTGATGCGCTTGCCCGGTCGATCGCGATTTGGTTCGTCTTTTAGGACGACAATGCGGCCGTCGGCGGGCGAGACCACCAAGCCAGGGTCCACGGGGACGACTCTGTCGGGATTGCGGAAGAAAGAGAAAACAAAGAGACCCAAGCAAACCAGGACGATACCGGCGGCGTACGCAACGGGAGTGCGAAACGCGAAGAGGATTAAACCGAGAATCAGTGGCGGAATGCCGAACGTGTAGCCTTCTTTGACCATAGGGGAAGAAAGAAGGAAAGACTTTAACACAGAGGGCACAAAGAGAAGAACCACGGAGGGCGGCCCAAGCGCACACCTGCACGGGAGGGCGCAGTGGTGGGGCCGCGCGAGGCCGCGCTGCAAATAGATGGCTGAAGCTAATTCGTAGGTCGGGGAGTGTGTTTAGCTCGGACGTCCGGGATACGTGATGCGATGCGTTCCATTTCGTCTTTCACGTGAAGCTTCAACTTTTTTAGCCTGATTTCCTCGATGAGATCTTCGGAGTTGTGATACGGGGAGAGGGAGAGTTCCTTGAGGGCTGCTTCGTACTGTTGGTGCTGCTGTGCCAGACGCTGATACTCGGCGCCTGCTTCAAATATTACGTCCCGAGGGTTCCGCTGTGCTGTTGCCATGCGTTCCTCCTCCTGACTGATTTGTGACTGCAGTGTGACCACCACATGAGCGGAGAGTAGCACCGGGAAGAGCGGCGTCAAGGGCAATTGTGTACTAGCCTGTGGAATCTAGTAGTTTGCTGTAGACGAGTGCGGCCTCGACTGGGTCTCGGTAATAGGCCGGCCTCCGTCCTACTGGAAGAAAGCCCAGCGTTTCATATAGGGCGATTGCGGCGGAGTTGGATTCGCGGACTTCCAGAAAAACGGTGCGGACAGAGTGTTCGTGGAAGTTAAGGAGAAGGCGTTCGACAAGAGCCTTGGCCTGTCCCTGACGGCGCGAAGAGGCTGAGACGGCGAGGTTTAGGACCTCGGCTTCGTCCGCTATCTGCCTGCCGATGATGAAGCCAGTGGGCCTTTCCGGCACCTCACTGAAGAAAGCGGAGGTACAAGCCGGATCAAAGTTGCCTGGTTGCAGGGCGCTCTCGGACCAAGCGGACGCGCCTTCGGATTCGCGAAGGATCGCGCTTGCCAAGGCGGCGTCTTCGGCGCCGGGACGGTAGGAACGAATCGTAAAGCTTGGCGGTTCTGAATCAGGCACGCAGGGTGGGACCTTTCCAGAAGCTTTCCGCGTCGGACCGGCGGACATAGTTTGCGTCGAGATGAAGCGCATCGGTGGTGAGGCCCCGGCGCAAACGTTCTTCGGCAATTTCGCCGATTGCGCGCGCCAACTCCGCCGGGCACGACTCGATCTGTTGGTTAAGGGCGGCCCGCGAGTTCCATTCCGGCAAGGTGCTTACCAACTGCGGATCAAGTGATATCCAGCGAACTGGAGCTTCTCGGGAATGTGCGTTCACAGCGTTAAGAAAATCGCGCGGCGCTGTGACGACATCGCTCTCGACGAGCTCGAGTTTGTGGCCCGTTGAGCGGTAAAGCGCTGCGAATATTTGCCCGCGGTGGGCGTCGAAGAAAGCAGCGGTCCAGGGCGCTCCGGCAGGAGCGTGGCTTGCAATTGCCTCCAGGCGAGATACCCCAACGAGGGGGGCTTTATAAATTTCGCCCCAGGCCTTGGCGGAGGTAAGTCCAACGCGGACGCCAGTGAAGGAACCGGGACCGGTGGCGACGGCGATTAGCTCCACATCCCGGAAGGTTAGTGAAGCATCCCAAGAGTGGAATCGACGGCCGGCAGGAGCCAGGATGAATAGTCTTCCGTGGAATCATGGCGGCGTGTAGCGACGGCAGCGCCATCACGCCGGACGGCTATGCTGCCGCGTGAATCGCAAGTATCGATCGACAAGCTAATCATTGAATGGAAGAACTCATTCAGAAGACGGATGCTCCTTAGCGCTCGCGGAGTAACGTTATTCTCTCAAAACACGAGGGTTGCGGGGTGGAGAATCGAAAAGACTACCGCGCTGAAGTTTAGGGGTGGTAAGAAGAGTGGGTCGGCGGAGTAAAGGAGCGCGACGGTGCAGAGCAATTCGAGGGCCACATTTTAGTACAATCGTCCCTATCTTCCTGATTCCACGCCATATATCTTGACTCTTGCGGCACACTTCCCTACACTTGTTCTATCTCCTAGGGGGACAACCGAAAGCTATGGAATACAAGATTGGCGACAAAGTCGTTTATCCGAACCACGGCGTAGGGGTTGTAGAACAAATCAGTTACGGTGTTCTGAACGGCAGGACGGAACGTTATTTCATGATCCGAGTAATTTCCAGCGGATTGCGGGTGATGGTTCCACATTCGAACGCAGAAATAGTGGGTCTGCGATCGGTGATTCGGTCGAATGACACCATGAAGGTCCTCGGTTTCCTCGAGAAGGGCAAACTCAACTCTCATCACGACTGGAAGCATCGCTTCAAAGAAAATTCGGAGCGCATGCGCACCGGTTCGTTGCTGGAAGTGGCAGTAGTGCTGAAAAGCCTGGTCTCGCTGAGCCGCAGCAAGCCGCTATCGTTCCGCGAAAAGAAAATGCTGGAGCGGGCGAAGTATTTGCTGGTGAGCGAGATGGCGACGGCGCGCAATCTAACCTCGGAAAACGCGGAAGGATTGGTAGTGAAATCGCTGGCGAAGGCAAAGCTGCAGTTTCCGGTAATGCAGGAGAAGTTCGACTAGGTTAAAGATTAGATTGGAAATGATTCATGGGCTCCGGTTCGCCGGAGCCCTATTTTTTTGTCCGGAGAGAAGTTACGCGAGAGGCAGAGATGCCTTGGCGTTAAGAGAGGTGTCCGCGTAGCGATGGCGGAGAAAACCAAGGTGAGCGGCAGCGGCAATCATCGCCGCGTTATCGGTGGAGAGCGCTCGGCTGGGAAAGAAGAGCTGCCAGCCTCGTTCCGTGGCGCGCTCCAACAGCCGGGCGCGAAGTTCGGAGTTGGCGGCTACGCCTCCCGAAATCAAAATAGTGTTCACGCCGCATTCATCTGCGGCGGTGGTGGTACGTCCAACCAGGTCGCGGACGACGGCACGCTGAAATTCCCGCACGAGCCCGAGAGTCTGCTCGGAACAAAGCAGAAACAAATCAGCCGGCGTGCGAAGTCCTGCCGCGATGGCCTCTTCCCGCGCGCGTATTTCCTGCTGGTACTCGGGGTGTTCTCTAACGTGATAGAGGACTGCGGTCTTTAGTCCGCTGAAGCTGAAATCGAGCGGATTGCCTCGTGTTTTGGTGGGACCAAAACTGACTGGCGGCTTTGCCGAGATGGCCTTGGCAGCCAACTGATCGAGGATGGGACCGCCCGGGTAACCGAAACCCAAGAGCTTGGCAACTTTGTCGTAGGCTTCGCCGGCTGCGTCATCGCGGGTTTGGCCGAGTTTACGGTAGGCAAATGCTTCGAGCGAATCGGGTGCGGAAGCGTTCACTTCGTACAGGACGGTGTGCCCACCCGAAACGATTAAGCAGACGGCGGGAAGCTGCGGCTCAGTTCCCTGCTGGTGGGCTTCGAGGAATGCGGCGCAGACGTGTCCTTCGAGATGGTTGACCGGGATGAGCGGCTTTCCGAGAGCGTGGGCAAGCGTCTTGCCGTACGTTATTCCGACAAGGAGCGAACCTACCAAGCCAGGGCCATAGGTGACTCCGATGGCGTCGAGATCCTGAAAACTTAGGCCTGCCTGCTCCATCGCATCGCGGACTACCGGAACGATTTCGCGCAAGTGCTCGCGGGAGGCAAGCTCGGGAACCACGCCTCCGTACTTGCGATGGATATCGATTTGGGAAGCGACGACGCTGGAGAGGATACGACGGCCGTCGGCTAGGACCGCCGCGGCTGTTTCGTCACAGGAGGACTCTATGCCCAGGATTCGTATGCTTTTGTTTGTTTGTTCCATCGGCGGCAACTGAGTTTCATGCTAGCACACCGGAATAATGCGGCGACGCCGGCTGCGCTGCTTGGGAAGGATTACAACGCTGCGGTGGCTAAGGCGGCGGCCCCGATTAAGAGCGTGCTGCCGTAGTTTGTGGTTCTAAGTTCTAAGTTCTAGATTTTTTTGGTTCTAAGTTTTGAGTTTTAAGTTTTTGGTCTTCTGCCTTCGGGCGAAGTCTGGAGGCGCTTCGGTAAGTACCGAGATTTGCGGCGTTTACGACAGGCTGATTCGAGCGAAAGCGGCACTTCCCTACCTGGACAAAGTACCTTGCCGCTTGGATTGACAACCGTCCGCAGCGGCGGCTACTGTGCTGACAAGGGTTGAGTCCCTCTCAAAAAAATGAGCAGCGAAACCATGACGCAAGATAGCAAGCACCTTTCGCAAGACACATCACCGCGCCGAAAAGTTCGCAAAGCAGTGCTTCCGGCGGCCGGACTCGGCACGCGCTTTTTGCCCGCGACCAAGGCACAACCCAAAGAAATGCTGACGGTGGTGGACAAGCCGCAGATTCAATACGTGGTGGAAGAGTGCGTCGCGTCAGGGATCGAACACATCATTATTGTGACCGGGCGGGGCAAGAATTCGATCGAGGATCACTTCGATAGCGCACCAACGCTGGAGCGCTTCCTGGAAGAAAAAGGCAAGCCGGATCAAGCGGAGCTGGTGCGTAGTATCGGCGACATGGTGCAGGTGAGTTACACGCGGCAGAAGGAGCCGCTGGGACTGGGCCACGCAGTGCTGGTGGCGAAGGATTTGGTGGGTGATGAGCCCTTCGCGGTGCTACTCGGAGATGTGCTGATTCCCGGGCCAAATCCCGCTACGAAGCAATTAATTGATGTTTACCAGGCGACCGGGACCGGGGCGATTGCGGTGGAGGAAGTGCCGCGCGAGCGAACGCACCTTTACGGAATTGTGGATGGGGAGCCGGCGCCGTTGGCGCCATTCGGGGAACGGCTCTTGCGGGTGCGCGATCTGGTGGAGAAACCCAAGCCTGCGGATGCGCCGTCGAATCTGGCGATCACCGGGCGTTATGTGCTGCCGCCATCTATTTTTGATTGCCTGGAGCGAACCAAGCCTGGCGCGGGGAATGAGATTCAGTTGACCGATGCGTTGCGGATATTGGCAAAGGAACAGGGATTGTGGGCGTACATTTACGAGGGGATATCGTACGACGCGGGCGACAAGCTGGGATTCTTGAAGGCTACGGTGGAGTTGGCGTTGCTTAACGGAGAGTTGGGCGCGCCGTTCCGGGCTTATCTGAAGACGCTGAAGCTGTAGGTGTTTTTGGAGTGCGGCGGCTTGCCGCCGCTTTACAACGCACTCTACGGCGACACAACGCTTGGCTTACGTTGTACTCATCGCTGACTCCGTAAAAGCGGGAGCAAGCTCCCGCACTCCAAAGGGCGCTTAATCTTTCTTCTTGCTGGATTTTTTGTCCTTGGACTCTTTTGAGGAAGAGTCTTTGGAGGACGATTCGTTTGAGGAGGATTCCTTTGAGGAAGATTCCTTAGCGGATGAATCTTTTGCAGTGCCATCCTTCGAGCTGCCATCTTTCGCGGCGTCGCTTTTGGAATCCTTGGATTCGGATTTGTCGGTGGAGCTTGATTCTGGCGTGCCGCTCTTCTTGCCCGCGTAGTCGGTTACGTACCAGCCGGAGCCTTTGAACTGGATTGCTGGAGCCGAAAATAACGCTTCCACTTTGGCGCCGCAGTGGGGGCACTTCTTCAGGTGCGGACCGTCTACCTTTTCAATTTTTTCGGTGCGGCGATGGCATTTGGTGCACTGATATTCGTACAGCGGCACAGACCGACCTCCTGAGAGTGGCTCAAAAGTGCGAGTATACCATGCGTGAGGCGAGTCTCCGCGGCGTGCTAGACTCCACGAAGAAAGAGTTCACCGCGGAGTTAGCAGAGTTGCCGCAGAGTTAATGGAGACTTCAGAGATACGGACAAGGCTGTGGATCGGCCAGGCGTGGGTTGGCGAATGGATGAGCGATTGACAGAAGTCGAGAACAGACAGCCGGGCAAACGCGCCGGGGTTTTGTACCTGGTGGCGACGCCGATCGGCAATCTTGAGGATATTACGCTGCGGGCGTTGCGGATTTTGAAGGAAGTGGACCAGATTGCTTGCGAGGATACGCGCCATTCGCTGAAATTGTTGAATCACTTCGGAATTCACAAGCCGCTAATCAGTTATCACGAGCACAACGAGATCACGCGCGCGGCGGAACTGGTGCACGCGATGGAACAGGGCGCGGCGATTGCGTTGATCAGCGATGCGGGGATGCCGCTGGTGTCCGATCCGGGGCACCGGCTGGTCGCACTGGCAATCCGCCATCACATTCCGGTAGTGCCCATTCCCGGTGCAGCGGCATTGCTGGCGGCGCTATCGGCGTCCGGGTTGCCGAGCGAAGAGTTTCTTTTTCTGGGATTTCTGCCGGCGCGCACCGGGGAGCGCCGACGTGCTTTGGAGCATCTTCGGATCGAAGACCGCACACTGGTGTTTTACGAAGCGCCGCACCGGATTGCGGAAACGGTGGCGGACGCGCGGGAAATTCTCGGCGACCGGCCAGCGTGTTTGGCGCGGGAATTGACGAAGATGCACGAAGAGTTTCGGCGCGGGAGGCTTTCCGAACTGGAAGAAGAATTGGTGGAGCGGCCGGTGAAGGGCGAGATTACGCTAATCATTGGCGCCCCGGAGCGTGGGGCAGGCGGGGCGCAGATGGACACATCGCAAACGCTGGCCGCGCGGGTAGAGGAATTAATGCACCAGGCGAAGTTGGACCGCAAGGAGGCCTTGAAACTCGCCGCCAAGGAACGCGGCATTCCGAAGCGCGACGCGTATAAACAAATGCTCGACCATGGAGACGGGCAGGAGTAAAAAGGTTCCGGCCAAATTCCAGGCGGCACGGAGCGCTGCGTGATCCTGAAAATCATAATCGCCATCGTTGTCGTTGTTGTCGTTATCCTCGCATACGCTTCTAGCAAGCCTGATACCTTTCGGGTCCAGCGCTCGATCATTGTCAACGCTCCTCCCGAAAAGATTTTCGCGCTCATAAACGACTTTCACAAATGGGATAGTTGGGCGCCGCAGGACCAGCAGGACCCAACGATGCACAGAACGTACGGCGGCCCGGCAGAGGGACAAGGCGCTGTGTCGGAGTGGAGTGGCTCGGGTAGCACTGGCAAGGGTCGCATGGAGATCCTTGAGTCCGTGCCACCCAAGCTGGTCACGATCAAGGTCGATTTCGTGAAACCGTTTGAAGCGCACAACACCAATCAGTTCGTTCTCGAGCCATCTGGAGACACGACGAAAGTTAGCTGGACCATTGACGCGTCGAACCTGTACATGATGAAGGTGATGAGCATCTTCGTGAACATACAGAAGGAATTTGGAAAGCACATGGAAAGTGGCCTCAGCAGCCTCAAAGCCACCGCCGAAAAGTAGGAAGCTTCGCAATCGAGGATTGGAAAGCAAACGGAAGTGGAAGCCAAAAGCGCCCGTCTCCCTTCCTCCGTCAGGACAAGCAGAAGGCGGCCGCTACAAAAGACACATCCTAGGCGGCGGATTCAGAGCGGAAAACGCGTTGGAAGCGGGGGCCGGTGAACTGGACGCCGACCACGCGCTCGCCGTCGCCTACCGCTTCGCCCACGTGTACGACGCGGCCCTGGGTTTCGAAGTCGTGCTCGGCGCGGCGAGAAAATTGGGATGTGGAGGGAATGCGGATTTCGAGATCGGAGCCGATGGCCACGTCGAAGCGGGTGCGGAACGCGGCTCCGCCACGGCAAAGATTTTCGCTGGCAGTGTCTTCTTCGAAGCTGAATCCGCGGGAATCGCGGCCACGAACACGGAGAGGCAGACGGACGGAGATTCTACGTTCCGACCTCTTCCTGGCAAGACTCTGCTGGCTGGTGATGCTCTCGCTGATGTGGCTCATGGGCTGGGCCTCCCCCAAGTGCCGCTCGCTGCGCAAAGAAGCGCTCCACGTTATCCACCACTTCCCCTGGTGTGCGCGCCGTGTGCACAATGCGGCGTAGCTCGCTGCCGTTCCCCACGCCATGCGTGAACCAACATGCGAACTGCTTCATTTTGCCCACACCATCAGGGAGGTTTGCGTCCAGAATCTGCCTATAGTATCCAGAAAGTAAACGGTGGCGGTCTTCTTCAGAAGGCGTGGTGTAGCGGCCCTTTTCCTGGAATTCCTGCATCTGCAAAAAAATCCACGGATTGGTGGCAGCGGCGCGGCCGATCATCACGGCGTCACATTTGGTTTCGCGGACCATGCGCGCGGCGTCTTCGGGACACTGCACATCGCCGTTGCCGATGATGGGGATTTTCACGGCTTGCTTGGCGGCGGCGATGATGGTCCAGTCAGCTTTGCCGGTGTAGCCCTGCATGCGCGTGCGCGGGTGGATGGCGGCGGCTTCGACGCCAACTTCTTCGGCCATGCGGACAACGTCGAGAGCAACGATGGAATTTTCGTCCCAGCCGGCGCGCAGCTTGATAGTGAGCGGAATTTTCACCGCGGCGCGGACGGCTTCGAAGATTTCTCTCAGGAGCGAGAGTTCACGGAGCAGCCCCGATCCGCCGCACTTCACTACTTTTTTCGCAGGACAGCCGAGGTTGATGTCCACGGCGTCGTAGCCGAGGTCTTCGACCATCCGAGCGGCTTCAGCCATTACCTTGGGGTTAGCGCCAAAGAGTTGCGCGGTGATGGGATGTTCGTCTTCCTGGAAATAAAGATAGCGGAGGGTCTTGCGGGCGCTGCGAGTGATGCCTTCCGAGCTAGTGAACTCGGTCATCAGCAATCCGCAGCCGCCAAGGCCACGAATGACGCGACGGAAGAGCGTGTCGGTGACGCCCGCCATGGGAGCGAGAATTGTGGCGGGACGAATCTCCAGGTCACGGACTTTGTAGGAAACGGGCAACATATTGAAGGAACAGTTTAGCAGGTTGGAGATGTGGCGCGCGGTTGGTCAGTTCAAAAGTTCAGAAAGGGATTACCTCAGAGAGCACTGAGGGGCCGCAGAGTACGCGGAGAGTTCGAGAAGAACGATTTGTGGGGTGGTTAGGTTGAGACCGTAAAGTGGCGGCGAGCCGCCGCACTCCAAAGGAAGGGCGCGTACCTCAGTTCAATGTTTATTAAACAAATCACCGAGCTTGGCTACGCCGGATTTGGCCCCGTCTGATTTTGCCTCGTCCGGCTTCGATTCGACTGCATGCGTTCCGACATTCGACTCGACTGGCTTTACGCTCTGCGGCTTGGAGTTTAGAAAAGCGTCCAGGCGGAGGAATTTGCGGCCGAGGGCGCCGCTGTAGGCGGACCATTCGGGATCTCCGGATTCGGAGGCCAGCGCGCTGCGCACGGCAGCGAGTTTGGAGTCCATGTCGTCCATGTAATGGAAGACCAGCGCTTCGCGAATCATCGGCAATTTCGGCGAGCCGAATTCGTACTGGCCGTGATGGCTGATGAGAATGTGCTGCACAACCGTTTTCAGATTTGGCGGGAAGCCTTCGATAGCGTCCATCGCGCGACTGACGGTTTCCAGTTCCATCACGATGTGGCCGAGCAACTGGCCTTCGTTGGTGTAGCTGACGGCGCGTTCGTAGCAAAGCTCGTCGAGTTTGCCGACGTCGTGAAGCGCCGCAGCCACAAGCAGAAGGTCAAGGTCCAGCTCGGGATAGTGTTCGGCGATTTGAACCGCGAGGCCGCACAAGCCGACGACGTGTTCGAGAAGGCCACCGATGTACGCGTGGTGCATGACCTTGGCGGCGGGAGCGCATTTCAATTTCTCAGCGGTCGCGGGAACGGTGACGATGGAAAGCACCAGCTTCTTGAGCCAGGGATTCTTGATAGATTCCGCGTGACCGAGCAACTGCTTGTAAAGCTCCTCGACATCGTAGGGCGTGTGCGGCATGAAATCGGCGAGATGGATTTCTTCGGGCTTGGCCAAGCGAAAGCGCATCAGCGAGAGCTGCGGTTTGTTGCGGTAAATCTCGACGCGCGCGTCGATTTTCACAAAATCATCGCGGTTGATGTCTTTAGCGGGAAGTTCGAACTGGTCCCACATGCGGGCTTCGACGTTGCCGGTGCGATCGCCCAGTTCCATGCGCAGGTAGGGCTTGCCTGAGGCGGTGTTGCGAATTTCTTTTTCACATACGAGGAAGAAATCAGTAACGGCGAGGTCCGCGGTCAGGTCTTTAACGAAAAGCGTTTTCATTGTCCTTAGTTTAGCTGAAACCTGGTTCAGGGGCTAAAGGCTATTGACGGAAGCCATTCCTGTCGGAGATGAAGATCCGATCCTGTAAAGAAAAGCGAACCCAAGAGGGCGGCCTAAAGCCGCCCCTACAAAATGCGAGATGGCGGACGCCCTGGTCACAATGAGGCTGGGCTCTACTGGCCTCCGGAGCGTTTTCCGAAGAGCAGGTACTTTTTGCGGGGCTTTTTTTCCTTGGTGGTTTCGGGGGTGACGCTGACTTCTTCGATTTCGGAATTGCCACCGCCAGCCATTTCCTGGTAGCCGGGCTTGACGACCACATAGCTCTGTTCGCGAAGGGTCTTGAGGTATTCGCGCAGCGCCGGGTCCATGCGCTGGCGGTACAGGTGATCCATGATTTCTTCTTCCACTTTTTCGTAGGGCTGAATGCCGGCTTCGTAGCGCTCCAGGACTTTCAGGATCAGGAAGCCCTGTTTGGTATCGATGACATCGGTCAGTTCGTTCTTGTTCATCTTGAAGACTGTGTCTTCGAGTTCCTTCGATAATTCCCCATGCTTGTAGGTACCCAAGTAGCCGCCCTGGTCTGCCGTGCTACCGTCCGAAAATCGCTTGGCCAGCTGACTGAAGTCTTCGCCGTCCTTAATGCGCTGAAGCGTGGTGTCCGCCTTCTTCCGCAGAACAGCAATTTCCGCCTCGTTCTTCCCTTCGGTCTTGATTTCGATGGCGGCAAGGGCGACTTGTTCAGGCCGTTCAAACTCGTTCTTGTGGTCTTCGTAATATTTCTTGGCTTCTTCGTGGCCAATGGTTATGTGCGAACCGACTTCCTTGCCAATGACCTGCTGGGTCAGAAGCTTGTTGCGGATGTTGCTCTTGAAGTCGTCCCAATTCATGCCCTGAGAGGTGACCGCTTTTTCCAGTTCGTCCATATCCTTGAGGTGGTTCTGGATGCGGATTTGGTCCAGTTGCTTGACGACATCGGTCTCAACGCTGAGGCCCATGTCCTTGCCGCGCTGGGAGAGTAAGGACTGATCGATGAGGTCGCGGAGGGCGGTCTTCTGGCTGTCCTCAATGGCGACGTGCAGTTGCTCCTGGGTGCATTTGCCGGCGCATTGCTGCTGGGCGTCGTCGGCAGCGGAAGCTTTGGCCTTGTCGAGTTCCGAGCTGGTAATGATCTCGTTGTTTACGCGAGCGATGATTTCCTCGACGACCTTGCCCTCAGTGCTAGGTGCTGCCGCGGGCTTCTTAAGTCCCTTGGGTGCAGGGGTATCGGACTTCTTTTCGTCGGGCTCCGGCTCCGCCATTTGTGGCTTTTCCATCACCGGAGGATTGGGCGCCGGCGGATTCGGGGTTGGCGGCTCTTGGGCACGCAAGGGAGCGGCGCAGAACAACGCCAGGATGATTACAGCATTTATTACCAAGGGCTTCATGAAGTGCCTCATAGTGAAAGTTTAGCCTTCCCCGCGCAGACCGAGCAATACGTTTCTAAGCGCCGTGGCTACGGGTTCGCCTCGTTCCAATTCCATCCAGAGTACGCCGCTGGGGTCTAGCTTGATTCCCTTCCGTGAGCGCACCACTTTGACGACGGCGGCGGGCTCCAGGTTAGTCTGGGCGTGGAAGCGGAGCGCGATTTTGCTGCCTTGACGCTCAACGGAGGCAATGCGCAACCGTTCGCTTAAGGACTTGAGCATAGCGAACTCCAATAGGTTTTCCA
>Ga0210394_10004522_pt1 | contig 16187 bp, 8 predicted proteins | sample IncBWC12MmetaG_FD_160121 | JGI IMG/M metagenome (GOLD analysis project Ga0210394, IMG submission 160121) | Forest soil microbial communities from Barre Woods Harvard Forest LTER site, Petersham, Massachusetts, United States - Inc-BW-C-12-M | ecosystem: Environmental > Terrestrial > Soil >... | reverse complement strand
ATTCAGGGAGGGGAGTACGAGGCTCTGCACGGTGCAACAGAGCTGCTGGCGAACAGCGCAATCGACTTGATCTATTCCGAAGCATTTTTCGTCCCGATGTATGCTAACCAGCCTCTCTTCGGGGATCTGGTGAGCTATCTAGCTAAATGGAACTATCGGCTTCACTTGATCTACAACCAAAACATTAACGGGATCTCCGGACGACCCCTTCAAGCGGATGCCGTCTTTGTCTCGCCGCAATTGCAAGAGTCCTCTGTAGAACGCTTACGAACCTCCTGGATAACCTAGCAGCTGCCGCGATCGGATGTGAGGCTTTGTGATCTGGTGGAGTGTGGTACTTTCTCGCCTGTGTTGTCAGCTGGAGGACATGCGATGGGGCAAGAGAGGTCGTGGCGGTTTGCGACAATCGTGGCGCTGCTATTTTGTGGGGGCGCTTGCGTTGCGGCGAAGCGGTACCCGGTCATCTACGAGCATGACGTCAAGGTGGGTATGCGCGGCCCCTCCAGGGCTCAGGGTGCTGGCGCGCCTGCGGGCCAGGCCAATGATTGGCTGGTGGCGTTTCCGGCGCATCGCGTGGTGGGCAACGTCTACTATGTGGGAAGCGCGGGGCTGGCGTCTTACCTGATTACTACGCCCGCTGGGCACATCCTGATCAACAGTAGCCTGGAGGCGAGTGTGCCGATGATCCAGGCGAGTGTGGAGAAGCTGGGGTTCAAGTTCAGCGACATCAAGATTTTGCTGATCAGCCACGCGCATGGGGATCATTGCGCGGGCAGTGCGCGAGTGAAGGAATTGACCGGCGCGAAATATATGGTGATGGACGGGGATGTGCCGGTGGTGGAGTCAGGCGGGAAGACGGACTTTCAATACGGCGGGACGCCGGAGAATTTGTATCCAGCAACGAAAGTGGATCGCGTGCTGCACGACGGCGATGAAGTGAAAATGGGAGGCGTGGTGCTAGTGGCGCACAAGACGCCGGGTCACACAAAGGGCTGCACGACTTGGACGATGAAGGCGCGCGATAGTGTGGACGGGAAGACGTACGACGTGGTGATCGTTGGCAGCCCGAATGTGAATCCGGGATACAGGCTGGTGAACAACGGGGCGTATCCAGAGATCGCCCAGGATTACGAGCGCGCGTTTCGCGTGTGGAGGGCTTTGCCGTGCGACGTGTTTTTGGGCGCGCATGGGGGTTACTACGGGATGGCGGAGAAATTCGCGCGGGTGAAGGGCGGCGCGACGAATCCGTTTGTTGATCCGGAAGGATATAAGAGTTATATCGCCGAACGGGAATTGGCATTCCGGGCGGAGTGGAAGAAGCAGCAGGAAAAATAGTTCGCCAATGGCGGGGCGATGTCGACCAGAGAGGGCGCGGAGGCCTAGACAGTCTGAGTTTTTGTGCGGCGGGAATGGAGAATCGCGCCGAGCACCAGCCAGAAGGTTAGGGCGATATATTCGGCAGTGGTGAAGTGGCCGGGGGAGATCGGGAGAAATTTCATCAGAACCAGCGCGAAGGCAGCGATCGCGCCGAACGTGGCGATGATGCGGAGTTTGACGGAAGGAGTCGGAGCCAACTGGAAGCCGGCGCCATCAGTGCTGTGACTGTGGTTAGCGTCCCGGCGAAGCACGAGGAGCAAGGAGACGCAGGAGGCTAGCCAGCCATAGGCTGCGGCTGCGGAACCAACTTCGGTTACGGGGACGAGGATGGCGTCGCCGAGGAAGAGGGCCACGAGCGTGCCCGCGCCGATGATGAGGATCGCGTTGCTGGGAGTTTGAAAACGCGGATGGATGCGGGCTAGCGGCGCCGGGACCGAGCCGTTGCGACCGAAGGCGAAGATCATCCGAGTGGCGGCGGCGAAGTTCCCGTTAAAGCACTGAAAGAGGCCGAACATGGCCATGGTCAGAATGAGTTGGACCGGCCAGTGTTTGCCGAGGCCGTGCTCGAAGGCGATGGCCGTGGCGAAACGTTTACCTAATAGGCTTTGCCACGGGGCAATGTAGGAGACGGCAGCGAGCGAGAACGCGTAGAAAGACACACCGACTCCCAGGGCCATGGCTATCGCGGTCATATAGGTTTTCCCGCGGAGATCGGGGTTGGCTTCTTCGGCGTATTTGGGCACGGACTCGAAACCGGTTAGGAAGTACGGGACGATCTGCAGCGTCAGCAGGATCGAAACTAACGGAGTAGCGTGAAAGACTGGATGAAGATTTGCCGGGGTCCCTCGGACGGCGCTGATGGCAACCAAGGCCAGAAAGATCAGCAGGACGATCGTCGTCATGCCCTTCTGGAAGTTGGCGCTCAGGCGGATGCCGCGGTAGTTGATCGTAGTCAAGAAAATGGTGAGCGCGATGCCCAAGACCAAGCGAAGCAGGAAAACCGGCTGGCCCGCGACACGATAGACCTCAATCGAATCGAGCTGTGGGAAAATGTAAGCGGCGATTTTTCCCAGGGCGATGGCTTCCCACGGGCAGACGATGAAGTAGGCGAGCAGCATGATCCAGCCGGTGAAATAGCTGACAATCGGTGGAAAGACTTGGGCGGTGTAGGCGGCTTCGCCCGCGGCGTCGGGTAGGCGGAGCACCCATTGGCCGTAGACGTAGCCTACTGGCAGCAGAATGATTCCGCCGAGGACGAAACCCAGGATTGCGCCTAACGGGCCGCCTCGGCCTAGCCAGTCGTCCATCAGCACGAGCCAGCCTGTGCCGATCATTGTGCCGAACGCTAGGGCGAAATAATCGTGCAGGCGGAGTTTGCGGGCTAGCGTGGGCAATGGTTAGTCGATTGGCGCGCGATTTGGAAGACGGTCATATAGCACAGCGGCGTCGGTGATGCTAGTTGGAAGGCAGGGAGCTGCGGCGCTGACATCGGGGAGAGATTTCTCCACTGCGCACGCCGGTTGTGAAGACGAGGTTGCGTTTAGAGGAGGCGGCACTTAGAGGACGCAGAGTAGTTCGTAGAGGAGGTTGGCGGCGAGAAGGCTGGTTAGCTCGCCCGTGTCGAACGGTGGGGAGACTTCGACAACATCGCAGCCGATGATGTTCAGGCCGCGGAGGGCCCGGACTAGTTGGAGGATTTGAATGCTGGTGAAGCCGCCGATTTGCGGGGTGCCGGTGCCGGGGGCGTAGGCAGGGTCTACCGAGTCGATGTCCAGGGTGACATACACCGGCTTATTTTTGAATGCGTTCAGGTGGCGTTGGATTTGCGGCAATCCTTTTTCGTGGAATTGCTCGGCGGTGACCATGCGGACTTTGTGTTCGCGGGCGAAATCGAAATCGTCTTCGCCGTAGGCCTGGCCGCGCAGACCTATTTGCAGGACGCCGCCGTCATTTAGCAGGCCTTCTTCGAAGGCGCGGCGGAATGGCGTGCCGTGGGAATACTTGCTGCCGAAATATTCGTCCCAGAGATCGTTGTGGGCGTCGAACTGGATGAGGTTCACGGGGCCTCCGTGTTTTTTCGCGATGGCGCGGAGAATCGGCAGGCTGATGGAGTGGTCGCCCCCCACGCAGACGGTGCGGGCCCCGGCGGCCAGGATCGGAGCGATGCCCTGCTCGATGCGGCGGAAGGTGTCTTCAATCGAGAGAGGATTCACGGGGAGGTCGCCGAAGTCGGCGATGCGGTATTTTTCGAACGGATTCAGTTTGAGGACGGGATTCCACGGGCGAATGATGGCGGATTGCACGCGGATGTAGCGCGGACCGAAACGCGGGCCGGGGCGATAGGTTGTGCCGCCGTCGAAGGGGACACCGATGATGGCGATGTCGAGTTCTTCGGCTTGCGTGATGTATGGGAGACGCATGAAGGTGGGGATACCCGTGAAGCGCGCGTATTCCAGGGCGTCGACGGGTTGCGGATGCGGGAGATGGTAGGCACGAGTGAGCTTTTGTTTTGGCATGAACCGGGCATGTTAGGGGCGGGGTGCGGCGAAGTCAACGCGTGCCGGCGCCGACGCGGCGTTCACATCCCTTTCACTTGGGAGTAACACGAGCGGAGTATTTCTAAGCGCGGGAAGCTTTCGTCTGATGATTCCAAATATCTTGCGGTTGAAAATGCGGGTGTTACTCGGTGTGTGCATTCTCTGCGCCCTGGGAGCAGATCGGGCATGTGCGCAGGGCGCCGGCGCGCGCGGTGCAACAGCGAGTGCGCCCACTGCCGGGTGCTTCCGCGGAATCGAAGGCGCCGAAGTCCCGCAGGCCGAGGATTTGCGCAGCGTCAACGGCGTGTTGAAAGTGGAGCTGGCATTCCGGAGTTATGTGGATGGGAGTGGGAACACGCGATATTGCTACGTAACCTCCGGTGGCGGAGTTTCTCCTACCTTGCGCGTGAATCCAGGTGACATGGTGTTTTTGAATCTGAAGAATGAGGCGCGCGTTATGGATCTGGCGAATCATGGCGCGTCGGGGAGCGTGGGGCTTCACGGCTCGATGGAAATGAGCGCGGGCACCGCGGATGGGGCGAGTGGGGTGGTACGGAACGCTTGTGCGGGCGGACCGATGATGGCCTCGGCAACTAACTTGCATTTTCATGGGTTGGCGATTCCCGCGGCGTGCCATGCGGATGAAACGCTGAAGACGTTGGTCGAGCCGACAGACGCGCCGTTTGAATATCGGTTTCAGATTCCGGAAAGCCAGCCGCCGGGATTGTACTGGTATCACCCGCATGTACATGGGATCAACAGGTTCCAACTTCTCGGCGGGGCGTCGGGCGCGTTGATCGTTGAGGGCATCGAGCGGGTGAACCGGCAACTGGCGGGTTTGCCGGAGCGCGTGTTTGTAGTGCGCGACGAAAATCTGGTGCATCCGGATGCCGAGCCGCCGGGAGTGAGTCTGGCGACGCAGGTACGGATGAGAGATCCCGAAGGCGACATGCTGAACACTGGGACCGGCGAAGGGAAGCCGGCAAAGGATTTGTCGATCAACTATGTACCGGTGCCGTATCCGAAGTATCCCCCGGCGGTTATTCGCATGAAGGCGTCACGAAAGGAATTGTGGCGAGTGGCGAATGCCTCGGCGATTACCTATTTGAATTTGCAGGTGTTGTTCAACAGCGTGCCGCAACCGCTGGGAATCGTGGGGCTCGATGGAGCGCCGCTGGCGGGAGGCGGCGACCCCTCGCGCACGACGCTGCGCGTCAGCCATATGGTTGTGCCGCCAGGCGGGCGCGTGGAATTCGTTGTGAATGGGCCCGCCGCAGGCGTGGATGCGAGTTTGGTGACGCGCGGGGTGGACACCGGGCCGCTGGGCGAGAACGATCCGCTGCGAGCTTTGGCGACGATTGCGGTGTCGGCGAATGCCCCGGAGCCGCGAGCGGTCCTCGCGGCGAATCCGGCTCCATTGCCCGCGGCGAGGGAGGCGTGGCTGGGAAGTGTTACGCCGGTGCGCGAGAGAAAGCTTTATTTTTCGGAGAAGCAGGAGAATCCGAACGATCCGAACAGCCCGACGACATTTTTCGTTACTGTGGATGGGCAGACGCCAAAGGCATTCGACCCTGCGTCGGGAATTCCCAACATGGTGGCGCAGCAAGGAACCGTGGAGGACTGGACGATTGAGAACCGGACGCAGGAATTTCACGCATTTCACATTCATCAGATTCATTTTCTGATGACTCAATGGAATGGACGGAAGGTAGATGAGCCGTTCTTGCGGGACACGGTGAATCTGGAATATTGGGATGGAAAAAGCGCGACTTATCCGAGTATCAAGCTGCGGATGGACTTTCGGGATGCGAATGCGGCGGGGATTTTGCCGTATCACTGTCATTTGTTGGAACACCAGGACGGGGGAATGATGGGGATATTGCGGGTGGAGCCGGCGGCTGCGAAGCAGAGTGTGGCGCAGTGAATGGAATTGCGTTCGAAACGGGGCGCGAAGATTTTTTGAGTAGAGACAAATTTTTCACAACGTGCCATCAGGTTTTGACTTCGCGTTCATCTGGCGCTAACAAAAGCAGATTAAAAGTCTGAGCGCGGGAAAGTGGCCCGCGACGCCATGGGACGTGCGTCCACCCGTCATCACGTCTCATCCCATTTCTAAAGTTGTCTTCGAAAAACTGAGGTTCCATCAAAGGAGCATGTGAATGATGAAACGGAAGCACCCTAAGCACGTTTGTGCCTTGGCCGCGATCGCGTCGCTCTCGCTCTTGACCCCGGCGGGAACGTGGGCGCAGCCCGGACCTGAGACGAATACACCGATCAAGCACGTGGTCGTCATTTTTCAGGAAAACATTTCGTTCGATCACTACTTCGCGACGTATCCTCACGCCGCGAATTCCAACGGCGAGACTAAATTTCGCGCAAGAGCTGGAACGCCAACCGTTAACAACCTGGAATCGGCCGGGTTGCTCACCAACAACCCGAACTCGGTGAACCCGTTCCTGTTGTCGCCGGCGGATGCGGCTACCTGCGACCAGGATCATGACTACGGCGACGAGCAGAAGGCCTTTGACGCTGGCTTGATGGACAAGTTTCCGGAGTCGGTGGGTAGCGGCGGTCCTGGCTGCAACGACGTCGGGATGGGCACGGGAATCGTGATGGGCTATTTTGACGGCAACACGGTGACCGGTCTCTGGAGTTACGCGCAGCACTTTTCGATGAGTGACAACTCGTTCGGCACGGACTTCGGTCCGTCGACGGTCGGCGCCATCAACCTGATTTCAGGGAACACCAACGGAGCAACACTGGTGCCGCTGAAGCCGAATGGAAGCGCGGCGAGCGGAGCGGGCAATATCGGTGGCGGGGGAACAACCGGTGCGGTGATCGGAGACCCACGACCTGGATTTGACGATTGCTCGAACACGACAGCGGGATTGGCGAACTCGGCCCAAATCACGATGACCGGCAAGAACATCGGAGACTTGCTGAACGCGCAAGGATTGACATGGGGCTGGTTCCAAGGCGGATTCAAGCCGACCAGCGAGGATTCGATGGGGCGCGCGGTCTGCGGAGCGCACCACGTCGGACTGGCGGGCGACGATGCAACGACGCAATCGAGCGATGGGGACTACATTCCTCACCACTCCCCATTCCAGTACTACAAGCAGACCAGCAATCCGCATCACCTGCCGCCGACGTCGCCGCTATCGGTGGGGACAACAGACCAGGCAAACCACAACTACGACCTCAGCGACTTCTGGGCGGCAGTGAAGGCAGGGAATCTGCCAGCGGTGAGCTTCCTGAAAGCGGGCGCGTGGCAGGATGGACATCCAGGGTATTCGGACCCGATCGACGAGCAAGACTTCGTCGTGAGCACGATCAATAACCTGGAAAATACGCCGTTCTGGAAGTCCACGGCGGTGATCATTCTGTATGACGACTCGGATGGCTGGTACGACCACCAGATCGGCCCAATCATCGGGCAGTCCAACGTGACCGACGACAATCTAACCGCTCCGGGCAGCTGCGGAGTTCCGAAGGCGATCGACGCCAACGGAGACATTCAGAACGGACGCTGCGGGTACGGGCCGCGGCAACCACTGATCGTGATTTCTCCTTATGCGAAGGTGAACTTTGTGGATCATTCCACGACCGATCAATCTTCGGTGATTCGCTTTATCGAGGATAACTGGGGTCTGCCGCGAATTGGCAACGGATCGCGCGATGCGGTTGCGGGTTCGTTGTTGAACATGTTCGACTTCACGATGGACGGAACGCACAAGGTCTTCCTCGACCCTAACTCGGGAGTTGTGACGAAGATCGAGTAACCGTTGTAACTGTTGGAGGATGGCCGTTAGGCGAAGGCCCGTTCCGCTGTGCGGAGTGGGCCTTCTTTTTTGGATGGGACCCGAGAGACTGGAGGCTCGCGGGCCCGGAGGGGTCTTTCTTGGCCAGCGCAGGCGCGAGACAACCCCGCAATACCGGGCGTCATCCGTTAGCGTGTAGTCATCCTCCTTGGTGCGAGGAGAGATGCGAACACGCCAGGTCATCGTGACGACGGTTGTGGTGTCGCTACTGGCAGGGACGACACGCGCGGCGCGGAATGAAGATCCTCCCTGGGACGCGGAGCCTGTTCGCTCCTCGGTCAAGAATACCGACGCTCCCATCGTCGAAGAGATTACGTTCGCGGGCCTTCGGCGAATCTCTCCTGAAGCCGTGAAAATGCAAATCGCGTCTCGACCCGGCGACAGATTTGACGATTATCAGGCTGCCCGCGACGTTCGAAAGCTTGCAAGGCTGGGATGGTTCGCTTCGATCCGCATAGACGTGGAAAGCACGGAGCCCTCGACCGAAGCCTCTGGAGTGAGTCATCAGCGCGTGCGTTTAGAGTTTGATCTGGAGGAAAATCCTTTCCTTACCGACGTCCAATACTCCGGTTCGCGGCTGCTCTCACGCGGCCAGATCGATAAGCTGCTCGAGGACAAAAAGCTGGCTCCAAAGCTGGGTGAACCGGAGAATCCGGTGAACCTGCACCAGATCGCCGGTGCGCTTAAGGCCGTTCTGGCCGACCTGGGCCATCCAGAGGCACGCGTGGAAATACATCGAGCCGAAACGCCCAGAGCTACGGTGCGCGTGCATTTTGAAATCGCCGACGGCCCGCATGTCGTCGTTGGGCGAGTGACTTTTCACGGTGATCCGGAAGTCTCCGTGAATTTATTGCAGAGACAAATGCGTGAGACTCGTCCAAACGGATTGTTCGGGAGCCTGCTCCAGAAGAACTCGTACACTCACCCACGATTTGAAGAAGACCGCGAACGGCTCCTCGCGTACTACCAGAATCATGGCTATCCGGAGGCGCGCATCGGAGACGCGCGAATCTCGAAGTACGAAGAACGATCCCGGCGGCGGATTCCATGGCCGCGAACGACGGTCGGTGTGCGGCTCGACGTCGAAGTCCCGGTCGAAGCGGGTCCTCTCTATCGAATCGAATCTGTCAAAGCCAGTGAATCGATTGCGCAACGAAAGATGACCGGCAACAAGTCGCTAGTGGCTCTGAACGAATCCCTGTCGGGCCATCCATATTCCGCGCGGGAGATCGAGAACCTTCGGCGAGATTGGCAAGTGAGGACACAACCAAAGGCGGGCAGAGACAACGCCTCTTTTTTCAAGGTCGAAGCCGTTCGCACGCTGGATTCAGACGCTCGCACGGTGCGAATCGTGCTGGATCGCAGTCTTACGCCGCCTTACATCGTTCGGCGCCTGGAATTCCGAGGCATTCAGCACTTTCCGGACCGATATTTCCGCAGCCGCATTTTCCTGAAAGAGGGAGCGCCGTTCGACGATCGCTTGTTGGAAGCAGGATTGGCGCGCCTGGCGAGAGCCGGTTACTTCAAGCCGATTAAGAAGGAAGACATTCACGTAGAGACAGATGAAGCCAGTCATACGGCCGACGTAACGATTCGGGTGGAGGAACTTGGGCAGCAACGAGCATTTCTGACCGGAGGCCACGGTCAATTCGGCAGCACGCTCGGAATCGCGTACACGGTGTTCAATCTGCTCGACCGCGAAGAATTGCTTTCCTCACACATCGAAGGAGGGCCGGAAAGCTTACAGTTGGCGATCGGCTTCGCAAAAGAGGGTTTTCTGGGGTCGCGTGGTTCGTTGGCGCTATCGGCATTCAACACATTTCTTCGTCCGCGACTTTCCGGGAGCGTGCGCGGACCATTTTTCAGGCAGGAGAGCGAAGGCATCGATGCGTCGTACAGCTACACGCTGACAAATTCGAATTCCCTCAGCATCAAATACGACTTGTCGCGCGCCAAAACACAATATTCGCAAGTGCTGCCCGCTGGCGTAACAGGACTGACGGTGAGCGACGCGCCTTCGGAAACGTCAAGGCATTCGGCCGGACTCGGATGGACGCACGATACCGGCGATGAATGCGTGACTCTCGCGGACTCTGTTTCGGGAGGCTGGCTGGGTGGCAGTGAGAACCTGGTGCGTTCGAAAGCCGAGTATGGACGCGTCCTGCCCGACCGAATTTTCAATCCAACAAACTCCTGGGCTTTTCGGACGAGTTTCACCGGTGCGGGAAGTTATTCGGGCGCGATGGCCTTTTATTCACGCATCTTTGCCGGGGATGACTTCGTGAGGGGGTTGCGGTCCGGTGATCTGGGGCCGGATGCGTTGGTCTCTTCCGTTTCCCCCGCTGGCGCGACGAAATACTCGGCGTCGCCAGCTGGTGCCAATCTGGTAGGCGCTGCGAACGTGGAGTACCGCGCGAGACTTTCGGACAGTACGGAAGCAACGGGCTTTTTCGATCTGGGGGCGGGAACGCTGCTGATGAATTGGCTGGGCCCGGTGCGCCCAACGCTCGCGAACTCCACGAACGGAATTCTGCATGCATCCACCGGCATTCAACTGCAGTGGACAGTGCCGGGAATCGGCGTTCCCGTGCGCGTCTACTACGCGATAAACGTGCTGCGGCTGGATCGCTGGCTGCCCATGCCAGACGGATCCTTATTTCACGCGCACGACCGGTTCTCGGCGTTTGGCTGGGCGCTCGGGTCGCTGTTCTGACTCAACCGCTGTTACTTGCAAGCCTGCTACATTTCTTACGCCGGGCGAAGCCATTCGAAGCTCAGGGGTAAACAAGCCCCATCCCTACGAAACTTGAAAATCTGTACTACACTGCAAAGCGTATGAAGGAACGAAAACTGATCGAGGAAGCAACTCGGCTTGCCGAACCCTTTTGCATTACCAAGGGCAGCAAGTTCCGCCTCAACGACTTCGACCCCGCGGAAACCAAAGGAGTGAAATCCAAGAAGCACGCCGAGAAACTGACCGAACAGAACAGTGCCTTGGCGAGCGAGATGCAAGAGAAGCTGTACGCCCAGGATCGCTGGGCGCTGCTGTTGATCTTTCAAGGGATGGACGCGGCGGGCAAGGACGGCGCCATCAAGCACGTGATGTCCGGCGTGAATCCACAAGGCTGCGACGTCCATGCGTTTAAGACGCCGACGAGCGAAGAACTGGATCATGATTTTCTGTGGCGCTGCCACAACGTGCTGCCCGAGCGCGGAAAGATCGGTATTTTCAATCGCTCGTACTACGAGGAGATGCTGATCGTTCGCGTGCACCCCATGCTACTGAGGAACGAGCGTCTTCCGGACCGGCTGGTGACAAAGCACATCTGGACCGAAAGATACGAAGATATCAACGCCTTCGAGCGGTATTTGACCCGGAACGGGGTGGTGATTCGGAAGTTCTTCTTTCACATCTCGAAGGAAGAACAGAAGAAGAGGTTTCTGGAGCGGCTGGAAGACTCCCAAAAGAATTGGAAATTCTCGATAGATGACATCAAGGAGCGTGGTTTCTGGAAAGACTACAGAGAAGTGTATGAGGAGGTGGTTCAGAACACAGCCACGAAGCATGCGCCGTGGTACGTCGTTCCGTCAGATAACAAGTGGTTTACGCGACTGGTGGTAGCGTCGGCGATTGTCGAGGCCCTGAGTGAGTTGGATCTGGCGTTTCCGGACGTCGACAAAAAGAAGAAGAAAGAACTCAACGAAATACGCGATACGCTGCTCGCGGAGAAGGACTGAGCGCGCGCCGGCGAGCTGCGCAACCGTATTGTTTTCAGTGTGTCAACGTAGCGGTTATTTCGGCGAATAGTGGTAGCGCAGATCCAGCGGCAGTCGGTCAGAACGCTGCCTCGTGTTGTAATCCAACTGATACTCTTGATGTTCGGCGTCGGCGGGATAGTCTTTGCCGGCGGGATAGGGATACGAAAGCGTCGAATGGCGCGGGAGCGGCTCGACCGTAAAGGCATGCGCCGCGTAGAAGTCCAAATCCTTCTCGAAGCCGTCAGCATAAAAAAAGTAGTCGCGCACCCACCCCGCTGGCAGCGCTGGGAGTTTGCGCGGATCGAAGTTCAGCTTCACCCCTTCACCGGAACCAAAGACTACAAAACGGTCATCCGAGCGGCTCAACAGATCGTGCACATCGCCGTAGCGCGTGTAATTTCCGGCCGCGCGGGCATAGGGACCGGTCATGCTGCGCTGCGTGAAGGAGTAGGTCGTATCACTCGCGGGCGTCAGCCGGATTTCGCGCGGGTATCCCAGATACTCGAGTGCGGCGTTGGCGAGCGCGACTTCCGCGACTCGAACGTCGTGGGCTTCAGGTGTCTGGTCGATACGAACCGCGTCCCAATAGATTTTCAGATTGTTGACGATGCGGATGCGCCGCGTGCCCGGCGGGAGCTTGCCAGTCAAATCCGTGACCATCGTGCGTTCGAGGCCAGCAGGGAAACCCATGTCGTCAACCAAACGGATCCATTTTCCGTTTGTATCCTGGGCCTCGACGTAAGGCGCAATCACTTTGATGCCGGCCTGATCGGCGGAATACATGGAGGTCGCGGTGAAATAGTCGGTGTAGCCGTCGAGGATCAAGCGCAGTGGCTTGTTCGCGTCCCAGGCGCCGAGATCGAGCTCAAGATAGTGAAGTTTGGCGAAGCCAGCGAAGGGCAGCTCTTCAAAGCTGGTGACGTACTTGCGATCGCGCTTCGCGATCAGCGGCAGAACGTCGTTGCCGCTATCGTCCCACGCGCCAACCGGCGCATGAGCGTCTTTGGTAGCGATTACGCGAAATTCCGGAAACGGCGGAGCGCTGACGAATCTTTCATTCGGGTAAACGTCGTAGGCCGCCGGATGATCGATCGCCAGAAGACGAACCTGATCGAGGTAGACGGTTTCTTCCATCGGCTCCATGAAGCGGAAACTGAGGAGACCGTTGCGAGGACGGACACTGTGCGCATCGACTTTCAAATATTCGTCCGGATCGGGAACATCACGTTCACCCGGTGCGACCCAATGGCCGACAACGCCGGGACCAATCATGTCCGCGATGAATTCAAATTCGCGGCCGTTCCACGAAAATAGAACCGGGCAGGAGCTGCCCCGGCGATCTAACTCGGCAATGCTCTGTTCCCGTTTCGCCGCGAGATTGATTTCGTCCTGGGGTACGCCGGTGGGCCACAACAGACGCACAACTTCAGCATTCTTCTCCGTGTCCAGCCCAGCGAGAATCGACGGTGCGTTTTGGCCGAGATAGCCGGACGCGCCCGCCACTTCCCACTTTTGGTAGAGGGCGCCCGCGTACAGTTCAACCTTCGTGCCGATCGCGCTCTTGTTGTCGTTGAGCGCTTTCAGGTCGATGCGCATCCACGCGTGTTGATTCGCGCCTTCGCTGCGAAGTAATAGCGGAGCGCCGCCCAGCTGCGTGACGATCAAATCGGGATTGCCGTCACCCGCAACGTCAGCAACGGCAATGGCTCGTGGCTGCGTCAGCTTCAGAGCGTCCAGCTGCACATCTTTCGTTACGTCAGCCCAGCCGCTGGTGCCGAGATTCCGGAGCAAGCGCAGCTCTCCGCCGCTGGCGGTCTCCCCGACCGCGACGAGATCCAGCCAGCCATCATTGTCGTAATCAATCGCGGAAATTCCCCAACCGCGCTCCCAGGGAACATCGGGCAATTTCACGCGCTCAAGGCGTTTCCCTTCGATGTTGCGCCATAAACTGATACCGGGCGCGCCTGCATGCGTGAATGCCAAATCCATCCAGCCGTCCTTGTCAAAGTCGAAAGCCACCACACCGACCGCGGGAGGCAGGTTTTCTTTTTTGAAATCGATCGCGGCCGACGGAGTGAATTTCCCTTCGCGCGGATTCAGATAGATGGAAGCGCCGGCAGAACCTCCGGCAAACACAAAATCGATAGCGCGATCGTTGTTGAAATCGGTGGTGACAAGCCCGGCGCCGGTAGCGTCGAAGTTGAGCGCAGTCTCTTCGGAAACATCAGTAAAAGTGCTGTTGCCGTTGTTGCGCCAGAGCACGTTGTGGGCGGTTACTTCGCGTGAAGCGGCGGTGGTGGGCAGAGATGTCACATACAAGTCCAGGTCACCATCGTGATCGTAGTCCACGAACGTGACGCCAACGCAGCTCGCTTGGCGCCGGATTCCGACGGCTTGCGTGACGTCCTCGAACTTTCCGTCGCCTTTATTTCGCAGCAGATGGATGCCATCGCTCAGGCAGACCGCGAGATCCGTGTGGCCGTCGTTGTCGAAGTCTCCGGCGGCACAGCCCAGACCGCTACCTCGTAGAGCGAGGCCTGCCGCCATCGTGACATCCGCGAAGCGCCCACCGCCGAGATTGTGGAGCAATCGGCTCGTTCCGTCAGCCGTCGCGCTTACCAGGAAGAGATCGGGCTTGCCGTCGCCGTCGTAATCGATGAAGCAGGCTCCCGCACTTGGACCCAGCGGTGCGGCTCCGCCGCTTGCGGGAGTTGCGATGACCGGCTGCTCCTTGAACGCGACCTTGATCGCGGCGGGGGCGGACGCTATCGGGCTGCGCGCGAGTTCCGCGAGCGAATAGCGGCCTTGATCTCCATACCCCGCACCAAAGGGCGTACCCAAATGTTCGGTGGTGATTTTCTGAAAGCGGGCAAGGTGCTCGCGCGCGGCAGCCGCGTCGCCTTTGCGTTGATACGCGCGCGCAAGGCCAAACTCGGCCGACGCGTGAAACGGGTAGGCAGCGAGCGCTTTCTGAAAAGCGGCGATGGCTTCATCGTAATGTTGCGCCTGAGACTGCAAATAACCAACAAAATAGAAACCGTCCGCTTCGGGCGTCAGCTCGGTGACGTGCTGAAAAGCAGCAATGCCTTTTTCGATTTCGCTCGAATCCTTATATACAAGCCCGAGGTTATACCAGGCGTACGGATCTTGCGGAAGCTGGCGAGCCGCTTCTTCAAGTGCGCCGCGGGCCGCCTCGAGTTTCTGCTGACTTAAAAGCGCCACGCCGAGGTTGAGGCGAGCCACAGCGAACTTTGGATCGGCGGCCAGCGCCTGCTCGAATTTCTTCTGAGCATCAGCAAATTTCTGTTGATTCATATACGCAACACCCAGCGTATTGCACCGCAGTGCGTCCGTCGCGCCGGCGGCGTTGTTCTGTGCGGCGGTTGATTTCGTAGCGGGTGCTTCCTGAGCGCGCGCGGATCGGGAGCGCAGCGCGAGCGTGACGACCGCGCAAACCGATAGAACGCTGGCGATCACGAACAAACTCGTGCGCGGATTGCATCTTGGCATCAGATATGTCTTTCTTTGGTCGCGAAACTTTCTTTCGTCGAACCGGCGCTTCACGGCACTCCGGCGACAAAGTACCCTTTTGATTCTCCCGGCTCCCTGCGGCACCGTCAATTGTTTTCGCTGAAATTACGCTCCATCTGCGAGAATTGACCGCCGAAGTTTCGAGATGGAGATTCACGAAGCAAGATCCATGAACTTTTCTCTCTTTTCGACAATTTCAGACGTTACGGCGGCAATTCGTACGCGTGCGATTTCAGCCACGGAACTTGTCGAGACAACGCTCGAACGAATTTCCGTGCTCGACCCGAAGCTGCGCGCATTCGCGCACCTCGAGGCGGAGGGTGCCAGGGCACAAGCGCGAAGTGCCGACTCCGCGGTATTGCGCGATGACCCGCTCGGCACGCTCCACGGCGTGCCGGTCACGATCAAGGGCAACATCGACGTAGCAGGACTGCCTTGTCCGGCGGGCTCGCTGCTCCGCAAAGACTACGTGCCGCAACACAACGCGCCGTTGGTCGCTCGTCTACGAGCGGCCGGTGCAATCATCCTCGGGAATACCAATACCCCGGAATTCCTGATGGCCTATGAAAGCAACAATCTCCTAATCGGAAAGACCAGCAACCCTTGGGATCTCTCGCGAACACCCGGGGGATCGAGCGGCGGCGAAGCAGCAGCGATCGCCTCGGGTTGCTCGTTCGGCGGAGTCGGCAGCGATGGCGGCGGCTCCATCCGGGTTCCAGCACATTTTTCTGGCATTTGCGGACTAAAACCCACTCCGGGTCGCGTGCCCTCCACCGGACATTTTCCTCCGGGCGCAGGCTTGCTCTCCTGGCTCGGCGTCGTAGGGCCGATGGCCCGAACGATCGCCGATGTACGCGCCCTGTTCGAAGTATTGGCCGGACCGGATCCAGGCGACGCTCTATCGGCCCCGGTGCCGTTTCAAAACGTCGAGGCCAACGTGCGGTTGAAGGGCTTGCGGGTAGGCCTGCTGGAGAGTAGCGCGCTACTCAAAGCTACGCCGGAAACCGAGGCGGCAGTAAAAAAGGCAGCGTCGCTCTTAGCGGACCAGGGATTCGCTGTCGAACCATTTCAACTTTCCGGACTCGACCGCGCCCTCGAAATCTGGTGGTTTTTCTTCGGACCGGTCGTTGCGCATCTGTTCGCTCCACCGATTGAAGGCCAC
>Ga0210394_10004520_pt1 | contig 16192 bp, 16 predicted proteins | sample IncBWC12MmetaG_FD_160121 | JGI IMG/M metagenome (GOLD analysis project Ga0210394, IMG submission 160121) | Forest soil microbial communities from Barre Woods Harvard Forest LTER site, Petersham, Massachusetts, United States - Inc-BW-C-12-M | ecosystem: Environmental > Terrestrial > Soil >... | reverse complement strand
ATGCCACGATTGCCGCAGCGCGCCTCGCTTTCAAGCCTTCTCCGCGGACCTGATGAGATTCAGCGCCTGCCCGCGCGCTGCGGCAAGAAGGCCGCCGAGGTCGGGTCAGCCGTGGGGCCGGACGCTAGTTTCGTTCGTGTGCCACCGTACGGTCTTGAATCACGCTTCCGCGTAGCGTTCCACTGCAGCGTATCGAGTATCGCTCTTGCCGGTTCGGCTCGAACGTAAACGATGCACGACGTGAAGTAGCGACATCGAGCTGCACGGTCGTCGCGTGACGCACCACCAAGTCCCAAGGATGCACATCATGAAATCTACCTATCTGACTCCAGTGGCCTGTGCCGCATTGCTTTTCGGATGCGCGCTGGCTAACGCACAGACCCCCAACCCTCCTTCAGATCAGTCGAGTGCGGCGCCGATGGTAAGCCAAGCGGACACGACGAAGGGGAACGATGTGGTCGGTACAACTCCGACAGATCAAACGGCAACCCCGCCGACCGCGGGCCAGGATCAGTCCAGCGGAAACGATATGGTGAGCCCGAATGCCAACGCACCTCACAGCGGCATGAGGCTGGCCTCCGCGGCGCGTCCAGACTTCGACACCCTGGATACCACAAAGAAAGGCGCTCTGACCAGGGATGACGTCAAGGGCAACAAGTGGCTCAGCCAGAACTTCACCCGATGCGATTTGGATCACGACGGTACGTTGAGCCGCGACGAATACGCCGCCTGCAAATAGTGGAACCGATTTGGAACGAAGCGTCCGCGCACCATGCGCGGAGGCTGAGCGGGTGCGCGAGGGCCAAGGAGGATTCCAGGGTCACGTTTTGTTGGTTGCGAGGACTTACTACAGTGTGTCGGCTTGTCCGGCACTTACCATCAGGAGCACGCTATGGACGTAAACAAGGACCAGGTAAAGGGCCGCACCAAGGAAGTGGAAGGCAAGATCAATGAAGTCACCGGCAAGGTCGTCGGCGATAAAAAGTTAGAAGTTAAAGGCAAGGTTCAACAAATCGGCGGAGAAGCTCAAGCAAAGTTCGGAGACCTCCGACAGAACGTGAAAGACTCCCCAAAGAACAATGAGTGACTGCTTAGGTCCACGAATGTTTGCGAGTATCCGCTGACCTTGAGGAACTGCGTATCGTCAATGTGGCCGCTGGCGGCCACATTGACGCTCGTTACCCGACGGATAATCGTGGTGGCCGGCCGCTTGTACTATCTGCTGGCAAGTCCGAAGTTTGAGATGCCCAACATATTTTCGTCCGTCGCGCCCGCAACCAGCACAACGTACGAACGAAATCCGACGCTGAAGGTATGTAGCAGGGTAGGACACTCACGATCCCGAACGCAGGAACCGGGCCATCTACCCGCGCCTACCGGGTGGCGCAGGCGCGATGTCACCAGAGCAATTACTCTTGAGACGCGGCCGAAACTTCGCAACGGCCACGACCTGCGCAGCCTTCTTCCCACAGTGCGAGCATCGCAGCCGCATCGCAAGCGCCTCGAGCGTGGTCGACCAGCCCACCAGGCGCGCCAGCGCCTGCAATCGCAACTGGTTCGGTCACCCCCGCGTTCAGATTGTCTCACTGAAGCGGCGGACGCGGCAGGAGGCGGTCGCCTTCCTTTTTGACCACGGCATAACACTCGCAACACAGCTGTTCCAGCTTGCGGCGGTCCAGCACTGTGATGTGCCCCCGCGCATAACGGATGACGCCGAGCTTGTCTAGCTTGCCGGCGGCTTCGGTCACGCCTTCGCGGCGCACGCCGAGCATGTTGGCGATGAGCTCCTGCGTCATGGTCAATTGGTTGGATGATAGGCGATCAAGAGATAGCAGCAGCCAGCGGCACAGTTGCTGGTCCACCGAGTGATGGCGATTACAAACCGCGGTCTGCGCCATCTGCGTGATCAGGGCCTGCGTGTAGCGCAGCAGCAGAAGCTGCAGCTTCCCATTGCGGTGGAACTCGTCCTTGAGCTGCTGTCCGACCAGCCGGTAAGCGTGGCCGGCGCTCTGCACGATGGCCCGACTCGGGGTGGTTTCACCGCCCATGAACAGGGCGATGCCGATGAGACCTTCGTTGCCGACCACCGAAATTTCCGCCGACGCACCGTCGGCCAGCACGTACAGCAGCGACACGATGGAGTCGGTCGGAAAATAAACGTGTCGCAGGACATCGCCGGACTCATACAAGATCTTGCCGAGCGGCATTTCGACGAGCTGCAGATGCGCGTAGATTCGTTCGCGCTCGGTGGGTGATAGCGCAGCCAGGAGGTGATTTTGTTGTGGATGGTGGGAGTCGGGCATGGGGAGGGTTTTACCCTAGGTCAACCACGGCGGTAGGAGGAGCGCGCGCCGCTGAGTGCGTGCCAGCGAAACCTCTGCCCGTCGCCATCATTCTCAATGATGCTAATGCCCGCAGAACCCGCTGACAGCGCTCGAGCGCCTCATCCGTGAGGATCTGAAGAATCTGTCGTGGTGATTGCGCCACTCCTGGCGCCAACCGGACCAAGGCGCGATTTTCCACCGCATGATTGCGCGCCAGCAGGCCGACACATCAAAACACCTGTACAGATGCCCCGTTCGAGCGGGACGCCCTCGGTGATCCTGCTCTGGAAACTTTGCAAGGTATACCGCGATCGGGCACGGGCCACATTGCTGGCTTAAGAGTCGCCCAGTTCTCTCATCCGTCGCGAAAGCCCATGCAAATAAGCAGCAACGTTACGCTGGTTTCCGAGCGCGCAGTGTCGCACACTCTTGCACAAAGTCGGTTCTCAGATGTACGCCAACTTGGCACCTAATTCGCCTTGCTAACGTCATGCTCTAGCGCCAGCATGGGCGGCTGCGATCAGACACTGAAAAAATGAAGTTCCCGCAGTTATTTGCCGCGCTAAGGAAAAAACGGGAATTCGAAAGGCTGCAAATGCCTTTCATAACCTCGATGCTCGATTTCGACGTCATTATTGAAATCGGATATGCGCAGGAGCAGAACAGGGAAATCACGCTGAAGCAGCTGTTTCTTCTGAAGCTCGGTTCCGTCACGACCGTACGCCGCAGACTGGCAAAACTTACGGCGGAGGGAATCGTGGCACGGCACGGCAACACCAGGGATCATCGCTCGGAGTTCCTGACCCTGTCCGCTTCGACCCTGAGGATTCTTGAGAAGTACGGCAGCCTACTATTGTCTATCGCAGAGCCGACTCGGTAGCCCATCTCTTTAAGCACGTCCAAAGTTGCACTAGATCGAGAGCTGCACGGCACTGAACTCGACCTGCGGGAGCTTCGCCGGGATTGGCGGCGGGTGGGCGTTCGGATGTTTGCTCTGACCGATAAGGCCGAGCGGAAGTACTTTGAGGTGCCCGTCATCTACAAGGGGTCGCTCCTTTATATCGTTTCGGGGCTCTGCGAACAGGATCCGGATGCCGACAAGCCGCTCCTGGGCATGCAGCGCTATTGGTTGGGGAAGGTGCCGTACAAGCGAGCGGATATCCTTGCGTCACGCGCCTGGCGGATCCCGCCCGTATCGCCTGGTGTCCGACGGACGACGCCGCGCCGAGTTGGCAATGCGGGGCGACACGGCATGGGGGCTTCCCGCTGGATCGAGAGATGGAAGACAGTTCGAAGTACCTGCTCGAGAACGGATTCCAACCCTGGGACGTACCTGACCTGTCGCGCGGTTAAAGCTCTGCGGGACATTCGCGGGAGTTACGCGGGACTTTCGCGGGACGACCACCCCGCAGTCGAATCGGGGCAGACCGTGTTCGTGATTGCGCGACACTCAAGGCGTATTCGGACCGAAAACAGCCAAGTCCTGCGGGACTTTTGCGGGACTCACCCGTGCTCTCCTGTGCTCGACGCTTGCAACGGCCGTCCCACCCACAGGTTTTCGATCAATTCGTCGCCAACAGAATCAAACAGTTGCCATACGGCCTTGTATGCGAGATTTGCGGCTTGTGGCCGGGCAGCCCTTGCAAGGCGAATGTCGGCGGTTCGATCCCGTCAGCACCCACCAAAATAAATGACTTACGAGAATATCGAATCACCGCATCCACTTTTTGGACACTATTTTCGACGGTTAGGAGCAGTATGCTGCCGTGTTCAGCCCGGCGGCCCGAAATTGTAGGCCGCAGTCGGGCGCGCTCACTTCGAGAACACTCGCGTCGCCGCGCTCCCGGGTACAGCGCCCGCGATCCGCCTCACTCCTTCATGCATTTTGAAGCTGCCCGCCTAGAATCGTAGCGATTCTTTCTAGGCTCGACCAGACTGCGCCTTGAAGCCCCAGCGTGCAATTTTCGTCCGCCGTTGATCCAGCACGCACCTGCCGCATAGACCCGGCAAGCTCTCTATAAGTGCGCTGCCACACAGACCAATGACAGGTGCGCGGATATCGTCGCCGGCCCAGAGGAGCTAGATGACATTGATAGTGGGGAAGCCCATGGAACCAACATCTCGGAAAGACGCTTCGGCTTTGCGGACTGACGTGGCCACGCAGGTGCCCGCAGATAACCGCATTGAGAGCAGTAGCGTCGTCGCAGGCTCGCCGAGTTGGACCGATCGCCAAGTGCGAATTTCGCAGCTCGCTTACTACAAGGCGCAGCAGCGCGGCTTCGCGCCCGGCCACGATTGGGAAGACTGGTTTGCAGCCGAGCGCGAAGTGACAGAGTTACGGTAATTCGAACAGTTTCTTTCAGGGTGAGTTGCTGACCCTGGGCGCGCAGTAAGGCGCGCCGTTTGCGCAAACCGCGCGTTCAGATCGTCTCACTGAAGCGCCGGACGCGGCAGGAGGCGATCGGTTTCCTTTCTGACCACGGCATAACACTCGCAACACAGCTGTTCCAGCTTGGGGCGGTCAAGTACCGTGATGTGCCCACGGGCATAGCGGATAACACCGAGCTCGTCCAGTTTGCCGGCGGCTTCGGTAACGCCCTCACGACGTACGCCGAGCATGTTGGCGATGAGTTCTTGCGTCATGACCAATTGGTTGGATGACAGACGATCGAGAGACAGCAGTAGCCAGCGGCACAGTTGCTGGTCCACCGAGTGATGGCGGTTGCACACGGCGGTCTGCGCCATCTGCGTGATCAGGGCCTGCGTGTAGCGCAGCAGCAGAAGCTGCAGCGGCCCATTTCGATGGAACTCGTCCTTGAGCCGCTGTCCGATCAGGCGGTAGGCGTTGCCGGCGCTCTGCACGAGGGCCCGACTCGGGGTGGTTTCACCGCCCATGAACAGCGCGATGCCGATGAGGCCTTCATTGCCGACCACCGAGATCTCCGCCGACGCGCCGTCGGCCAGGACGTACAGCAGGGAGATGATGGAATCGATCGGAAAATAAACGTGGCGCAGGGTATCGCCGGATTCGTACAAGACCTTGCCGAGCGGCATCGGGACGAGATCCAGGTGCGGATAGATCCGTTCGCGCTCGCCGGGTGAAAGCGCAGCTAGCAGGTGATTTTCTTGTGGATTGTGGGAGTCGGGCATGAAAAGCACCACTCCAAGCGAACCACGGCGTGGCTACACACAGATTAATAGCTTAAAGGTTCCCCGCTCTGCGTGGTATCGCACATAACCCGGAGCGAGCGACACAGCAGCCGAGAATCAAGTATTTGGGCGCACAGCGCGGCCGAAGCATCATCATCTGGAGGATCTCATTAACATTTTGTAATGAACTGGGCGGCCGTATGTCCTTCCCGCACCCTCCACTCAGCGCCCACTCGACACGGCCGATGCCATCAGGTCGCGTTTGCCGCAGCCGTCCTCAATTAGGAGCTTCTTGTACATCGTCCAAAGGCGACGCAGGGAGAGACTGCCGACCGCGATCAGCAGCTCCCGGACGGCAGCCTCTAGCGAGTAGCTGGTCGGCACAATGGTTCGGAGGCGCAGGTATTAAGAATTGAGGACTTGTCGCCGAGCACCAATGAATGCGGGGTGCCCGAAAGGCACCCCGCAGGGACATGCGCTCGCCATTCTTGATAACTAGGTTCAGGTGGAGGCGCGATTGTCTAGAGCGCTAGCATGCCAGGCGCCGATGCGCGTCGTCCGTGCGGGGGAACACTTAGTCTGGAGAGGGCGCCCCATCGTAGGAAGCCGGCGACGGTCGGCAATGTTCGCATTTCCGCTTAGATTACGTGCGAGGAAGCGGACGCCTTTCACGCAACGGCCCTGGCGCTTTGCGGCGCCGACAAGGGCGCTTCCGGCGAACGTGGCCCGAAGATCTACTTCTCGTACTTTCGCGACCTCGACGGCGCCTTCTGCATGGCTTGACAGGATCTTCCAGGATCCGCGCTGCGGTCCGCGCGCGATCGAAGCGCCCTCAACTAAGTAAGAGTGTTAGGCGGGATCATTGTTTCGCCTTCGTTATCTTTATTTGTGGAAATTTTCGCTTAACTGCGGCCACGACAGAGGCGTGCTCCGGCTTTCCCGAACTCCTCGCCAAAGCATCTCGTGCGTGAGCGGCATCAGGGATCGGATATTTTCTGATACTCTTTTCCACGAAATCCGATTTCGGAAGTTTTTTTCTCGCAGCGGTAGTTAGTTTGGCCATTGACGGTGATTCTCTTCTTGGAAGGACTTGCCGGAATTTCTGTTTTGACCTTCGGGTCGATAGCGTTTCGGGCGTCTCGATGCACGTTCCCGTGCGCTCGCGAAATTGGTGACGCCACAAGGATCAGATGGCAGCGCGGTCGTTGTAGTGCTGTAGGTGATCTTACAGTCGGGGCCCCCGTCTACCGCGGTATCCGTACAACAGGTAAGCAACCACGATAACGGCAATGATGAGTCCGATAGGCCCAATACCCCATCCGGTGCCAAGGCCCCAATAAAGGCCCCCGCCGCCGCCAAAGAGCAGTAAGAGCACAATCAAAATAACTAGAAGATCCATTGTTTAATTCTCCTGGAAGGTTCTTTCATATCGGAAGGTCGACTGGAGCAACGGTGCCGTCCAGCCGACAGGTTTTCGATTAACTCGTCGCCAACGGAATCAAACAGTTACCATACGGCCTTGTGTGCGAGATTTGCGGCTTGTGCAGCCGGTCGGCCCTTACAAGGCGAATGTCGGCGGTTCGATCCCGTCAGCACCCACCAATTAAATCAATCACTTAAGCGCGCTCTAACTAGAGCAGTCATTGTGGAACTCTTGCGCGACTTCTTCAGACGGTTGGCCGCGTTGAGTAGTTCCCCGGCTCTGCCGCGCTGTAGTCCGTGGTCATCCGTGTGGCGGGGTGGCCCACGAGGCGCTGGCGGTCCTTGAAGGACACCGATCGGGGCGGCGAAAAACGTAAAGCTCGATGCGGCCCGGATGGGCGTAGCCGGAACACGCCTTAACGGTGAAGCTTTGCCCTCCGCCTATGTGCGGGGTTGGACAACAACAGAGGCACCATGACAGGTTAGGACGAGTTCGGTTTCGCAAGCGTCGCGGCTCACGGATGCGGCAATTGAGGCGCCCGGACCGTGAAGTCCAGGGCCTAGATCGCGAGCGGTGAGATGCTTAGAGACGTCTGGGTCACACTGAAGCAAACATTCCGGGCGTGGAGCGACCACGAAGCTCCGAGGCTTGGTGCAGCCCTCTCCTTTTACACGATGCTGTCACTCGCGCCCCTGGTCATTTTGGTCATTGCAATCGCGTCGCTGGTATTCGGACATTCTGCAGCGCAGAACGACATCATCCGCGAAGTCCAGGGCATCATGGGCACAGAGGGGGCGAAGGCGATTGAGACCGTCATTGAACACGGTCAAAAACCCACCAGCGTATTGGCATCGGTGATCGGCGTGCTCATTCTGTTAGTCGGCGCCTCAGGGGCTTTCAGCGAGCTGCAGTCTGCGCTGAATAAGATTTGGGATGTTCAACCGAACAACGCAAGCGGTGTCGCCAGTCTGATCAAGGCACGCCTTTTTTCATTTGGCATGGTGCTGGCCGTCAGCTTTCTGCTCCTGGTTTCTCTCGTAGTTACCGCGGGATTGGCGGTCGTGGGGAAATTCTTCGGCGAAATCCTGCCGATGCCAGAACTTCTCATGCACGCGATTAACTTTCTGATTTCGTTTGTGGGCATTTCCGCACTGTTTGCGCTGATCTTCAAATACGTGCCGGAAGCGAAGATCGAGTGGAAAGATGTGTGGGAGGGGGCGATCGCGACCGCTCTGCTCTTTACCATTGGAAAGTCACTGATCGGGCTGTATCTGGGAAAGGCTGCAGTCGGTTCGGCCTACGGTGCTGCAGGATCGCTGATCGTGGTGATTGTCTGGGTTTACTATTCCGCGATGATTTTCTTTTTCGGCGCGGAGTTTGCGCATGTACGCGCTACTGGGCGGAAAAGCGCAAACGCGGGGAAGGCAGGCTCCGTGCATTGATGACCAGCTGCGATTTGAACATCGGGTATGCCGACGGTGGAGGCTTGGACGCAGCAGCCAAGCTTTCGCGTATTGCGCGGATGCTCCATCGCTTTCGCGGAATTTCACGCTATCCTTCGATGCAGCGGGTCAGCCTTTGGTGTCGACTTAGGGGCCAAGCGCACTGACCAAGCGTGATTGCAAATCACACTGTCCCCAAACCGGAGTCACTAATGAACGAGGAAGCGCTGAACTTCAGTATACGTAAGTTCTTGAAAGCAGTCGGCGTCAGCTCGCAGCGGGCGATTGAGCGCGCCGTCGCCGACGCTGCCGCCGGCGGTGCCATTGCCGGCACAGAATCATTTCCGGCAAAAATGACGTTGGAGATTGCGGGGCTCAAGTTGAACGTCGTATTTACCGGCGACATCAATCTTCAATAAGCGCAACGCGGCATATCCACCAGTGTGAACCTCGGTGGGACCAGGCTGTGCGCCACGGGCACGTACGGACGTTGTCGCCAGCAAGCATCCACGCCGATTGAATCTCTCCAGACGCCCGGTGCTCGAATTCCTGCAGAGAAATGCCAGCTTTTCCACAAGGGTTTGGAACGAGGATTAACGGCACCGGGAGCACAATCCGTACGAATGTCAACGCAGTGCCGCGCCAGCCATGACTATCCGTCGTAGGACCGGGATTATTCTGGCGGGAATCGCCGGGACGCTGCTCATTGTGTTCGTCTTCGTTGCGCTTGTCCTGCTCAATGGGGATCGCGCCCGGTCGGAGGCGATCTCCTATCTGGAAAAGAGCACCGGGAAGAAAGTGGAGATCGGCAGGTTGGCGGTGACGTTCTTTCCCAGGATAACGATTCACGTGGACGATCTCGCAATCAAGAGCCCGCCATTGTTTCCGCCAAGTTACATCCTGAAAGTTGCGCGGGTGGATGCTAAAATTGACCCGTGGTCGCTGCTGCACCGGCCGATAGTGATCAGATCGCTGGTGCTGGAACAGCCGGTCATCAATCTGGTTTCGGACCCAGACGGGCCATGGAACTTCGAGAATCCAGGGGCGACCAATGCGTCAAACTCGGTTCCAATCGGCGTGATCTCGCTGGTTGAAATCAAGCGGGGGCACGTTATTGCATCGAATCTTCTGCCCTCCGACGCGGCAGGGCCCGTCTTTTTCGAGGCGCACGAGATCTCCAGCGAACTTGCAAACGTCGATGTGGACGCTCTGGCCGATCCTGCTTCCACTACACTCGATGGGCTGGGCACATTGAAAGCGGCACTGCTGCGCTTTGGATCGATCGAGGCGACAAATCTGAGCTCCAACATCCGTCTGCAGGCGCGACAAGTTTTGTTCACCGACGTGAACGCGGAAACGTATGGGGGAAACACGACGGGAGAGCTCTCGATTAAATTGTCGGGCAAGAACCCAAGCTTCAAGACCGATGCAAAGATGAAACGAATTGATGTGGCACAGCTTCTGAACGCCTTTCGAAACGCCCGCGGGAAAATGACGGGGAAGATGGATGGCGAGTTAAAAATCGCCGGAGAAATCGAGCACACTCTCCATCCGTTGGAGAGCCTGCACGGCACGGGCCACTTGACGGTGCGAGACGGCCAGGTGCCGAGCCTGAAGCTAAATGCGAACCTTATGAAACTAGCGCACTACAACGATCTCGGTCCCGCCAAAAATGATCCTTCCTCGTTCAATCTCGTTTCGAGCGACCTGGAGCTCGATCACGAGCGAATTTCGAGCAAGATCGTCGACGTCGACGGCTACGGAGTCGATGTTGATGGCTCAGGGAGTGTGAGCATCACTGGTTCCGACGAGCTGAACTACCAGGGTGTGGCGGAAATTGTCTCTAAGCAGGGATTTGTGACGAATCTGTTCGCACGATTGGCTGGCGGGACGCTGAAAGATGGCAAGCTATCGTTCCCATTTCATGTCGGCGGGACGATCGATAACCCTGTATTTGCCAAAGGCAAGTAGTGGCCCGCAAGGGCAAGACTGAAGGCAGGCGCGCCGCCCGTACAAGCCCTGAGCTGGCGGCGGTACGTTCGCTGCCGTACCGACTCGCTCACGTGATGCTCGCCACAATTGAGCGTGGGCCCGTTAAACCGACATCTTTTCTGTTCTCGTGTCACCGGGGCCATTGCGGTGACGTCGATTTTCCTGAGCGGGTGCGCGTCGAGCGGCTTCTATCAGATGAGCGACGACTGGTGTATGCAGCACTCCGCAGCGAGCTCGGCACGTTGTCATCGCAACTCGAACGATGTCGTACTGGTCGGCCGAAACGCCGGCAGCCCGTCTGAGCGGGCGGCGCTGCGCACTGATTCACCAATCGGTCAGTGACCATAGCGGCAAGCTCGCATCTATGTGCGGTAGCGTCCTGACTGCTTGGCCCTCTTGATGTTTCAATGCCCGCTCAGACGGACAACTTGGAGATCAACATGTACATCGGCGGCGGCTTACTTGGACTCATTCTGGTCGTTGCTCTCATCCTCTTTGTGCTGCGTAGAGCCTGAGTGGTACTGCGAACGGCAGATTGGCCAGCGAATGCCGATAAGGCAGACGCAATGCAAGCTCAGGAGCGCGGCAGCATTTTTATTCTTGTGATGCCGTGACTGCTCAAACAGATCGCAACGATATAGTTCGGATCATTATCGCTCTCCTGGGGCCGTTCGGCAGCGGCAACCTTCACCTGCAATAGTCCGAGTCGCACCAACGGCCTGCTAACCGATCGAGCATCACAGGACATACACATGAATACGCTCCCCCTACAGTGGATCATTGTTGCCGGCGTTGTGGTCATTGCGTTGCTTGCACTGGCGGCATGGTTTTTCTCCCAAAAGAAAAAGCAATCGGCAAGGCTTCAGCAACGGTTCGGTCCGGAATACACCCGAACAATTGATGAACTGGGAGGGCGAACCAAGGCCGAAGCGGAGCTCAAGGCCCGCGAAAAGCGCGTTGAGGACCTCACTATCACGGCATTGGCGCCTGCTGAGGCCGCCAGGTTCAGCCAGGCCTGGAACGCTTTGCAGGCGCGTTTCGTCGATAACCCCAAAGGGGTCGTCGTCCAGGCCGATCAGTTGGTCCGTGAGTTGATGGTCAAGCGTGGCTACCCGATGGGGGATTTCGAGCGCCGTGCGGCCGATATCTCAGTCGACCACCCTACCGTCGTGGAGCATTACCGGGCGGCGCAGGCCATCGCGGCGCGCGATGAGCGCGGCGAAGCCGACACCGAGGAGCTACGCAAAGCAGTGGTGCATTACCGCGTCCTTTTCGATGAGATGCTTGAGGTAAGAGAGGCTAAGCAAGAGGTCCTTCCCGCCAAGCAAATGCCGGTGCACGCATGAACGCCATAACGAAACAAGAGCTGGTGAAGGTAGGTCCCGATTTCGAAGGTCTTGCGAAGATGCCGTCGGCACAACACGAGGCTGAGGGAGATCTCAATGAGCCGGTGCTCGACAACCAGAACACCGATGTGAGGGCTGAAGAGAGAGAGCTTGCTCCGCTGTTTTTGCCCGATGTGGCCAAAGAGTTTCGCTCGCACTGGGATACCGTTCAAAGAGGGTTTGTCGATGATCCGAGACAGGCTGTCCGGCAGGGAGATGAGCTTGTGGTCCAGGTCATGAAGAGCTTGGCGGAAACCTTTTCCCATGAGCGCGCCACGCTTGAGGGTCAGGTGAATCAAACAGGCAAGGCGTCCACCGAGACCTTGCGCATTGCCCTGAGGCGCTATCGCTCGTTTTTTGAGCGCCTGCTGTCTTTTTAGCGCGTTGCCGCGCTGTTGCCTCGGGGTGAACCGGCGGCATCCACGGGCGGCTGCGGGTGGCATATCACGCCATCCGTATCATCTGCGTGGTCATCATCGTTTGCGTGATCACCGCGATGGGCATCCTCACGCACGTACACCGGGGCGTGCCTTGCCAACCACAGGCCGACCTCGGTCGTGGTGTTCCTGACGTCATCGGGCACCATCGCCGGTGCATCATTCGGATAGGTATCTTCGTAATTGTCCACGGCCCATTCGGAAGGAACCGCCTTTTCTTTCTCCAGGTACCTTACGAAATCCCTCGTATCGCGACTGAACGTATTGTCGGTGAATTGACTGAAGGTCTCGAGCGTGCCGGCGCCATCCGTAGGCCAAGGGTAGGGAGAGAGCAATATGGTGGTGCGCAGGCGGTGGGCATTCCCCCACTGTATGGCCTGCACAATGAACCTCTGGTAGCCGGGACCGCTGCCGCCGCTCAGGAAGAAGTTCGGCGGCACATCGAACGCGATGGCTCGGCCGTACAGTGCTTCCTCCCGCTCCAGCTCATAGTACGGGTTCGTCGCAAAGACGTTCTCCCCCAACTTCGGTTCGTCGGCAGCATTCGGCCCGGCGATCGGGGCGACTGACTTGATACCCACGCTCCTCGCAGCGTCCACGTACTCCTTCCACAGCTGGACGTCAGTTTCCAATTGCCCCGGAGCAGCCGCATCGGACGGCGTGTCGACATTGGCTTCCGCGGGGCTGAGGCCATGGTCGATGTACTGCTGCTGGTAATACCTGTAGCTGGCGGGAAGCGTGAAGTAGTTCCAGCCTACCTGCCCGAGCTCGGCCTCGCCTGGTCCCGTCGCGGCAAACACGGACACGATGGATTCGAGCAGGCCCGGGGATTTTGCAGCTGCGCTTATGGCGTTGGCGTGCTGATAGAGCCCGACGTGACCGGTCTTGAGAAGCGCCGCGACCAGATCGCCGTCACGGAGCGCGTCGAAGCCGCCGGTCCCGCCGACAAAAACGTATACACCGACGCTCGAGCAGACCCCCTGCCTGTGCGGATCGTCAGATGAATTTTCCTCGGGCGCGGTGTGCGCTCCCGGTGGCGCGATGGTCATTACCACCAGCAATGCCACCATGTGGCACAGACGTTGCCACGCGCGCTTGTGCAGGGAAGAAACCATCGCAGAAGGCAGGCCCCTCTTTAAAAAAAGGCCCTGGCGCGCGCCTGCAGGCGCGCTGCGGCTGGGCATGCAGCGAGCGGCTGAGGCAGGCGCCGGAGGTCCCTCCGACGCCTGCCTCCTCAGTCAACCTGGTGCGCAGTGCGCACCGGCGTCATCAGGAGAATACGCCGTACTCGACCTGCAGGATCTCCCCGGTGTTGATATTCACCAGGATCGCATCGGTGTCGTCGCGCACCCACTCGTAACCCGGCGGCGGGGTCTCGAGGGCAAACAGCCAGTAGTCGCCGAGGATGAAGGCCGGCGCCCAGTAGGCACGCGGCAGGATCTGGCCGTAGCCCCAGCGGTGCGCAACCCAACCCGACGGACGATGATAGACACCGACGTGGAAACTGCGCGCCGCCTGGAAGTTGTGCTGGTAAGTCCCCCGATCGACAGTCGCTGGCCGGTTATTCCAGCCGTGCGGCTCGGCGACGCGCTGGTAGTTATGCGGACCCTCGTGAGGCTCGCCGTGCGCCGCGGGACGCGCCGGGGGACGCGCCGCCGGGCCACCGCCGTGCGGGGCTTCGTGCTCCTCTGCCCAAGCTGCCGTCGTTCCTGCTGCGGCAAGGGCCAGGGCCATAATGAAACTGAGCTTCGCTGCATGCGCCACGTGATCAACTCCTTGTGGTGGGGAGGGAAATGCTAGCAGACTTGCGGCAGATGTCAGCCATCGCCGCACCGAAGGCCTACGTATCCTGGAGCTCGGGCAAGGATAGCGCCTTTGCTCTCTACGAAGCGCAGCGCTCAGGTCTCGCTGAGGTCGTGGGCGTGTTGACGACGCTCAACGAGGCCTACGACCGCGTGGCTATGCACGGCGTGCGCCGCAGCCTGCTCGAGCGCCAGATTGCGGCGCTCGCTCTGCCGGCGCTCAAGGTGATGCTGCCGAACCCCTGCCCGAACGAGGCGTACGAGGCGCGCATGGCGCGGGCTTGCGCGCAGATGCGCGAGCACGGTGTTACCCACATCATCTTTGGTGACCTGTTCCTCGAGGACATCCGCGCCTACCGCGAGAAGCAGCTCGCCGCCGCCGGCATGAGCGGGATCTTTCCGCTGTGGCGCCGCCCGACGGCGAGCCTCGCCCGCGAGATGATCGCGAGCGGCATGATCGCGCACCTGGTGTGCGTCGATCCGCGGCGCCTCGAGCGGCGCTTCGCCGGCCGCCGTTTCGATGCGACGCTGCTCGCCGAGCTGCCGGCAGACGTCGATCCCTGCGGCGAGAACGGCGAGTTCCACACCGTGGTCACGGCCGGGCCGATGTTCGCCGCGCCCATTGCGGTGAAGGTTGGCGAGGTCGTCGAGCGTGACGGCTTCGTGTTCGCCGACGTCGAAGCCGCGGATGGCGACCCTCAGAAGCGCAGCGTCAGCGTGTCATAGAGCGTGCGCCGCGGGCCGTAGGCGGACTGGAAGATGCCGATGCCCTCGGCCGGACGGATGAGGTTGACGCGGTCGAGGGCATTGAGAACGGCGAGCCGGTTGCTGAGCGCTCCGACGCCGGGAATGCGCCAGGTGCGCTCGGCGCTCACGTCCGCCTGAAAGACCTTCGGGAGCTTCTGCAGATCGGCAAAGCCGGCGCGCAGCCCGCTGCTGTAGAGCGCAGCGGCGCTCAGCGACCAGGCACCGGACTGCCAGCTGGCGCCGGCCGCGGCGCCGTAGAGCGGCTGGTGATCGAGCACGATCGCGTGGCTGTCGATGTAGGCGAGCTCGGCGGGGTCGAAGTTGAATTGCCCGGTGCTGACCCCCCGCTGCCAGTTGCGGCCCAGGGTGAGGTTGGCATATGCCGTCAGCCCCTCGCACTGGTAGCGCGCGCCCGCTTCCGCGCCCCAGACATGACCCTGATCGTAATTGAACGGCGCGAAGATCGGCACGACGCCGAACTGGCCGGTGTCCAGATAGTGGGTGGTCCAGCGGTAGTACCCGTCGACCGACAGACTCACATGCTCACCGAGGTGGTGCACGAGGCCGCTGTCCCACTCGCGGTCGTCCTCCGTCAGCGGGGCCGGGATGCCCGGCGGCCCCTGCGCCGTGGTCCCCTGGAACGCCGCCTGCGCCGTCGGCGATATCCCGAGGAACGACGGAACCTGGAAGTACCGCGCCAGGCCGGTATGCACGGTGGTGGCGTCGTCGGGGCGGTACACCAGGGCGATGCTCGGGTCGAGCTGGTGGCCGGAGCTGAAGCCGCTCAAGGTATCCCAGCGCATCCCGAGAGAGGCGCTGAGGCGCTCGCTCAGACGCCACAGGTCGCTCACATAGACGCCGCCGACGTAGTTGTCCGCGTGGGCGTTGTTGACGACCGTCAGGGGCACAACGCTGGTCTGCTCGCCGGCGCCGTTGGCGGGAAACACCAGCGACGAGTCACTGGCACTGACGCGATACTCCGCCACGTAGAAGCCGCCGGCGAAGGTATGCGCGCCGCGCACGAAGCTCATATCGCCCTCGAGCGTGTAGTCGTGATCGTCGTGGCTGGCGGTGGAGGCCACCCCCTGGTAGATCAGCTCCCCTGCCGCATCGGGCTCGAACCGCTGCGTGATGGCGTGCTGGCTATAGGCGAACTGATAGGAGCCGTTGTCCCCGAGCGAGCCGCCGAGCGACAGCACCGCGAGCACGTCACTGAAGTCGAGGTACGAATCGATGACCGCCGACGAGGGCGGCTCGGGCACGTTGACCAGCTCGAACGCAGGCGCGAGTCCTGGCACATTGGGCAGCTGATTGCGGCTGCGCGCGGCCGACAGCAGCAGGGTCAGGGTGTTACCGGCAGTGACCGGGTAGGAAAAAAAGCCGAACGCCTGTCCCTGTTTGCCAAAATCATGAATAGGCGTGGGACCAGGAGTGGCGGAGCTGAATGCGGTGTTGTTCTGCCCGTAGAGCCCGCTCACGTAGCTGCCGAG
>Ga0210394_10004519_pt1 | contig 16196 bp, 17 predicted proteins | sample IncBWC12MmetaG_FD_160121 | JGI IMG/M metagenome (GOLD analysis project Ga0210394, IMG submission 160121) | Forest soil microbial communities from Barre Woods Harvard Forest LTER site, Petersham, Massachusetts, United States - Inc-BW-C-12-M | ecosystem: Environmental > Terrestrial > Soil >... | reverse complement strand
CGTGGGCGACGCCCTGCTCGGCCAAGGCCACGGCCGAACATTCATGTTGATCGAGGCGATCACGGTGTTCCTGGCGCTGATCGGCACGACCCTTTCCTGTATCAACACCGGGGCTCGTGTGACCTACGCCATGGGACGAGACCAGGAAGTGCCGGAACACTTCGGCATGCTCCACGACAAGAACCTGAGCCCCCACCGCGCCATCTGGACGCTAGCGGTCATTTCGGCAGTTATCGGGTGCATCGCGCTTCTGATGGTGTTCGGCGACTCGTCAGCAATCGCCGACCCGGCGATCGCGACCCTGCCGCATGGGCTTTTTTCCAGCGTATGGTTTGCTTCTACCCACGACCATATGGCGGCTTTTCCCAATACGTTAACCATGATCGTGCTGGCCTCAAACTTCGGCACGTTCGTGCTGTACATGCTGAGCTGCCTCATTTGCATGGTGGCATATCAAGGGCACCCGAACTTCAGCGCTCTGAAGCATTTCATCATCCCGATTTTTGGGGTGCTTGCAAACTTCGCTTGCATGGCGTTTTACCTGATTGGGCCATTCATGGGGTATGGCACGAAGATGGAGCCGTTCGGCGCCTTAGGCATAGCCGCAATCTGGGCCATCTACGGAGCGATCTACTTCTCGCAGTCGAGTAAGGCTACAGGGCGGACGACGATGGTTACAGCCCGTCCGGCGGGGAGGGCTTGATCGGCAGCATGACGCAGAAAAAATAACGATTGAGTCTGGGCGGGCGCGAGCCCGCCCGGACTTTTTTGCGAGGTATAATGATTGGGATCTACCGAGGACAGCCCGCTGTACTTCCCGGCAACCTGCCCGGGACGTATCGTCTGGCCCAAAGTTCGGTGCTCGAAATAGAATTCGCGCAGATTTCTGATACGGGCAAGGTCCGGCCGCACAACGAGGACCGCGTCGGCCACGTGCTCGCGGAGACTCCGGAGCGGGCGCGTTCGCACGGCTGGCTGTTTGCTTTGGCGGACGGCGTGGGTGGACACGAGCAAGGCGAAGTCGCCTCGCAGGCTGCGGTCGAGGCTTTGCTAGAGGGTTTCTGCGCGGCAAGCAAGGGCGAATCCCTTAGCGCGTTGCTGCAGCGCTTGGTGCAGGCGGCCAACGCACGCGTGTTTGAAGCCGGGCTGGCGTCCGGCACGTTGGGCGCCGGGATGGCGACCACCGTAGTGGCATGCGCACTACGCTACGATCGCGCGGTGGTAGCGCACGTAGGCGATTCGCGCTGCTATATGATCCGGCGCGGCGAAGTTACCGCGCTCACGCGCGATCACACCGTGGCGAGCGAACAGGCGAGGATGGGACTGCTTTCAGCGCAGGAGGCTTCGGAGGCGGACAGCCGTCACGTGCTGAGCCGCTCCCTTGGCGGTGGCCTGTTTGTCGGCGTCGAAATTGACGATCATCAGGTGCTTCCCGGCGATATTCTGCTGCTTTGTTCCGACGGGTTGCACGGGGCCGTAACCGCTTCCGAGATCGCCGAATTGGTGGGCGACGGGGCAGATTTGAATTTGGCGGCGCACAAACTGGTGGCGCTGGCCAACGAAAAAGACGGCGGCGACAACGTCAGCGTGCAACTCATCCGCATCGTCAGCGTCGAACGCGTCGGTATGTATCGCGGCCGGCCCTACAAGCTACGCTGATCTGGATATCGTCCATCCCGTCGAGGGAATAGCGAGTCAGCGCGATTGCCGCGCCAGCCGCCATCTGCGCAGGGCCACTGCCGCCCAGACGGCCTCGATCACCCCGAAAGGCCGGGCTCCCTGTAAAAAGCCATAGGACGACCCTAGCGCGCACGATATGGCGAATCCCAAGATATACCAGGGGCTACGTTTCTCAAGGATGTAACACAACAGCATCCCTGTCACCGCGAACAGCCCGTAAATCGTGAGGGGGTTCACGCTACTGCATTACTCCAGTCTGACTCCTTAGGGTTCCCACGTGCTGGCGCCCAGCAGGATTGATCGCCACTTAGCTTAAGCTTCGGAACATAAGCACGGCATAAGCGATTTATTTGGAATATATAAGCGTTCGCAGCAGCGTCGGCGGAACTGCCCTCACTAGCCGTTGCGTAATACCACCAACGGCTAACGAAATCCTTACGTTTCTTTCATGCCTTTCTAACCCGCGGGGCCTTACCGTTGCGGTGTGAATGAAGGCTCTGGGTCGGAGCGCGGCATATGGAGGGCATCATGGCCACTACGATTCTTGTGATATTGTGCGTGGCGAGTGAAGGCTTCCTGGTCTATGTTCTGGTTCATTTTGTGCGCGAATCGAGGAGGGCTGGCGCAGCCCGCGCAGCAGTAAGCATCGTTCCCTATCGGGATGCCTCCGGCGAAGGCGTGCCCGAAGCCTTGAACGCCGGGAAGGTTATCGAAATCACTGACTGGAGCCGGGTGTCGCGTCGAGGCACGGACCGGCGGAAGGTTTCTTGAATGAGGCGCGGAGGGGGGCACAACTGATGCTCGATCTTGTTTTCGTCGCCGCCACGGGCGTCTTTGTCGTGATGGCCGTGCTGTACGTTCGGGCGTGCGAGCGGTTGAAATAGAGGCGATCGGATGAATGCAGACAACGCAGTCCTGTTACTTATCTGTGCGGCGATGTGCGCCTACCTGCTCTACGCGCTGCTCAGGCCGGAGAAGTTCTAGCCATGACCGCAAACGGATGGTTTCAGATCCTTCTTATGCTGGCGGTTGTGTTGGCGATCACCAAACCGCTCGGCGTCTTCATGGCCCGGGTCTTCAATCGGGAAGGGACGTTCCTGGACCCGGTACTGAGTCCGATCGAAAGGCTCGTGTATCGCCTGACGGGGGTAGACGAGAGCCATGAGATGCGCTGGACGGAGTACACGATCGCCATGCTCCTGTTCAGCGGCGTTTCCCTACTTCTGACGTACTTAATCGAGCGGGTCCAGTTTTGGCTACCGCTCAACCCGCAAAAGTTGCCGAACGTTCCTCCCGCGCTGGCGTTCAACACGGCCGTGTCCTTCACGACCAATACGAATTGGCAGAATTACAGCGGCGAGTCCACGATGAGTTATCTGACGCAGATGGGCACGCTGGCGTACCACAACTTCACGTCGGCTGCGGTTGGGATCGTGCTGGCGATCGTGATCATCCGCGGCATCTCGCGCAGAGAGACCAACGATCTGGGAAATTTCTGGGTGGATACGACCCGCTGCATGTTATGGGTCCTGCTACCGATATGCCTGGTAGGCTCGCTCGTGCTGGTCTCCCAGGGAGTGATCCAGAATTTCAAGCCCTACGACACAGCGGAGTTGACCGAAGCGCAGACGGTGCAGGTGACCGGTTCGGACGGCAAGACGTCAACCCAAGTCGTGCGCGAGCAGGTAATCGCGCAAGGGCCGGTGGCTTCGCAGGAGGTAATCAAGGAACTGGGCACGAACGGCGGCGGGTTCTTCAACGCCAACAGCGCTCATCCGTTTGAGAATCCGACGCCATTTTCCAATTTTTTCGAGATGGTGATGATCCTTGCCATCTCCTCGGGCTTGACGTACACGCTCGGCCGCATGACAGGCTCGCCGTGGCACGGCTGGGCGGTGTGGTCCGCCATGGCTTTGCTATTCCTCATGGGTGTTACGACGGCTTACTGGGCGGAAGCGAACGGGAACCCGCTGCTGGGTGGGGCTGATCATTCCAGCGCACTGCAAGCGGGTGGCAACATGGAAGGTAAAGAGGTGCGCTTCGGGATCGCAAATTCCGCGTTGTTTGCCACTGTGACGACGGACACGAGCTGCGGAGCGGTCAACAGCATGCATGACTCGTTCACCCCGCTGGGGGGCATGGTGCCGTTGATTAATATCATGCTGGGAGAAGTGGTTTTCGGCGGGGTGGGTTCGGGGCTTTACGGAGTGGTTGTCTTTGTCATTCTCGCCGTCTTCATCGCGGGTCTCATGGTGGGGCGGACGCCCGAGTACCTCGGAAAGAAGATCGAGGCCTACGACGTCCAGATGGCCATGCTTTCCATCCTGGTGATGACATTTGCGATTCTCGGTTTCTCCGGATGGGCCGTCGTCCGGCCCTACGGCACGGCCAGTATCAGCAACGCGGGGCCGCACGGCCTTTCGCAGATCCTCTACATCTATACGTCGTCGGTGGGCAACAATGGCTCGGCGTTCGCGGGCTTGAACGGCAACACGATGTGGTACAACGTGACCGGCGCGATCGCCATGCTGCTGGGCCGCTTCTTCATGCACATTCCGATATTAGCCATCGCTGGAAACCTTGCGAGGAAGAAGATTTCTCCCGAGTCGGCAGGCACATTTCCGGTGACCGGATGGCTCTTCACGGCTTTGCTCGTCTCCACGATATTGATTGTAAGCGCGCTGACCTTTTTCCCGGCGCTGAGTTTGGGGCCCATTCTCGAGCACCTGCAGATGCTGGCCGGAAAGGTATTCTGAGATCGCCATGCCCGAATATTCACAGCACCAGGCCATATCGCTTGCCGATCCGAAGATTCTGCGGGTGGCCATCGTGGATTCGTTCCGCAAGCTTGATCCGCGAACCATCGTCAAGAATCCAGTCATGTTCGTGGTGGAAATCGGCGCGCTGCTGACCACGATTCAGCTCGTGCGGGACCACTTCCATCACACGGGCAATTTCGGCTGGGGACTTCAGATCACCTTGTGGTTATGGTTCACCGTGGTGTTTGCAAACTTCGCCGAAGCCATGGCCGAAGGCCGCGGCAAAGCGCAGGCGGACACTTTGCGCAAGGCTCGCAGCGAGACGGTGGCGCGCCGACTGAAGCCGAATGGCTCGACGGAAAACGTCGCGAGTTCAACGTTGCGCGCCGGAGACTTTGTTGTGGTCACGGCGGGAGAATTTATTCCCGGGGACGGCGAGGTGGTCGAAGGCGTCGCCTCGGTGGACGAATCGGCCATCACAGGAGAATCGGCTCCGGTGATCCGAGAATCGGGCGGCGACCGGTCGGCGGTAACGGGCGGGACGCGCGTGCTCTCCGACGAGATCAAGGTGCGCATCACCTCGAATCCAGGCGAGACTTTTCTGGACCGGATGATTCACCTGGTGGAAGGCGCATCCCGCCAGAAGACGCCCAACGAGATTGCGTTGAACATCCTGCTAGCCGGGTTGACGATTATCTTTTTGCTGGCGGTTGTTACACTGCAACCCTACGCGATCTATTCGGGCGCGCCGCAGAATATCTTCGTGCTGGTCTCCCTGCTGGTTTGCCTTATTCCCACGACCATTGGCGGTCTGCTGTCGGCCATCGGCATTGCCGGCATGGACCGCATGATTCAACGAAACGTGATCGCCATGTCCGGGCGCGCAGTGGAGGCTTCGGGCGACGTGGACGTGCTGCTGCTCGACAAAACCGGGACCATCACGCTCGGCAACCGCCAGGCGACCAAGCTCTACGCGGCGCCGGGCGTGAATGACGCGGAGCTGGCGGATGCGGCGCAGCTGGCATCGCTGGCCGACGAGACGCCGGAGGGCCGGTCGATCGTCGTTTTGGTGAAGCAGAAGTATGGGCTTCGGGGCCGCGAACTGGCCCAGCAGAGCCCCGAGTTCGTTCCCTTCACTGCGCAGACCAGGATGTCTGGGGTGAACCTGGACGGGCTGGAGATTCGCAAGGGCGCAAGCGACGCTATCGCCAAGTACGTTGCCGAGCGGGGAAATCGTGTGCCGCCCGAAACGCAAGCAGTGGTCGAAGAGATCTCCAGCAGCGGAGGCACGCCGCTGCTGGTGGCCCGGAATCGAACCGTCCTGGGAACGATTCAGCTGGAGGACATTGTGAAAGGCGGCATGCGGGAGCGGTTTGACCAGCTTCGCGCCATGGGTATCCGCACCGTGATGATCACGGGAGATAATCCGCTGACCGCCGCGGCGATTGCCAAGCAGGCCGGTGTGGATGATTTCCTCGCCGAGGCCAAGCCGGAACACAAGATGGCGCTGATCAAGAGCGAGCAGGCGAAAGGGAAGCTGGTGGCCATGACCGGCGATGGAACCAACGATGCCCCGGCCCTGGCGCAGGCCGACGTGGGCGTGGCCATGAACACGGGTACGCAGGCGGCCAAGGAAGCCGGGAACATGGTGGACCTGGACTCCAACCCCACCAAACTTATCGAGATCGTGGAGATCGGCAAGCAATTGCTGATCACGCGCGGTTCGCTCACCACTTTTTCGGTGGCCAACGACGTGGCTAAGTATTTCGCCATCATCCCGGCGATGTTTGCCGGGGCGTTCCCGGTGCTCGGCGTGCTGAATATCATGCACTTGCGCACACCGGAATCGGCGATTCTGTCGGCGGTTGTATTCAACGCTCTGATCATCATCGCGCTGATCCCGCTGGCGCTGCGCGGCGTGCGCTACCGGCCCCTGGGCGCGGCGGCTCTGCTACGGCGTAACTTGCTCATTTATGGAGTCGGCGGAGTTATTGCTCCGTTTGTGGGGATTAAGCTGCTGGACATGCTTCTGACGGCGCTGCGGCTGGCTTAGGGATAGGGAACACACTGATGAAAAAGAACCTTCTGACTGCTGTGCTATTCACCCTGGTGACGACCGTTCTATTCGGGCTGGTCTACCCCCTGGTGGTCACCGGCATTTCACAACTGCTTTTCCGTGACAAGGCGAACGGCCAACTGATCGAGAAAAACGGCAAACTCGTCGGATCGAAAGTGATTGGGCAGGCCTTCACAGGACCGGGCTATTTCCACTCGCGCCCCTCGGCGGCGGGAACTGGGAATGGGTATGACCCGACTTCCAGTGGTGGTTCGAACTTGGGGCCCACGAACAAGGCCTTGCAAGACCGTGTCAGCGGCGCGGTGCAAGGCATGAAAGCAGAGAACCCTTCCGCACCAATTCCCGTGGATCTGGTAACGACGTCGGGTTCAGGGCTCGATCCGGATATCTCCCCTGCAGCCGCGGAGTTTCAAATCCCGCGCATTGCGCGTGAGCGGGGAATGAGCGAAACGGACGTGCGCGCCTTGGTGGCGCGGCATACCGAATTGCGCCAACTGGGGTTCCTGGGAGAGCCGCGTGTGAACGTGCTGCAACTCAACCTCGACCTCGACGAAGCCCACCCCATAGCGCATTAGGTCTCCGACCTCATCCAGAGGGATACCCGGTTGCTTGAGGTTGGTAGGGCGGGGGTCCTGACTTCAGCCATCAGAACCTCGCGACGGGTTTGGACAATTCATTTCGGCAAACGTGGAGTGCTGTCAGCGTGTTCGAATAACACGCCACTAATTTCGCGAGGGAACAGAAAGGGCGTGAGGAACTCAGCAACAGACCCAGCGAAATCGGCTCTCTTCAATTCCGAGCCCCTTGTTCTACGACCGGTTAGTTTCTACTGCAACTGAGTCCATCTGTACGAGTGAGTCCACGACGGCGCCAGCTACTCCACAATTTCCCGCTTGAATGGGTCCAGAAAGTGCGTGTAGCCGCTAGTCGTTCGCAGACTCGAATCGCGGTCCCGCCGGATTATTCTTGCTGCATTCAACGATGGCAACTTTCGGACGCTATTGCAATTTAGTCCTTCCTCCTTCACGACTTATTTATGTGCGGTTCTGTATATTCCAGTTGTTTTTGGTGTTCGATTCGCGTGGGCTATTTCCGTGGAAAGTGGACACACCAGGAAGAATCAATTCGATTTGCTGCTCGAACGGAGAAACACAATGGTACTCTCCTCTTCTTTTTCGATGAACGCTGCAAAGACCCTGTTTGCCTTGGCTCTGATATCCCTTTTGGCCCCGGTCTGTTGGGCGCAGGACCAGCCACAGGCTTCGGCTGCCGGCAGTGCCCAAAATGCGGGGACAAGTACTGACCTGTTCGTTATGCTTGGATCTGATTTTGTCCGGCCCGGACTCGAGGCCAAGGCGAACTACAACGTTGGCATTGGCCACACCTTCGGCTTTTTGAAGAAGGACCCCGTAGGGGACGAACTTACATTTGCATACACCTACGAGGATGCGGGCTCAGGTTTTTGGCATTCGCAGTTCGGTTCTCATACTGAGAGTGTTGGGGTTATGAAGAATTTTGGGCTGCCGAAAACGAAGCAGGTTAGCGGTTACACGTGGGTTCAAGTCGGCATCACCAGCTTTACGGGGAATGCCCAGGTTCAGAATCGCTTTTACGACGGTGAGTCTCTAGGTGCGGTGGTTCACTTCAACGATCACAATTCTATTTGGATCCAAGAGACGTTCAATAAAATCGTGACGACCCCGTGGTATACAACCACAAGCATCGGGTACACGAGAAGTTGGTAAGCGGCCCACGTATTTTTCTTCGCGAGCCTTGCGCACGGGCCCCCGCGACTTGAGGCCGCCTACGCTGCACCGGCATCTTGCAAATTGCGACCAAAGTCCGTTGGTCCGGTGACGCCAGCTCACATGAAACAGCGAGGCTGCAGGCTATCAAGTCAGATGGAGGGAAGTGTTGTTTAACATGAATAAGGCTCTTCGGTTGCTCACGATGGTTCTTGTAGGATTGGCCGTGGCTTGCAGTATCGGATTTTTGATAAGCGATACGAAAATGCACATCCCACTAGGACTTTCGGCCTCTGCGATCTCAGCCGCGTCTTTGTTGTTGATTGGGGTATCGTTCCTAATCGTTCAAGCGATGCTGCGCCCGCGCTGGACGGAACTGGCGAAGAACGTATTACTCGCTTCGGCCTTCGTACTGTGGGGCGCCGTTCAACTCATGGCGAAGAATGCTTTGTCCAAGAAATTAGGCGATGTTGTGATCGCACTCTACGTCTTGGATCTCGCTTGGGTGATTATCGCAAGCGTGAATTCCGCGGGCCCGATCCGACCGAGTTCCCTGAAGTATGACTCGTCCGTCGAATGAATATAGCCCGACGGGGAACCTAGAAGGCATATAGGCATATCATGAATGCCACGCTGACCACGGGTCTTGCACTCAATCGTGCCGCGAGAAGCCTGTTAGCGCGACCCGCGGGTGGGAAGCCAGAACTCGACTCGGCATTTTGTTGGCAGGCCGCATACAGTCGTGATCGTCGCTTCGACGGTCGTTTTTTTGCTGGCGTGGACTCCACTGGAGTCTATTGTCGATCGATTTGCCCTGTGTCTTTCGGGCGTCCGGCCAACGTTCAATGGTTCCCCTCTGCCACGGCGGCAGAGGCGGCAGGTTTTCGTCCCTGCAAGCGGTGCCGCCCGGACTCCTCGCCGGGGAGCCCAGCGTGGTTTGGCACCCTGGCTGTCGTTTCTCACGCTCTCAAGCTCATCTCGCAGGGTGCCCTTGACAATGGCAATTTAGAGCAGCTTGCCGAACGCGTGGGTATCGGGTCGCGTCACCTGCGCCGACTATTCGGCCAGCATTTGGGGACATCGCCTCTAAAGATTGCGCGGTCTCACCGTCTGCATGCCGCCAGAAAGCTGATTCTTGAGACAAAAGTTGCCATTACTGAAATTGCATCTCGCGCTGGATTCAGAAGCATTCGCCAATTTAACCACTCGGTGCGGACAGCGTTTGGGCAGTCGCCCATTAGACTCCGCCTCCTGCAAGGAGCCTCTAAAAGAATCGACCGCGAACCTGGAATCGTTGTCCATCTTCCATACCGTACCCCTTTCGATTGGTCTTCCACGATCGAATTCATCAAGGCCAGGGTCACTCCCGATGTAGAAGCAGTTGAGGACGATTGTTATCGGCGGACGATTGAGATCGGTGACATCGTTGGAGCGATCGAGGTGTGGCATGAGGCTCACCATGCGCGTTTGTCGATGCGAGTAATCATTTCGAACTGTGACTGTTTGATGCAAGTCGTTCAGCGCGCTCGGAGAATGTTCGATCTTGAGGCGGACACGGTTCATATCGAGCAGCATCTATCGCAAGATGCAAGGCTCGCAAGGATGCTGGCGGAGCGACCAGGTCTAAGGCTACCAGGGGCGTGGGATGGTTTTGAGTTAGCCGTACGGGCTATTCTCGGGCAGCAGCTCACGGTTGTTGATACACCGGTCCTTGCCCAGCGTCTCGTGCGGGCGTTTGGCCGGCCCGTTCAGACTCCCATCCATGGGCTTTCCCACGTGTTCCCACGGCCGGAAATTCTTGCCGAGGCGAATCTTACAAACATAGGTGTTCCAGCCGATCAGGCTGCCACAATTTGCTCTCTCGCACACGCCGTGTTGGCTGGGAAACTGGCCTTCAATTCGAGTAAGAGCTTGAAGGGTGCACTCTCGCGCTTACACGGCCATCCCGGATTGAACGAAAGTGTTGCGTCTTACATTGCGATGCGAAGTTGCGGAGAGCCTGACTCCCTTCCACATACGGATCGAGGGCTGCGTCAAGCGTTGGCTACTGACGGCAGACCTGTCTCTCCCGCAGAACTACTCCGCATCTTCAGAACGTTCAAACCCTGGCGCGCTTATGCCGCAATGCACTTTTCGGCGGCGATGCAGAAAAGTGGTAGGCCAACCCGGTAGATGCATCCCGCCAGAGAACGTAAGAGTTCTGCTCAGGATAGCAAGACGAGCTGTTCTTCGAGTCCCTGTGATCCACTCCGGAGCTGGTTCTCGCTCCAGTCGCGTCGCGCCGTGCCTTCGCCGCCTGGCTACCGGCCACTACTTCGAAAGGACTCGTGATTTATTCTGAACGACTTTTTGGGACTGCCGCCGCTAAGCCCTGCCCACTGGAGCGTTCTTTCGAACGTCCTCCTCCATAAAGCTCGAACGTTTAACGAGATCTATTGTTTTTTGGCGACGGCCGACGCAGGTCTTGCGCTCACCAACCTGGACCTGCTGTTCCAGTCGGTGCCCTTTCGATACTCTTGACGTGAATTGTCATGGTGGACTTGTCGAGAGTGCCAGTGACAATCACCTGGGTTGCTGCAAAGTCCGGGGCTTCTTTTGATTATCCAGTAGGTACACAACCTTCGTGGTCGTATCGAACAGAACGAACGTTCCGCCGTTCTTCACGCAGGCGAGCGTGCACTTTTCCGCGTCCTTCAATCGTCCGCTATCGATCATCTTGTCGTGCGAACCGATCTTGGCGCACTCGCTGTCCATGATTTCGCCCATGTATGTTATAGGCTTCTGAGCCGCAAGGCTGCCGCTCGAGAGAACCGCTAATCCGATCGCTCCTAGCATTACCTTTCTGATCGGAGATTGCCCCTTCAGAGATCCACTCACCTGCCAGCTTCTTCTGCGGGCTTGAATCACGAGCTAATGTTAGATGAAACGAACAGTGCTGTACATCCTTCACGGGCGCGCCCTCTGGGGCTACCTGGGAATGTATGGTCCGCCGCTGTGTTGCGAGCGAAAAACGAAGAATGGCGGGAAATCGCGAACCAAGCCCTCCAGGGAGGCACTGAGTCCAAGATAGGCCAATTCGAAGGCGTGCTTTGCGAAAGTGGCGCCGTTTCGTGAAATGCTAGAGGATCGAACGGAGCCGCTCAGGATGAAATAGCTGCGCCACAACACAACCGAGAGTCCGAAAGAATGTCTCCGGTCACCCTCGTGTCTGAAGGCGTTCCGCCGCCTACGCGCGACCAGCGTCTACCGCGTTGCGGAACCGGCGGGCCAATTCTTGAATCCGGCGGGTTTGGCGTAGCCAAATCGCTTCTTCTGGGATCAATTCATTGCCGGCGCTCAGTGCGGCAGCCCCAGCTTTAATGAAGCTGAGAGCTGTTAGTTGATTTACGCCCCCCGCAGCGACCAAACGCACTTGAGGCAGGGCCGCCCGTAACGACCGTACGTAGCTATGACCGCCCATCGCATCGCACGGCGTGACCTTGACGAAATTCGCACCGGCGTTCCACGCGGTCATAATTTCGGCGGGCGTCAACGCCCCCGGGATGACTGTGATGCTTTGCTTGGCCGCCAGCTCCACGATTCCCGGAACGAATATGTCGCTGGTCAAGAATTTCGCGCCGGCATCCAGGCATTGGCCGGCTGCGTCCGTATTGAAGAGGCCGCCAGCTCCCACGATCATTCCGGATGCCTGCTGCGCCAAACGGGAAATCACGTCCAGGGCGCCGAGTCCCGCCATGCTGATTTCTACGACCGGAACACCGGCCTCGGCAAGCGCCTCGGCGACGAAGAGAGCATCTTCTGAAGAGTCCAGGCGAACTGCGGGAATGACGCCGATCTTTTCGATACGGGCATCAACCCCTTCCTTCATCTGCGTTGCGGCGACCGAATCTTGAGCAGCGTTACGGCCAGCGACCTGTCTCCGATTCCAATCTGGCGTGACGCCTAGCAGAATTTGCGCTTCGCTCATAGTGTCCTTCCCTGAGCCGATTAGGTAATGCGTTACTCAGCGGCTCTGCGCCTCAGTACAACATAAACACCTACTAAACACAACATAAGGACAACATAAAGCTGGCTTGCCGCGAGGAAGCAGCCTCAAACTGAAAGCGCAGCTGTGAAACGACAAGGCCATAAGTCACTGTAATCACAGGACATCACTTAGCTTCGTGCATGTTCCCCATCGGTTTTTTCGATGGCAGCGGCCCAAACTTTGGTGCGATTCGGCTTCGGGAAAGCGGTTAACATTTATGTGGCGTTTATGTTTGTGAGCCTGTTCGCTGGAGCGCTGTGGTGACTCGACGAAGCGATTTCGAAAAACTGACGGCACGATTTCCTCTGCGAGCTGATCTTGTGCGACTACTTGCGGCGGTCGGAGCCGGCGTTTTCTGTTTGGCGCTGTCGACAAGCGGCGCGATCCCTGAAACCAGCGTTCCGTCCAATCGCTTGTCGAGCAGCTTTGATTTCTCCTATGTTGTCCGGGTGTCCCCTGCTCCGGGCACGCGCAGCGTGCGCGCGTGGATTCCCTTGCCGTCGACCGACGAATTTCAGGAGATCTCGGAAGTGCGGATCGAGGCTCCGGTAAGGGTCCGGATGCGCAAAGAGGCGAAGTATGGCGACCGCTATGCATATTTCACCGTTGATTCGTCGCGCATCCAGGCTCCGTTTGAAATTCGGCTGACTTTCCATGTAGTTCGTTACGAGCGCCGTCTCGATCTGGTATCGGCGATTGATCCGCCAGGCGCCTTCCCGAAGGATGTTGCAGCGTTCCTGCAGCCAGACAAGCTCGTACCCACCGACGGTGCTATCGCGAGCGCGGCGCAAGAGCAGACGCACGGGCTCGCGAGTCCTCTCGAGAAGGCGCGGGGCATTTATGAGTATTTGATCTCGACGATGCGCTACGACCGCGAAGATGCCGGCGCTGGTCGAGGTGACGCTCTCTGGGCGTTTGGCTCGCACCGCGGCAACTGTGCCGATTTCCATTCCTTGTTTATCGCGATGGCCCGGGCCGCCGGTATTCCGGCGCGGTTCGAAATCGGCTTCTTGCTTCCGGAAGGGCAGAAAGAAGGGATCGTTTCCGGCTATCACAGCTGGGCGGAATTTTACGTGAACGGCATCGGCTGGATACCGGTAGATGCGTCGCAAGCCTCGCAAGATCCCAGCAAACGAGACGACTTCTTCGGAGCGATTGACGCCCGCCGCGTGATGGTTTCGATGGGGCGCGATATCGCCGTCATGCCGGCTCCGGAGGCGGGGTCGTTGAACTACATCGTCTACCCGTATATCGAGATGGACAGGAAGTCTTCTCCGAGCTACTCGGTGGATTTCTTCTTCAATGAAGTCGGATTCAACAGTGCAACGCCATCGGTGGTGCGGAAGCCTATTTTTGCCGGCGGCCGCTCGATGGTGCCTGGCCGGTCCCTCCGGTTGCCTTCGTAGCGCGCGTTCCTTCGCGACAACCCGTTGATTAAATTCTAACCGCCCGTTTATGCCTCCTTTAGTAGTTCTGCGCTAGCGTAGTCCTTGTGAACGATAGGCGGACAGCACGAGCGATTCGGCGCAGCAAGGCTGAAGACTTCGTGCAAGCAGTCCGACCTAAGTTCGCCGACTGGAGAACCACAATGACGAAGAGCATAACAGTAGGTTTTGCAGCTTTGTTGGCGTTTCTCACGGTGGGATCCGTTGCAGCTCAAGATCAGAAAAGCTACAGCGGAACCGTCACTGCCAGTCAGATTGCCTCAACGGGGTCGATTGGAATATGGGAGAAGCACCTCAATTGCCACGGTGAGGCAGACTGCGCCCGCAGACTTGTACGAGCGGGAGGAAAGTACGTGCTGGTTACTTCCAAAGGTGTGTATGCATTGAGCGACCAAACAAGGGCCGCGCAATTTGTCGCACAGAAAGTTACCGTCACGGGAGCCTTCGATAGCTCGAAGAAGACGATCGAAGTGGCGGACGTGCAAATCTATAACCCGTCTGCCGCAACTGCTGGTTTGCAGTGAGCATTTGCGCTTCGCGGAAGCGGCAGGGCTGCGGGACGTCCGCAGTACGACGAGCCTGTGGCCTTGCCGCTGACTCCGCAGAGCAGCGGCAGTTGTGGTCCGGCAAAACGATGTCGGCGGCAGATCCAATATCGGCTTAGAAGGCGGGATTTCCGTGGACGTTCTCGAACGGCTCTCGTTTAGGGCGGGCGATCAAATCGACCACTACCGCATCGACGGCCTCGTGGCACGTACCGCTCTGGCATCAACCTTTCGGGGTACGGACCTGGGCACCGGTCGTAAGGTTGCGATTAAAATGCCGCACGGAGACGCGGAGAACAATCTGACCGTCCGCGAGCGATTCGGTCGTGAGGAAAAGATCGGTAGGAAACTAAATCATCCGAGCGTGGTGAGAGTTCTGCGCGATGAGCGGCGCAGCGGCTTCTACATCGTAACGGAGTGGGTCGAAGGACGACCTTTGCGCGAGGTCCTCGACCGGGAAGGGCGCCTTGACCCGGCGCGCGCCACGCGCATCGCCGCGAACATCTGTGAAGCTTTGTACTACATTCACAGCCGCGGCGTCGTGCACAGGGATCTCAAGCCCGAGAACATCATGGTCACTTCGGCAGATCACATTACACTGATTGATTTCGGCATCGCCGTTGCGGGAGGAGCCCAAAGGATGGCCCTTGGCAAGCCGTCGGAAGCCATGGGAACGCCAGATTACATCTCTCCGGAGGAGGTCAAAGGAATACGGGGCGATGCACGCAGCGACATTTACGCGCTTGGCGCCATGCTCTATGAAATGCTGACCGGCAGGACTCCCTTTGAAGGCTGCAATGCGTTGGTCATTATGAACGGCCGGCTGATCAATGATGCCGCTCCCGTACGCACGATCGCCCCTGAAGTCTCTCGCGACTTGGAGGAGATCGTCTGTCGCGCCTTGCAGCGTGATCCCAGGAGGCGCTATGCCAGCGCCTTTGAATTCGGGCGCGATCTCGAGCGTCACGATCCGCCCCCAACAAGCCCGCACACACAACCGCCAATGCTGAGCAGTGTTTAGAAGTCGTTTAGTCCACATTGAGCGAATATTTATTTGATTTCCAGCTAAGTGAATAGATCTCATCAATTTAATGCGTTTGACCGCTCACTCACACGCCCCTATTGTCACTCGTGGGTCCGAGCGGACACCGAAGTTTTCAAGCGGCGTCCGCCACCTGGACCGAAAGAGGTCACGGTGAGCACAGGAAGCATTCTAGTGGTCGATAATGATCCACAGATTCGCCGCATGATGCGGATAACTCTGATCGCACAAGGCTTCGAAGTCGCCGATGCCCGAAACGGTACTGAGGGGCTGGAGCGCCTTCGTGCCGCGAGATATGACCTTGTGCTTCTCGACGTCAACATGCCCGACATGAATGGCATCGACGTCTGCCGGGAGATTCGCCACGCCTCTGACGTCCCCATCATCATGCTCACCGTGCGCGCGGGCGAACGGGACAAGACGGAGGCTCTCGATGCCGGCGCCGACGACTATGTGACCAAGCCCTTTGGCTTTCCGGAATTGCTGGCGCGCATGCGAGCCGCGCTTAGGAGAAGAGGCCGGCGCGCGGAGTCCGCATGCAGCCGGATGCGACTCGGAGACGTCGAAATTGACTTCGAAACGCGCCAGGTACAAGTACCGGATGCGGAAGAGCGGCTCACGCCGAAGGAGTGGGATGTCCTCCATTATTTCGCGACCCATCCCAACCGGACTGTCACTCACAGGGAATTGCTCCGGGGTGTATGGGGCTCGGACGCCGGCGAGGAAAGGGAATATTTACGCGTCTTCATCAACCGGCTGCGAAAGAAACTTGAGAGTTCCCCACAAAATCCGGTATATCTCCTAACTGAGCCTTGGTTGGGATACCGCCTGCGCTTGCCGGCAGGCTAGTTGCGCGGTATCAAAGCAAGATTGTAG
>Ga0210394_10004518_pt1 | contig 16197 bp, 5 predicted proteins | sample IncBWC12MmetaG_FD_160121 | JGI IMG/M metagenome (GOLD analysis project Ga0210394, IMG submission 160121) | Forest soil microbial communities from Barre Woods Harvard Forest LTER site, Petersham, Massachusetts, United States - Inc-BW-C-12-M | ecosystem: Environmental > Terrestrial > Soil >... | reverse complement strand
CCGTAGATGAAGTTAACGATCCATCCGCCAAGGAGGGCGTCCGTGGCCTTGGTCGCGTTCGACATCCATGCCCGTCCATGACCGAACGGCAGGTCGTAGGTGCCGGCCAGGTGGAAGCTGTGCGCGGCGTCGGCATCGCACAAGGCGCGGTCACGTGCAATTCCGAAACCCGGTAGCCATTCGGCCCTGTACTGCTGGTTCTGCCCAGCCTGGGTATGTTGGTCGGTCATGCACTTACTCCACGTATAGTTGGCCAACAGGTAGAGACCGGCGCTCAACTGATGCTCATAAGTGGTCTGCAGCCCGTTGTAACCGCTCACCGCATTCGTGGTTTCATAGGTTGCGTTTCGCGCAAAGCTCGGGAACGGGATGTAATTCTGCGGATTTGTTCCGGGCGGAAGAATCTCTGTGTTGGCGTTGTTGTAGCCAAGGTTGTCCAAATGGCGGCCCTCCGTTCCGACATAGCCAATCTGGATAGAGTCATGGTTAGTGAATTGATCCTGAATGGTCAGATTCTGGGTCTCGATGTAAGGAGTCTGGAAGTTGTACTGGCGTCCGTACATGCTCAGATTTACCCCGCTGTTGATCGTGGGGTCCTGGAAGTTGAGGGATGTAAAGGCCTGCTCCATGGTCGCCGCCTGACCATTGGAGAGGAGGATCGGGTGCTGGGAATCGGGGCTGGGGACCGAGGTGACATACACGAATGGATAGTTGGTACCGAGCGTGCCCCCATAGCCTAGATTCCCGAGCGCACCGTACGCGGTGCCGAACCCTCCGCGTACCACCAGGTTAGGCATGAAGCGATACGCGAAGCCGACACGCGGCGCAAAATTGGTAATCTGCGCGTTCCCGAGCGCAAGGCTCGAAACGCAGTCAAGCGTGATGTTGCTGCTGGCCAGCAGCGCATTGAAGGCGGTGGACCGTGGAACCGCGCAACCCTGTTTCGACATATAGTAGATTCCGTTGCTGCCATTGCCGCCCGCCGGAACGAAGTTTGCCTGGAAGCCGCGGGTCTCGGCGTATGGCGTGAAATAGTCCCAGCGCACCCCGAGGTTCAAGGTAAGTTTCGGAGTCACTTTCCAATCGTCCTGGAGATACGCGCCCAGGTACCAGCGATGGTCGTCTGTAGCGGCGATATTCGATCCTGAAAAGCTGCTCATGCCGCCGACATTGTTTACGCCTCCGTTCCCCGCGCCGGCGGTGGAGAGAGTTGGCGTCACCAGCAAGTCGCCAATCCCGTTCAGGCTGCTGTTCTTGTTGGCGACGTCAGTGTACTGTCCGTTGAAGTTGAAGTCCCCGCGACCCTGCGGCGGCTGGGAAATATCGCCTTCCAGATCGTCAACCTGGATACCGGTCTTGAACGTGTGGTTGCGGTACACCTTGGTCACGCCGTCAACGCCCTCGAGGCTCCATACATACTGCAGCGTTGGGGTGTAGTTGCCGATCCCGATGTGGGTCAGTCCGTTGATTGTAATGGGTGGAAGGCCGCCGTTGTTGGCCACCTGTTGAATCCCGCTAATGCCGAATTGTGCCGGGATTCCGAAGGTGTTTCCATATAAGGATTGTTGAAGCTTGTCGCTGTGGACCATGCCGACATGCATTTCATTGGTGGTTGTGGGGGTGATGACGCGGGTGTACCCAACGGCCCACGCGTAGGCGGGAAGGGTGTCGTTGCGTCCGCCAGTTTCACCCACGGCGATGCCGGGAAGGTTGGAGGGAACCACCACAGAAAAGAGGCTTCTGTCAAAGACTCCAAAGATTATGTCCTTCGTGTCGATGTTATGGTCGATTCGAATGTCCCAGGTATCGGTTGTCTTGCTTTCTTTGGGAACATAACTGGGAAAGTCATTGACCAACTTTCCAGAAACGGTCGGAAGAGGATAGACTCCCAGGAGCTTGACCGCGTTGGGGTCGAGCCTGGAAGTGGGAATGATATTCAGCAGAGTCTCCTGGCCGGCGGTGGTGAAGTCCGTCGTGTTATTGCCGGTAAAGCTCGGGCATCCCGAGGTGGTGCAATTGTAGAAAGGATCGCGCACGTAGCTACCCGGGGTTCCGGTGAGCCCGGTAATCGGGTCAATTCCACTGGCGGGGAGTTGACGGGTCGTGGCGGGGTCGAGAATCGTGCCGTGCGGAATCTTGCGTCCCAGGGCATCGGTCGCCGAGCCGCTGTTGAAGGCGATGTTGTCCTGCAGATTGGTAAACCCGCTGTTGACCATGCCCAAGGTGGGCACCGTCTGCCCTCCCGCCGTTATCGGCAACACGTAGCGTCCGCCCTGGTAATCGAAGAAGAGGAAGGTCTTTTCCTTACCGTTGTAAACATGCGGCAGGATAACGGGGCCACCCGCGGTTCCGCCGAACAGGTTCTGCCTGTACTCCGGAACCGGCTTTCCGCTGTTGAAGTAATAGTTGGCATTGAAGGCGTCGTTGCGGACATACTCCCACAGGTCGCCGTGCAGCCTGTTGGTGCCGGATTTGATGGCGGCGTTGACGACCCCGCCGGTGGAGTGACCGAACTCCGCATTGAAATCGCCGCTCTGCACCGTGAACTCCTGGATCGCATCCGGCGGCGGGACAATGGCGGCGTTAGTCCCGGTGTAGTTGCCGCCGTAGAACTCGATGTTGTCGTTGATCCCATTGAGACGGAAGTCGTTTTGCCAGACGTTCACCCCGTTAACCGAAAAGTACGCTGACTCCGTGCTGCCGGAATCTGGGGTGGGCTGGCCGGCTGGTGCGGTGGAGACGCCGGCGGAAAGTTGGGCGAGCGACCCCCAGTCGCGGGTCACCAGCGGCAGGTCGTTCACCGTCTGTGTGGAGATGGTCTGTCCCAGAGCGCCATTTTCTGCTTGCAAAAGGGGAGCTGCGGCGGTTACGGTCACGGATTCCTGCACATTGCCGGTCGTAAACCGAATGTCGGCGGTAAGCACCTGCTGCACATGCACATAGAGCCCGTGCTCGACGTATTTCTCGAATCCCGCGGCCTCCGCATTAATGGAGTAGGTTCCCGGAATCAGGTTGTCGAAGACGTAAGTCCCGGTGGTGGTGGAAACGGTGCTGGCGCTCACGTTGGTGGCATCGTTTGTTAACACGATCTTCGCGCCTGATATGGCTGCTCCGGTCGGGTCCATTGCCGTTCCTGTGACCTCGCCACGATCAAGTTGCGCTGCCAGTCTGGTGGGTAGGATCAGATACAAACTCAATGCGAGGATCAGTGGCGCTGCCCCTCTGGAATGCAATTCGCGCTTCAATTCGGCCTCCGATAGAAGTCTTCACTGGCCACAACTCCGCTATCCGATCAGCAAAGCTTCGGCTGCATCACCGTAGGGCAAATGAGCGGCGGGCGGAAGTGTTTACCCGCGTGGGAGCGGGTGTATACCCCTGTGGAAAGGCGGTCTAACGCGCTGAAGACAGACGATTTGCCTTCGATGTAAAATGTTCGTGAACGAATTCGATCGGCTTCCCCAAACGTTCATCATTCGTTCAACCGAACCCCGTACGCTCATTGCAGAGAAGCTCTCGCCTTCGCACGTTCGCTTCGAGGTGGACCACGATGCACCGTTCCACAACCCTTCAGTGCGAGCCAAAGGTGTCGCTCACTCATGAGGCATGGCCGACTGGGCTGCAACAGGATCCCCGTTGGCGCCTTGCGCAGCGCGTGGTCGCCGGGTCGCACTTCGCCCGGTCTCCCCTGCTGTCGAAGTTCCTCCTATATGTCGTCGCAAAGACGCTGGAGGGCCGCGGCGCCGAGATCACCGAACATCAGATCGGCGTGCAGGTGTTCGACCGGTCGCCAGGGTACCGGACAACAGAGGACAACATCGTCCGAAACTACGCTCGGCAATTGCGCAAGCGTCTCGCTGAGCACTTTGCCGACGAGGGCGGGAATGAACAGCTGAGAATCGATATCCCGCTGGGCGGTTATGCCCCGGCGTTTGCAGGAGTCCTGGAAGAAGAGGCCGACCGGGATTCCCGCCACCATCCCGCGCAGCCGGTTGCGGTCACTAGCGGAGAGTGGACCGCGTCGCACTTCGACTGGAAGCACTGGCTATTTCGCGCGTCTGCGGCGATTACCTACAGTCTCCTGCTCATCGGCCTCACCTGGTTGGTTGCCACTCGCGTTCCAACGCCTTCTTATGTTCAGGAACCGGTTCATTCGCTTTGGAAGGCACTCTTCGACGGACCGACAAGCACCTACATCGTGCCCGCCGATGCTGGTTTCAATCTCCTCGAAGACCTGTCGCGGCGCCCATTGCCCCTGGCCGACTATATGCAAGGCGGATATCTCGAACTGCCGCTTTCCGGGGTCGACGCGCATAGCGCCCAGGATCTGCGTTCCCAACAGTTCACCAGTTTCGTCGACCTGCAGATCGTGTCCGCACTATCGCGTCGGCCGGAGTATAACCCTCAGCGAACCTTCCTTCGCTTTCCACGCGATGTGCGGCTCGACGATTTGAAGAACGCCAACGCCGTGCTCATCGGCTCAGTAGGCAGCAACCCGTGGTCTTCCATCGCTGACAACACTGCCAACTTCCGCATCGAATACGGGCAGGGCATGCAAGGGGCAACGATTGTCAATGAGAAGCCGCAACCCGGCGAGGCGCCATCCTACGCAAGCCATTGGAACGAGCCAGCGCATGATACCTTCGCTCTCATCGCCTATCTTCCGAACTTGGGCGGCACCGGGCACTTACTGCTTCTGCAGGGCTTGGATGTAGCCGGAACGCAGGCAGCCGCCGAGACCCTCTTTCATCAGGAGGCAATCACGCCTGTCTTGCGGCGGGCGACTCGCCCAGACGGTTCGCTTCGGTATTTCGAGATCCTGTTGCGCTCCACAAGCCTCGAGTCCAACTCGACCGGTACACGGGTGATTGCCACCAGGATTTACTAGGGTGTATCGGCATAAAGCGGCGTGACCGCGACAGGAGCCAGTTTCCTCAAGGATAGGAATGGCAGACCTTCAAGAGGGCTCATGCTAAGGTCCTTCTTGTTCCAATTCGACAGCATCCACGCTTGCATAATTGATGTCAGGCACGAATGAGACAATCAACTTGCCCTGCGCGTTTGGCCGAAGGCCGTGGTAGACCTTAATTAAGGCTCGTCCCGGACCTGCTTCCTTGAAGATATCCAGCCTTCGCGTGAGGGCCGTGCCGTTGCAGAGGACATCGAACACGCGGCTGCCGGAGCCACCGCTATTTGACACCGAACCCCAGTACTTCTCAGAAAAGTAAAGTGTCATCTTATAACTTCCCTCATCCACGGGGAGGGCGTATGTAAAGTTGCCGTACCGTTCGCCTATGAAGAGGCCGGGTTCGGGCGTGCCGCCGATTACTACTTTATCCGAAGCAAGCCGGCCGCCATTGAAGTACGTATCCGGCATCCACAAGTTACCGGACTGATCCTCGAAAAAGCTGTTTTGGGCTACCATGCGAATCGGCCGCAAGCGATGTGCCAATCCCGGAACCAACTCAATCGCATTGATCATCGGCAGGCCCAATGAGCCATTGAATTCAAGGTGAAGATGTCCATCTCTATCCGGCGCTATATCTCGAAACACCCGAACATCTGCGGTATTCGCACCGGCGTCGGAGACGATATCGAATTGACTTAGCAACGGACGCCCGTTGAGCCGAACGTCGAATACACGGCTGTTTTCGCCGCCGCCGAGGGTGCTCGCAGGGCTATAGGTTGTTTCGGCGAAATGAAGATGCAATTCGTACACGCCTTGAACAAGCGGAATGTTGTAGGTGAAGACTCCAGATCTGGCAGTGAGATACAGCTCCGGATTGCGCGTGCGGGCAATCGGCTGGTTGGGGAGTTCGGTGACGAATCCGCCAGTGAAGAATCGGTCTCCCGTCCAAACATTTCCTTCGTCGTCCTTGAAAACCGGCCGGGAGTATCCACAGCGAATGCGCACCTCCTGCCCAGAGGCTTCCGGAAGTGCGGAATACAGTGCGGGTTGCGATGGGCTGATCGTGGGAAGGGGGCGAAGCTGGTTGAACCACCACATGGTCGAGGCGACTGCAAGCACAGCTGCAATAGGGGCCCCGATGCCAAGCATTGCGAGTTGCCAATAAGGGCGGCCTTTTATCCCGGTCGTTGCCCTGGTTGGCGCGGTCAGGTCGTCCCGCTGGGCCGGATCGGCCTCTGAATCTCCGAGCAAGTTCATGGTTTCAATTGCAGGTTCCAAATTCACGCGATTGACGACCGCCGTGCCGGCTGGCGACCGCTCTTCCATCTGTAATGGGCTCGCTTTAGAAAAGCGATCGACGAACTCGGGACGATAGTGACCGGTTGCTATGACAATCTCAATGGATTGATCCTCGCCTTCTCCTTCATAGAACTCGCGAAGTTTCTTGCGGAGCCGAAAAACTTCTACCCGAACAATGGAGTCTGTCGCCTGATCGAAAGAGTCCGGCCGCCCAAAGACTTCCGTTGCGATGGAGTATTCCTTGATCCCCCCCGCGTTACCCTCGAAATGCCGCTCACAAATATATTTCAGGAGGCTGGCCAATCGAGGCCTCGTTTGTAAGACCCGGGATTCAATTGCTGCTTGCAGCGCCGCACGCTCTGCGGTCAAGCGGTCCACATTGACTCGATAGGGGTGAAAGATGCCTGCCTGAATGGTCATGTCGCCAACTTCTCCAGCAAGTAGGAGGCTGTCTTAAGCCGTCTTAAGCCTGACTTCAATCTGCCGGGTTCTCCCTAGCGGGACGCAATTAGGGGGTATTGCCCAAACGCGAATTGCGAATCCGAATGATAGACCACGCCCGGCATTCATGTAACCATCCCGTTTAACCGTCCCGCAACTGGAAGGTAACGCGAGTAACGTTTCGCCTCACGTTGAGCCTGACTAGAGTCTTTGGCGGCGAAGCGATTAGGGCCGACCTCTCCGGTCCAAGACCCCACAGAGGCAGAAAAGCCGAGTCGATTTCAGTCTCTAGCATATTTTGAAGTTCCATTCCTGCTCTCCGTCGCCGGGCTTGGGCGCGTTGCTCCAGATCCAAAGTAGGAACCGGTACGGAGCCGTGCGTTCAACGCTGCGGTCGACTCCAGGCTGAGGCTCCGGTACAGGACCGCGCGGCCGGGGTTCGTTCGCAAGATTCCGTTCCCACCGCTACCCGTCACGAACGAGCCACGGCGCGGGGACAACTTTGCATCCCTGGCGCAATGTGCGCCTGCCAATCGATTCAATGAATAGAGGGACAACAATGAGGACAAAAGCCTTTCTGATCTCCGCGGCAACACGTGCTGCTCTCGCGTTCTGCGTGGCGCACCCTGCTTTTGCTGCCGAAGGACCGTACGGCGGAACTCCCGCCCCGATCCCCGGCACGGTTCAGGCTGAAAACTATGACACGGGCGGCCAGGGCGTGGCTTATAACGTCACCTCTGTCAATGGCACCGGGAACGCTTACCGCTCCGACGGCGTCGATCTGGAGGCGACCACCGACATCGGCGGAGGCTACGACCTGGGCTGGACAACCGGCGGACAGTGGTTCCGCTACACCGTTAACGTCGCCACTGCGGGAACTTATACGGTCACATTCCGCGTCGCTGCCATCAACGCTGTCACCGACGCTTTTCATATTTCCAACTCGTCAGGAACCAATCTGACCGGCTCGGTCAACCTTCCCGCGACGGGCGCCTGGCAAACCTGGACCAACGTTACGGCCAGCGTCACGCTCCCGGCAGGACAGCAAACGCTGACCATCAACCAGGACAATGCCGGATGGAACATCAACTACACCGCGTTTGCGGCCACCGGCGGGCCGTACGGCGGAACTCCCGCCGCGATTCCCGGCACAGTGCAGGCAGAGAACTACGATCTGGGAGGGCAGGGGATTGGCTACAACGTAACTTCAGTGAATGGAACTGCCAACAGCTACCGCTCGGATGGCGTCGATCTTGAAGTGACCACCGATACGGGCGGAGGCTATAACATCGGCTGGACAGCCAGTGGCCAGTGGTTCAAATACACCGTCAACGTAGCCACAGCCGGAAGCTACACGGTCACATTCCGCGTTGCAGCGATCAACGCGGTGACCGACGCGCTCCATATTTCCAATTCGTCGGGAACCAATCTAAGTGGCTCGGTCAACGTGCCTGCCACCGGCGGTTGGCAAACCTGGACGAATGCGACGGCCACTGTCACACTTCCGGCCGGTCAGCAGACACTCACCATCAATCAGGACAACGGCGGCTGGAACATCAACTACGTCTCGTTCTCGTCCGGTTCTTCCGGTGGCGAAGGGCCTTATGGCGGAACTCCCGCTGCGATTCCCGGAACTGAGCAGGCTGAGAACTACGACACCGGTGGCCAGGGTGTTGGGTACGAAGTCAGTTCGACCAATGGGTCGGCGAACAGCTACCGTTCCGACGGCGTCGATCTTGAAGTGACCACTGACACCGGCGGCGGCTACGACCTTGGCTGGACCACCGGCGGGCAATGGTTCCGCTACACAGTCAACGTTGCCACAGCTGGACCTTACACCGTCGGCTTCCGCGTGGCCGCTCCCGGGGCCGTATCGGATGCATTCCACCTTTCCAACTCGTCCGGAGTCAATCTCACCGGCTCGGTAAGCGTTCCGGCCACTGGCGGGTATCAGAACTGGACCAACGTAATGGCGACTGTCACGCTTCCGGCAGGCGTGCAGACCTTGACCCTCGACCAGGACGCCGCTGGCTGGAACATCAACTACCTCACCTTTACTTCCGGCAGCGGCGGCGGGACCGGCAACTGCACCGGAGTCTCCTCCATTACGGTCGGGGGAACGACGTACACTCCGCAATGGTGCCAGGAGTTCAACGGCAGCCCGGGATCTCCGGATACCACTGTGTGGAATTTTGATCTTGGAAACAATGGCGGCTGGGGTAACGGAGAGGCCGAAGTGTATTGCGGGCCACCCGGATATCCGAACAATCCGCCTCAGTGCCCGACAACGTTCAGCACTTCCACCTCGCCCGTCTACATCGATGGCAGCGGGCACCTCGTAATCCAGCCCAGAAATGTTAGTGGAACGTGGATTTCAGGCCGCATGAATACCGAGGGTAAACAAAACTTCCAGTACGGTATTCTCGAGGCCAGCATCCAACTTCCCAATACTACTAACCAGGGACTGTGGCCCGCTTTCTGGACGTTGGGCAGTAACATCACCACTGTCCCATGGCCCACTTGCGGCGAAGCGGACATCATGGAGAACTGGTCCCCGCAGGTCGACAACGGCGCCGGTCCATCGGGGAACAATTCAACCATTCACACCGCTAAAACTGGAGGGAGCGGTGTTGGACAACGTTACACATTCCCGAGTGGAGAAGCGGCTGACACCGCCTTCCACACTTACGGGATTGTTTGGACGCCGAACGAGATGCAGTTCTTCGTAGACAACGCATCAACACCGTTCTTCACTGTCACTCCCAGCAGTCTTCCCTCGGGAGACACGTGGCCGTTCAATCAAAACATCTTCACCATCTTAAACGTTGCTGTCGGTGGCACCCTGGGCGGATCGACCAGCGGACTAACGAATCCGGGACCCATGGTCGTGGACTACGTTCGGTGGTACACGGCTCAATGACGAAGCGGGGGCGATCGATCCAACCTGTCGCCCTCACACTCAACGCAATCAGCACGCGGCGATCGTCGAGCACTTTGCCGACAATCGCCGTGTGCGAATGTCGATCGTCGAATCGTGGGAGTGCCACATTTGCTTCACACGCAAACCACACAAGTACTTTCGAGTTCATCGATCGAGGGCGTGGCCGGAAAATCGAAGCGCGGTACTTAAGCGGATTTGACTCGGATCACAGGATCAACTCGAATCACTTGAACCGGGAAAACTCGCAGATCTGCTCATAGTGGAGGGCAACCCCGGCACCGATATAGGCAACCTTCGCCGCTGCCGCATGGTGATCAAGAACGGTGCGATCTTCGATAGTTGGCGGATTGTGGGCCGACTCGTTCGTGAGGGCAGGCTGAAAATCGAGTTCGGAAGGATGGTCGTTCGTTCGCCAGAAGGGAATTGCGAGACCGACGACTCGCGGCGCAACTGGTTGCTTTCGTTACTCTCTGAGCCGAATGAGGCCGTATCAAGCCAATGTCGCCTTGACATTGGGTCTTCGATTCGATTAACTTCATCGCGTTTCCGTTGCGCTCGTTAGGCAAAACGCGATTCCCCGCTCCCGCTTTACAAAGCGAATCCAGCGAGCGATTTCCCGGAGAGCCACCGAGGAGTTTTCGGATGAAAACAGCGTGCCTTATGTACAGGTTTAAGTTCCAGTTCCTCGCCTTCCTGCTATGCGTTCTTGCCTTCCCCGAAACTTCTGTTGCGGCGAATCTTCCTATTCCCCCAGGGGATGTTCGAATCCATTACCATCGCCCCGACGGCATTTACACAGGCTGGACAATATACGCCTTCGACAACACGACGGAGAACACCGGAAACTATGGCGGTGGGCCGGTTCAGGTGACTGGAACCGATAGCTATGGTGCCTATTTCGACGTCGGAGTGACTACAGCCGCACAAGAGGTTGGAATTATCATTCACAATCCCACCGCATTAGGCGGCGACCTAAAAGACACTCCCAACAATCTCTTTGTCGATCCTGCAACGCAGGGTCTCGAGTATTGGGCGTACTCGGGGATTGCCAAGCTCTATACAACCGCGCCCAGTCTCACCAGTCCCACCGTGCTGCTTCCGGGATACGTCCGTGTGCACTATCACCGGAATGACGGCAACTATGCGGGCTGGACGATTTACGCTTTCTACGACACGACCGAGTACGCCGGCGACTATAACAGCGGGCTCGTGGCGGTGACGAACACTGACGCTTACGGGGTGTATTTCGATGTAGCGGTTACCTCGACCGCGCAAAATCTTGGCCTGATCATTCATAATCCGTCTACTCCGGGTGGCGACCAGAAAGATCCCGGGCCGAACGAGTTTGTCGACCCCGCCACGGAGGGCTTTGAGTACTGGGGTTACACGGGGATTGGCAAACTTTACAAGAGCCAGCCCAGCCTCACCAATCCAAACGCGCTATTGCCCGGGTACGCTCGCATTCACTACTACCGGCCCGACGGGAACTACGCGAACTGGTCGGTGTATGCCTTTGAAGATACGGCGGAATATACCGGCGACTACAATGACGGACTCACCTTCGTGACGAGCTTTGACTCCTACGGAGCCTACTTTGATATCAGTCTGATCCCCAACGCACAGAACGTCGGATTCATCATTCACAACACCGCGAACGGGACCAAAGACCCAGGGCCGAACATGTACCTGAGTGTCGCCACCAGCACCCAGGCCTGGGCGATTTCAGGTAATGCGATGGTCTTCACCTCGACGCCTAGTCCGACACAGATACTCGATAGTCTCCTCAACGTGCAACAGGCTTATTGGATCGATCGACAGCGTGTCGCGATCCAGCCACAGTTCGTTCAGAGTGGCGACACTTATGCGATTACTTCCAGCCTGAACGGCGGCCTGTCTGTCACGCCCACAGGGATTGTCGGCGGGTCCAGTATTCCGCTAAACCCCGGTGGAAGCTTCACTGCCGATGAATTGCTTCGCTACCCGCAATTGAGCAGCTATACGATTTTTCAGCTACCGGCAGGAACGCAGCTGCCGGCGATACAGGCCGCTCTCGAAGGGCAGCTTGCGTTCTCCGCGGTGGGCTCGAACGGCGCGCTTCAGTATGCGACCGGCATTCAGGACGCGGGCGTGCTTGACGATCTTTACTACTACCCCGGCAGGCTTGGGGTCCTGATTCACCATCTGAATGATGCCACCTGGTCCGATTGGCCCGACGACGAAAACTACGCCGTGAAGCTTAAGGTGTGGGCACCCACCGCGCAGAACGTTTCGCTTGAGTTGTTCGATCAGGAGACGGACACAACGCCTTCCGCTGTCGTGGCGATGCACAGCCATAATGGTGTTTGGGTTGCGGGCGGATCATCCGATTGGAAAGATAAGTACTACCTCTACAGCGTGAGTGTGTGGGTCCCTGCCGATGCCGCGGTGGACACGAACCTCACCAGCGACCCGTACTCCGTTGACCTTGCATTGAACGGCGCCAAGAGCAGGATCACCGATCTCGATTCCGATGAAACCAAACCTGCCGGCTGGGACGAGACCAGCTCTCCATTCCTGCGAAGCTTCAGCGATATGAGTATCTACGAGCTGCACATTCGCGACTTCAGCGTGAACGACTCCACGGTTCCCCTGGCTCATCGCGGGCTGTATGAGGCGTTCGACGACCAGAACTCAGCCGGAATGATCCATTTGCGCGCGCTCGCACAGAGCGGACTCAAAGCGGTTCACATACTGCCTTCCTTCCACTTCGCAAGTGTGAATGAAGACAAATCCAAGTGGATCATTCCCACCGGCCTGGCGCAATTTCCGCCGAACGGTGAACAACAGCAGGCCGCGGTGGCCGCAAGCCAGACCAGCCCCGCTTATAACTGGGGATACGATCCGGTGCACTACATGGCTCCGGAAGGAAGCTACGCGATCAACCCCGATGACCGAGTGCGTGAGTATCGGGTGATGGTTAACGGGCTCCACAAAGCGGGTCTGCGCGTGATTCAGGATGTCGTCTTCAACCACACGAATGCAAGCGGCGAAGGCCCGAACTCCAATCTCGATGAGGTCGTCCCGGGTTACTATCATCGACTCGATGCAAATGGCAACCTCGAGACCGGGTCGTGCTGCGCCGATACCGCAAGCGAACACAAGATGATGGAGAAGCTGATCATCGACACCCTTCTGCTGAATGCGCGAGAGTACAAGATCGATGGCTTTCGCTTTGACATCATGAGTTTCATGTTCACTTACAACATGACGGACATTCAGCTGGCACTACAGGCGCTGACCTCAAAAACAGACGGCGTCGACGGATCGAAGATCTACCTCTACGGAGAGGGCTTCAACTTTGGCGATACTGCGAACAACCAGATAGGGCCGAATGCCTCGCAGATCAATCTTTATGGATACGGTGTGGGCACCTTCAACGATCGTATCCGCGACGGTGTTCGCGGCGGAAGCCCTTTTTCTGACGAGCGCGTGCAGGGCTTTGCCACAGGTCTTTATTCCGATTCCAGCAGTTTCACCAACGGCAGCCTCTCGTCGGGCCAGCAACAGGTCCAACTGCTCCAGTACTCCGATTGGATCGACATAGGGCTTACGGGCAATTTGCGCGACTACACGTTCACTGATAGCGCCGGGACAACCGTGACCGGAGCCCAGGTGAGTTACAACGGCCAACCAACCGGCTATACAAAGAGCCCGATCGAATCTGTCAACTATGTTTCTGTCCACGACAACCAGGACCTGTTCGACGCGGTCCAGCTGAAGTCAAATTTGGTCGACAGTATCGCAACCCGTGCGCGCCGGCAGATCCTGGCGATGAGCCTGGTAACGCTGGGGGAGGGAATTCCGTTCTACCAGAGTGGTGACGATCTGTTGCGGTCAAAAGATATGGACCAGAACAGCTATAACTCGGGCGACTGGTTCAACAAGATCGACTGGAGCGGGGAGACGGCAAACTGGGGCATTGGGCTGCCCGTCGCCAGCCAGAACCAGGGCCAATGGCCGATCATGACGCCGCTGCTTAGTAATTCCGCATATACGCCGACTCCGGCCAACATTGCCTACAGCAGCGCGGCATTCCAGGAATTGCTGCAGATCCGCTATAGCTCAGAGTTGTTCCGCCTGCCGACATTTCAGGAAGTGCAACAGAACCTTACATTCCTGAATACGGGACCTGGACAGACGCTCGGCTTGATCGCGATGAAACTTGATGCGAACACCCGGAACTATGGGGCTTATGCACACATCGTGGTTCTGTTTAACGCCGCGAATGCGCAGGTAACCTTTACCGACAGGCGCTTGGTGGGACTGCACCTGCATTTGCACCCGGTCCAACGGGCCTCCACCGACCCCGTAACCCGTCAGTCCACGTTCGACTCCAAGTCAGGATCCGCTGCCGTGCCCGCGCTGACGACCGCGGTTTTTGTGGCCGACTCCGAGTAGTGGCTGGTTTTCCCTAGCCCGAGCGGGAATTCCTGGCGGTAACTCGCGTGGTTTCAGTCAAGCGGATCGGCGAGGCTATCCGCTGATTGACAGTTGGCCTTGGCCCGTCGTGGAAAAGGAGCGGTTCAGCCCCCCCACTAAAGAAATCACCCAAAGAGAGTCGCCTCCGTGTCCCCTCCTGGATCACGAAAACTGCCGAGTCCGACTCCTACCAGCCGAAACCGCTGTTTGGAGTCGAGGCTCACTCTGTCTCGCAGTGACAGTGCGACCTGTATCAGTTCTTGGCACGACGTGGGCGGTGAAGGCGGGGTCAAACTTCGCGTGATGATTTGAAACTCGGCTGTTTTCAGCTTCAAGACGACGGTGCGGGCGATTCTCGATTCCTTGCGAGAGGCCGCCCAGGTCTTTTCCGCGAGATGCCTGATCATCGGTTCGGTCTCGGCCAGTAGCACATCCTGCTCAAAAGTGTCTTCGGCCGAGATGGATTGGGTCGGCCGGTTCGGTACGACCGGGTTGTCGTCGATTCCCCTCGCCAACTCGTAAAGACGCTGCCCGTAACGGCCAAAGCGCGTTTCCAGCTCTTCAAGAGAGCGAGCGCGCAATTCTCCGACCAAGCGCAGACCAAGCGCCGCGAGCTTCTCCTCTGTCACCTTGCCAACGCCGGGAATGCGCCCAACAGGCAAGGTTGTAAGGAACTCTTCTACTTCGGCAGGCGGGATAACAAATAGTCCATTCGGCTTTCGCCAATCGGAGGCGATCTTCGCCAGGAACTTATTTGGGGCAACGCCCGCTGAGGCGGTTAGGTTCAGCTCTTCGCGGATTTGCCGGCGTATTGCGCTCGCAACCTTGGTGGCCGTTGCAAGCCCGATCTTGTTCTCAGTGACATCGAGATAGGCCTCATCGAGCGACAACGGTTCGATCAGGTCCGTGTGCCGGAGGAAGATCTCGTGCACTGCACGCGAAACCGCTCTGTAGCGCGTGAAGTCCGGAGGAACAAATACACCCTGCGGGCACAGGTGCTCGGCGTATTTCGCTGCCATAGCCGAGCGCACGCCGAATCGCCTGGCCTCATACGAGGCCGCGCACACAACTGACCTTTTGCCGCGCCACGCAACGACGACCGGCTTACCCCGCAGTTCCGGGTTGTCTCGTTGCTCAACCGAGGCATAGAAGGCGTCCATGTCCACGTGAACAATCTTCCGCACGCTCATCCTGCATCCATGGTAGGCGATCATCACGGGCCGTCGCCTGATCGCAGGGGCGAAGCGGAGGGGGTGAGCTTGTGGACCGGGTGACGAACAACCAACCCAGTGACCGCCTCGCCCGCGGCGAGGTGCTCAGCTTAGCTCCCCGGGAGGTGTCCGAGAGCAGGAGATACAGGCAGCCTCACCCGAGGCAAAACGGCAAGATGCGGCTATGTCCATTCTTCCACGGTGAGTGAATGATAACGTCCTTTGGACTAAACCGCTGCGCGGTATTGATGTAGAGCGAAGCTTTGTTTTCCGGGTCCAGGCCATCATCTGGCGAGCGGCTTCTCCGTTCAAGTGAGTTTCCTGCCCGTGCTCCATTGCGGAAATATGGGTGTGCTGCTGCAGTGCGCGTCGGCTCGATGGGTACGGGGCGTGGGAGCAGGTCCAGAGGACTGGTGGTTGAGCACACCTGGAAGGACGCGAGTTTACACCGGATGACGATGAAAAGGCCCCGAGAGTACTCATCGTGGATCAGACCGCGGTGAGGCGCTACTGGCCATGGCAGGATCCGCTGGGAAAGAAACTCTGGGTGTGGGGCAGCCTTTTCACTGTAGTCGGCGTTGTGAGGAATTCAACACATACATTCGTGAGAGTCACCGGAGCCTATGGTGTATATGAGCTTTTTCCAGGCGGGGTACGAGACGATAGTGCAGGTGAAGACCGATGGAAATCCGGTCGACCTGGCGCCAGCGGTGCAAAACGCCATCCAGGAAATCGATACACGGCTGCCGGTTTTCGATGTGCGTTCCATGCCAGAGAGTACCCAGATGGCGAGCAGTTTCGCCATCATACAGAGTACCCTGGCGGGAATGTTCGCGCTGATTGGGCTGGTTCTTGCGATAACCGGAATCTACGGAGTCGTGGCCTATCGAACCCAATTGCGGACCCACGAGATCGGAGTACGAATGGCTCTGGGCGCTTCG
>Ga0210394_10004517_pt1 | contig 16199 bp, 13 predicted proteins | sample IncBWC12MmetaG_FD_160121 | JGI IMG/M metagenome (GOLD analysis project Ga0210394, IMG submission 160121) | Forest soil microbial communities from Barre Woods Harvard Forest LTER site, Petersham, Massachusetts, United States - Inc-BW-C-12-M | ecosystem: Environmental > Terrestrial > Soil >... | reverse complement strand
GAATCCGGGTGGAGTAGCGGCACAATGGCTGCCGATTTATGAGAGCGACGAGGACACGGTCAAAACCGAACTGGCGACGTTCTTCAGCGTCTTTCCCAACGCGACCGTCTGGAGCAATTACTTAAACGGCGACGGCTACGATTTGGTGCTATTGGGTGGTACCGATCTGTCTCCCATTAATGTGGGCGGTCTGCAACGACGCCTGGATCAGGCTGGGTATTCCAGAGTGTCCGCGTCGCTTGCAGAAACCGGGTTCCATTCGGCCGTGGATTTGCTCGCGACCTACGCAGGCGGCGCCTCAGACCTGGCGCCGATGCTTACCAACGCTCAGATCAATGACGATCTGAATATGCGCTTGCAGTACATGGCGGGACTGGGGCTAAACTCGGTGACCGCTCCACAGATTTATCGCGAGGTCCTGTCGTACCGCAAATTTCCCGAAGAATTGCTGGTGGGCGGCGGCGCTGGCGTGACAACCTTGCACGAATTGATTGGGCGGCCGCACCGCACGTTTTGATGACGAAAACGTCTAGCGTGGGACTGTTGTGCGCGTGTCTGCTGCCCTTTGGGGCGTTACCATTCGGCCCGAACGCGGAAGTTCTATGCGCGCTGGGGTCCGGCGCTTCTTCCTACGATGACAAAGCCGATCAGCGCCCCACTGCCGACGCGATGCAACTGGCTGGCCGGATGAACGCGGCGCTGTCGCCCACCTGCTCGCCGCAGTGCCCCCAGATCGCGATATTCCGCAACGCCACGGCGCCGAACGCCATGCTGGTGGTAACCGCCGACCAGGCGAAATTTGTGTACGCGCCGCAGTTCTTCTCGGCTGTCTATGACAGGTACGGAGATGGCGCCATCATTGCGATCATCGCCCACCTGTACGGCCATGCCCTGGACGAAGTTCACCCAGCTGGCTGGATGAAGAGCCAACCAACGGTAGAGTTGCGCGCCGACGCGTGGGCCGGGTGCGCGCTGGCCAAGAGTAGTCTGAGTTCAAACGACTTGGCGGAGGCTTTAACCGCTGTCTCGAAGTATCCACCTTCCACTCATCCAAGTGATCAACCCAGTTGGTCGCTGCGTGTGCCGGCTCTGCGGCTCGGGTATACCCACTGCGGGGGCGACGGATCCAAGTTCGATAACGCAGCTAAGTGATGTTGCGGCCTAGGTCTATTGTGTGAGCGCGCTGCGAAGAGCCTCGTTCCGCGAGATGTAATCGACCATCAACGTGGCTGCCAGGCGCTCGCCCGTGGCATTCCAATGATCGTCCAGACCGTGATAGAAGAGGTTTTCAGCCTGATGAGTGCGAAAGGGCTCGAACAGGTTCAAATAGTAAAAGTTGCGATCCCTCACAATTCTCTCGAGGGTACCGGTCAACGTAGATCGCCGATACTCAGGAAACCGGTTCGCATCGATAGACATATCCCACTGATCGAGAACGTCAATGGGCGACGGGATAATCAGAAATATCAGCGGAATCGATCTCTTGGCCGCGATACCTTGAATCCGCTCGATCATACGCTCCATCAGGGCTACCTTATAGCGCGCAGAGTCCGATTGAGGGGCGGTGCTGATGTCGACATCATAGGCATCCTCAAATAAATTATGCACTTGGTTGTCGTACTCCAAGACATAGTTCGCGTACTCCTTTTGACACTGAACCAGCCACGCTTCGAGAAGTTCGCGTGAAGATTTTAAGTAAGCATCCTGTGCGGCAGGCGGGTGTTCTGCAAATCGCAGCGTTCCTAGAAGGTTTTTCGCCCGGCGAATGATTTGGAATGTGGGTTGCTGCCGATATGCTTTCTCAAACCCTTGAACAAGACTTGGATCGAGGACGGGGTGATTGGGAATCAGCCTCTGCCGCTCGTCTAGTTGAAAGAGTTTGTCTCTGACCAGATCTCCAAAATCGTTGCCGCTGTAGAGGGCGAAGACGATGACGTTGGGCCTGATGCTGTCGATTTCGTCCTCCATAACGAGGCTTTCCTGATCGGGACCGTACCCGGGCACGCCGGCATTAATAACGTGAACAGGCTGGGGGAACTTGGCGGTGAGGAGTTGTTCGAGTTGGCTAACGAAGGTCTGTTTCAAGGGTGTGTTTAGGGCAGCGATGAAGGAATCGCCGTAAACCATGACCCGATGCTTCTGGTCTTTCTCCAGGAGCTCGCCACGTCTCCCTTGGCTGTTGACGGTGATCAGAACCGTCGGAGCCCCGCTTGCCGTCACGGGCCGGATGAGCTGGCGGGAATTCGGTATGAACTTGTAGAGGTACCGACTGTCCGCTTGGAGGACAACTGTGTCCAGCGGGAACCACTGGCGTAGCGCCAATTCCCCGAGTAGCAGGCAAAGTAGAACCACAAAGACGGTGAGCAAGACATTGTAGATCCACTCGTTCCTCGCGCCAACACTTGGCACCGCAGCCCCCACCTCGCTACCATAGCTCATGCGAAGTAACGTAGTGGCCGTGACCCTGTTCTTCGGCATTCTCTGTGCTCCCTCACCTGTCCTGGCTAACGACTCGCCGATCCCGATCAAGGTCGTGGTCGTGACCATGTTCGAAGTGGGCTCCGACACGGGCGACCGCCCCGGCGAGCTGCAGTATTGGGTGGAACGCGATCATCTCGACAAGATCCTTCCTTTTCCCCAGGCCTACCACGACCTGCGCATGAATGGCGACGGAGTGCTGGCCGTGCTCACTGGCATGGGGACCGCCAAAGCCGCCGGCAGCATCATGGCCCTGGGACTCGACCCGCGCTTCGATCTGCGCAAGGCCTACTGGATTATCGCGGGCATTGCTGGCATCGATCCCGCGGACGCATCGCTCGGCTCGGCCGCGTGGGCTGAATGGGTGGTCGACGGCGATCTGGGCTACGAAATCGACGGCCGCGAGATCCCGGCCGATTGGCCCACCGGTTTCGTGCCGCTCGGCAAGTCCAAACCCTATGAACAACCACGCGCCGAAGGATGGGGTGAGATGTATCATCTGAATCCCAAGCTCACCGATTGGGCGTTCCATCTCACGGAGCACGTGGACCTGGGCGACACCCCCGAAATGCAGAAGGACCGCGCCAGGTACGCTTCCGCGAACGCCCGCCGTCCTCCTTTCGTGCTGAAAGGCGATACCATCTCCTCCAGCACCTTTTTCACCGGCGTCAAGATGAGCGAATGGGCCAACCAGTGGGTCAAGTATCACACCGGAGGGAAAGGCAACTACGTCACCACTGGGATGGAGGACACTGGCACTCTCTCCTCACTGCAGATGCTGGCTAAAGCCAGCCGCGTGGATTGGAATCGCATCATGGTCCTGCGAACCGCCAGCGACTTCGATCAACCCCCGCCCGGAGTGACGGCCGCGGAACATCTGGCTCGCAACACCGGACGGAAATACACCGGCTACCTGCCCGCGCTCGAATCCGCCTGGCGTGTCGGCAACACCGTGGTCCAGGAGATTACGACCCACTGGAACAAATACAAGTGACCGTCTCGGGTAAACGGATGGCGCCGCCACTGGCAGCTCGGTTGTTCCTGAACATCGGGAACTTTTCAGATGTTTTCGGAGTCAAAAGCAGAAACTGACGAACCTCTCAAAAGATGACAAAAAACGCCAGACGCGTTCTATTCGACGTACGAATACCTGGCGAGTCTCTGGGCAGGGTCGCGTGGCGAAGCGTCGGGGCGAGCGGATGCGCCGTGATCGTCTCGTCCTTCTTGGCCACAATGAATTGGTGGACATTTAGCGTACCTCGCCGCCCTGGCGCCGGCTATGCGTGGGACTTGCGCCCGTCCCAACCAATGGTCTCACCAGTCAACGACCTGTTCTCGGCTGCGCCCGCCTCTGCGGTTACTCTCTTCATCGCGTTTGGAGTCTTTCTCTCCATCGCAAGGCGGTTCTCCCCGCGAAAGCTTGTCATCGGCACACTGGCTGGAATGCCGATAATGGTCGTTTCGGGCGCCGCTTGGGCGTACATCAGTGGCGCGTATGCGCTACCTGATTGGTTGGACATCGGGTTTCTCATTCCGAATTTGCTTGGATTGGCGGCATCGATTTGGACCGCGCGGCCACAAAGCGATCCAATCATTCGCGAAGCGGAGAAACCGCAGTTTGTAGCTCTCCAAATGAGTGCAATTGCCCACGGAAAGGACTCCTCACGCTGGGGCTGGCTTCTTCTTACGGTCGCGGTAGCGGTTGGGGCAAGCCTTGCTTGGTCGGTCCGCCCGATTCCGCGCGCTCAGTCATTGGTATGGAGCGGTCTTTGGATCGCTGCAGCTCGATACGTACTGGTGGTCCAACTCGGTGTGATATTCGCTACATGCCTTGCCTACGCTGCTCTAAAATATCGTGGCGTTTCGGTACGTCTGCGCTATGGCCCACTGCTCGGAGCGGCGGCGATTGCATGGCTGGCTCCGTTAGTTCTGTTCGTCGTGCAGGCTTCCTGGTTGGCAGTGCTCGCCATCGTTATCGTGGTTTCCAGTGCTGCCAGGCTAGCGTACTCCGGTTATCATGGCCACGCTGGAGAGAGTCCGCACGCGAATTCAACCAGTTTCGAACTGCTGGCAGCGCCGCCGTTACCATCTTTCTTCCGGCAAATACTTCCAGGACTGGCTGCGGCGTTCTGTCTGAATCTCGTCGTGCTTGCGGCCCTTGCCAATCGTCCGCTTATAGCGACCGTTCTGTGCGGCGTTAGCGCTGCAATCATTACCTGGCAATGGACTGCTTGGACCTACTCTGCTGAACGACGGGCAGCGAGCCTTCTCGGGCGGATCGTACCCCCGGTGTTGTGGATCGCGACGGCGATTATGTTCACGGCAGGTGGTTTGACCCGGTACTTGAGGGAGAGTAGCGCGACTGATGTCCACGCCAGCGGGGGAAAGATCCCGGTCCGATTGCGTGGCGATTTGCCCTCTTATAAAGGAGTAATTTTGTTTGAAGAGAGGCGGCCGGAAAAGCTAGCCGTTCCACCTCCCACGTCGTTCTTGTTACGCCAAAACTTATCTAGCGCGGAATCGAAGCCGTTAAAGATTCCGTTTGACGGAGTGTACTGGTTTTACCAACCGCCGGATCGTCAACCCAGGGCGGATTCGTTGCGCAAGCGAGGAAGTCCCGTGGAGATCAGTTTCCATTCCAATGACGGACGCCCTCTTCTGATGGAAGCTCGCCAGAACCTCGGACGGCTGGTCGATCTCGATTGTTGTAGCGAGATTCTGCTCACAATTACGAACGCAGAGGCCGATTCAAATCCTGTTGCTTTGGAACTCTCGCTGGCCAATACAACACTCACAGGAACCCCAGTTCTCCCATTGGGCGCCGCGAAAGCCGTTGCACCACAACAAAGGAAAAAGCCCGCACAACAGACGTTAGCGTATAAAATCCCTGCTGCTCCAACGATTCGCCAGTTTGACGAATTGATTGTCGCATTCCATCGCTATGAGCCTTTGGCCAGCAAGAGCACCAAAGTAGCGATCCATGAATTTGTCCTGATTCCCCGGAAATAATAAGGGAGCCTGCGCTTATGCGTAATTCAGTGGCGATCTTAACGCTTGGGCTGGGGATCGGAGCTTGTAGATCGGATCTGGTAAGGAAATCGACCTCGCAAAGAGGTCAATCTATGTTGCCTACGGTACAAAAAGCGACCAATTTGGGCCCTTCAGTGACACCTTAACCGTCATAGGTGAGCACTCTTGCACAGATCCGTAGCCGCCATGGTGCTCTAATCGAGCCATGAAGCACCTAGCTTTTACGGTTACTATCGCGGGCCTTTTCCTGGCTACCGCGTTTACTGCTGGCGCGCAAGTTGCGGTCAACATTGGAGTAGCGCCTGTTTGTCCTTACGGGTACTACGAGGTTCCTCCTTACAACTGCAGTCCGGATGGCTACTACGGGCCAGAGTGGTTCTCGGGCGGCATATTTATCGGGGCGGGACCTTGGTACCGCGGGTCTGAACATTTCTACGGGCACGTCGATCATCAGCTCGATTATCGCAAGGGCTACCATGGACCCATGCCCGGCCGAGGCGAGGCTGCATCCGAACACCGCGCCGAATTTCATGGCAAGGCGATGCATGACCAACATGGCCATGAGGCCCCCCGCGAACACAGGTAAATAGCAGACCGCTGCTGGCCAGACGTTTGGGTTCACGATAGACTGAACCAGAAGTGACGTATTGGCAGCGATGGATCCGGCAACCGCAGAGCGTGTGGCTCCGCAAGGCTACCTTCCAGATTCATCTGTGGAGTGGGATCGGCATCGGCCTCTATGTCCTCCTGGTCAGCCTGACCGGCAGCGTTGTCGTTTACAGCAATGAGATCTATAGGGCAGCGACACGCGCTCCGATCGTCGTCGCTCAGTCGGGAGCACTGTTAACCGACGAGCAATTGAAGGGCGCTGCAACTAGGGCGTATCCCGGATTCAGGGTCCTGTTCATCAGCCGCGCGCGGAATCCCGATCAAGCCGTCGGCATTTCGCTCCAAAGCGGCAATCACCGCAAGAATCGGCTGTTCAATCCATACACGGGAGCAGATCTGGGCGATTCGGTGCCGCTCGGGATCCGGTTCGTTTCCCAGCTCCTCAAGCTACACGACGATCTGCTCGCCGGGCCAACGGGCCGCTCGGTCAACGGCATCGGCGCGCTCCTGGTTGTGATCCTCACATTGACGGGAATGATCGTGTGGTGGCCGGGGATCAAAACGTGGCGGCGAAGCCTGACCGTTCAAAGAAATGCCGGGTGGCGACGCTTTACGTGGAGCCTGCACAGCATGATCGGTTTCTGGAGCCTTGGATTCATCTTGTTGTTCGGGATCAGCGGGATGTATCTCGGCAACCCCGAGGTGTTCCAAGATCTGGCCGACCGCATCGAGCCTCTCACTGACGCCAACGCCCGGACGCGCACAGTCGACCAGGTTATCTATTGGATCGCCTACTTGCATGTCGGCCGCATCAACGGTATCGGGATTCCTTGTCGGGGTCCCGGAGTCTGTGATATGACTATCAAGTTGATTTGGGCCGTCTTTGGACTCGCGCCCGCAGCCATGTTCGTCACCGGGGCGATGATGTGGTGGAACCGGGTGGTCCGAAAAAAGCTTCGATGAGCATCGCGGTCCATATCGGCAAGCTCTCCGGCGCAATGGCGATGCTTCTGGCGGCGTCTTCAGGACTCTTGGCGCAGTGGCCGGCTTTCCCTAGCGCAGGAGTTCCGAGGACCGCTGACGGAAAGCCGGACTTGACGGGACCCGCGCCGAGAATGCCGGATGGCAAGCCTGATCTTTCCGGAATCTGGAAGTTCGTCGACAGCCCCGATGCGCGGCCCGGGTCCCCGCCTCCCCCTGGCGCGAGATCCCCCGGCATCGGCGTGCGCATTCCCGGCCTGCTTCAGTTCTTTGATATCGGCTCGACGCTCAAGGATGGTCTGCCGTTCCAGCCGTGGGCGCTGGATCTTCGGAACCAGCGTGTCGCGCGAAACAACCAGGATAATCCCGACGCCCACTGTTTGCCGATCGGCCTGATGCAGTTGCACACGCATCCGGAGCCGAGGAAGATCATCCAGAGTCCCAAATTGATCGTGATTTTATACGAAGCGAACGGCGGGGTCCGGCAGATCTTCACGGACGGGCGGTCGTTGCCGCCGAACGATGCCCAACCCTGGTGGTACGGCTACTCCGCTGGAAAATGGGACGGAGACACGTTGGTGGTGGAGAGCAACGGCTTTCGTGATGACGTATGGCTGGATGTCGAGGGCAGCCCGCTCACGGAATCTGGAAGAATGACCGAGCGGTTCCGGCGGGTGAATTACGGCAACATGGAGATCGAAGTCACCGTGGACGATCCGAAAGCCTATACCAAGCCCTGGACCGTCAAAGTGCACCACCGCATCATGCTCGACACCGAGCTAATCGAGTTCGTGTGTCAGGAAAATGAAAAAGACGCGGTGCACAGCAAGTAACCCCGCGAATCAGTTCTTCATCTTTATGGGCGGCGGCAGCTCCTTGCGCGGCAATAAGTCCGGCCTGTTCGCCGCGTGATACACGATCGAAGCAATCACTGCCGACGCCTGCATCAGATCCGCGGGAACCACGTGGTCGTAGACGTCCATATTCGAGTGGTGCGTGATGCGCTCATACTCCACCTCGTCCTGGATGAACTGGAATCCCGGCAACCCGACCTGGTCGAAGGATTGATGATCGGTCCCGCCGGTATTGCGAATCGAAATGGCGGTTGCTCCCAGGTCGTGGAACGGCGCAAGCCAAGCCTCGAACACCGGCCGCATGGCGTCATTGCCCTGCAAATACACGCCGCGAATCTTTCCCGTGCCGTTATCGTAATTGAAGTAGCCCGAGAACTTGGCGTGCGCGGGTTTGAGCTGCATGGTGGCTGGGTCTGCGAAAGTTTCCTTTATGTAGGCGCGGGAGCCATAAATCCCCTGTTCTTCGCCGCTCCACAAGCCCAGCCGGACGGTCCGGTCGAGCTTGAGGTGCAGAGTCTTCAGAAGGCGCATCACTTCCAGCATGACCGCGCTGCCCGCGCCGTTGTCGGTAGCGCCCGTGCCGCCAATCCAGGAATCGAAGTGCGCCCCGATCATCACCACTTCATCCGGCTTCGCCACTCCGGGAATATTGGCGATGATGTTCAAGCCTTCGCCCGTTGCGCCTTCGCCGGTGGTTCGAACCTCGATCTCCAATTTCACTGGAACCTTCTTCTCCAATAACCGCGCGATGCGATTGTAATGCTCGATGGTCAGAGCAATGCGCGGCTCGGGCGTGGGCTGGTCGCTCAGGTAAGCGCCGGCCGCCTCGCCGAAAACCGTGCCGGCATCGGCGTTGTAACTGGGGACGATGGCCGCCACCGCGCCCTCCCGCGCCAGAAACTGATTGACCCGATCGGTGAGGCCGTCTTCGTACTCCCAGACTTTGGCTTGCACATCCAGCGGCAGGAGGTCGAACAGAGCACGCCGCTCGACGGGCTTTTCCGGCAGGATCATCTTCTCGATGTCGAACACTGGCAGCACTTGCGGCGTGGGCGCTTCCGCTTCCTTGGCAAGCTCCATGTCTGAATAGCGCGAGGCCGGAGCCGTCGTCATCGGGTTGACATCCCGGGGCTTTTCGAGCAAGACGATTTTTCCTCGCAGCTTGCCTTTCTGCTCCTGAAAGTACGCTTGCAGTTCTTCTTCAGTCTTCTTTCGGTCTAGACGGTCCGTGATCTGGAGAGGCGCCAGCACCGGCTCCGTCAACAGCGGCCCTTTGGTATCCGCCGACCATGCCAGTGGGAATCCGATTAGCGGCGCGTACTCCGGCTCTTGAATCGAAATGCTGAACTTGGTGAGCCTCCAGCTACGCCCGAACTTGCCCCACGGTTGCGTGGCCGCATCCTCGATTCCATATTCCTTCAGCCTTTTGACCGTCCAGTTCGCCGCTGCCGTGAAACCGGGCGAGCCGGTCAACCGCGGCCCATACACGTCAGTGATCCAGAACAGATGATCCATCACCTTGGAGTTTTGAAATGCCTCGGTCTTGATGCGTTGGATGACGGCAAGGTCGACCTTTTCCTGGGCGCAGAGCGCGAACGAAACCAGAGCAAGCGCGAGAAGCTTCATAGATGCTCTAAATGATAGCGCGCCGTTGAATCGTGCAACCACAATGCGTCAGCCTAAACCGAGGTCATCTTTTCGGTCCATTGCCAGATTTCGCCGGCTATTTTTGGATCCCGCGAGAGAGGATTGGACTGCGCGGGCTTGCACTTGACGAAATATTCTCCGGAGACTTGCGTAACCTCGGGAGAGGTCGCGAGATACAGGGAGACTTCGGCGCCCTCTTTCGAATTCAGCATGAAGGGCTTCACCAAGGGGATGATCAACTTGAGGACGAGCGGCGGATTTGCGCCCCAGATATTCGTCGCGACCACGCCTGGATGCAGACAGTTCGCGGTGACTGCTGTTCCTTCCAACCTCCGCGCCAGCTCGAACGTAAACGCGTTCATCAGCAGTTTCGATTGTCCGTAGGCGGCGAAGCCACGGAATTTCCGCCGCTCGAACTGAATATCGCTCATGTCGAGACGGATGCGGCGTTGAGCCTCCGAAGAGACATTGATAATGCGCGATGGCGCGCTGGCCTTCAAGAGATCGAGCAAGAGGAGCGTCAGTAAGGCGGCGCCCAGATGATTGGTAGCCACTGTCATTTCGATGCCGTCCGCGGAACGCGCCCATGCGCGCGCAGCCCCACCCGCGTTGTTGATCAGCACGTCGAGGCGGGCGTATTTCTCCCTGATCTGCGTCGCGAGCGCGCGAACGGAGACCTGTGACGACAGATCCGCGATTAACAAATCAATCTGGGAAGAATTGGATTCCCGCCGGATCTCCTCCAGCGCCACTTGCCCTTTCTCCGGGTTTCGGCAGACCATTACGACGTGAGCACCCAGCGCGGCCAGGCCGAGCGCCGTATCTCTTCCGATTCCGCTGTTCGCTCCCGTTACGACACACGTTTTCCCGCTCATATTCGCTGGTGGCATCGCGTATGACCTTTCCAACGCCTGATTCTACACCCGAGCCGCAGACTCACGTCTCTTACGACAATCGGCATATGATCGACAGAGGGAGGTTCCATGAAACTATTTTGGCGTCTCTGTTCCACGATCCTGCTAATTGCATCGGTGGCGTGCGCAGCATCGCAAGAAGGTCCGAAGGTCAAGAAATTCCTGGCCAAACCGCTGGTGATCGAAGACCAGGGGAGCTTCTTCATCGGTGGCGTGCCAAAGGTCACAACCCACGCCACGGCGCCGGCTCCTGGTGCACCTAATCCAGGACCGGTTCACGATCAGATCACGATTGGACAGATGTACGTACAGTTCGAGATACCGCTGAACAAGAAGCGCAACATGCCTTCGGTGATCATGGTGCACGGGTCCAGTCACACGGCGGCGTGCCTGGAGTCGACACCGGACGGGCGGGAAGGCTGGTACCCCTACTTTGTTCGCAAGGGAATCTCCACCTACCTGGTGGATCAGGCGGGACGCGGGCGCTCCGGGTTCGATGAGTCCGTGATTCTTGAGGCTGCGGCCATGATCAAGAATGGAGACGTTGAGCACGGCCTGCCCACGATTCCAGCGTTCGCCAGGATTACAGACAATGGCGCCTGGACCAGGTGGTTCGGGCAACTGTCACCGCCGGGATCGACCATCCTGAACGGTAAGCTTGTTCGGCATGGAGACGCTTCTACCGACGACCCGCGGCACTCCGACGGCTACTTTCCCGCATATCCTCTGGGAGCCGTGGATGAGAACGTAGTCGCGCGCGCCGGAGCCATCGCTGAGATGCCCGCGGGACCCAACAATTACTACGCTCTGGAGTACTACAAGCAATTGGTCCCCAATTCGGAAGTGACCCTTCCGGGCTCCACGTGCGCCACTTGCGATCCCAAGGAGATCGCTCCCGCCAATACCTGGACGCCGCAAGATCTCGCGCTGCTGGTCGAGAAGCTGGGCGGAGCGATCGTGGCGACGCACTCTCAGTCGGGAATCATGGGGCATCACATGGCGCGCATTTTGAAGGAAAGGGGGCACCTGGACATGCTGAAGGGCTTGATTACGATCGAGGGGTCCTGCTCCTTCCCCAACAGCGGACTCAAAGCCGAGGATTTCGACAACATTCCCTACCTGGCATTGAAGGGCGACTACACGGCTACGAGTGAGGTGTGCCAGACCTCGGTGAATGAGATCAATGCCAGACGCGCGAGCGGGCAGGGAAGGGCGAAGGCCGATTACATCAAGCTGGGCGAACTGGCGAATCCGGCGTTCAAGGGAACCACCCACATGATGATGTTGGGCACCAACAACCTCGAAGTCGCAGATGTGATCCTGAACTGGGCGGATGAGAACATCCCGCCTAAGAGCGGGAACGTCAAGCACAAGAAATAGGCGCCTTGCAGCTTACGCCGGCAGCCGTTTGCCACCAACAACCACGGCGTAGGGGAAGAGCTTCCGGTGACCGGTCCGCTTGGTATCGGCGTTGTCGACGAACTCGAAATCTCCTTCCTTCAGATCGAGCACGGCTACGTCGGCGACCGCGCCGGTGCGAAGCGATCCATAGGCCTTGAATTCGGGAATGGCGCGCGCTGCGTTCGCCGTTACTCGCGCGATCACCTGGTCCACAGGCATACCAAGCATCAGGAATTTCGACATGACATTCGGAAGATTGAACACCTGATAGGTTCGCCCGACCGCCGTCATATCGGAGGAGATGGTGTCCGGCAGAAAGTCCTGCTGCATGGCGCGATCCGCGACGTCCCATGTGATGTGCCCGGTGCGGCCATTGCCGACATCGAACAGAATTCCGCGTCGTCTCGCCTCGCGGACCTCGGGCAGCACCCGCCCGTTGTCGTCCAAAATGCCGTGCGGCGGAGGGGAATACAGGTGCGTCACGATGTCGCCTGGGCGTAGCAGCGCAAGGATCTCGGGAAGAGGCGATACAGATTGGCCTATGTGAACCATGATCGGCACCTTCAGCGGATCGGCAGCTTGACGGGCGCGGCGCACAGCTTCCAAGTCGTGTTCACCGGCCACTGTGCGCGAGAGCCGGGCCTTGATGCCGACGATCCACTGGCGATTGCGTTCGATGACCTGGCGGGTCGCGGCGGCGTTGGCATTCTCGATATTGAGCAATTCGCCTTCCGGCAAAACTCCCAGATGTCCGATGTTCAGGAGAATCCGTACACGGTTCGGCGCGCTTTGGGCGATCGCGAGCAAGTCATCCGGGTTGTCGGAGCCGCGCGAACCGGCGTCCAGCATGGTCGTTACGCCGTCCGCCAGGCAAGTTGCCGGCGGAAGGAGCTTGTCGGCCAAATGAGTGTGAATGTCGATGAGGCCGGGCATCACGAGCTTTCCAGTCGCATCGAGCACCTCCTTGGCCGCGGAGGGGGCGATATTCGGCCGGATGGCCGAGATGCGGCCGTCACGTATAGCTACATCCGCCACGCGATCCAAGCGCTGGGCCGCGTCCAGCACCCGGCCGCCTCGAATGACCAAGTCGTATTGGGCGGCAAACAGGCGCGCGGGCTGCGCGAGAGCAATTGGTGCGAGAGCGGTCGCGCGAAGAAACTGGCGGCGGATCATCCGCGGATCTTCGGGGTCACTTGCCATGCAGTTTTTCCTCTCGACGAATGGGTGTGTCGACAAGTGAGTATATCAATGACAATCGTCGGCAGTCCGCTTTGCAGGGCTAGGATTTGTCTTGGTTTGCTGCCAATTCCAGTGCGTTATCTGCGGGTTGCCATTCAGAAGAATCAGGCCGGCCCGCCTTCAGGGATCCAGCATTCTTGAGAACGATATGAAATCGGAAGGTAGAGCCTTTGCCAGGTGTACTACGAACGTCGATGTCTCCGTCCATGAGGTCGACCAGCTGCTTCGAGATTGTCAGCCCCAATCCGGTGCCGCCGAACCGCCGGGTCATGGAGCCATCCGCCTGACGAAAGGGTTCGAACAAGGAACTCAGGTTGATGTGTTCCGGAATTCCTATGCCGCTATCGGAGATTTGAAATGCGAGTCGAATCTTGTCATCGGCAATAGAATCGCGGGTGACTTTCAGCGCGACTTCGCCTCTCTCGGTAAACTTCACCGCGTTGCCAACCAGGTTCGTCAGGATTTGGCGGATTCGTCCCCGGTCTCCCCGCACCGTGGCGGGCACATCGCCGGCGACCGAGCAATGCAAATTTATTTGTTTGCCTTTGGCTTGCGGCGCGAAAAGCTTCATCACTTCCGCCAGCATTTCGCGTAAGCTGAAATCCTCTTCTTGCAGACGCAGCGCGTTGGCTTCGATCTTGGAAAAATCCAGAATGTCGTTGATTAGAATCAGTAACGCACCCGCGGACTGCAGGACAGTTTCAGCGTAATCCCGCTGTTCCTCATTCAGCGCTGATTCCAGCAGCAGCGTGGACATCCCGATGATCCCGTTCATCGGCGTCCGCAACTCGTGGCTGACGTTGGCGACAAACTGGCTCTTGAGCTTGGACGCTTCCGTGAGAGCGCGATTCAGCCGGTTCAAAGCTTCCGCGCGTTTTGCAGCGGTGCGCTGCCGGATCCAAAGGAAGACGATGATGAATGAGCCAAGGGCCAGCCCGCCGGCAAACGCGATCTCCTTGTAGGGCGGCAGGGGCGCGAAGTGGAAGTCGGAGACCCCGTCCGGCACCAGGTCGTATTCGACCCGTAAGCCAGGCTTCTCCTGGTATTTCCTAACGAACGCTGTAATTTCGACCTCGCCACCCGATAAGAACCGCTCTCCGAACGCGCGGTCATGAAACAATTCCTCGCGCACGAAAACGCGAATTTTGCCGGACCGATCGCTGAGCCATGCGCCATGCGCCATGAAGTCATGCGGCACTTGGAACTGGCCCTCCACGCGAATTCTCCGGGCGTAGAGACTCCCCTCGCTAATCTCCCGGATCAGGGCGTCTTTTACCGGAGGCATTAGGGCATGACCAATACTCACGATCGAACTTACGCGGATCTCTTCGCCGCCTTGGTACGCAGTGAGCTGGCCCTCAATCCGAACGCGTTCGCCAGCCGGAAAACGACCGCAAAGGGTCGATTCGGAGGAAAAGAGAACGATCGCAACGTCGTTGTCCTGGGCATAGCCCAAACAAGCTCTCTCGCCCACGGGAATGGGGGTAGAGGACAAGGTACCTTCAGTCACCACGTTGTTCAATGCTGGAGAGCTCGCAGCCGATCCTTGACCTGCCAGCAGAGATCGGAGGGGGACGAAATCACTCGCCAAGGCCGTGGACGGGGCCAAGGCCGTGGAGGGAAGGATCGCAAGCAGAGCTGTTAGGATGCGGGTTTGTCTGGAGCCCGTTCGCGTACTCATCGAGAAGTCCGGCCGATCACAACGCACCCCTTGGTAGGAGGTGCGTTAGACCCCTAGTCCAATATCGGAGGAGATCCGCGCCGAGTGTACCCTGTCAAGAAAATTAACCAGGAAACTCTTAGATTTGACTAGGCAGGTCTAGCGTTTATCGACAACGATCACGCCGCCCTTGACCACTACTTTGGTTTTCAGCCAATTCCAATAGCCTTCGAGTGGATCGCCGTCGAGAAGAATGAGGTCGGCGAGTTTGCCCGGTTCCAGCGTGCCGAGCTGGTCGCCCATCTGAATGTAGGATGCCGTATTCGGCCCCATCATCTTGATGAGGTCCTGCATCGAGAACATTACATTGAGCATTTTCAGTTCATGATCCAGCCCGGCTTTGGGGTCATAAGTTGTGTCAGTGCAGTAGCCCAGGATTACGCCTGCATCCCAGACGGTACGCGCATTCACTGGCATATATCCCGCTTCTTCGCCAAGGCGCACCCCATCGACGATCCCTTCCGGCCACGGCTTTCCGTCCCGGAACCGCGCTTTGTTGTCGTTCGCGAACACCCCGAATACGGGCGAGCCGAAGCTAACCGTTCCCAACACCTTCGTGCCGGCGGCAGCCACCTTCCTGGCATCCGCTTTGCTCACCCAATCTTTATTCGGGAGATGAACAAGTAGGGGTACACCGGCGTCCACGGCAGCCACCATTGCCGACGAACTCACGGCATGGACCTGGACGACAACCCCGACTTTCTTCGCCTCGTCCACGACAGCCCTGAGAACCTCCAGTTCCTTCCCGGTTGGCCCCGGGATGGGAGTCAGTGCGATTTCGCCTGTAAATTTGATTCCCATCTCGGCCATCTTCCGTATCTCGGCGCGAGCTGTCTCCGGAGTGTTGTTGTTCAGCCGCAAGGATCCGGATGGTATGATGCGCGGTCCGTTGATGAGGCCTTTGTCGATGTGATCCCGGAGCGCAATGTTCCCTTCCGCCGGACCGCCTCCGGACAGGACGGTGGTGTAACCGGCTTCGAGAAGCGCCTGCATCTGTGCCTTCTCGTTGGGGCCCGTATTGATGTGCCGGTGCCCATCGATAAACCCAGGCATGGCAGTCATGCCCTTGGCGTCGATGCTCGCGCCACTCGCGGCGGGCGGTGTGCCGGGCGTCACAGAGGCGATTTTTCCCGCGCGCACCACAATCGATCCGCGCTCGATCACGGCGCCGTTGGCGGCGATGATGCGCGCATTGGTGATCGTCAGGTCCTGCGCGGAAAGGGACGCAATCGTTCCCCACGTCAGGCAGGCGAGTTTTATCAGGGTGTGTTGTTTCATGGTAAAGGCAGATCTTAATGATATAGAATCAGGCTATCCAGAAAGGCT
>Ga0210394_10004516_pt1 | contig 16202 bp, 18 predicted proteins | sample IncBWC12MmetaG_FD_160121 | JGI IMG/M metagenome (GOLD analysis project Ga0210394, IMG submission 160121) | Forest soil microbial communities from Barre Woods Harvard Forest LTER site, Petersham, Massachusetts, United States - Inc-BW-C-12-M | ecosystem: Environmental > Terrestrial > Soil >... | reverse complement strand
CCAGCTAATCTAGGCAACGGTTCGGCCACCATCGGTGTCCTGCGAGCGCATGAAAGAGGGAAGAATCAATGACCAGATTCGAAAGCTCATACAAACTACCGATGTTTATGGCGTTACTACTCGCCGCCTTGCTTGCAGGCGACGGAATCGGAAGGGTCTTTGCTGCCGCCGATCCCGGCACTCTTGTCGGCGCAGCTACGGAACCTACCGTGATTTCGTCAAGCCCAAGTAACTGAGCCACGAGCGTACCGACCAGCACAAATAGCGGCGATAACGTTGTAACTGGCGCCGTGGTGACCGCAACCTTCAGCCAGTCGATGGACCCGGCAACGCTAAACTCATCCTCGCCGGGAGATTTGCTCACGTTCACGGTCAGAGAGGCAAACGGAAATGACGTCCCCGGCACTGTCGTCATGAGTGACGCAAACACTGTGGCGACGTTTACGCCCACCGCGTCCGCTCTTAAACCGAATACCAGCTATACCGCCACGGTTACGGCGGCGGCGAAGAACGCAGCTGGAGTTGCCATGGCCCATCCCATTACATGGAGATTTACCACCAACGCTGTCCCGGTTTTCGGACAGACACCAGTGGCCCTTGGAGCAGCAGGCCCTTTCGCGATTCTGACCAAATCAGGAATCACAGACGTTCCTTCATCTGCTATCAATGGGGACGTCGGAGCTAGTCCCATCACCGGGGCCGCTATCCATCTGACTTGCCCCGAAGTGATGACTGGGACAATCTACTCCGTGAATGCGGCGGGTCCTCTTCCCTGCAGGGTGACCGACCCCACCTTACTCACAACGGCTGTAGCCAACATGCAAGCCGCCTACACCAATGCCGCCGGACGAACGAATCCTAATTTCGTAAACCTGGGCGCCGGACATATTGGCGGGTTAACCCTGGCTCCCGGCCTCTACAAATGGACTACCGCCGTTTCAATAGCAACGAATGTCACGCTCTCGGGCGGCGCAGACGCTGTCTGGATATTCCAGATAGCGGGAACTCTTACCCAGGCCAGCGCTACGCAGGTGATCTTGGGGGGCGGCGCACGGCCCAAGAACATCTTCTGGCAGGCCGCCGGTGGTGTGGCCATTGGAACGACTGCACACTTTGAGGGAACAATACTGGCTAAAACAAAAATCGCCATGAAGACGGGCGCGTCGGCGAACGGCAGACTGTTAGCACAGACTGCGGTCACTCTTGAACAGAATGCGGTGACCGCCCCGTAACGCGTAGAGCGGGCGCCCCCGCCCGCTGCCTCTGACGTTGGTTTTGCACGTGTAGAACGGTGTCCCTCGTCAAAACCTCGTGCAGTCGTGGAATGAATGACTTGCAGACGAGCTTGATGCGGCGTATTTCGATAAGATTCTGGTCATGATTTTGGCCATCGTCACGTCGCTCCGACATCTCCTGGGATGGGTTGTCAGTGCTTTCCGTTCCCGAGCGGACCTCACCCTTGAAAATCTCGCTCTCCGTCAGCAATTGCTGGCTCTGCACGCCAAACGACCTCGCCGTCGACTGACTACCCGGCACAAGCTGTTCTGGGTTGTCTTACGAAGGCTGTGGTCAGAATGGGAACGGTCTCTCATCCTGGTTACACCCAGAACCGTGGTCGGCTGGCATCGGGCTGGTTTCCGGTTGTACTGGACTTGGGTTTCAAGGCCTGGACGAGTGGGGGGATGGAGACGGGCGAGCAAGCAAGTTCGTGCTCTGATCTTTCGCATGGCTGCTGAGAATCCAACCTGGGGAGCGCCGCGCATCCACGGCGAGTTGCTCAAACTGGGCTTCCATCTGTCGGAAGCCACTGTCTCGCGATGGCTTCGGCGAATTCCGAGAACTCCAGATCCCGCCAAACGCTGGCTGACGTTCCTCCTCAACCATCGCGAGGCAATTGCCGCCATGGACTTCTTCACCGTACCGACGCTCACGTTTGGCGTTCTGTATTGCTTCTTTGTCATCGGCCATGATCGGCGAAAGATTCTGCGTTTCAACGTGACCCGGAGTCCGAATGCTCTCTGGATCGTGCAGCAACTGCGGGAGGCATGGCCGTACGTGCCGGCGCACAAATTCCTTTTGTTTGATCGCGACTCAAAGTTCGGAACAGATGTGATTTCGGCGGTGAGAGATTTGGGAAGCCAGCCTACCCGGACAGCCTTTCGCAGTCCATGGCAGAACGGTGTGGCGGAGCGCTGGGTCGGAAGTTGCAGACGAGACCTGCTGGACCACGTGATTGTTCTGAATGAGCAGCACCTCAAGCGGCTGATGGCTGAGTATGTTCGCTATTACCATGAAGATCGGACGCACCTCGGACTCGCGAAGGACACGCCGGCGGGTCGGCCAACAGCGATGTGTCCTCTGGGTGGAAGCAAGATTCACTCCCTTTCTCGACTCGGCGGACAACATCATCGTTACGCCGTAGCGGCATAGACTCCGACAACTCTATCAACCGGGATCGACTCTCATTGCTCCAATCAGAACCAGGCTGGCTAGCTTTTCGTCGGGGCCCAGCCCGTAGATTGGAGTAACCTCGGGCTGGAGCAACGAATCACGAATCAACAGGCTGACGCACCAGGCGGAGGAAAAAGTTCTTATCAATTCGTGACGTTTTGACGAACCACACCCTAAATTGGGAAATTCAAAAGGTCGACGCACTGACGTTGCAGCGATAACTGGAATGAGTTCATTGATATTTCAGGTTCTGCGGTTCAGCGGAAGTTGTACATTTGATCAGGTAAGCTCACACTAATTTCGCACATTCTCTACACTCGCTCATTTCGTCTTTCTCTCGGTCGTGTACCGTGCCTTGATCTTTCACTGCACCTCGGACAGAACCTGAATGCAATCTGCGACGTCAGTGCGCTCGAATCAGGCAGATCTCTCCGGAGACCCGGTCATACTGCAACTTGAAGATTCCGTCTGCATCGAAGTCATAGCGAACCCCCATCGAAGGTCCGTTGACTCGTCCGGCAAATCCTGCGTCATAGGCGTTATGCGCCTGGAACGGCTCCGAGACCGGAGGCAGCGCGGGGGCCGGCGCGAGAGCGGGCGCGAGTGCAGGAGCAGCGACAGTTGCTGGGGCGAGTGCGGCGGACTGCGCCTTGAACTGTCTAAGCTCAGCTTCCAGTTCTTGCAGGCGTTGTACAAGTTGCCGGGTCACGTCGTCTTGACTCGCTGGTGGATTGGATTGCGGTTGCGCCTGTGCCGTAGCCACCATGGTCAGGCACGAACACAGGATGAGCGACGAAAGCATTTTGCGTAGGGTGGTCAAAGAAGCGTTGCGCATAATTGTCCTTAGCGGCTCTCCGCTATATATCGCGGACGAACCGAACTTGCATTTGCAATCACAATCTAAATCGGCACTTTCGACGGCAACCTTAGTCCGGTAAATTTGTTCAGTGTCGGCCAATGCCAGCTCTCGGAACATGCAACGCGGAGCCAGGCGCGGCCTTGCATGAGACGGCCAACTCTCTTGGAGTGCATCATAATAAATCTGATCGCCTCATTGACGTCGTCTGGGTGCTGTGGCTGCTTCACTATACTAAAGCCGCTCGGCGAATCGGCCTTGGGATTACATCTAACACACTGTCGCGTGCGGATTCATCTTTTTGAATTAGCATTTTCATGACCTCGTTCCTACAACCAACCAGCATCAATTGGCCTTTGACCCGGCGAAGCTTCAATATCGGGCTTGACTTTATCCCGTAACGTTCGGCGAAGGCAGCTTCGTGCAGGAACTCTCCGAGACCAATTCGCCATGCCAAGTCGAAAACGTGGCGCATCCAATCTTCTTTGCTCGTGCGTGTTGACAGCAGTCTCATTTTTCTTCGCAGTCACTCTCAGGTGGCCGAAGCGATTTGACAAAAAGTCCCGACCACCCGCTTTTTTATCGGCAGCGCAAAATGCTGACTTTAGGACTAGGTGCTGGGTACATACTTTCGAGTTTCTCATACTAGGGTACTGGGAGCGTGGGTTTGTCTCTGACATCCGAAACCATCGATACCATCAACCAGAACAGGTACATGCGTTCGGGTTTGGCGCGTGATCCGGCCAGTGTCCGCCGCGCTAAACCTGACGCCTCGCTCGGATGCTGGGTCCGAAGGAATATATCCATGGGCCACGAGGCATCCGGCAAAACAGGGGGTGAAAGGCCGCTAAGTAAAGAGGCTCAAAATTTCAGTGGAGCAGAGGGAGTGGACCTTTATGCGGCTCATCGTTCGTTTGTCTTCCGTCTTGGAAACACGGACAACGAGATTTACACAGTGATTTGGTTAGTGCTGTTCATCCGTCACAGGCGGTATCCTGCCGCACTTGCTACCGTTTTGATGACGTGAATGGGAGAACCAAGCGAAGGCGATAGATCGGTGATCGGCCTCCTGGTGTTCCCACTTACCTAGCCGCCTAAAGCTCTCTAGTGCTTCCCTGGAACCAAATGACAGACTCACAATCTCTTGAGCCGCTCCTTGACGGTGTGCCATCAGAAAGCACAACCAGCCAGGAAAGCATAGAAGCCGAGAGCGAGATCGCCCTCCCTGCGAAGACAACTCCATCCCCTAGCGGCCAACAGGAAGCTTGTTACTGCAAACCCAATCAAACCCCTTTGTGGAAAATACTAATCGAGACTGGAGCGGTCTTTGTTGGGATATGCGCCGTGGTTATTATTTCCGAGCAACTCTATGTCTTGGAGCGCCAAATGATCGTGGTTCAACGATCTTGGTTGCAAGTAAAGATGACGAACGACCCAACCTTAAAAGACACAAAGGATCGAATCATTGTGCGCGTCATCAATAAGGGCAACACCCCAGCCGGCAAAATTGCTGTTCAGAGCGCTTTCGAGGTCGTGCCCTATCATAAAGGCCCATCCTTTGATTACAGCCGAACGCATAACACGACAACAGTGCCGATAATGTTCCAGCAGGGTGATGCAGAAATCCTGACTAAACTGTATACATCAGATGGTGCATTGACCCAAGTCACAGACGCCCAACCTCGCGACCTTGTTAGCGGACAGAGCTACCTCACTGTCTATGGCACCGTAACCTATGAAGACAATTTCGGAGCTTGGTGGACGCATTTTTGCTTCTGGAAAGGGTTCCGCTCCGGCCAGGATTACAGCACGCAACCCTGTAGGGAATACAACGAAGTAGGCAAGCAATAGGTAGACTCCCGCCCTGTCCGCATGACATCATTCGTGAGACCGACGAAATGATATCGGGTGAAGAGTACGATCCGCGACAATATCAAGGTCGCGCAATGCAGAGTCTTGAGCTTGCAACATTTCAGCTTCGCCGCCTCCGGCTTTAGGAAACAGATTCCTACCTTAGTGTCGGTGCTGAGTAGCTAGGCCGTTCACCTTCCGCCTCCAGAGATTTAGCATCAAGTCTGAGTCAACCCCACAAGTGATCTCATTCCTGAGGCAGCGAGGCTAGAGGCAATGTGGCTCTCTCATGTTCGCAAAAATATCGCGGGCGCAGTACCAACGTTGCTCGCCTGGTCGAGGTATTCACCCCGAGATCCAGTTAATTTCGTGCTCTCAAACCCGCTCATGCGGCCCGCCCAGGTGGCGGCTGAACTCCAACGCTTTTGGAGAGATTGTATCCTCCGCCAAGCCAAAAGCCATCCTGGAGATCGGAACGTTGCGCGGCGGCACTCTCTTCGTTTTATGCAAACTGTCCGATCCATCCGCAACCATCATTAGCGTCGATCTTCCTGGCGGGCCCTATGGCGGCAGTTACAACTTCATCCAGGCATCGCTATACCGCCGGTTCAGGAAGCCGCAGCAATCGGTGCATCTGCTGCGCGCGGACTCTCATTTGCAATCGACGAAAGAAGCTGTGCGGGAGATTTCCTCGCAACTCGATTTGCTCTTCATTGACGGTGACCATACGCACGCTGGGGTGAAGCGAGACTTCGAACTCTACTCTCCGCTGGTACGCAGTGGAGGCATGGTCGTCTTTCATGACATCGTTCCTCATGACATGAGTAAATTTCCGTCCGAGAAGGGCTGTGGAGTTGACCGCTTCTGGCGTGAGATTAAGGCCTCCTACCACCACATCGAGATTATTGACGATCCTAACCAGGGCTGGGCGGGAATCGGAATAGTGAATGTTTAATCTTGCGGCGTTGGGAAGCGTAATAGATGTAACTAGGCGTGGGTGTTGAAAAAGTCACTAAGATTAGGAGTTCCTTCCCATGCTGCGCTGGATCTCGATAGTCGGAGGTCTGCCGATCATGATGGGGCAACAAGCCCGCTCAGAAGCGTTGTTCTATTAGTTCCGTCTGGAAGATTAAGCTCCTGTTTCATGAACCGATTCAGGAAACTTGGCTTCATTCACTACGCCGTCGGCACCGAGGTGCTCCGCAAGTCCACAGCTCGCCGCTCAATCTAATGTGGACGATTGAGCCCTTTCCTAAACGTCCGTTAGCTGGCTAGCGGTGACCGGACTTCCGGTTCCCATGCAATCGGGAGCAGATGACGGACGCACGCCGACTCCGTAGCTTCTTGACGATGGCCACACGACAGGCAGATCGCTCCCACCGCGTGATGTCAATCTCTATGGATATCTCATTTTCACGAGTCGTAGTCGGGCCGGCAATGACCGGTCCGTTACACGCGTCGCACGAGTAAGCGGACAGATGCAGGTAGTGGTGTTTCATTTTGTAGACCTCGCACGCCTAGATCGTTCCGAACAGAAATTTCCACAGGCACGCGAGTTCATTTGTCACTGACGACATCTGCTGGACCGTCAGTGTCCCGTCAGCGGTGGTATGAGGTCGCACATAATCTTGAGGTTGCCCACCAGCAAGACGGTCGAGGTCCACCTCGCAACTACCAAGTTCGTAAAAGCCTATGATTTCGGCTTCAACAAGGGCGATGTTGTGACAGTGGTCGGCACGAAGGTACAGTTTGAAGGTGTGGAAACTATCTTTGCTCGGGAAGTTACTCGCGGCGATGCAATCTTCACCTTCCGTAGCAAGGACGGCACGCCGATCTGGTAGCGGAACTCGCACGAGAGTGCCGCCCTGTCCTTGACATTGGAGATTCGATGTCGCAACGTTAAGCGGGGAGATCCTCCGTGAGTTCAAGCGAGACTGATCGCCAACAAACGTCGGTCACTGCAAAGTATATTGCACCACAGAAGCCCGGCTTGGACGCGATGTTCTCTCCCGGTTCGGTTGCGGTTATTGGAGCAACCGACCGCCCTGGCACGGTAGGCCGGACTGTTTTGGAGAATCTTCAGCGCGGCTTTCAGGGCAAAGTGTATGCGGTCAATCCTAAGCGCCGGGAGGTGCTGGGACTCACAGCTTACGAGAACATTCGCGACATCCCGCAGCCGTTAGATTTGGTTGTAATTGCTACCCCCGCAACGACCGTTCCACAGCTCGTTGCAGAGTGCGTGGATGCCCGCGTTAAATCCGCAGTTGTGATTTCCGCTGGATTCAAGGAGTGCGGCGCGGAAGGCGCGGCGCTCGAACAGCAGATTCAACAGGAGCTTCGCCGTGGTTCGATGCGCTTGATTGGCCCAAACTGCCTGGGGATCATGAACCCGACGATCGGGTTGAATGCCACCTTCGCCAAGGATGCGCCACAAGCGGGCAACGTCGCTTTTCTGAGCCAAAGCGGAGCGTTGCTGACCGCGATCCTCGATTGGAGCATCCACGAAGCAGTGAGTTTCAGCGCGATCGTTTCCACAGGTTCGATGTTGGATATGAGTTGGGGTGATTTGATCTACCACTTTGGCGACGATCCGCACACCAAGAGCATCCTGCTCTACATGGAATCGGTTGGGGACGCACGCTCGTTCTTGTCCGCAGCTCGTGAAGTCGCGCTCACCAAGCCGATCATCGTGATCAAAGCCGGCCGCTCGGAAGCCGCCTCACGAGCCGCAGCCTCACATACCGGGGCACTCACCGGCAGCGATGAAGTTTTAGACGCAGCCTTCCGCCGCTCGGGAGTTTTGCGGGTACACAACATCGCGGACCTTTTCTATATGGCGGAAGTGCTCGGTCGGCAGCCACGTCCCAAGGGTCCGCGCCTCACTATCCTGACCAATGCCGGCGGCCCCGGTGTCCTGGCCACCGACTCGCTGGTGGCCAACGGTGGAGAATTGGCTGAGCTCTCTCCGGCGAGCCTCAACCAACTGAACGAGTTCCTTCCCGCCCACTGGAGCCACAACAACCCCATTGACGTTCTCGGCGATGCTGATCCTGAGCGCTATGCTCGCGCGCTCGAAATTGTCTCCCGCGATCCCAACAGCGACGGGCTGCTTGTCATCCTCGCCCCGCAGGGCATGACCGACCCCGCGCAGATTGCAGAACGTTTGAAGCCTTACGCCAAAGGATCTGGCAAACCGGTACTCGCCAGTTGGATGGGAGGAAGCAGCATTGCTGCCGGCGAAGCTACCCTGAATTCAGCCGGCATTCCAACTTTCTCTTATCCCGACACCGCGGCGAGAGCTTTCACCTACATGTGGCGGTATACCTACAACCTGCGCGGACTCTACGAAACTCCCTCGCTCACCGAGCGCTCTGAACTAGACGGCGCATTCCGCAATGAGGTTGGGCCGATCATTGAGAACGCGAGAGGCCAAGGTCGCACTCTGCTTACAGAGCCTGAATCAAAGCAGGTGTTGTCGCTCTATGGCATCCCCACAGTGGAGACGCGTGTCGCGGCCAGCGAAGACGCGGCGGCCCAGCTTGCCTCAGAAATTGGCTTTCCGGTTGTGCTAAAAGTCTTTTCCGCGACCATCACTCACAAGACAGATGTCGGCGGAGTCAAACTGAACCTGCAAGATGAAGCGGCGGTCCGCTCGGCCTATCGCTCCATCAATTCCTCGGTGGCGGAGAAAACCAGTGCCGATCAATTCTCGGGCGTCACCGTGCAGCCGATGGTGAAGCTGGACGGCTACGAATTGATTCTCGGCAGCAGCGTCGATTCTCAGTTTGGGCCGGTAATCTTATTCGGCTCCGGGGGCCAGCTTGTCGAAGTGTATCGAGACCGCGCTCTAGCGCTTCCGCCACTCAACACAACTCTCGCTCAAAGGATGATGGAGCAAAGGAAAATCTTCACCGCCCTTAAAGGAGTGCGCGGACGAAAGCCCGTCGACATAGGGGCCCTGGAGCACCTATTAGTCCGCTTCAGTCAACTGGTGCTCGAACAGCCGTGGATTGCGGAAATTGACATCAATCCTTTGCTAGTTTCTCCGGATCGATTGCTCGCTCTCGATGCCAGAATCATTTTGCATGGTCCCGCTGTAACGCTCGATCGGTTGCCCAAGCCCGCAATCCGGCCATATCCCTCACAGTATGTCGCGCTCTGGACGATTAAGGATGGCAATCAGGTCACCATCCGCCCGATCCGCCCCGAGGACGAACCGCTGATGGTTAAGTTTCACGAGAGCCTCTCCGACCGCAGCGTCTACTTGCGCTACTTCTGCTCCCTTAGCCTGAACCGGCGAGTGGAGCATGAGCGACTGTTGCGCGTTTGTTTCGGCGGCTACGATCGCGAAATGGTGTTGGTTGCGGAGCACACCGATCCCGTCACTGGAGACCGAAGGATCGTCGCGAGCGGGCGTATGAACAAGCTTCACTCGGGGAATGAAGCAGAAGTCGCCGTGCTGGTTTCGGATCAGTATCAGAACCTTGGCTTGGGGAATGAACTGCTCCGCCGTGTCATCCAGATCGCTCGCGATGAAAAGTTGAGCCGAGTCTCGGCCGAAATGCTGACTGACAATATGGCCATGCAAATTATCATGAAGCATCTTGGATTCGTTGTTCGCGCAAGCGACGATCTAACGTCACTACGGGCCGTCCTAGACCTCTAATCAACTCTCACCCGAACCAAAATTGTGTATCGCCACAAAAACAGCACAGTCGTCAAGAGGGATGGATGGCGACCAACTACCAGTTGTTGATAAAGATGGTGAGCGCGACGGGTCGTTATTGATGGTTGATGATGTAGTTTGAAATCTACCGGAAACGTGCAGGCGGACAGCGTTGAGATAGTGCATAGAACGTCTCGATAAGAAAGTATGGCCAAGGACGGGCTACGGGTGACGGAGGCGCTACTAGCAAACTCCCGGAATATTGGCATCAACTGATACTCTGCACTGACGTACCCTAGCGTCGCAATCAGAATTCCAAATGATTCACAGAAGAAGGAACACGAATTGGTCTAGCGGTTTGCCACCCGCGATTCCTCCGCGAGGTCTGACGAGTTTTGAGCAACAGGTTCGCAGGCTCCGCTTGGACGAAGGGTCTTGGGTAGCGTCAAGCGAACTTCGACGGTGGTGCGCGAATAATAGACAACGATGCTACATCCCTGAGAGGCTCTTAAAGGAGTGGGGTATGTCAGTGGATCCGGACGCCGGTTCCTGAGCATCCACCATTTTATAGAATCAGGATCGAGTCATTAATCTAGCCACTAGAATGGGTGCGCTAAGGCTTCTCGGCCTTATCGATTGGCTTGGATAACTCGGAATTCTCCATGTCAGCATTTCCAGTAATTCTCAAGAATCACTGACAACGCGGCGACTGCCTACTAATCCCTGAAGGTTATCGCTGTTACAAGGAACTGCCAGGCCATGTGGGATTGGCGAAACGCCGGCCCGCGCATAGCCCATGGGAAACGACTCAGAACCTCGAGATTACATTGCCGCTTCTCCCCTTTGCTCAGGCAAACAGTAGAGTGACCGAGGCCGAACAGGGGCTAGCTTTGCTCGGCAATTGGATTCGCACCTGGTGACGCTTGAGGGTCAACAAGTTCAATGATGACCTTAATAGATTCAGGGTCTTTAACGAGTTCGGGGAAGCGGCTCACCGTCTGTATAAAGAGCTTCATCGCCCGCAAATTGCCGGTCGCAGCTTTGTTCACAAGCTGCGTTATGCTGGCTTCCAGTTTTGTCATCCTGTGAGCACCGTTTTGTCCATTGGTTCGGACGATCTGTTTTGCAACCCTTCGGAACACGGCTGGGATGCCTGGGTCTGCTCGCCGCCGCCCGCTTGGGTTTCCAGATCTTCCTTTTTGAAATTGAGTTGCCTTAGGCGGGTTTTTGTAGCCGACTTCAAGTTCGCGATTATCAGCCATTGGCCACCTCCGCCTGCTCGAAGTCTTTGCCGCTCGCAGCGCGGACGGCCTGTTTTCCCGTTCGCTTTTCCCATCTTTTTACTGCGGTATCGACATACACTGGATCTATCTCGATCGCATAGCAGGATCTGCCGACTCGTTCTGCGGCCAGAATCGTCGATCCCACGCCGCAGAAATTGTCGAGAACAATATTCCCGGGTGCGGAACAGTCCAAAATGGCGTCAGCGATCATTGCCACCGGCTTTACGGTCGGATGCAGCGCCAACAGATTGCCCTCCTCACCTGATCGCGACAGGGTGTTGATTCCGGGATAGCGCCAAACATTGGTGCGGTTGCGCCCAAACTTTCCGAGCTGGATATTGTTGCGGTGGGATTCAAGGCCATTTCGGAACACGAACACCAATTCATGTTGAGATCTATAAAGCGATCCCATTCCACCGTTATCTTTGGCCCAGATACACAGATTGAGTAATGTGTCATAGGTTTGTTTGCCAGCCGTCAGAAGTTCCCCTACATGACGCCAGTCCATACAGATGAAGTGAACCGAGCCGGCTTGGCTGTGTCGTCCTAGGAGACCAAGTGCTCTCCTCAAGAAATCGATAAACTCCGCCTCAGTCATTTCGCCAGAGGCCATAGCAAATTCACGATGCCGAATTGACCCCTTGCCGCAAACGTTTCCATCAATCTTCACGTTGTAGGGCGGATCGGTGAACACAAGATCCGCGATCGCGCCGTTCATGAGTGCGGAATAGACGGATTCATCCAGAGCATCCCCACAAATAAGACGATGGCTACCTAATAGCCAAATGTCCCCAGGTTTCGTCAGCGCGGGCGCGGTGCTGATCTCCACCGGCTCCTCCTCTTGTTCTTCTGCTTTGCCTTCCTGGAGAATCAGGTCAATCTCGCCGATCTCAAATCCCGTCAGCGAGACGTCGAAGCCGAGATCGATGGAAGTTAGGTGCTGTAACTCGATGGCCAGAATCGCATTGTCCCAGCCCGCTTTCTCCGCCAGTTTGTTATCCGCCAGGATGTAAGCTCGGATTTGATCTTCATTCAGGTTTTCCAAACAAATTGTCGGCACTGTTTTCAGTCCCAACAGCTTGGCCGCTTCGACTCGTCCGTGCCCCGCCACAATCGTTGCCGCTCGATCGATCAGAATAGGATTTGTGAAGCCGAACACTCTGATGCTGTCGGCAATCTGGCGGATCTGATGCTTTGAATGCGTTCGCGCGTTTCGTGAATAGGGAATAAGGTGCTGAGTTTCCTGATAAACGACAGCTAAGGCATCTGCATAAACTTCCATTGGTATCTCCTAACCCGTGATAGAGACGCATAAACGTTCTCTATACTCACTCTGCGGCAGGATCGGAAAAAGGAAAAGAAGTTGTGGGGTGTAAACGAAAACCGTTTGGCTCGAAGACTTCGAGCTACAAAACTGGTAACTGATGAGAGGAATCTAACGTTAAGGCTTGCGTGTATCGCAGTATCAAATCCCTCGTGGCGAAGCCTCTGGTGTGGTAATACCCGGCAGGGTGTTGAGTGCTAAACCACACAATCCCCCAGCGACGCTTGTAAATGATGCTCTGCGCCGTCCCCTTACGTTCTTCATCGGTGAGACAGTGTTTGACGATAAATTGAAGGAGGCTGGTACGACTTACTGGAAAACTCCGGAACTCGCCATGCATACCGCACGTTTTTTCTTTTACCCAAGGTGGCAGCAGTTCTTGGGGAATCAACTTATTGTGACAGCCCGGGGAGACACATCGACGGCCGAGTAGTCTGGCCGCGGAACGTCGGCGATATTTCCCGGCGCTGATTTGGGAAATCTTGCTTTTATAAGCATTAAAATGCGGGCGACAGGACGGTACCTTATAATGTCCACGCTTCTGGAACTCTGCGGCTGCCGTTACATCGTGCTTCGCATGACAATCGAAGCATTCATTCTGCCGGCTGCAATAGTCCAAATCTTCCCTCGAAATTCGCGCCATCAGACACCGCCTTCCTTCTCTGAAACCGAACTCGCGCAGGTTGCGATTCTCCCTCGCTCGTGAAGAATTATAGAACTGTTTGGCCCAATAAGAACGTGACGACCGTACAGAGACGACGGAGAAACGGCAAATTCGCCGTCCCTTTGGTAAACAATTAATCCCTTAGGAAAGCCTCGAAGTCCCCTTCGTTGGACCGCTATGTTGGCCATGAATCCCACCCACATTTGACTTGATTGTTTGCCCAAAGGAAGCGTCAATGTCGGACTGGAGGTTGTTATGCCAAACGGGATTGCTAGCCGTCTCGCCTCGCCAGAACCTGGCCTCAGCCAACGCCTCGCTTCTTTGCTCAATTTGAGTAAGCCTGGATTATGTGAACTATGGCGGCAGCTTTTTAAGAAAGAGCCTCCGCCTGAAATCCGAAAAGGCTTGATGCTCCGCATCGTTACTCACCGCCTGCAAGAGCAGCAATTCGGCGGCCTCAACGAACCTAGTTGCCGCCGCCTTCGCCAAATCACGAATTCACTCGAGGCCGACCCGAATGCAAGCATTTCGACCAAGCCGCTCGTCAAACCGGGAACTCGTCTAGTACGCCAGTGGAAAGAACAAGTCCATGTGGTGGAGGTAGAAACCGAAGGCTACGAATACCGGGGGACTCGCTATGAGAACCTCTCCGAAATCGCACGCCTGATCACCGGCACCCGCTGGTCGGGACCCGCCTTCTTCGGTCTCAAAGCTAAACCATCCAACGCATCCCAGGAGGCTCAATGACCACGGAATCGAAAGCCCTCATCCGCTGTGCGATCTACACGCGCAAGTCTTCCGAAGAAGGACTGGAGCAATCCTTCAATTCTCTCGACGCTCAACGGGAAGCCTGCGCGGCCTTCATCACCAGTCAGCGTCACGAAGGCTGGCGGGCGCTCCCGGCCCTCTACGACGATGGAGGTTATTCCGGAGGGAATCTGGATCGGCCAGCATTGAAGAGTCTGCTCGATGATATTCAAGCCAACAAAATTGACACCATCGTGGTTTACAAAGTCGATCGGCTCACCCGCAGCCTGGCCGATTTCGCCAAGATCGTCGAAGCGCTAGACGCGCGCGGAGTCTCTTTCGTGTCTGTTACCCAGCAGTTCAACACCACGACCTCGATGGGAAGATTAACCCTCAATATTTTGCTCTCATTCGCGCAATTCGAACGCGAGGTCACTGGCGAGAGGATTCGCGACAAGATCGCTGCATCCAAGCGCAAAGGCATGTGGATGGGTGGTACCGTGCCGCTCGGTTATGACGTCAAGGATCGAAAGCTGGTTGTGAATCCGGACGACGCGAAGATGGTGGTGCGGCTCTTCAAGCTTTACCTTGAACTGAGGTGCGTCGCGAAGTTGAAGGCCCGGCTCGATCAGGACGGTATCAAGAGCAAGGAGAGGACGAGCGCTGCGGGGAAGCGATCGGGAGGGAGTTCGTACTACCGGGGCGCGCTCTATCAGATCCTGAAGAGCCGCATCTATCTCGGAGAGATTCCTCATCGTGGGCAGAACCATCCGGGAGAACACACGGCTATTGTTCCACGGGAGTTATGGGATCGGGTGCAGGCTCAGCTTAAGGGCGATCACCAGGGACGCAGGAATGGTCTCAAAGCGAACTCCCCTAGCTTGCTCGTGGGCCTGCTGCAGGATGCAGAGGGCAATCGATTCACTCCATGCCACACCACGAAGAACGGCAGACGCTATCGCTACTACGTCTGCCCAGCGGCGACTGATGGAAGGGAAGCGGGAAAAGTAGCGAACAGGCCGTCCAGAGTGCCGGCCCACGATGTTGAACGGCAGGTCGTCCTCAGGTTGCAATCCTTCTTGCAGTCTGGCAGGGAAGTCATGGATGAGCTCTGCCTGCCAGAAGATCCTGCCGCACGAACACAACAGATTCTGGCCGGAGCCACGAAGCAGTTCGATCAGTTAAGTTCCGGCGCACCTGCGGTCATAAAGGACTTCGCGAGAAGGGTCGTACAGCGTGTTGTGGTTCATGCGGATCGGATCGAAGTCGAAGTCGGGAAGCAGAAACTGCGTGACACACTTACCGCAGATCCGCACGCGTCTTCAGTGCCACCCGCGACCCACCAACCGGAAGGTTCGAGTGAAGTGATCAATTTCGATATCGAGGCTCGGGTCAGACGTTGTGGCGGCGAGATGCGGCTGGTGTTTTCTCCCGATCATCCTGGTCCGATGCAGGCGCCGGCTTCGTCACTGTTGAAAGCGCTGACACGTGGACGCCAATGGTACGAATGGATCGTGGCCGGAGAAGTGTCGGGACGGAGAGCCATCGCCCAAAAACTGCGGCTCGACGAGCGATACGTGGGCCGCGTTCTGGAATGCGCTTTTCTCGCTCCCGACATCGTGGAAGCGATCCTCGATGGACGCCAACCGCCTGATTTGGCCTTCAAAAAACTGACCCACCGCTTGCCGCTCAGTTGGACCGAGCAACGCCGGCAGCTCGGGTTTCAGCCATCGCACTCACGGCAATAACACCATCAGCTAGCCGCTTGCCGATGTGCAGCTCTTGATCACATAACGCCGAAAGTTGAGGACCAGAGAATGAACCAACGTCGAGTAGAGAAAAGAAAAACGCAGAAACCCAAGCCTCTCGCGCACGGCAAACAATATCCCGGTGCTCACGGCAAAGTTGTGGATTGGGTGGAACACAAATTCGAGCAAGGCATCCTCTTCATCGACATTCAATTCATGGACAAGACGGCACTCTCCTGGAGTATTGGCGCAGCGATCGTGATCCAAGAAGCCCGTCTGGCCGATTGGAAAACCGGCGACTTGAAACTCCTCAACCGTTTCGTGCAGAACGAAAGCGAGTGAGTGATGGTGGCAGACGGCTTGCGGGCCGTAATCTATCTCCCAACTCTCTTCAGAAAAATTCCCCCTCGCGACAATTCCCTGGAGTGACCCCCCAAAATGAGACAGTAGAAAATATCCCCATTTTCACCGAATGGAGGTCGGGAATGAGGGCGTATCGGCGGTGGACGATGTAAGAAAAGCGACAGGCAGTGGAGCGCATGCGCATCTGTCGGCACGAGAAGCTGGCGCAAGAGTTGGGCATCCCCAAACGGCAGTTGTATTACTGGCGGA
>Ga0210394_10004514_pt1 | contig 16209 bp, 21 predicted proteins | sample IncBWC12MmetaG_FD_160121 | JGI IMG/M metagenome (GOLD analysis project Ga0210394, IMG submission 160121) | Forest soil microbial communities from Barre Woods Harvard Forest LTER site, Petersham, Massachusetts, United States - Inc-BW-C-12-M | ecosystem: Environmental > Terrestrial > Soil >... | reverse complement strand
CGTCGGTTCCATCGTTACCCCGGCTGCAACCGCGCCTGATACCACAGGCAACAACGACGGTGGAGTTGGCGCACAAGCTGGGCAAACAGCGGTATTTCTGGGTGGAACCAGCCTTGAATCCGCCTCTGTTAACAGAGCGCTTGTAAACAGCGCGACCAACGCCTACGACGGAGACCTCACCACATTTTTCGGTATTAAGAACGGGGCATCTAGCGGGGCCGCTGGTACAACTTTCACGTTCTCGGGGATGTCGCCCACCAGCGCTCCTTGGACAAGCCTTACTTTATACGCTCGCTCCGCAGGTCCATCGAACGGAGCAAGCTGCACCGTTACTCTCAAATACACCTTGGATGGGGGAGTGAGTTTCACGAACTTCTACTCGCTGTCGTCTTCAACACGTGGGTTGACCACGGATAGCTTCTCTTTGCCGCTTAATCAGAACGTCGCTCTCGTGAACGTTATAGCGCAGTTCAACAGAACGACGGGAACAGCCGCCGTAGAGCTTGATCTCTACGAATGGTACGTCATAGGCATCCAGTAATCTTCGAGGAAAACATGATTCAAAAAACTATCACCACCGAGCACGGCGACGTGTCTTCAAACGCGGAAGTAATCCACACCGACAACGGTCAAGTGCTTCTCCACATCGTCTCCAAACTCGGTGAAGCGAAGCATGAACACCGCGTAACCGTTGGTGCGGAAGACGGCAAGGATATGGTCTCGACGTTGTCGGAAACCGACTTGAAAGCTGCGCTGCAAAAACATCTGGATGAAAAGCGTGCGGAAGCCGCCAAGGTTTTATCGGGTCGCGCCAAGGTTCAAAAGATTGTTGGAGGGCTGGTTTAATGCTGGACGAACCGAAGATCACGCCGGAAGATCACGTTGTTATCCCGGTCCACACCGGAGACGGCAACGTCGATCATGTCGCCTTCCCGGCCAGCACGCCGCTTCCCGTGGTTCACGCTGCGTTGGTGGAACACGTTGCGCCTGAATTCGATGAAGTTCCAACATCGCCGTCCGGCAAGAACTACACGGCTCCCGGCCCTCACGCCCCGCTCAACACGAATGAACAGCCCTCAAAATCAGGCGTAGTTGAGAACTCGCCTGAATTTAAGAAGGCAGCGTCCGATGTCTGGGATGCCGCTGGACGTGGGCGCAACACCGACGAAGCCGGGTCTTCGCTGGACCAGAATCTGAAACCGACACCAGTCAAGACTTCGAACACAGACGGCAAGATGAGAATGTCGGTCCCCGGCGATGCGTACGCCACGATTCATAGCCACCCCAATCACTTCCAAGGTGGTGCGGCTGGCGGTCAGCCTTCAGACGTGGATATCGCTACGGCCAAGAAACTCGGCAAGACTGTGTATGTGGTGTCGAAGAATGGGTTGCAGGCCGTGGATAAGTTTGGAAAAGTTACGAACGTGTATTCGAATGCGGATTGGATGGCGAAGGACAACAAGTAATGCCAAAGTCAGCTTCGTACGTCCGCGTCCAAACCAAAGTTTAGTTGACTTGGAAGTACCGCACGTGATACTTAACTGCATCTAATACTGTGCCCTTCGAGAACCAAATGACTCGGGACATTCACTTTCATAAGCACGGAAGAACACTTGGCATTGCGGACGCAGAAGAATACGAACGCACGGCAGATGGCTTTATGTCCGGGGTTATTGAGCGACACACGCAACAATGCCAGCGCCCTAACAGAGGGGACCGCTTGAGGTTCAATACGTTCGACCGCCGTTTCGGAGCAGAGGCGAGTCAAGAACCGAGGTTCCTCAGGACTTTTTACAAGGTCGAACAAGGACACATTAACTATCACGGTGGCGAACAGGCATACTTTGGATGGGAATGTGGGAGAATAGACTTATGACATGCCCGGTGTGCGCGTATAGAGAATTGCCCTATCCGCCCAACAACTACAACATTTGCCCTTGCTGCGGGACCGAATTCGGTAACGACGACCAACTCGTGACGCACTTCCAACTGAGACAACAGTGGATTGCAAACGGAGCACACTGGTTTTTCGGTGACCCTCCGGTGAACTGGGACCCCTACGTGCAACTTTCACGGATTCCCGTGCAAGCAATTCGGCTTGCCGACATAGCATTCTTCGCATCTGAAGATTTGGGAATTCAGACTGGCGGCGGACTTCTCAATTCTACTGAACTAACTTGGGGAAACGCGTTCGTAGTTGAGCGGCCAGACCATTCTGAGGCGGTGAACTCGTCCACTGAACTTTCGGGATTCGGACGTGTAAGTGACACTGCTTCTGAAACACGACCCGACCCTGTTCCGGTTTGCTAAGTTGAACTACTTGGCCTAAAACAATGGCGCTACCGACCATCAAGCAATGCATTCTCTGTGAAGACATCAGAGTTGAACGACGACATTTATTTAGCCTGATGGGCATTTACGGTGCCACACCGTGGATACAGATTAAGATTCGAGATTTTAATCTGCCTGTCGGAGTCGCGGCAGTCTTCTTCGGTGGCGAGGGCGAAGGTACGTCTACTTTCCGTGCGGAAATCCGTACATCTAATGGGAAGACGCTGATATCGACATCCCAACCTGAAACGAGTCAATTGAATATCGCTCCGGGCCGTAGTTTTATCTGTGGGTTCAGAATCAACGCGACTTATCCGGGTCACGGGCTATACAGAATCGTGTTGTGGGGCGACGACCAAGTACTTTTCGATGATTCATTTATGTTAGAACAGGGCAGCGGGCCGGACTTCCAGTAAGGAAGCGCCAGCGGAGTTCAACCAAGAACTGACGCCATTCAGTACGCTCTACCACCTATCGGTGCGCTCCCCGTCTAGCATCTCCACAGGTTCGATAGTGGAATCGCGCCGAATCTTGTGATAATCATCGCGAGGTGAATCAGCCTTCGCATGACCGCGACACACGCGCAGAACTCAGTCCACGTTGGTTCGGCATATTCGTCCTCATTGTTCTCTTTCTGGTGCTCGTGTTTGTCGCCTACGACGAGGAGGTAAACAAGTGGAGCCTCGGGGACCTAGAACACGCGACTTGGATTTACCACGACAAAATGACAACCGTTTACGTGCACAACTGGGTCAACGGCGAGTACAAACATTGCAGCAACATCAACGCCAACAATCACGACAAACCGTACTTGATGTGTGACGACGCTAATCTTGATACAGAACCGGGTAAAGTGTTCGATGTGCGCTTCTACGGCCTTACGTACGATGAGAAACTTCCGTTTACCACCACCTTCGACTGGAATTGCAAACGCGGTGACAGCGAACCCATGATCGTTTGCAAGCGGACGACCGAGAAGCCGGAATGATTGAACGAAAAACTCCGAAACGTGTCCTCAAATGTGGACAGAGAGCAGTCTGGTCTTAATCTAAGGGGAATTGGAAAGGGCTGAATCCCCATAGTTTAGCTGTGGCATGGCCGGAATAGCGGCCAAGAGTTTTATTTCTAACCGCTAGGAAAGAAGTCGCGTTAGTTTCGGGCCGGAGGACTGTCTCATGTCTCGAAAGAAGTATGTTCGCTGTGCCATCCCTGATTGCGATTGGGGTATTCCGTTCATTGGATTCCATCGAATGGAGGACTACCGGAACCAGTTCCGTTTGCACTGCATCGAACGACACGGGCTAAGTGAATTCGACACTCAGGCGTATGTCCACTTTAGTCTCGAAACTCTTCTGATGGATTTGTGGCCGGACGACTCACCGATTCGAATCGCGGTTTGGTCAATTCGAACAGGATTGTGGTGATTCGAACAAAAACAGTAGCGTTTCGTTATCTGGACTGCTGCGGATTAGCGGCTTCTTTACATCCTCCGTCATCGGGTGGATGGCACCACTTTTGTATGGCGTGGGAGATCGCCCACTGGAGTCTTTGTTTGGTCGAGTCATCGCTGGCGCTGATCTCTTCTTGCTTCAGCAAGGCGACACCTTGAGCTTTCTCGTATTTGTGTATGCCCATCAACACTGCGACCGCATTTTCCCTCGCCAACGCGGTGGTAGATTCTGCTTTAATGGTAGTCATTAAACTGGGCAACGCTTTCTTACCAAATAGATCGAGCGCACCCGCTGCTGGATATATCTCCCAAATAGTTTGCATGCGCAAGTAGACGCCCTGTTTTTCCCTTTCGGTAGGGGGACGCTTAAAGCTCAATAACCCAGACAAAACCGGTATTGCGGGCTCATACCGCTGGGCTCCGAGTTTCTTGATTGCCCAAGTAATGCAATCTCCGTTGTTCTGGTCCGGGGTAACACTGCTGAGAAACGAGACTAGATCAACCGAAGCAGCAGTTTGCAAGCTGTCGCACTCTTGCCCCCGGGTACGGCGGGGATACGTTAGAAGCAATCCCAAGGCTAGCACGACAAATCCGATTCGCCTCACAATTGCACCTCTCATTGCAGGTTCCAAGTCAGGGGTGTAGTTCCAGTCCCAATCTGGTTGTCGTTCGGTACATCATTGACGACTTGGTAGCCGGAAGCCGTCTTCTTACATGATACGCGAACATAAAAAGTAAATTGTGAAGATATCACGGTACCGTCCGAGAGAGCAGCAAACTCATAGAAGTTACCACGGTATCTATACGTATTGCCGTCGACGTTCGGTGGGCCTATTCCAGGAGCGTCGAGATCGTAGACCTTCCCACCAGAGTTGCCGGATTGTGGGTCGTCATCTCTCAAAGCAGGGTCCGAGGTGTCATCAAAGTTTGTCACGCCGCCGGTCTGTGTGGAGTTTCTGTAGCCCATATCAGCGACTACAAAGCGGTGGAGCGTCACGTATGAGGTGTAATTGGGCGGAGCGATAGTCCCAATCGTTTCGTTTCCAATGACACAGCCCGTCGGATTAGACCCGGACATAAGTCCGAGGTTTGTTGTACCTTCGGCGGAGTCATATGCTCCAATGGCCGCATCGTCCGACGAGACGGTACCCGAGGTCCTTTGTGAGATTACTGCCCAGACATCAGTTATGTTCGTGGTAGCCGAGCGGGCGAAGAATACTCCAGCCTTGCTACATTTGACTTGACCCTGCCAGTGAAATGGATATGCAACGCCTGGGCTTCCTTTGATATTTTGATTGTTGGAAACGTTGATGTAGCAACTTGGGCACTGTGTTGGCCCATAGACCCAACCGCCCGTCGTGGATAGCAGATTATACGCGGCTCCCTGATGAGTTACGCCTTGCAGAGAGCATCCTGCTGATGGCGGCATTGAAGCATAACCATCAACAGTTACTGACGTATAGATGGTCGTCTGAACGATACTTACAGTCGTATACACATCATAAAAAGATTGCAGAGAGACAACACAGCCCTGCCCATGCGCACCGCAACAGTAGGCAAGAGATAATGTTAAGCCCGCAAAATAGAGAGCTAGCAATCTCATTGTCCCTCCGTGTGAACTTTCATGTGTTTCTTCTCTGAACGCACAAAACTATCAAGCAAAAGGATGCCCCCTGGCGTCAAGCGAAGTTTTAGTGTGTCGCGTGTAGACTCGACAAGTCCGTCTCTTTGCCGGAGAAAGCTGCTCATATCTCCTGCTTCGTTCCGCGCTGTTGCCGCTTGCGCAGACCGATTGTATTGAGCAACAAGAGCGTCATATGTTGCTCTGAATTCAGAAAGAACGCTGACCAGGGTTTTCAGGTCATCATCCTGGAGACCGACTTTCCCTAGTTGCGCTTGCTGACGTTTTTGATCTTCCTCCGTCGGCATCAGTCCAGTTGAATTCGTCAGGAAGTACAGGCGGTATGCAATCGAGTCGGGAATGAGTTCGGGGTGTACGGCACCGTCAATCATATCTGAAGTTTCAGAGTGTTGGTGGGGAGCGACATTCTGAGCTTGAGCTAGTGGAGCTAAGGAGTAGAGCGCAATACCGATTAGGAGAAACACACGAACCATCTGCCCCTCCAGGTAAACATTTTCGTTAGTACACAACCAGTGAGGCATCCATCTACTAACTATACTAAGCAGATGTCAAGTCATTTTGTCGTAACGCCCTACCATACCCTCGAATTCGTGGCTTCGGGGCAATCTGCTTGAATTCATCTCTGCTAATCGCGGAGGCATAGGAGCGTTTCTCGCTGCGTTCGCGCCAGCCGCCTTCCCCAGCGCCTTCAAACATTTCTCGATCAGTGGCGCGGCCTTGTCAGACAAGGTTCGTTCGTCCACGACCTTCAAGGCTGGGGCTGCTGCCTCCCTCGCCTTCTCGAAACAAGCTTCAATCTTTCTCTGGATTTCTGCCCTTACTTCTTCCCTCATTTATCCCCCAAGTTCACACAAAGTGGAACACAGTTGCCCACAATCGGCTGTGAGCACAGGGGATATTAACCTAGAACTGCTTCTTCGTAATCGGCAGGTCGCGAGTTCAACTCTCGCCCTCGGCTCCATTCATTCACATTGTTCGTCTGTAGCTAAATTCCCGCTACGGTGCCGGCTCTCACGCTCGCTTATCGAGAAAATCTCCTGGTGCGTCGTGGCGTGCGCCGATTTAGCCCCTAAAAAAGGCTGCAAGTGCTTCGCGAACGCATAGAATCGATCTCCTAGGCTAACTATTCGATGAAAGCACCCTGCGAAGAACTTTCCATCCACACCGGAAGGCAAAGTACGCCGTGTGCCGCGAAGGCAGGCCCGTGGATTCTGGCGGCTACGATTCTTGGCTCCAGCATGGCCTTCATCGATAGCACCATCGTGAATGTTGCCGCGCCTAAGCTGCAAAGCGCATTCCATGCCAGCGTCGTCGATGTGCAATGGGTAATCGAATCGTATGGAGTGTTCCTCTCCGCGTTGATCCTCGCGGGCGGTGCGATGGGAGACCGGTTGGGCCGCCGTTTGGTGTTTCTGCTGGGCGTGGGCGTTTTTGCAGCGGCATCGGCGGCCTGCGGAATGGCTCCTAGTATCCACCTGCTGGTGCTGGCACGGTCCGTACAGGGCGTTGGGGCGGCGCTTCTGATTCCCGGCAGCCTGGCGATCATCAGCGCATCGTTTGACGAAAGCACGCGCGGGCGCGCTATCGGCACATGGTCGGCCTTTACGGCTATCACGATGGCGCTTGGTCCGGTCCTGGGCGGATGGTTGATCGAACACGCCAGCTGGCGGTGGGCATTCTTTATCAATCTTCCGCTGGCCGCGGCGGTAGCGTTGATTTCGCTGCGACACGTCCCGGAAAGCCGAAGCGCGAGCGCGGGGCGTCTGGACTGGCTGGGTGCTGGACTTGCGACGGCGAGCCTGGGATGTGGAGTCACCGGGCTGCTGGAATCCTCGATACTGGGCTGGCGAAACCCCCTCGTGATTGGAGGATTGATCGCGGGGCCAGTGTTCCTGGCGCTTTTCGTGTTGACGGAGACGCGGGTGGTTGCGCCGATGGTTTCACTATCGCTATTCAAGGCTCGCTCTTTTCTGGGCGCGAATCTCGTGACGCTATTGCTGTACGCGGCGGTCGGTGTTTTCTTTCTGCTGTTCCCGATGACCTTGATGCAAGTGTATGGATACTCGGCCACGTCTGCCGGGGCGGCCAGCCTGCCAATTATCCTGTTGCTGTTTTTTATGTCGCGGTGGACGGGCGGACTGGTAGCGCGCTACGGAGGGAAACTGCCGCTTATTGTGGGGCCGTTGATGGTCGCAACGGGTTTCGTGCTTTTTGCCGCGCTTTCGAACGGGGGCAGCTACTGGAAGACGTTTTTTCCCGCATCCCTAGCTCTGGGGCTGGGCATGGCTGTTTCGGTAGCGCCGTTAACCACCGTGGTGATGAGTTCGGTTGACAAGGACCACGCTGGTGCGGCATCGGGAATCAATAATGCGGTAGCGCGCGTGGCGGGAGTGCTGGCCATTGCGGTGTTTGGAATTGTGCTGGTGAATGTCTTTGGGCGGCACATGGAGAGAAGCTTTTCGACTCTTTCCTTGCCGTCCGAAGCCGCCCGCGAGATTCGATCGAAAGAAATCGAGCTCGCGGGGATGGAGCTACCGAGGAATTTGGATGAAAGCACAAAGGCTGAGGTTCGAGGCGCGGTGAACGAGGCGTTTGTCTCCGGCTTTCGGGTGATTATGCTGTGTTGCGCCGGACTGTCGGTAGCCAGCGCGGCCGCTTCCTGGTATTTCGTATCCAAATCGGACTAACGCTTCAGGTGGGTTCCTGCCGGACGCGGCTCTTATAGCAGGATGTTCTTGTTCAGGAGCATTGAGTCTCTGCCCAATGCGGAGCCTGGTTCAAAACGCGTCGACGATCTCCTGCACTGGGAAATCACGAATTTCAAGATTCATCAGTTCCGTCCGGGGCATGGTTTCCTAGCGGCGCTGGCGGTGACGGCCGGCGAAGTGCGTCTTCATCACTATCTCTATCCCGAGCAGATGAAGATTCAATGCTAGGGGCACCAACTGGCGCTGGTAAAAGACGCGCTTCTGGGTAGGCTCGCGCTTCTGCAGCTAAATCAGCGACGCGGGAATTTTCGATGCAGCCGATTGTTCAGGGAGTGCGGTTCCTATGCCCGCAGGTGCGTTAGTATTGGTGCGCGGCTGGTGATGCCGCTTCGTGAAATGAGTTCCTCCATCGCAAATACGGGTGCAAATAAGGACACAAATACGGGTGGGCCGATCATCGAATTCCGCGACGTTAGCTACGCCGCCGGCAACGACGGCGAGCGGCTGATCCTTGACGGGATATCACTGGCGATTCATCGAGGCGAAACTGTCGTTTTGCTCGGGAAAAGCGGAGCGGGGAAGACCTCCTTGCTAAAACTGATCAATCGGTTACAGGTACCCACTCGTGGCGAAGTTCTTGTGGCCGGTCGAGCCACTGCTGCCTGGGATGTAATTCGCCTGCGTCGTGGTATTGGCTACGTAATCCAGGACGTGGGGCTATTCCCGCATTTCGACGTGGCCCGCAACGTTACGTTGGTGCCCAGTCTGGAAAATTGGCCGAAGGATCGCGAGGAAAGCCGTTACAACGAAGTGATGCAACTGGTCGGCCTGGATCCCCGCGAATACGCCGGCCGGTTGCCGCACCAACTCTCTGGCGGCCAGCGTCAGCGCGTCGGGGTCGCTCGTGCGCTTGCAGCCGACCCGCCGATTCTGCTTATGGATGAGCCGTTCGGTGCGCTCGATCCGGTAACGCGCGCGGATTTGCAGCGCGAGTTCCGCGAGCTCGCGAGGCGGCTGGCAAAAACGATCGTGCTGGTCACTCACGATCTGCGCGAAGCGTTGCTGTTGGGCTCGCGCATCGTGTTGATAGACGAAGGGCGCGTGGTTGCAGACGCTTCTGCGGAGGAATTTCCTCGCCTTCCCCGGCCGTTGGTGCAAAAGTATGTTGCCTCGGTGCAGCTCACGGTGCCGCACGCATGAAATACGGGCAATTTTTCTGGAATCACCGCGCGGAAATCCTGCAGGCCACCCAACAGCACTTGGTCCTGGTGCTTGCATCCATGCTCATCGCGGTGGCCATTTGCGTTCCACTAGGAATGTGGATCGTCGGCCGTCCGCGACTGCAATCGATTGCGCTGGGCTTCGCAAATATTTTTCAGACCATACCCAGCCTGGCGCTCTTCGGATTCCTGATTCCCATTCCATTCATCGGTGGAATTGGGGCAAGAACGGCGATTGTCGCTCTGGTGCTGTACGCCATGCTCCCCATCCTGCGGAATACCTGCCTAGGGCTTAACGGCATTGATCCCGTGGTGTTGGAAGCAGCCGAAGCCATGGGCATGACGGACCGCCAGGTGCTGCTGCGTGTGCGGCTTCCCCTGGCACGAAGCATCATCCTTGCGGGCATTCGCACTTCCACGGTTATCACCATTGGAGTGGCCACGATTGCTGCAGCCATCGGAGCGGGTGGGCTTGGCACGTATATCTTTCGCGGAGTGGCCATGGTAGACACCGCTGTCATCCTCGCTGGAGCCGTTCCAGCTGCGCTTTTGGCGCTCGCGGCGGACTCGCTCCTCGGGTTGCTGGAACGGCGGTTCAGGGTTGCGTGACATGCGCAAATTTCTTGTACTTCTCGTGACCGTTGTGACCCTCGGCGCAAGCTCTTGCCACGATGGGGCCAACCAGAAACTTGTCATCGGTTCGAAATTTTTCACCGAGCAGGTGGTTCTCGCAGAACTCCTGGCCCAGCATGTCCAGGCGTGCGCTGGCGTTCCGGTCGACCAAAAATCCAATCTTGGCGGGACGTTGCTGGTTCAACAAGCCATGCTCAGCGGTAAGCTCGACCTATACGTAGAATATACGGGCACCGCGCTGCTTGCGGTTCTCGGCGACCAGGCAACCGGCGATAGCAAGACCGTCCTCGAACGTGTCCGTGAGGAATATTCCCGACGATTCAATTTTGTAGTGACCGAGCCCCTGGGTTTCGAAAATACTTTCGCCATGGTCGTGCGCAAAGAAGACGCTCAGATCCATCATCTGGCGACCTATTCGGATATCGCTCCGCTCGCTCCGCAGTGGCGGCCGGGCGTGGGCTATGAATTTCTAGAACGCCCGGACGGTTACAAGGGCTGGACGCAGCGCTATGGGTTGAGATTCGGCAAAACGCCGAGTGTTCTGGATCTGGGCCTTCTGTACCGCGCATTGGTCGAGAAAAACGTGGATATTGTCGCGGGAAATTCCACTGACGGTCTGATCGAGTATCTCGGCTTGGTGGCCCTCGAGGATAACCTGCACTATTTCCCGCCGTACGATGCCGTGCCTATTGTGCGTGCTGACGCGCTGCAACGGGTGCCACGCCTGCGCGGTTGTTTGGCAGACCTGGCAGGAAAGGTTTCCGCTTCGGACATGCGCCATATGAACATGGAAGTAGACGCGCAGCAGCGGGATGTCACCACGGTAGTCCGGGAATTCCGCGCAACAAAGAACCTCTAGCTACTGTGTCGGTCCTTGCTCTTCCTGTTGGGTCACGCGGGTCGGCACCTAACCTTTCGGATGCTGGTGCATCTCATTTTAGGAGAATCCCCGGCCGACCCAGATCCCTAACCCGGTGGCAATAACTCCGCTTGGGAACTGAAGAATTTCGAGCCGGCGGGTGGTTACATTCTGCCCGGAGTTTGAGATACTCAACGCGCCCGAGCAGTCCGAGCACCCTCCGCTCCATCGCAATTGTAGTGAAGGGAACTATCCATCATGCCGAAGCCAGTATTATTGACAGTTGACGACGATCCCGATGTGCTGCGCGCTGTGGAACGCGATTTGCGCAGCCGGTACGCGGACCGCTATCGCATCCTGCGCGCCGAGTCGGCCATCGAGGGCCTCAACGTTCTTAAGCAACTTCACGATCGCAATGACGTGGTCGCGCTTCTGCTGGCCGATCAGCGCATGCCCGAACTCGACGGTGTCGGCTTTTTAACCCAGGCCACCGAACTTTTTCCTTCCTCCAAACGGGCGCTGCTGACCGCCTATGCCGACACGACCGCCGCCATTAACGCCATCAACGAGGCGCGGGTGCATTATTTTCTAATGAAGCCTTGGGATCCCCCGGAGCAAAATCTTTATCCCGCGCTCGACGACATGCTGAACGAGTGGGCGGATTCTTATCGCCCGCCGTACGAAGGTACCCGGCTTCTAGGCACGCGCTGGTCCGCGCACGCGTACGATCTGCGAAATTTCCTGGCGCGAAATCACGTGCCGTATCAGTGGATAGACGTTGAACTGACCACCAACGATACATCCGTGCAGGCGCTGCTCAAGACCGAGAGCGGCGAACCGGAACATCTCCCACTGGTTATTTTTCAGGACGGCACGCGTCTCTCCGATCCGGCGCCATTGGCCATCGCGCAAAAGATCGGACTGCGGACGCACACGGACGTGGAGTTTTACGATCTGGCCATCGTGGGCGGCGGACCCGCTGGACTCGCGGCTGCGGTCTATGGCGCTTCCGAAGGGCTGCGCACAGTGATGATTGAGCGCGAAGCGCCCGGTGGACAAGCCGGACTGAGCTCTCGTATTGAGAATTATCTGGGATTTCCGGCAGGCCTCAGTGGACAAGACCTGGCGCGCCGCGCGGTGGTGCAGGCCAGCCGCTTCGGTGTGGAAATTCTTTCGCCGCAGGAGGTAGTCGGCCTTCGTGTTGAAGGGCCATACCGCATCATTGATCTTGCGGACGGCAGCAAAGTCTCTTGCCACGCACTTCTTCTCGCCACCGGCGTGCAATGGCGCAGCCTCGGGGTGCCTGGCGAAGAACTGCTTCGCGGGGCGGGAATTTACTATGGAGGTGGGTTGACCGAGGCACTCTCCTGCAAAGGAGAGACCGTTTACGTTGTAGGCGGTGCGAACTCCGCGGGCCAGGCTGCCATGCACTTTTCGAAGTATGCGGAGAAGGTAGTCATGCTGATTCGCCGCGAAAACCTTGCCAGCACGATGTCGCAGTACTTGATTGACCAGGTACAGAAAACCCCCAATATCGAGGTGTGGCCGGAAACGGAAGTGGTCGAAGTGCACGGCGAACAGCAACTCGCAGAGATTTCCGTACGTTGCGCAAGAACCGGCACTACGGAACGCTATCCCGCGCGCAGCCTGTTCATTTACATTGGTGCGTTGCCGCGCACCGACTGGGTTGGGGACTCCGTGAAACGCGATGAGCGGGGGTTTATCCTGTCCGGCCCGGATCTGATAAAAGATGGCAAGCGCCCCGCCGAATGGACCCTCGACCGCGATCCGGGCCTGCTGGAAACCAGCGTGCCGGGAATCTTTGTGGTCGGCGATGTTCGCCACGGCTCTGTAAAACGCGTGGCCTCGGGTGTTGGCGAAGGCGCGGTGGCCGTACAATTCATTCACCAGTATCTGGCAAAGGTTTCCTAGTTTTTCCCGAACGACTTTATGACACCCTCGACAGAAAACCAATCCAGTAAACGAATCGTGAACGAACTGAGAGGCATCGCCGCCTTCGACGGGCTTTCCGATGAAGATCTGGAGTGGTTCGTGGGGCATGCCACGGAACGCCGGTTTGCTCCCGGCGAAGTTCTGATGCGTGAGGGCGAACCCACCGACTTCATGATTGTTGTACTGGAGGGAGAATTCATCGCGTTGCAAGAGGCGTCTGGTCCCGACAGCCCGGTCTTTAACCTGAAGGCCGGCGCGATCACCGGGCGTCTGCCGTATTCGCGCATGAAGCAATCCAAGGTCACCAGCCGAGCGGTTACCACCGTTCGCGTGTTGCTGGTTTCTTCCGAGTATTTTCCGGACATCCTTCATCGCATGCCGCTTCTGGGCGAGCGGCTGGTCGGTATGCTTACTGACCGCGTTCGCGAATTCACGCGATTCGAACAGCAGCGCGACAAACTTGCGGCTCTCGGGAAACTTTCCGCCGGGCTCGCGCATGAACTTAACAACCCCGCTGCTGCCGCTGCACGCTCTGCCGAAGCGTTGCTGGCTTGCCTGGAGCGCCTGCGCAAACTGGAACGCGATCCGGCGCTGAATGAGGCCCATTGCGAGGACATCTCGGCCATCGAAAGCATCATCCGCGGCGAACTAAAGCCGCCGGTTTTTAAGGACGAACTGGAACGCAGCGACCGCGAAGAATCCGTTTCGCAGTGGCTGCAAACTCACGGTGTACCTGAGCCGTGGAAACTGACGCCGCAACTTGTCGAAGCGAATTTGGACACCAGTCACCTTCAGCGTCTCGAAGAAGTCTCCGGGAAAGCGTTCCCTTCGGAGGTGATGCGCTTTGCCACCATGCTGGAAATGGAGAAAATAGCGCAGCAGATCGGGCATAGCACCAAACGCATTTCTGCATTGGTGCGCGCCATCAAGGAATATTCGTACATGGACCAGTCGCCGGTTCAGGCGGTGGACATCGTGCAGGGCATTGAAACGACTTTAACGATCATGGAGCACAAACTACGCAAGGGCGTAACCGTGAAGCGCGATTTCGCTGCGGACCTTCCGCGGGTGCAAGCCAACGGTAGCGAACTGAACCAGGTGTGGACCAATCTGATCGACAATGCCGCGGATGCCATGAAAAACAAGGGCATCCTGACTATTCATGCGGCGCGTGAGGGGGATCAGGTGCTGGTGGAGATCGTCGACAATGGACCGGGCATTCCAAAAGATGTGCAGTCTCACATTTTCGAACCGTTTTTCACCACCAAGGGTGTGGGCGACGGAACTGGGCTAGGGCTCGATGCCGCCCGCCGCCTCGTGCGGAAACTGCAGGGCACGATTAGCTTTACTTCCACGCCAGGTAACACGAAGTTTCAAGTACGCATCCCCACCGCGGCGCCATCCAGAGGAGAGTGAGACATGGCTACTTCCTGTACGCATCTGAGTTCGATTCACAAGGTGCATCCCAAGACCAAGGGCTGCGAAGAGTGCTTGAAGATGGGTGATACTTGGGTGCATTTGCGAATGTGCTTGTTCTGCGGGCATGTCGGCTGCTGCGACTCCTCGAAGAATACGCATGCCACTAAGCACTTCCATGCCACCAAGCATCCGATCATGCGCTCGATCGAGCCAGGCGAAGAGTGGAAGTGGTGTTACATCGACGAAGTGGAGCTGGATTAGAGAGTTTGCAAGGTTCACGTCCCGAAAAGGAGCAGTGGTATGCCGCCACAGAACGACGAAACGCTAATTACCCTGCAGGTAGGGGCACAGCCGCGCTTTAACAACGATGGCAGCGTCATGGACAATCCGGAGTTGGAACTGACCCGCGAGCCGAGTGCGGCCGACGCCACAATGTTCTATCGCATTGATGCCGCCGGGAAACAGCACATCCTACGACTGATTTGACTCGGTAGCCGACGTTGGGGCGGTGACGCTTCCTGTGTTTGTCGATTAGAACGTGCGTAGCGTTGGCGTCCCACTAGTGCTCTCCCCGCTTATGGGCAGGGCCTAGCTTTGACGCACCTCCAGCACTTGTCGCAAGGAGCCCGCGACACTTCGTCCCGGGGGATGACTGAAGGCCGCAACCTAAACTCATGGTACGCCGCCACTTCTGCCCGCCTGAGCCCTGAAGTTTTTAGTTGTCAGGCAACGCGGAAAATGGCATCGTCTCCCATCCGGGGGGGTACCCTGTCTTCTTATCCAGGTCATACAATCTCACCGCAAGGTGGGATCCTCAGGCGAGCAGGCGGATGAAAAAGAGCGGCACCAGGCTACGGAAGGGCGTTAAACCCGATTCCGAGACACTCGTGAAGCTGGAGATGGAGAGCAACCCGGAATGTTTGTGCGTAGTTCGCGCAACCATTGAACGGGCCTCCGAAGTGCTCCATTTCCACGAGACGCAAACGCGCGCTATTGTGCGCTCCGTGGACGAGGCACTGGCAAACGTGATGCGCCACGCCTACAAAGGCGCTTCGGGAAAGCCCATTGAAGTGATCTGCCGGCGGATGCGTACGAAGGAGAATGGGCGCGAGCCGCTGGGCATTGAAATCGTCTTGCATGACCGGGGCAAGAAAGCCGATCCGCGTAAACTAAAGGGCCGCCCTTTGGACGAGATACGTCCCGGAGGACTTGGACTTCATTTCATCCGCGAGTCCATGGACGTAGTAGAATTCAGCCGCAAGAAAGGCAAGAACCAACTGCGGTTGTTGAAATATCTGCATCCGGCAGAGCATCAGGCCCGTCCGGAAGGAGACTAGATCGTGAAGATTGCCGCGCGCGAATCGACAGGAAGTACTATTTTCGACGTATCCGGCGACATTGACCTCGCCCATTCCCCCGAGATGCGCAAGGCCCTGCTCGGCGAGATCAAGGAGAAGAAAGTTCCAAAAGTATTCCTGAACCTCCGTGAAGTCCGCTACATTGACAGTTCCGGTATCGCCTCTCTTGTGGAAGGCCTAAAAGCCTCTCGAGACGTCGGCTCGCGCCTGATTCTTTTCGGGCTGAGCACCTCCGTCCGCGAAGTAATGCAGCTCTCGCGTCTTCAGAAAATTTTTGAGATATACGACAGTGAAGAGCAGGCGCTGGCGTCCTAACGGCACGACAGAATGGCCAGGAGAGAGATTTTCTACAGGTAACTCAGCCCAGTGGGATTCCTAGAACAAGTCGGTGAAGCTACGCTCGGCTCCCTCAGCTATGTGGGAGAACTGGCCACTTTGGCGGGCCGGGCCGGTTATTTCACGTTTATTGGTCCATTCGTCGGCAAGCCCGTGCGTTTCAGCCGCGCGGTTAGCCAGGCGATGGAAACGGGTGTGCGGTGCCTGCCGATTCTCTCGCTGATTACCTTCTTTATCGGGCTGATTCTTGCGTTACAAGGCGCGTATGAACTGAAACGTTTCGGCGCGATCACCTATGTC
>Ga0210394_10004513_pt1 | contig 16213 bp, 16 predicted proteins | sample IncBWC12MmetaG_FD_160121 | JGI IMG/M metagenome (GOLD analysis project Ga0210394, IMG submission 160121) | Forest soil microbial communities from Barre Woods Harvard Forest LTER site, Petersham, Massachusetts, United States - Inc-BW-C-12-M | ecosystem: Environmental > Terrestrial > Soil >... | reverse complement strand
CTCGGGAGGGCGCTTCTGCCTTGGTCTCGGGGCAGGTGCGGACGAGTTTCTTGAGTGGGCGGGTCTGGCGGCCGGTCCGCCGGTGTCTAGGACCGAGCGAGCGCTCAAGGATCTGCGCGCCTTACTTTCTGGTGATGCTCCGCAGGGCTGGCGCCCCGAGGGCCGGTTGCGTACTGGGCCGGTGTCGGTGCCGATCTACATCGGCGCGATGGGGCCTCGTATGCTGCAACTTGCCGGTCGGCTCGCGGACGGCGCGCTGCCCCTGCTCTTGCCGCCCGAGCGTTACCTCTTCGCCGCCTCTCAGATCATCGAGGGTGCCCGCCAATCCGGACGTGACCCTGAATCACTCGATGTGGCCGCCTGCATCTGGTGCTCTATCGACGGCAATGGGGTGAGAGCCAAGCGCGCTCTTGCCTGCAAAATCGCGTACTACGGGGCAAGCTTCTCGCCTCATGTGCTCGAAGGCGTTTCGCTCACGCTCCTCGACTTCCGTTCGATTCAGCAAGCAATGTCCGACGGAGACACCGAGCGGGCCACGGATCTAGTGACACCGGCGATGCTGAGTCTTGGCGTTGCGGGCAATGTCGAAGACGTGGTCGAAGCGGGCGCAAGTCTGGTCGCCGCCGGGGCCCGCCACATTTCGTTTGGGCCGCCGCTGGGCCCGGATCCGGAGCAGGCGGTCGCGGCCCTCGGCGCGAACGTCCTTCCAGCGCTGAATGCAATGCGATGAGGTGCTTTGGTTCGCCGATCTCCTTCGAGTGGCCGCGCGCTGGTCGGACCCCCATTGGAGGCGCGAAGACTGAGGGCTGTCGGCAGCTTGTGCGACTAGCCCCTGCATGCTCCTGATAGTGCCGGGTTAGCGAGAGCAATCTCGATTCGCCTGCTCGCGGGTTCAAGCGTAGGCCAGGCGTACGGATATCACCCTCCCGTGGTCACAGGCTGAGCCAGAATCCAGAGGCTTGTCATCGCATACGTGACCATCAGCAGCAGCATCGGGTATTGGCTGAGCAGCGCCCGCTGTGCGGTGCGGAACCGCTCGCCTGCCCTCAAGTAGGAGAGGTAGACGGCGATCACACTCCCGAGCACGATCAGCACCACTTGCGCATACCAGACCGTTGACGCCGGCGCGAGTACGAAATTGGGCTTGATAGACGCCACCGCCGGCCACAGATGCCACCCCTTGGCCAGTGGATCATTGAGGAGTGGTATCAGGCTCTGAGACTGCACCAGCACTGAGCTGTAGTTGTGGGCCGCGTTGTAGACCAGCGCGATCGGAACCAACGTCAACGCGAACGCCGACACCGTCGCCGTTAGATCGACCTTGCGATTGCCGAAATAGATCACCGCTTCCATGAAAGCGACAAATACGAGGAAGAAACTGATGGTTACTACGATCAGGCCCAGCGTTCGGACAAAGAAGAAACCGAACGGGCCCATCGGCAACCAAATCGGCTCGAGTTCGATGACGAAGTCCTGCCAAGAAGGCGTTGCAATGAGGGCGTCGAAGGCCAGGGTGCTCAACATCAGGATCACGAAGATGACGCGATCCCAACCGGAGGGCCCTGCCTTGAGCAGTCCGACGCCCCATGCTCGTAGGTAGACCATAGTGATGCGTCCATCGGCATCGCGTTCGGCCTCGACTGGACCGAACCGACCCACTATGTCGAAGAGGACCGTGAAAGCTTCGCAATGAGCAAGCCAGTCATCCCGTCCAAAGAGGATCATCCCGCCCATCGTCAGCGCCGTGTACGCGAGCGCTGTCAAAGCCACCAAGCGGGGTTGGTTCGCCATGCCTGAAGTCAGTTCGAGGCAGGCGAAGGAGAGATACGTGGCCACCGCCGGCCAAACCCCAACATTGGGCAGTTTCCAGGCAGGTCTGAGGCGGTTCAACCGGTTGAACCCGTCGTACATCGCGGCCCAGGGATTGAGCAAGTACCAGAGATTGCCAACCAATCCGGATGCGATCACAGTCGCCGTCCAGAAATAGATCCAGGTCAGGTATTCGGCGGGATTGCGGGTGGGATCGGTCGAGCCGACTAGCCCGGCAATCATGACCGCGAACAGGGCGAGGATCCCAACGACGCCGCCCACCAAATGCGGCAGTGGCGAGCTCGCAAACGGCACTAGGAATGGCAGTTTCCGGCGCGGATACTGGAGCGCTTTGGCCCCAACCTGATCGCCCCTGACGACGACAATCAGTGCGAAAGAAATGACGACGATGCCCGCCGCTGCATAAAGGTAGAGGGCAAGCGAGATCGGCAAGCTGTAACGGGGTCCAAAAAAGTGCAGGAAGATGTCGGTGCCTAGCACCATTGGGAATTCACCTTTTCATCTGCGACGATTCAAGTGACCGCAGGGGCCACGCTGAGCGCTTCGGGACGAGCCCGACATCGCCATGGTGGTCTCCGCTATGCCCGCGAACCCGACTCATCACCCACCCCGCGAAACGAGCGGCATCAACCGCCGCTTGTGATCGGCTGGGCGAGAATCCACAGGCTCGTCATCGTGTAGAGGACCATCAGTACCAACATCGGGTACTGGCTCATCAGGACCCTGTAAGACGTGCGGAACCATTGGCTGGCGCGGAAGTGCGCCAAGTACACGGCGACGACGTGTCCCAACACGATCAGGATCACCTGCAGGAGCCAGACCGTTTCGGGACCTGCGAGCGCGAGATTGGGCTGGTAGTTCTGCACCGGCAGCAGGCTCCATCCCTTCGCGAAGGGATCGGCGAGGGTCGGAATGAATGCCTGCCCCTCGATAACCAGATACGTGTAGTTGTGCGCGAGGTCATAGGCGAGCGCGATCGGAACTAGGGTCAGAGCGAAGCTGCTGGTCACGGCAAGGGGGTTGACCTTGCCTTTCCCGAAGATAAGGATTAGCCGAGTGCAGCCGACGAACGCGACGACGAAGATGACGGCGACGGCCAGGAGCCCCGCCGTGTATACCACCGGCCGCCACCACACTTCGAGCGTGGTCGCCAGCGCCGGATGCGCAAGCAGACTGAACCAGAGCGGGGTGGCTTCGAGGCCGTCGAAAGCGAGGTTGCTCAGCATCAGGATGACGAACACGATCAGGTCCCAACTGGCCTGCACGGGCTGTAAGAGCCCGACTCCCCACGGCCGTAGATACGCCTTCTTGACCGTGCCCTCTTCGTTTCGTTCCACTTCTGTGGGACTGAATCTCGAGGCGATCCCGAACAGCACCGTGAAGGGCTCGCACCGGCTGAGCCAGGTGTCGCGACCGAAGATCACCATGCCCGCCAGAGTGAAGACGGTGTAGGCGAGGGCCAGCGACCCGATCACGGCTGGCGTGCTGGCCTTGCCGGACGCAAGTTCAAGCCAGGCGATTCCGAAGAAGAGCACAGCTGCGGGCCAGATTCCCAGACGTTCGGGCAGGATTGCGATCCGGGAGGGAAACTTCACCAACTGGCGACCGAGGTCGTAGACGGCGGCGAAAGGGTTCAGATAGATCCACAGGTTTCCAATCAGGGCGGAGATCACGACGAGGGCCACCCAGAGGTAGATCCAAACCAGGTAGGCCGATGGATTGCGCAGTGGATCCTGGGCCCCGAACAGCCCGGTGGTGATGACGGTGACCAGGCTTAAGACGCCGATCAAGCCGCCTATAACTCTCAGCAGCCGAGAATTAGCCAGGCTGGCCAGCCACCACGCCTCGACGCGTGGATAGCGCGTGGCCTCCTCGCCCCTTTGAGAGCTGGCGAAGAGGACCACCAGGACGAACGAGATGACCACCACGCCGCCAGCTGCGAAGATGTAGATGGCGAGCGGAGCAGGCAGATCGTAGCGGGCGCCGAATCCGTGCAGGAAGATGTGGGTCCCCATCGTCCGCACCCCCTAGACCTTGAAGTGGAATGTCGCCACTTCACTCCCCACCTGTACGGTAGCTGTGTAGCTGTCACCGGAGGGCAGATAGACGTTGTTGCCGTAGTGGAGGTCTGAGGCCCCCACGACGACGGACTGCATCGCCACGATGGGCACATTCGTCTTCTGCCCGGTCTGGTCGTTAGTTACGCTGATAGTCGGCGACGCATTCCCAATCACGCGGTTGGTAGTCCGGTCGTAGATGTGGACCTCCATGTGGCGCCAGCCTGCCGGATAGGACATATTCGACATGCTCATGCCCGCCATCCCTGGTGGCATGACCATGGTCCCGGCGAACATGACCTCCCCGTCAGTGGGATTCTCCTGTTTGACTTGCTGCGGGGTGTACATGTTCTGCGGCGACACGACGTTCAGCACCACGGTGTAGCTGGTTGTGTGTTCGATCAAGCTGACGTAGGTGATCTCGGACGGTGCCTTGGTCTGGCCGAAGATCAGATAGGCACCGATGGCGACGAACGCGACCAGTACCAGCACCGGAACCAAAACACGCAAGCGGGCCCTGCCTTGGGTTGGGAAGGTGTCGGTCGTACTAAGCACTCGACTGGCCTGTTGCCACCGGCGCAGTGGGCCGGCGGCGTCGCGCTACCCAGAGTGTTGCCGCCAGGAGCACGAGCATGGGGCCTGAGTTCGGATCGGTGCCCGAGCCGGTAAACATCCCGCCGAAGTACTCGCCCGTGATCCAGATCAACAGGCCTAGTACGGAGCCGACCAGGAGAAAGAAGTTCCGCTGCCAGTTGAGGTAGACGGCGATACCGATCACCGCCAAGAGGACGGCCAGGACGATGGCGGAGGCGGCGCCTCGACCGGCGAACATGCTCGCGAGGCCGTTGTTCAGGCTAACGAATGGTCCAGTGGACGAGGAGGCTGCGGTCGAGAAGGTCGAACTGAAGTAGCCGGCGTCGCGGTTGATTGGTTGCAGCATCAAAACCGCGAGGAAGAGCCACAGGATGCCCCACGCCATTCGCGCGTAGTAGTCGCCTAGGGGACCGCCAGATGCTGCCGAGGTGTCGGGCATCTTCCCGGTTGGCCAGACCATGACACCTATCAGGACGTAGAGGAGAACCGCCCCGGGAGCCCCGGTCAGCGGCGATGCCCCGCCCATGGCGATCATGCCGAGACCCTCGCCAAACCACCACACGACAAAGGCCCAGGCGAAGGAAAGCACCAGTGCCGGTTTGACCCACCGACGGCCGGCGATCAGGCCGGCGCCGATGACGAGCTGGACGATCGCAAACATCGCGTTGAACTCGGCCCGATATGGCGTGGCGATCTGCACCGCCGTGGTGATCGACCACTGGATGGGACCGGGCTGGCCGGCCGCCATCGAGGTGATCATCTGGGCAAGGAAGTTGTGGCTGAACATGTAAGGCTGGAACTGCAGCAGCCCATCGAGTAACCAGAAGGCGCCGAGTGCGATCTGAACGCGGCGCGGAGTGACGCGAAGCGCCGATCTCGAGCGAGTGGCCGCGGATGCCTGATTTAACGGCGTGCTGTCGATGCCAGAGCTAAGGTGGATATCCATCACATAGTCGCTCCACAAAAAGATTCGAACTGCCGCCTGCCGATTGCTCGATGAACGAGAGCGAATCCGCTGGCGTTGCGCTACGGCAGTTAGCTGCGGAGGATCTGCGGAGGGCCTCTCTTTGCGAATGCGGTCGGGCAAGTGTCGACCAGCGCTAGCTGCGCCGACGGGGCGCGATGTGCAAGAAGCAACAGGACCGTTTCGTGCGCCCAGACCTCAGGCGTAATGGCTTGCCGAAGCGTTGTGAGTGCTGCTTCAAAGCGGACGGACAGCCACTTCAGGGCAAGAGCAGCGATGGCGGCGACCGGAAGCTGTCCGAGGCTTCCCAGGAGGATCAGGTGCGGAGCCGACGCCACCGCCGCACCGGCGACGACTGATTCGATCGTCTCCTGCAGCACAAAGCAGGTGAGTTGGATCGTGAAGAGCGCGGCCAGCAGGCTGAAGTAAGACGGACCAGGCGTCATCTTGGTGCCAGGACGGACAGCGAGCAACCGGGAAACGCCCACGAGTAGTAGTGCTCCGAGAAACATGCCAGCGGTCACACCGAGGCTTGTTTTGGCGAGCACCGGGAAATACGCATGCACGCCATGGCTCTGCACAGCAAGCGCGGAAGAACCGTACTGAAGCTGGTAGACCAGTAGATGTCCAGCTTGCGAGCCCACAGCACCTAGGCCGACAAGGGCCAGAATCCGGTTCAGAATCCGGTTCACAACCGGATCATATCCCCTGGCGTAGCAGCTCGCCCGGTGTATTTCGGCGTGAGCGCAGCCACGCAAAGACGAAGAGCGGCACGTTGGTCAAGGGTGTTTCCGGTCAAGTTTTCTATTCAACTGAACGCGAAAATAGGCTTCAGTTTCGTCACGTCGAAAAGGCGACTCCGCCACCCGACGATCACGCAGCTGAGCCCGTTACGAAATGTCGGTGGGCGTTCGGGCGCCTGTGTGACGGAAGGCTAGATCGTAGCGATGGAGATGCTTGCCCTCGCTGCGTCGGCTATGCGCCGGATATCTCGAGGGTAAGAGGTGACGATTCCGTCGCCACGACGGATGGCGCCTTCGACGACCGTAAGGTCGGCGACATTGGTGTGGCCAGACCTGCCGGCTAGAACGCCGCCGCGGTGGCACTCATTCACGAGTACCTTCGGGCAGCATGACGCAAGTTGACCGGACATCGTTAACGGGACAGGCAGTTGCGGACTCCCGCTCAAACCACACGCGTACCAAATCCACAAGGCATCCTTATCGGTATGGGTCAAACACCCGGGCCGCGTCGAGTCTTCAACCAGTTCGCGGGCACGAACATCGACCGGCTGGCGGGCATCTCGGACGGCATCTTTTCGGTCGGCATGACTCTCCTCGTCCTTGGCCTGGCCGTCAAACCCTTGAGGGGTGCGGCCACGACCAACGGCGACCTGGTCAATTACCTGGGGACACTCGGTCCAAGCGCCCTCGTCTACGTCATGAGCTTCATGACGCTGGGCATTTTCTGGGTCGGCCAGAGCACACAGATCGGCCACCTGGCACGCAGCGACCGCCACTACGTCTGGATTCAGCTCGCATTTCTCCTCTTCGTGACGCTGGTTCCATTCTCGACGGCCCTACTTGCCGCCTTTCCGACAATCGAGCTTGCCCTAGTCGAGTACTGGCTGAACATCGTTCTGCTCGGCGCGATACTTTTCGTTGCACTGGAGTACGCGTCTCGGGCTCACCTGTTTCAGGACAGTGAGGAGCGCGAGCTGGTGCGGTTGATGCGGGGCCGGATCCTTATTGCCCAGTCGCTCTACGCCGTCGCCACGGCCCTCTCCCTCGTCTTCTCGACCTGGTTGAGCATCGCGCTGATCGTGATCATCCAGCTGAATTACGTGATAGCCCCACGAATCCCGATCCTGCGGAGGTTCTGACAAGACGCGACCAGCTGCCGATCCCTCGTCACCGTGTATGACCAGGCATTCGCGGCGCCAGTCGACTCCGTCGAGGTGAACGCTGGTGTCCAGCGCCTTACATGTTTGTGGCTGCCGCGCGCGGGGCGACAGGCGTCATCGCTCGCGAGTGTTTGTTGGCGATTTGGTGCCCTGTGCGGACTGCAGCGGTGCCTAGCCTGGCACATCCGCTTCAGCGCTCAGAAACGTGTTGGTCGGGCGGGCGATTCGAAAGATCCATACAAATACGGTAGGCGGCCAAGTCCCGTTTGGGGCCACGAGACTGGTGCTGGCCGACGCAGCGCGGCGGAGGTTCCGGCAGGACATGGCCGCCCAGTAACGTCGTGGATTTGTTGTCAATGGGGCTCCTGGCGGGCGTTCTTGTGGTTTGACTCTGTATTCGCCGGGCGGATGGTCATCGCCACCAAGGTCTTCGTGCCGCTTGTGCTGCGGAACTTGCCGCTCCCTCAAGATCGGCTTCCAGACGGGCGAGATTTAGGGCCCACTCGCCCGCCATCACCACCGCCATCGCCCCGCGACCAACAGCGGGATCAGTTTGCCAGCGGCGCAGGCAATTGAGCTCCGCCTGGCGCAGGGCCGCCATGGATACCTGGAATTCAGGTCCGATTTTGCGCGTCAGACGGAGCTGATCCGCGAGGCCACCGTACGCATCCAGCAAGACCCGGACCTGTCCGCGCACCTCGCGTGCGCCTTCTTCGCAGCTTCTGGCCGCGTAACCCATGACGCCTCCGATCAGCCCGAGGAGGTCGCCGGCCAAAACGAGGTGGTTGGCCGAAGACATCAAGAATGCGGCCGTTTCCTGGTCTGACGAACTGGCCCCACGTTCGGTCATGAAGGTTTCGAACGACTCACCTACACGATCTCGCGCGCTGATGACGACCCGTCGTGCGGGGTCCGCTTCGCTCTCGGTCTCGAACCCCAGCACCCGATCGAATGCCTGCTCCAGGTACACATTGAGATCTCGATAAACGGCGCTGAGACCACGAGCCAGCTCGCGGCGGGCGCCCTGCGGCCAGAGAAACAGGCCGACCAGCAAGCTGATGAGGGCGCCAACGACCAGATCTTCGATTCGGACGAGACCGATCTGCCAACCCGCCGGAGAGATGAGGTTAAAGACGACGATGAGGTTGATGGTGAACGCAGCCTGGCTCAACATGAAACCGACGGTCGTGGCCGAATAAGCGGCGCCGAAGACAGCGATCGGAAAAGCGATCCACATGAGGGCCGGATGATTTCCGGCGACCACCGCGAACATCCCACCGATTACAACCCCGATCACGTTGCCCAACACGGCCAGGACGACGAGGCGGCCGGTGCCGAGAGCGTTGCTTCGCAAGACCTGGATTGTCCCCAATACGATCCAGAAGCCGTGCGAGAAGCCGAAAGTGCGAGCGACCCAGACGGCAATAGTCAGGCCAATCGCCACACGAAGGCAGCCCTGAAGCACCGTCGAGAGCGACCCGAGTTGTGTTCGGATAGTGCGGAGAACATCCACCGCAGTGTCACCGGCATCGGGCATTGCGCCTGCGGCGGTGACGGCATTCCCGCCCAACAAGAACGCTATATAAGACACGACGCGAAGCGTGTCTTCGAAGTCGAGGCCGTCGAGCACCTGCTCGGCGGGCCGGCCCGTCTTTAGCTGGTCGGCAGCCCATCCGTCCCTGGCAACGCGATGCTGCTCCCGGGCCAACTCAATGGCGTAGAGGTTGGGTGGCTCTCCGCCCGTCAGCACTTCTGCGCTGGACCGCAGCGCGCTGATCACCGAATCGACGAGCCGGTCCGCCTCGACCAGTCCGGGACTTACCACTGGCTGCTGCTCGTGGAACGGACGCTCCACGATCTTGACCAGCCTGTCGAGCTCGATTAGAAGCTGGGCAAATGCGCGGTCGCGACGGCCCGGACCAAACGGACGCTTGGCCATCGTTGCGTATCCGTCTCGAGCAGCGTCCACTTTCTTACGCGCGATCTGCTGGAGGCGCGGCAGGCGTACAGGATCCTGCAATCGCATAGCGTCGATGAGGTCCGCAATGGCGGGCAACGCTTCTGCCGCCAGTTGATAGGCCATGACGCGCTCAAATCGCGGCCACAGGGCAACCGCTGCAGTGGTGGAAACCAGGCCGGCAATGGCCCAGCCGCCGACGCGTGCCGGAATCACATCGGCGGATCCGGGGATGGTGACCGCGATCACAAAGGCCAGGAGCATGCCGACGTTGGCCGCGGCGAAGTAGCCGCCGAAGACTCGGCTGAACGAGACGATAAGACCAACGAGCAACATCCCAACGGTCGCCAACCAGGTTGAGCTCGAGACGAGGGTTCCCAGTGCCACCAGCACAGCTCCCACGAGGGTCGCGCTGAGATAAGCGATAGCGCGCTGCCGCCGCAGACCACCGAAGTCGGACATGACCAGCAATGAAAAGCAGCCGAATATCACGAAGATGAGGCTCTGCGGTTCGCGTAGAACCAGCTCGGCGAACGCAAAGGCAAGCGGAATGACTATGGCAGCGCGCGCCGCTCGCCGCAGGGCGGCGAAACCGGGATCGGGAGGCGCTTTGACGCTGACGCGTACTAATTGGCTCAAAGGCTGCGGATATGTCAACAGCCTCCACTTTCGCACTCGGAGCTAGGCATGGAGCTGGCCGAATGACCTGGAATTGACCGAGAGGTCGCCTGGATTCCAGAGATAGGACGACGTCCGACATCGCCAGTGCCCATTTCCACACCCGGCGATTCGCACGATGGGGTGGGAGGATCGGCGCCAGGCTTGTGGAGGGTCGCCGCGAAGGCAACCAGGAAGGTACGACCCGGGGGCCTACCAACTCGTCAAAGGCTGAGCGGTCTCCTGCTTTCGCGCTAGTTATCAGGTTGGGCTCGGCTGTCCCTGTCATGCCTATCGCCCCATATACGCGTGGACCCAGGCAAGAGGTGCCCAAGCAGAGCGCCCCCGGCCAAGAGGCATTAGTTGCGACGGCTTAGCTGCAACTCGTCAACGGAGCAGATAGCCTTCGACTTCTCGTGGCGACCAGGAGCAATCAGATCTCCATCGGCGAGGCAGCCGCCTTCGCCTGGTCGGCTTACCGGAGACGCTGGCGCCTGCTTACCGGCGTCCTGGTCGCGATGCTGGGTGGGTGGGTTGCGCTCGAAGTCGTTGTGGTCACGACTGCCCGCTTGGGAATCGTTGCATGGGCGCTTGCGCACCTTGCTTTTTTTCTGTTTCGCCGGCATGGAGGTCGGCCTGCTGCGGATTAGCGTCGCGCTCGAGGACGGTCGGAACCCTACGCTTACGGACGCGTTCAAGCACTTCAAGTTGAGCCCTGGCTTCCTGATCGGCCAGCTGCTCTACCTGGCGTTGGTCCTGGCCGGTCTCGTGATCCTGCTCGTCCCGGGAGTCTTCATCGCCGCGCGCTTTGCCCTATTCGGCTTCCAGAACGCCGCACAGGACGCCGGTGTAATCGGAAGTTTCAAACAGAGCGCAGACCTTACCCGTGGCGCGACCGGTCGACTGGCGGCGACCCTTGTCACTCTCTTTGTGTTCAACCTGCTCGGGGCGGCGTTGCTGGGGGTCGGGCTCTTCGTTACCGTCCCCATCTCGGTGCTCATGATGGCGTCGATCGATCGCCAGCTGAGCGCCACCGCTGGCATTTTGGACGTGGGTTGAGCAACCCCGACATTGGTTGATGCACGTGATGCTGCTGGCAGTTGTCGAGCCTCACGACTTGTTCCGATCGGCGACGCAGCCGTGGAGCGCCGGTTGTTGAGGTAAGTCCACGTACACGATGTCGGCCCGGGCGCTTGCCATTTCTCACAGGCTCCACCCGACTCCACACATCAGCGCTCCCCCGGGTGCGGCTGCGGCGTCTCGCGTCAGCGCTGGCATCACACGGGTATATGTGTCCATGGTCACAGAGATCCGACTATGGCCCAGAGTCTCCAAAAAACCACGGGGGGCGACACGCCTTCGGCGAGCAAGAGGGCTCGCGCATGAGTGCCGGAGGTCATGAAAACGCATTCTCGGCAATTGCGTTTTGCGGACGATCCGTCGGAAATTCCGCTGGATGGGTTGATCGAGCGGCCGAGCCGTCGACGCGTGTTGTGAATGGAATCGCAACAGACTTTGTGTGCACCAGAGGCGGCCGAGAGCGGCGAGAATCAGCCGATCGGTGGGGAGGAGATCGGGCCGCTTGAGCTGGCCGCGCCGGATGGCGACCTCGTGCGGTCTAGGGCCAATCTCCAAACGCTGCGCCGTTGACCAAGACGGTGCTCTTGAGTGGGACTGGATGCTTAATCAGCTGCTCGGCGAAGCAGCCGGACTTCGCCGCCCGGATCACCTTCTCCAGCTTCGTCATCGGCGCCTCGGAGTCAAGGCTCAGCTCTGTCCGAAACTCGGTCACGCCAGCCTTCACCGTGCCCGCACGCAGGGACCCTTGGAGGTAGATATCGAACTCGCTGCGAACAGAAGCCCTATCGATCTCGACCTTGAGCATTGACGCGTACCGCGCCAGCTGCGTCAGCAGTCAAAAGCCCACCGCGAGGGCGAGGTATTCCAGAGGCGCCGGCGCACTATTGTGACCCCCCACAATCGGCGGCTCATCGCACAAAACCTCGAAGTGACGAGCGTGGCCGCGGTGAAGCATGAAGCCGGCATCCTCGGCGTTGACCACAACGGTGTAGACGTGCTTCCCCGGCGGGAGGTCGGGCAGCTTGGTCAGGTCCCCTTGGGCGTCCGACTCCATCCAGGAGGTCGGTCCATCGGTCATCTCCTGGTCCCCCATCCGCGCATTCTAGATCCGGCCCGCTGTATGAAGGAAATAGCCACGCAGCCGACAACGAAGAGTGTCCACCGCCCACTTCTAGCCGGCACCTCGCCCTTTCCTTCCGTGGCGGGCAAGTTGCCGAGTTCTCGATCTCGTATCTATCCAAATGAGTACATATTTGGCGTTAGACTGACAATGCCATGGTAAGCGGGGATTTGCTGGTCGAGGCCAGGCGCCGAGCCGGCATATCGCAGGCTGAACTCGGTCGGCGCAGCGGGGTGCCAGCCTCTCTGATCGGCCGCTACGAGCGCTACGAGGTGACTCCGAGCCTGGAGCGGTTGCGCTTCCTGATTACAGCCGCTGGTTTCGAGTTGAGCATCAGGTTCGCCAGGGTCGATCCCAGCAATCATGACCAGGTCCTGATCGAGCGCGAACTACGCCGCAGTCCAGCCGAGCGGCTGCGACGCGGCCTGATGGCCGGCCGGAAGCTGGGCGCCTTGGCAGGCCAGCCTCATCGTGCCCGAGCCTGATCCCCTAAAGATCCTGGGCGCCCTGGAGCGCCATCGGGTTCGATTCATCCTGATCGGCGCCGCGGCGGCGCGCATCGCCGGCGCTCCGGTAGTGACCGAGGACATCGATGTCACGCCCTCGACCGACAAGGCGAATCTCGAACGTCTTGCGCTGGCGCTCAAAGAGCTTCGGGCACGGTTGCGCCGCCCGAGCGATAGGAGTGGAGTCCAGTTTCCACTTGATGCGGACATGCTCCGAAAGACGGACATGTGGACGCTGACTACGTCCGCCGGCGACCTCGATATTTGCTTCACACCGTCAGGCACGCGCGGCTACCGCGACCTTCGCCGAGAGGCGTTTCGCACGCGAGTAGGACCTGGGATCTCCGTCTCAGTCGCTTCGTTGCGCGATGTGATCCGCTCCAAGGAAGCGGCGGGTCGGGACAAGGATCTAGCTCAGCTGCCACTGCTGCGGCGTACGCTCGAGCACATTCGTGAGCGCGAGACCTGACGTTCGAACAGCCGCCGCTCGGCTGAGGCCGCGCTGACTCCGCAGTTCCTGCGATCTAGCGCTTCGGTCAGGTTAGACGTGCGATCGCGGATTTAGATCCTAGCGATGGAGATGCTTGCCCTCGCTGCGTCGGCGATGCGCTGGATATCTCGGGGATCTGAGGTGGTGATTCCGTCGCCACGGCGGACAGCGCCTTCGATGACCATACGGTCGACGACCCTGCTGTGGCCAGACTTGCCAGCGAGCCCCCGGCGGAGTCTTTAGGACCCTCTAGGAGGTGCAACCAAGACGGTTCGGGGCCGTGAAGGCCCCGGGTTCAAATCCGGGGCCTTCGACCAGCTTATGAAGTCAGATCCAGAGCGCCGTCGTACTCGTCGTGGCGGCGCCACCACATACCCGTCTCCTTGCGACCGAGTGGTGCGCGGTCGAGCCACTGATACATGCCCCAGAGGCCGTCAATCCCGCGCTCGTACGCCGAGTAGGTGTGATAGACCTCGCCGTTCTCCAGCGCAAACGCGCTCACGCCGGGCCCCTCGCTCCTGTACGTCGCCCAGTCGGTCCCAACGCTCGAGGTGAGCGCGGCGATGAACGGATTGACCTCGCCGCCTTTCAGCTGCCGAAAGTCCGCCACTCGGAAGTTGTACTCGGCGGCTCCCGACTCCCACTGCTCCTTGGTGACCGCCGCCTGGTAGTCGTAGTTGAAGTCGCTCTCGAACGAAGACGCCCAGGGGAAGCTCCAACCCATCCGCCGCTTGTATGCCTGCAGCTTCGCGAACGGAGCTCGCGACACTGCGTAAAGCGTGACGTCGTGGTTCGCGAGGTGGACGACCGAGCCGTTGAAGCCGTCCGCAATCGCCGAGCAGGACGGACAGCCTGCCTTGTAGTCGGGCCCAAACATGAAGTGATAGATGAGGAGCTGCGAGCGCCCTCTGAAGAGATCGGTGAGGGACGCCGTCCCGTCGTCGGTCTCGAAGGTGTACTTCTTGTCGATTCGAACCCAGGGCAGCTCCTGCCGCCGCTGCGCCAGTTCGTCGCCACGCCGCGTCAGCGCCTTCTCGTCCTCGAGCAGCTCCAGGCGGGCCGCAAGCCACTGTTCGCGTGTTCCGATCTTGTGATCGTTCATTGTTTCTCCCTTTTAGTTGGTTACAACAGGTTGGTGTGGCCCGCGCCACCGATGACGTTGGCCATCGGCGGCGTAAGTCCGGGAACCGATGAAGGCGCGATGATGATCAGGATTCCAAGTCCGACGATCGCCAGCGCCACCGGTAAATCGACAGCAGCTTTCGGTGGCAGGAGCTTCTGGGCGAAGACGAGGACGGCGATCACGGACATCCACGAGACGCTCATCGCGCTCACCGCAACCAGCACCAGCATCAGTCCGATGCTCGAGCCGACGCAGCATAGCCCGTACTCGAATCCAGATCCGGCGCTTTCACGGCAGAGCCTCCGGAAGTGCTGCTTCAGCGGCGTGAGCTCGTAGATCCCTGCTGCGATCACAAGCGCGCCGGCGGCCAAAGTCCCGTGCGGACGGTAGAGCGCAAACACGACGACACCCACGAGTGTCCAGGCGGCAAGGTACGACCCGACGAATAGCGGCACGGCGCGCACCCCGGTGGCATGAGCGCGTCTCAAGGCTGCCGGAACCGCACCCGGCAGCATCATCGCCGCCATCATCGACACCCACAAAACGACAAAGAACGTGAACGAACCGAGCGTGGTCGCAACGCCCATGTCCATGCCACTCATCTGCCGGACCGCGACGACCAACGATCCGGCGGCGAGCCCGAGCGTCGCAGTCAGCGCGGCTGCCGTCGCGCCTGTCCTGGCGCTCGTCCGCGCGATTGCGACCTCGTTGTTGTTCAAAAGCATCGCCCCTTTCTTCATTCCTCCACGAATTTCTTCAGACGACCGAGCGCTTCGTCCCATCGCTTCGAGACGCGCTCGAGATAGGTTCGCGCCGCTTCCATTTGTTCTAGCTCGAGTTCCCAGATGCGCTCGCGGCCACGCCACTCGTCCGAGACGAGCCCAGCCGTGGCGAGCACATCCAAGTGCTTGGTAACGGCCTGTCGCGTAACTGCAGATCCGGCGGTCAGCCGCGTAATCGAGAGAGGGCCCTCGGAGCTCAGTCGTGCGACCAGCGCCAGCCGGGTTTCATCACCCAACGCCGCAAACACAGGCGCAGCGCGGGAGACCTCGCTCCAGCCGGCGCTATGAAGCGACATATCGGGCGATGTTCCGCAGCTGCTCGGCCCACCCCACGTCGTTCATGTGGAATGCCTCAGCACGCCTTGCCGGCGGGATGCGATCGAAGCCAGACTCGACCACAGTGAGCCGGGTGCCTTCCGCGACTTCATCGAGTTGAAACTCGACCAGCGTTGTGGGCTCGTTCGAGTAGTCCACGCCAGGTTCAAAGGCGTACGGATGCCAGCGGTACGATATCCGGCTCTCAGGATCCATCCGCTCGATGGCGATCTCGACGGTCACGTTCCCGTGGCCGGGCAGCTCGAACTGGCCATGGGCGCGCGAGCCTGGTGCAAAGGAACCCTCCAGCTTCATGCCAAACCAGGCGCTGAACTGATCGACGTCGGCAAGAGCGTGCCAAACACGGGACCGGGGTGCGCGCAGAACGATCTCTTTTTCGATGCGGTCGGTAGAGTTATGCAACTTCATGGTTGCATCATAGGGGCTACCCCACCCAAAATGCAACCGATGAATTGCATATTTACCGTCTTTAGTCCGGGCCTGCTCCCGGCACCAGCGATCGCCACGTGGCGTCGAACCTTGTCGTAAGTCGAGAGGGTAGGAATTGGGGTTGTTGGCGGCGTGATCGGGCGGCTTTGATCGATCACGCGGATGCGCGCCTTGTTTATTTCTTCGTCGCCTGGAACCAATCTTCGGGGAGATGTACGCGACGGTGGGCCGCCATTTATCCCGCCAGAGCAACTGTTGAAGGCCAGTGTGCTGGTGGCTGTGTACTCGCCCGAGGCTACCGAACCCTGGAACGCGAGTAGTCGACAAGAGTCAGGAGCGCAAGAACAAAGGGAACCAACGTGCCCAACATGATTGCGAGAGTGTC
>Ga0210394_10004512_pt1 | contig 16214 bp, 16 predicted proteins | sample IncBWC12MmetaG_FD_160121 | JGI IMG/M metagenome (GOLD analysis project Ga0210394, IMG submission 160121) | Forest soil microbial communities from Barre Woods Harvard Forest LTER site, Petersham, Massachusetts, United States - Inc-BW-C-12-M | ecosystem: Environmental > Terrestrial > Soil >... | reverse complement strand
ATCGGGATACTGGGTTTTCAGCCAGCCGGAAATCTGCTTCGGCGACCAGTCCAGAATCAGTTTACTCGCAACGATGTTCCGCAACTTCAGGTTGATGGAAAGAAGGCAGCGCTTGGGCCGCAAGGCCCACTGCCAGGCTTCGTCGTCCGCTTGACTGGCTCGATACGCAGGACGGCCACCATGACGTGCGACCTCCCGGCCCACGGTCGATACCGCTCGCTCTAAATATTTGGCAATCTCACGGATCGACGAACCGGAAGCCAGTCCGCGAGAGATTTCCTCGCGCTCACGCAGCGTGAGCGCGAGGAGCGCACGCCGTCGTACTGCGGGAGCAATCCCACCGTGACGCGACACCAAACAACGAATGGAGGAATGTTCTTTGCCAAAAGCGCGCCCGATCTCATGCAGCGTCTGCCCTGCCTTCCAACGACGCCACACGTCGAGTTTCTGCTCCGCTGAAAGACCAAACCGTTTCCCTGGCTTCATAAACACCACCTTTGAAAACAGATTTATACCAGATGGTGTTGCATCGACCATTTGAACCGGCAGCCGCAATCGGACAAGTGGAATATTTCTATATGTCCGGTTACTCGAAGCTCAGTTCAGAAATTGATGGGCAGAATGTTCCAAGTGATGTTCTGCCCAGTCCGAAGAATTGTATCCTTCTATCCACGAACCGGGGAAAGTCGGTACGAATACTTCGTACCTGTAAACGCCTTTTCCCTGGTAGCTTCGCATGACCTGGCCGTCTTCTTTCGTGATGCAGTTGTGTACCCATTCCCCTTCGCAAAACTTCGGACTCGAAATGAAAGTGCCGCTTCTAAGATATGTCCGAACGGACGAGGCTAAGCGAGGCTTAGCCATCTCTTGGACGACAGAAGCAACTGTCGCTTTGGCCGGAACTGCTTTGGCCTTCCTATTTGGCATACCTTCACGCTAGCCCTACAGAATCCGTAATGCTGTTCCATACGACACAGGCAAGCGTGGGTTGCCACAAAGGGGTCTGCCGGTCGACTCTAAGCAGCTAGCGTCTGAGCCGGCAGCGTTAATCGGAAACTTGATTCTCATTGTCCGGTTAGGCTCTAATCCGGAGTTAGCCAGATTTTTTCTCGATGGATTCTATTGCAGCGAACTTCCGATCTACGTGCGACTCAAAATGAGGAAGACCCGAATTCATCACACAGCGCTTTCGGGTAGCCGACTATCTTACTGGACGCTTCAGCTGGGCAGACCCGGGAGGCGGTTGTAGGCAATTACCTCTTTACAGGTCGACGAGATTTGAAATCGGACCTCGACACTAAGGCATAGAGAAAAGCGACCAATTCGGGACGGATGACAACAAAGAGTATTTTCTCCGAAGTCCTGTTCAGTTTTGTGGGACATGCAATTGCGCGAATAAGCGTCACAATCCTCGTTCGATACGGTGGAGAATCGAATTGTGCAGACTGAATGGCGGAGAGGGTGGGATTCGAACCCACGGTACGGTTTCCCGTACGCTCGCTTTCGAGGCGAGTACTTTCAACCGCTCAGTCACCTCTCCGCGGTCGAGACAACTTCAATCGTAACAAGGGTTCTGTTTTCCGGCAATCTGGCGTTGCTTAGTGAGAGTTTAGCGGCGGGCGGCGAAAAAGGTTTGCAGAATGGAAGCGCAGTCGGCGGCGAGCACGCCTGGAACAGATTCCACCTGATGATTGAGAGTGGTATTGGTCAGGATTTCGAAACAGGAACGGACGGCCCCGCCCTTTGGGTCGTCAGCGCCGTACACGAGTCGAGGGATGCGGGCCTGGATGATGGCGCCGGCACACATGCTGCAGGGTTCCAGAGTGACGTAGAGAGTTGTGCCAGCCATGCGGTAGTTATTCAGGGCGCGTGCCGCTTCACGGATCACTATGATTTCGGCATGAGCGGTGGGGTCGCAATCGCGAATTGTGCGGTTGCCTGAGCGTGCGAGAATTTTGCTGTCGTGGACGATTAGGGCGCCGATGGGGACTTCACCAGCGGCGGCCGCAGCGCGTGCTTCCTCAATGGCTGCCTGCATGAATTGGATGTCTGCATCCATCTTGGGCGAAAGGATAGCATGCGGGAGGGCAGAGAAGTCTCGGCACTGTGCTTGACAATCTTGGAGGGGATAAACAAACTACGTGAATGCGAAATAGTTCGGTGCAAGCATCGCAAATCGATTTTCTTGGTCGGCGCGCGCGGATTTGCCGCGTGCAGCACGGCAAGCGCGAAATTTGCTGAAGAAACCTGAATGGAACTCCGAAAAGATCCCATCACACAAAGTTGGATCATATTAGGCCAGCGCGAAGTCGGCGGCGAAACCCTCGCTGAGTGTCCGTTCGAACCAGAAAGAATAGAAAAATCGAAAGCTATTTTGAGTTGGCCGCCGGAAGGGCCGTGGCAAGTGCGCGTGGTGCCTCATCCTGAGCCGTTGTACCGGGTGGAAGGCGATCCCGGGCGCCTGGCTGAGGGCATGTACGACAAAATGGGCCCGCTCGGAGCCCACGAAGTTGTCGTGGAGACGCCAGTCCATGACAAGCGATTGCCGCAGTTCAGTGATGAAGAGCTTGAGCGTGTCTTATGGGTGTGGGGAGCGCGGATCGCCGACCTGAAAAAGGATTCCCGCTTCAAATATGTGAGCGTGTTCAAGAATCAGGGCGTGATGGCAGGGGAGGAGTGGCCACACGCACACTCCGAAGTGACGGCGACGATTTTTGTGCCGCGGCGAATCAAGTACGAACTGCACGCCGCGCACGATTGGTTTAAAGACAAAGAGCGGTGCATCTTTTGCGATTTCGTGAAGCAGGAGGAAAAGCAGGGAAAGCGGATCGTGGACGTACAGGGAGACTACTACGCCCTGTGCCCGTATGCGTCTCGCGTGCCCTACGAAGTTTGGGTGATGCACCGGAAGCACAATCAGTTATTTGAGCAGCCGCGACCCGGTTCCAACCGCAAGCAATTGGCGGCCCTGCTAGGGCGTGTACTGCGCAGGCTGGAGAAGGTGGCACCGGCCTATCATTTGGTGGTGCATACGGCGCCAAACACCAAGAGCAAGAAGGGCGAATTGGCCGGGTACTGGAAAACTTTGGCGGAAGACTACCATTGGCATATCGAAATCATGCCGATCGTGGAAAAGCGCAGCAAGTCTTACAGCATCAAAGAGGTTTACTTCAACGCAGAGTTGCCCGAGCAGGCGGCCGCGCATTTGCGAGCCTTAGACCCGAACTCATGAGTCTTCGCCCTTCAGATAAAACAAAGCGAGGCCGCGCGTCGCGCCCGTAATACCGTTAAACCAAAGACCAGCGACGATCGAAATAACTTACAGAAAGATTTTTCTCAAGGCGTCCAGGAGGGAATTGGACGAAGCCGTAGCGGCCAAAAGGACGGAACGAGTTCGTTCCGCATGGGTTATGATATTAAGTAGTTAACACTGCGAATCACCGTAGGGATGATAGGGATTGGGTCAGGAGAGGGAAGATCTCCAACGAGTGGAATATCGCTATCTATAGTGGATATAGCCGGACTGAAACCACAAAATATGGTGTAGCGATTCAGGAAACACGCTAGATTTGCTACCCCGCATACTTGTTTACAGCCGCTAAGTCCTGTACTATCTTCACGCTTCTGAGTCGCAGCTCCAACCCAGCACTCGATCGGCGGCTTCGAAAATCCAATTTTCGATGTCGAGGTGTCAGATGTGGAAAAAAGAAGACGGTAAGCCGCAAGCAGTGCCCGAGATTTCCACAGCACCTGCGGGCGCTATAAGCACGCCGAGTCCAACTCCAGCTCCTATTCGTGAGACACCGAAAGAGGTATCTGTCTCTTCGAAGGCGGCGGCATGCATCAGTCAAGGAATTAGAATTAAAGGCGAGGTCACGGGAAGCGAAGATCTTTTCGTTGACGGCCAGGTGGACGGGAAGCTGAATCTAACCAACGGGAGCTTGACCATCGGTCCCAATGGCCGCGTAAAAGCGGACGTGTCCGCGCGCGAAGTAATCGTACGCGGAACGGTGGAAGGAAAAGTTTCAGGGCGCGACAAAGTGCAGCTCTGGAGCACCGGTCAGGTGATCGGCGAAGTACAAACGGACCGGCTGGCCATCGAAGACGGCGCGATGTTGCGTGGCAAAGTCGAAGCTGGAAAACACCCCGGCAAGACCGGAGAAGCGCAGGCCGCGGCAGCTGGAGCCACATCTTCGGCAGGGAAGTCATCTGGCCCAGTTTCGATGAGTTCCGGAACGGCGGCGGATTGATCCATGAGCTTTCTGCATAAACTTGGGATTGGCATCGGAACAGGGACGAGCCGCGAAGTTTCGCGGCCGATTCCTCAAAATGGACGTACGCGCAACGTAGCGCCCGTCCCGGCCGTTGGTTCGCCGCGTGCTCCAGAAGCGCCGGGATCCACGCGCATTTCGAATGGATTGAAAGAGTTTTTGTGGAACCTGGATGGGCTGGGCCGCGGAACGTTATTGGATCTGGGGCCCGCGTGGCAGACCACTCTAAGCTTTTTCATCGAGCGCGGGTTTCGTGTCTCCTCGGAAGATATTTTGCGGGAGTGGAAAGACTTTCTGAACGAGGAGGAAGTGCGGTTGCACCAGCCGGGGGTCGTTTCCGAAACTGTGGACATGACTCCGACCGGGCGCGCCGTGCGATTCCTCGAATCGAATCTGAGTTATCCGCGCGCCTCCTTTGACGCCGTTTTAGTCTGGGATCTACTGGATTATCTAGAGCCCGCGCTGGCCAAGCAGGCTATCGCGAATTTGACCGAGTTGCTGCGGCCAGGCGGAGTCGTATTCGCTTTGTTCCACAGCAAGAAGCCGGAAGGATTTCAGCGCTACCGCATCGCGGATTCCAACACACTTCAGATTATTTCGGCGACAGTATTGTGCCCCGCGCAAAAGATCTATCAGAACCGCGAAATACAGGACTTGTTCAGCCGATTCCGCACGATGAAATCTTTCGTGAGCAGGGATCAACTCCGCGAAACCCTCTTCATTAAGTAAAGATGGCCCACTTGGAATAAGAAGTTACCTCATCGCGGTCGAGGTGTGTTTGCCCAATGTTCCGGCGCTGGGTCAGCCCGCAGGCCAATTCATAGCCAGGTTTCAATCTCAGTCAGGATCGGGAAACGCACGCGTGGAGTACAAAAAGCGTCCAGGCGACCGGAAGAAACTCTTGACGACGTATTTAAGCAGTTGAACGTGGTCGGCATAGGGGACATCGTAGGCCCGTAATGCGACCCAGGAGGCGATCCCGAAACTAACTCCAAGATTGAGCACGAATATCACTGCTATTCCAAATAGGGTATGCAAGAACCAACCGCGGTAAAGCCAATCTTTCCCAAGGCTCGCCGCTGCAAGCGCTAGTGTGCCAGTCGACAATGTGACATGGCGGACGTCGAGAGGGACTCCAAATAAGTGGCCGACAAGCGGGATAAATCCGAGGAGATAGCCCAGGACGATACTGGTGCTCCAACCAGAAATATTCCGCTCAAAAATACTTGCCGCACGCCTCATCCGGTCAACGCCCAAGCGCAAGCCCCAAGGATGGTCGGCAATAGCTTCCGGTAAGCGGTTATAGATTGCGAAATTTTCGACCCAACCACCGGCAAGCGCCGATATCCAGAGAACGACCCCTGTCAAAGCAGCGTACAAACTCGTTCCCGAGGCCAGCGGGTTCAGGGTCTCGTAGACATGAGCGGAACTGGACGCGGGCAAATACGGTCGGGAGAACCAATAGATCCAGAGGCGAGCGAAGAGAACGGCGCCCAGGCTGACCGTCAGCAAATTCCCGAGCGCGGCCGCAAGTTGTGTGCGAGAAATACGGCTTATGAATTCTGTCAGTTTTTCCAGGCGTTCCTTGCCATGGGTCATGCGTACGATCCTGGCGTAGGTCGCAGCAGTCATCGACGGCTGCTTGGTCGCGAGCGCCAGGCCCAGAGCCTGCAGAACAAGAAAGCTGATCGCGTAGTTCGTGCCTGCCAAGAGTCCGTCGAAGAACGGAGGCAATCCAGCCACTAGGATTTTCATTTTAATGGCTGCTGTTGCCACCGTCAGCAGACCACCACCTAGAGCGGCCTTCCACATGCCCCAATATTCGCCCGGATTGTTGGCAATATAGTGCTCGCCGGTTTTGCCTGTCCGTTCGACAATTTTTCGAGCGAGCAGTTCAGTATTTTCGCGTACGACGGCCGAAAAACTCAGGTCCTCGGCACGCGCACGCATCACATCGTCCAGGAGCCTTTTGACCTCGCGAAAGACGTCTGCCCCGCCGGGAAAGAGAACGCTGGCGATGCAGTCCATTCTTCTGAGCGCTTGTTCGATCGTGCTTATATCGAATTCAAGCGCCGTGCTGACCCCTCTGTCTTCCATTCGCTCATGCATATACTCCAATTCCGATCGGCAACGGGCCGCCTCCGTTCGAAAACTTGGAAGCAGCGGCGTATCTTTCGCAGAAGCATCAACGTGAGCAAGTTCATCAGCGAGTTGCTGCACTCGATAGAATGGGGATTCGTCTACACGATAAGGGTGGCATCGTTCTCGCACCTCTGGTGACAGGCCGACTCCCGCCACGTGTGCTCCCAATAGACAAAGCGCCTGTTGCAGATCTAATCGTTGTCTATTCCAAGCGGCAGGATCGTCGGCGGGTGTGAGAACTGCGACAAGGCGACCGAAGAGTTCGTCTCGTTCGTTGAGAAATCCTTGAATGTGGCGCCCATCCGAGTGAAGCCTGTAGACCAGCTTGGAGAGATTAGAATCCTCGATCGCTGAGGGTAGTATTCGCTCGACCATCCTTCGAACTGCTTCGGACCAGAGGCTCTCCCGCGGATGCAAGCCAGCCTCGGCAATCAGGCTCACCGCCTGAGCTTCTCCAAGCAATGCGTGAAAAGTCTTCTGAAATCGGGCTCGCAGCGGAGCATCCTCTTCGAGCAACGTCAGAGCGTCCTTAAGGTTCTTGGTCCGCGCAGAGCCCGATGAGGATTTATTTGCAGACCTGACCCACTCGACTATTCTGGAAAAGTGGTAAAGACGAGCATTCAGAGTGGACTGCTTGCAAAATTCTTCGAGAAGCTGGAGGAGATTTGACGCAGACGATTCTAGTTCTTTCCTGGTAGGCGATGGATCGAGGCTCGAAGGTGAAGACTCCTTTGAATTTTTCGTTCTGATGTCGGAGCCCATGAGGAGTCTTATCCACCCTCGCGATGGGCGACAGTTTACATCACTGCAACCAAGTGGAGAAATCCACTCACTTAGTTAGAGCGTTTCGGAGCCGACAAACCATATTTGCAAAAAAAGGGGAGCCGCCTGGCTCCCCCTTCGAATGTGGCTGCTGTTGAATTATTGCTGCGGCGTGCTCGAATGATGATGGCGATGATGCCGGCTGTGCCTGCGATGGTGCCGATCGTGAGAAGACGCTGGATTGGACGATTGTGCCTGGCCGCTGTTTGCCGTTGAAGTATGAGCCGATTGCGCTTGCCGAGTAGTTTCATGCGCAGAGGCAAGAAAAACCGGTGCAGTCGAAAGTAGCAACAGAGCCATTCTAAGTTTCACGGTATATCTCCCAAGGATCAGAAATCCCCCGTGGAGATATTGAAACACAAGAAAGCTCGAAAGTCGCAATGGATTCTTTAGGGGAGCGTATCAATAACGGAGAGCTTTGTACCAAGGCAGGCGAGGGGATGCCAGGCACGCGGAAGTGGGCGCGCCTGGCACTGGCAGGGGCCGGACAAGGAAATCAACCACCAAACTTAAGGGTTTCGAGCCACTGAATCGCTTCCCGCTGATTGGCTATGATCTGAGCCTGCCATAGCAGTGCCACCGACATGAGACCCATCGTGATGATGCAAAACATCAAAACGACTCCCTTGGTGGATTCAGAGGCCGGGATGCGAAGCTTGCGAATAAGCCATGCCATAGTAGGGGTTCTCCTAGTACTCGGTCGCTGGAATTTCAATGACCGGTGCTAAACCGAGAAGTTAAATGCTTGTACCCGTGCTTAATGCTCATGTTATTAAGGGCAATCTGAGGGCCATGAATTGGGATGTTGAGAATATCCCTATCGTTACGAAAACATGAGATTTGGGTGAGTCGCACGAAATTGTTGATGGGGATGAAAGGCCAAGCGTGTGAACAAGTAGTCGCATTCCTGACACTTTATTTCCAAAATATTCCGCTGGCTTCAGTGTCCGCCTATCGTCTCGAAGCAAGACTGTCGAGAACTTGCTCCCAAGTGTCAGCGGCTCGGAGTGGTAGTTCTATTACTCGATTAGCGTGCGCAGCGTCTTGCGTGATCGAATCATCGGGCTCATCATGGCTCTTATCCGTCAGCAGAATCGCGCGATCGCAGGCCGCAAAAAGGGATACTTCCTGGCCCGGAGTAGCGATGGCAATGCTGCGAGCGTGGGACCGCAAAGCGCGGTCGTAGAGTTTGGAAAGTTCGTTAACGCAACGGCGAACGTTCGTGCCGATGGCCAGGGACCACAGCACGCCCCGCTGGCGAAGCTGAATATTTCGGCTGCGCCCAACGGCCTGAAAGCTCTCGATGTCCTTCTGAGTGGCCCCTGCAAAGAAAAACAGCTCGTCGAAGTCACGCTGCCGAGCCAGTTCTGCTTCACGGGGCGGCAAACCTGTGTTCTGGGCCAGCTCCCGCGGAGGGAGCGAGCGCAGAGACACGACAGATACCCCAGTCTCGGCGGCGAGGCTCTCCAAAGCGTCTGCGGCTGCAGGCTGCTGCTCGGCTACGGGCAGGCAGGTGAAGCGCCCAAGCCGTACAGTAGGGATCCCGCGCGGCTGCGAGGTGGTCGCATGGGGCCTCAAGTGAAAGTAGTCTTCAGGAAGGAAAACACCGCTGCCATCTTCGGTAATGAAAGGGTGGGTGTGAGCCAGCTTGCGCCGGGGTTCATCCAGCTGGAGGCGGGTGCGGCTAGTAAGCCAGACGGCAGGAATGCCGCGATGATCGAGGGCGGCAGTGAATTCGTCAAGACCCGGAACGCTTTTCCCCCGGGCGGGTATCAGGTCGTCGATGGCGATGTACAGGATGAAAGAAGTGTGATGCAAACAGTTCTCCGCAGTGCGAGCTTCCATCTTAACGGAGTTTCGGGAGAAACCGGGAGAATGGCTCCAAAAAAAGCTGGAAAGAAGGGCTCCGAGAAGGGGCGGTAAAAAGGAAAGCGGGCAGGAATTCCTGCCCGCTTGGCTGCCTCGACGGCCGAGAGTTGCTCTTGTTGTTTACTTTCCGGAGGTGGTGGAAGTGCTGGCGGTCTGCGAGTTCGCCTTGGGAATGCTGATGTAGCCGCTGATCTGATCCTTGCCAACCTTGTTGACAACCACTTCTTCGGGAATATGCGTCCCGGAGATGTAGAAGAAGATGGGCTCGTTCAGAGCGCGGTTCTTCTTCTCGAAGCGCTTGTCTTCGACGGTCATGGCGATATTCACCTGGTTCTTCTTCTCGTTGACGCCCTTCAGCTCCACAGTGATATTGCCGACCTTCTGGGGCTTGTTCTTGCCAGCGATGGTGAATTCGACATAGTCGCGCTCGCCGAGGCGGCGGAGTTGGTCGATTTCATCGTGGTTGCGAGCGATCAGAGTGCCCATTTCGCTCTTGGCCATCTTCAGGTCTTCTTTGGTGGTGTTTAGGTCGGTGCTGACAGCCGTTACTTTCGTGTCGACGTTCTTCACGTCATCGGTGCCGGCTTTGGTCGCCAGCTCTGTGTGCACAGACGTGTCAAGAGCGCTGAGCTTTTGCGTCGTCTCGTCGTTCTGCTTGGCTGCTGCTTCGGCAGCCAGACGCGCTTTCCGGAGTTGACCCTGGGTAATCTTCAGCTTGTCGGTGACAACCTTTAGATCGCCCTGGAGATCGGAATTGGCTTTTTCGTCTTGCGCAACGCGATCCTTCAGCGAGGACATGTCCTGCTGCTCAGCTTGTTGGGCAGTCTTGACTTCCGTGGCGACAGCTTGCTGCGTGGAGTCAAGCTTTGCCGATGCGTTCCAACCAAATCCCAAACCGGCGATCGCTACCAAGCCCAATACAATGATCGCGGGCAACTGCCAGGATGAACCGTTTCTCGTTTCGATGATGTGTTCTTCAGACATAAAAAGTGTTTTCTCCTCACCCTATTGTGGGCGAACGATTTTAATTCTTAATCGGCCCGTAACACAGAGATTGCAAGTCACGAGCCAAAGGAAGGACAGGGAACAGAGAGCGAAGATTTCTGTAAATCTATGAATAAATGCGGGTTGCTGGAGGAGCCCCAAGGCGACCATGGAAGGAGGGCAGTACTAGTCCTTGCAATCTTTACTCAAAGAATGCCCATTCCGGCGTTTCTTACGCTTCTGGGCAATTTACTCCAGCTGGACGCCCAGGGCTTTTAGGTCAGAAGCGAGCTGGGCCGGGGACTGAAACCGAATGCCTCCCATCCCAAGACGCTGAGCCGCCTCGACATAGGCGGCGATGTCATCAATGTAGATGGCTTCCTGAGCTTGGACTTTAAGCGCGCGCAGAGCCTGCCGGTAGATCAGGGGATTAGGTTTGCTGGCGCCAACGGAACAAGAATAGATGCGCGTCCGAAAGAATTTGAAAAAGCTGTAGTTAGCTTCGAGATGTTGGACATGGATAGGGTCCGTATTGGAAAGCAAGGCGAGCTTGTAGGTCTTGGAGAGCCCTTGAAAGAAGCCATCCTCATGAATCGGAGTGGGGTCGAGAACGCGATTCCAGATTTCCGTGAATTGTTCGAAAGTAAGATCGCCGCCAAGGCGTCTGCTTAGATGAAGATACCAGTCCCTCGGGGTCATTCGGCCCTCTTGCCAGTCGGGCCAGCGGGGATCCTTTTCGATAGCCGTCCAGAGTTCCGATGGAGAGAGCGATCCCCCCGTAGAGAGGCCCTGCATGGCCCTGGCAACATCAATTCGGACCAGGACGCGACCGATGTCGAAGATAATGGCGCGGAGCTTCGGGGCCGGCATGGGCTATTTAGCCTTGTGGTCGAGCACGGCGGGCTCAGAGGGATTACCGGAGCTGCTGCGGGAGCGAAGCACGCCAATAATGGCAGGAAGAATGGAAATCACGACAACCACCAAAATAACAAGGTGGATGTACTTGCCGATGTTCGGGATGACGCGACCTAGCGTGTAGCCGCCCAGGACTGTCGCGCTGATCCAAAGAATGCCGCCAAAAATGTCGAAGAGCAGGTAGCGCGAGTAGGGCATTTTTGCTGCGCCGGCCACCGGAGGGCAAAACGTGCGAACGATGGGAACGAAGCGGGCGAGAATCACGGCGCGGCCACCGTACTTTTCGTAAAAATCGTGAGCACGCCGAAGGTGGCTGCGGCGGAAAAAGAAGGAGTCTTCGCGGCGATATAGCGCTGCGCCAGCGGACCGGCCAATCCAGTAGCCGACCTGGTCGCCAGCAATGGCGCAGAGCATTACTGGGAGCAGTAGCCATTTGAGCGGAATGTCGCCATGGGAGGAAAAGATGCCAGCCGTGATGAGGAGAGAATCGCCAGGAAGAAAAAAGCCAACAAAGAAGCCTGTTTCAATGAAGACGATGGTACAGACGAACGCAGCACCCCCAGAGCGAATTAGCTCTCGAAGTCCGTCGGGGCTATAGAGCGAGTGGAGAAAGTGGAGGATGGATTGGAGCAAGAGGAACGGTTCCTCGAAATGTTTATTTGAGAAGCGGGCACCGGCACGAGCGCGCGTGAGCGCAGCGTCGTAAAAGCACCCAATCCAATACGGTAGCAGAAAACTCCTACATCTTCTCCGCATTCATGCCAGAGGAGGAGGGAAGCGATAACGGCCGCGATTAAAGAAGCCAGGCGAATCATCGGGATTCCTCCGCGAGCCACAGATAGCTTTGGGCTTCGGCTTCGAGCCGAGCCTGGAATTCCGCATGCACGTCCGCAGGAGGGTTGAGAAGCTTTTGGATGCGGGGTAGCGCGCGGCGCGCGGCCGCGGCACCGGCTTCGATGGCCTCGTGGGCCCGGTCGAAATCATCCCACGCGAGGGACTGCACGTCGGGGCGAAGAACCAGGTCCGCGTGGCGCTCCCATATTTCAAGCTGATGCTTCTGAGCGGCGCTGACAGCGCGGCAGACCACTTGAAAGATATTGGATGGTGCGCCGCGATGCCCGTCTTCGACACCAACCGAAACGGCAATGACGTGCTGGGCGCCAAGATCGCGAGCAGCGCGCGTCGGGACCTGCGCGACTAACCCTCCATCGGCGAGGCAGCGCGTGCCAATTTTGACAGGTTCGAACAAGCCCGGGAAAGCGCAGCTAGCGCGGATGGCTTCGCAGAGATTTCCGTGCGTGAAAACTACGGGTTCGCCGTTGGCCAAGTCTGTTGCCACTACTGCCATCGGAATCCGAAGATCTTCGAAACGCTTCGATTCGAACACCTGCTCGATGAGATCGCCTAGCCGGTGATTGCTCGCGAGACCCAGGCGGGAAACCCGCCATCGGCCGATGTCGCGAAAACGAATCTTGCGGCAGGTAGCAATGATGCGTGCCAGAGGCGCGCCGCTCGCATATGCCGCGCCAAGAATGCTGCCAACGCTTGTGCCTGCGATATAAGAAATTGGTATGTGATTCTGTTCGAGAACTTGCAGGACGCCCAAGTGCGCGAATCCGCGAGAAAACCCGCCACCTAGAGCCAAGCCCAACCCTGTTCTTTCGGACGGGGCCACTGGCCTACCGCCCAGTGCAGAGTGGTCGGGACGCGTCATGCCAGAAGAATGCCATCTACATCGTCATTACCCAATGGACCGCGCGGCCTGAAAAAACAGTACGTACGTACTTCTGTATCAAATCGGCACAAATTCATGCGTGAGAAAAAAGGCAGTACCAACTTACTAGGCTAGTACCCTCGCTGTACCATTGTCGGAAAATGCGCGCTCAGCGATTCTGCTTCTGTCAGCAAGGCCTGAACATCTGCAGGAGGGGGAATGGAAAGCGCGTACGCAGAATGGGTTGGGCAGCCTGTCGTGCTGCAAGTGGCCCTAGGCGACATTAAGGTGCCGCTACGGGGCACGCTGCTGAAAGATGGCAATGAGACGGTAAGGATGAGGATTGGCGAAGGCTGGGATGTGGACATCTACAAAGTGATGATCCTGGCTGTCGAACAAGATGCTATGGCGTTGCTTCCCGCGTGAGGAGATGACGATGAATAGCCAAGTGCCAAAATACGTGACGCAAGGTCGGGCGGCTCTGCTGCTTGGAATTTCTGAAGATGAACTCTCGCGACTCTCGGACGAGTCTGGATTGGGACACCGGGAATGCGCCGGAGAACAAGAAGAGACGTTTTTCACCTATGAGGAGCTACGGAAAATCTGCATGTTGACCGTACACCAGGTGAACTAAGAATTTATCGAGTTTCCTCCGGCCCCCCTCAGCAGTAACCCCCACCCGGGTCGCTCCCCCCAGCGACCCGGGTTTTTTATTTTCGGCCCAAGCGCGGACAGCGGGAGGGGCAAGCCCCTCCCCTACAGAGTCTTTGCAAGGGATGGTGGTCGGACGTGCCTGATTGCTATCGGGATAACCTTTGCTTGCTTCTTTTCGATGTGATGCGATTTCCTTTGACACCAAACGCTTGGGGAAAGACACTTAGCGCCGCAAAGCTAGGCGTGTGTGGAAAGGGTGCGTATAAATGCGGCAGGGGACATCCGGAAGAATGCGGGCGCTTGCAATCGCGATCGTTTTTGTGAGTGTCGCAGTGAGTTATGCGGTCGGGGTGGGGCGCGCCGCTGACGACGAAAAATACGATGTGGTCATCGCGAACGGCCGAGTGATGGACCCGGAATCCGGGTTGGACGCGGTGCGCAACGTGGGAATTGGTGGCGGGAAGATTCGCGCTATTTCAGCGAGCCCACTGCAAGGCAAGACGACCATGGATGCCAAGGGGCTGGTCGTCGCCCCGGGATTTATCGATTTGCACGAGCATGGACAAGAGCCCAGGAATTATCAATTCCAGGCGCATGACGGTGTCACCACTTCGCTCGAGCTGGAAGCGGGCACCGCTGACGTAGCTGGCTGGTACGCACAGCGGGAAGGGGAGTCGCTGATCAATTTTGGCGTGAGCGTTGGGCACATTCCTGTGCGCATGAAGGTTATGCAGGATAAATCGGGAAGCATGCTGGCCACGGGCGAGGCAGCGCATCGCGAGGCAACTCCCGCGGAACTCGTCCAGATGAAAGCAGAAATGGAGCAGGGCTTCCGGCAAGGTGCTTTGGCAGAGGGAATGGGCGTGAACTACACGCCAGGAGCCACACGCCTCGAGATTGTCGAGATGTTTCGAATCGCGGCAAAGTACGGCGCCTCCGTCCATGTGCATCTGCGATACGCCGGGTTGAAAGAGCCCACGACGGGAGTTGCAGGGCTTGAAGAAGTTCTCGCAGCGGCGGTCGCGACGGGCGCGCCCCTGCATGTTGTGCATATCACGAGCATGGGGCTGAAGTTCACGCCGGATCTGATTGCAATGGTGGAGGGCGCGCAGAAGCATGGACTGGATGTGACCACGGAATGCTATCCGTATACAGCGGGAAGCACAGCCCTGGAGTCTGCGATTTTCGATCCCGGGTGGCAGGAAAATATGGGAATCACTTATAAGGACGTGCAGTGGGCGGCGACCGGCGAGCGATTGACCGCGGAGACTTTCGAGAAGTACCGGAAGCAGGGAGGAATCGTGGTCATTCACTCGATTCCGGAAGAAGCGGCGCGAACCGCCGTTGCGAACCCAATCGTGATGATCGCCAGCGATGGTATGCCCATCACAGGAGCAAAGGTGCATCCGCGAGGGCAAGCGACATTTTCGAGAGTGCTCGGCCACTACGTGCGCGAGCAGAAGACGCTCGATTTGATGTTGGCACTGCGCAAAATGACGCTCATGCCAGCGCAACGCCTGGAAAAGAGGGCGCCCGCATTCAAGGACAAAGGTCGGATTCGTGTTGGCGCCGATGCGGATATCACGGTGTTCGATCCTGACCGCATCATTGATAAAGCCACGTTTGACGAGCCCCTGCAGTATTCGCAGGGGATACAGCTCGTGCTCGTGAACGGAGTTGCCGTTTTGAAGGACGGCCAGCTAGTGGAAGGCGTGCTTCCAGGACGAGCGGAGCGAGCACCTATTTCTCAATGAGTCTTGGGTAGTGAGCCCACACGACTTATCGGGAGTTGGTAATACTCCGGGTCCAATCGCCTTTTTGTAGTACGTTGTACACTTATCCCGTGCGCAAACTGTTGTTCATCGCAATACTGGTGGTGGGATGGAAGCCTACCTTGGCTCAGGGCGGCAGACCACTTGCCGATGCAGGTACCACGATATGCGCCGAACCCCAATCCGGTGGTGGTGTCGGGAAATGGGTAACGTCGAAACGGGGCTTCTCGGCAGCAATTGAACTTCGGGTGAAAGTCGTAGGTACAGAAAAGCAGCGTCATTGTACGACCTCGTGGATTCTACATGTGCGGAGACAGGGCGGTCAGCCTGAAAGCATCACCGTTGCAGAACGCGAGGACGTTCCTGAGGACAACGAATGGGTTCAGGAAAACTCTTTTGAGGTCAATGCATGGTCATCAGACGGAAGTGTGCTGCTAGCCTCGCAGATCGAAGCGCAGGGTGATTGGGACGAAACCACACCGATTGTCTATGATTTCAACTCTGGCCAGCACTGGCATTCTCAACTCCACCCCCTGTTCGAGAAGTTCATCCACGCCGACTGCTACGTTGTCTACCGCCCGCTGGGATTTGCACAGGATGGAAGAGTTCTGATTTCTGCCAGATCAACCGACGATGACCGTGCATCCGGAACCAAGGCATGCTTTGGGGGTAGCCGCTGGTATCTCGATTTCCGGAACAATACAATCTCGCGTGCTTTGCCGAGTCATCCAAAAGTGAAGAAACCCTAACTCAGCGACTTGTCTGCCAAGAAAACAAACCGCCGTAGCGGCACCTTCATTATCGAATGCCCCCCAAACTGGAATCCTCAGGGCCTGGTAAACGCGGAGATCGGAAATTGGCGCTACGCCGGATTTTGCCGCGAGTGGATGAGCGGCGCGCCGCTATGTTAATATTTCTAAACGGCGCGCCCGTAGCTCAGTTGGATAGAGCGTCTGGCTACGAACCAGAAGGTCGGGAGTTCGAGTCCCCCCGGGCGCACCATTTCCTCCGTATCTGTTTTCCTCCTAGGCAAATCGAAGTACACTCCGCAAGCCCAACATCCATGGCAGG